>Ga0179593_1555794_pt1 | contig 17896 bp, 26 predicted proteins | sample CZODoug2_1_08_16_FD_185931 | JGI IMG/M metagenome (GOLD analysis project Ga0179593, IMG submission 185931) | Vadose zone soil fungal communities from Angelo Coast Range Reserve, California, USA - CZODoug2_1_08_16fungal (PacBio error correction) | ecosystem: Environmental > Terrestrial > Soil >... | reverse complement strand
GGTTGGGTTTTTTTTTTTTTTTTTTTGTTGTTTTGTAATGCTCTGCCCACTGCATTTTGAAAGGCTCCTCTTCCCCCTCCCCATGTTACCCCCGTAAAATTTCTCCTTTCTCTGTCTTCCCTGCGACCCGGATGCTGGTTGGCAAGGCTGATCTTCTTTTTTCTTCTTGATCAACCCCCCCCCCCCCCCCACGACAAATGAAACAGATTAGGGGTCAAAAGTAACTAATCAGCCCCTAACCACAACCCTCCCCCCCACCCCTCAATTTTTCTTTTCTTGGGGCCTGTTTAGGAGTTTTTCCTTCTAGGTCTGGAGAGACTGTCTCTGTGGGTTATTTCTTTTACGGCCCCTCTCTTATCCCAGATTGGTTTTTTTTTTTTTTGTAGACCTCCCCTGGTCGATACCCCCCCCTCTTTGAACATTTGTCCCTCTTTCGCTTAGACCTTTTTTCCACATACCTGAACAAAAAAGTTGTCACGAATACCTCTCCCCCCTTCCAGTACTTCTTTGGATTTCATGAACCGATTTAGCCTCCCTTTTTTGTTCAGTCTTGTTAAGACCTTCCTGGTACCCCTTTCAAACTTTCGCCCGTCGTTCATTTTTTCGCCAGTCTTTTCTTCATTCGTTTTGTTTACATTGGTCTTTCCCGTGCTCGCCCGTTTTATGGGTGCTTTGTTTGGTTGCACTTTACAGTTTTTTTTCACAACCCCCGCCTCCATTTCTATTTTTTTTTGCCCTGAGGCTTCTTTTTTGGAATAACCAGTCCGATTTTTTATTTCCTAATTTTCGGGGACTTCTCCTCTAATGGACCCCCTTTTTCCCCCCCCGTTTTTTTTATCGGACTGACCCCTCTTGACTGTTATCGGACCCCTTTTTACTGCGTTCCCCCGGGCCACCATCGGCCTTCTTTCCCCTCCTGGTGTCTTTTCTTCTTCTTTTTTTCGCTCATGACGTTCCCCGTGGCCTTTGGCATCGTCCGGTTTTGGGTTTTTTGGCGGGTGCCTGTTGGATTGCCCCCGTTCGATTCTTTTCGAATTCTCGTCCCCCCGTTCCTTGGTTTCCGGCCTCTTCCCCCCCCCGACTACACAAAAAAAACCAAGGTTAAACTTTTTTCCCCCCCCGTGGCTTTTTTTCATTCTGGCGGCGATCTTCGACCCCTCTTTTTCATTTGAAATATTTCTGGCTTTCCCCGACGTTTTTTGACGGAATTCTTCAAAGGATCCTTTTTTTCCCCCCCCCTTTTTTTTGGGCAAAGTTTTTTGTCCTTGATTTTGATCTCGGCACCAATTTCCCAGGGTGGGTACCGGCCGCCCGAGTAAGGTGCCCCCCCTCATTCGTGGGTCCCCTTTTTCTCACCCCGGGGCCTCCCAGTTTGATGTATCTTTTGATTTTTTTTCCACGAGGTTCAGACCCAAGGTCCAAGCTTTCTTCCTTCTATCCGTGCGTTTGTCCCCCTGTTTTCTTCAACGCCCTATTTCACGTTCTTTATCCCTCCCCCCGTTCGACCTTCAAATTTCATTGAAGACGGGCGGCCTTTCCTTGACCTTCCTCCATTCTCGATTTCTTGGTCGTGATGGTTGGCGGGGCAACCCAGCTGCGAAAACGCCCAATCCACCCTCCCTTGATATTAGGTCCTGCCTGCACGCCCCCTTTTTTTTTGTTTAATACTGGGATGAGGTGTGGTGCCCCCCCCGTGTTTTTCCTCCCCCCCCCACGCAGTACCCCTTTTTTTTGACAGGGATGTGCTGCAGGGCGATGTCAAATTTTTGTCCTTTAGCTTTTACCCCTCCTTTTCCGGCCATCGAGTTGAAGGATTGTTTTGGTTTTTTTCTTTTTTTTCCCCCAAAGATGATCCCTCCCGCCCAACACAAACGATTTTTTTTCCCACCCCACTCCTGACGGTTTCCCCTACTTTTTTTCGGAACACCTCCTTTCACAAACTGGTTCCCGTTTTTCACCACATCCGCGTCCGTGGCTTTTTTTATTTGGGGCACTTCCCCCGACAACCTCTCCCGCTCAAGTCTACTCTGGTCCTTTTTGATTCGCCAATTTTTTTTTTGAATGTTTCTGGTTTTTTTTTTCCTGCAAATCTCTGGTTCACTTCATCCCCCAAGGCCCCTTTAAATAGTCTTTTTTTCCCCCCCAGGACAAAGTGTAAAGCCGTGCAAGTTCTTTTTTTTTTCGTCCCCCCTTTTTTCGGCATTTGGCGTGGTCTTGCTTTGAGCGAGGCCCGATACCCGTTTAATTTTTCTCCCCTCTCGAATTTTTACGAATTCCCCCCCCCCGGCGTCCCGCACTTCTTTGGGGGGGCTCGTTTCCGAATTTGCTCCCCCCCCCCTTCCCTTTGATTATAGCCCCCCCTCTGCAGTGTGGACTACCAGCACTTTTTTTGACCAGAGGCGGAGGTAAGGTTCTGCCGGACGTCAAGAACTCCCCTTTCGGTTTTTTTTTTCTTTTTCGGATCGGTCCCCGACCCGCGTGTCCCACACAGCAATCTGACTTTCGGCAAACCCAAGTTTTGCAAAACCCCATACGGTCCTTCTTGCGGACACCCACCCTCCTGTTCTCAGGGCGGAGGTCCACCCCTCAAATCTTCCTGACTTTCCTTTTTCCAATTTTTCCCCGGTCTTGTCCAAGTCTTTTTTTTTCATCTTTCTCGTTGACACGGTCACCCTGAGGGTGAACGGCTCCCCCCTCCTTCTGACGCCCCCCTCCTCTCCAGAATTCAAGCCCCTTTTCTTACCCCTTTGCCTTTTAATTTGTGTTGTTGACTTTTCTACCGAGAACTCTTAATGGAATCTCTCCTTCTTCTCGAAGTTTAGGATCCGCTTTTTTTCCGGCGATCCCCGCTTTGCCCGCCTGTGGTCCTTGCGAGTTTTGACCATACATTGGGCTTTCTCATTTTTTCCCCGCTTTTTTTCAGCATTGGTTCCTCCCCCCCTCCTTTCATTGTTTTTTTCGTCGTTTTTACCGTTCCTCACTTGTTTTTTCGCGTCGGCGATCCCGCCTGCGCGCCCCCCTTCTTTTGCCGTTATCCTCCCTTTTTTCTCCCTGTTCCTATAGCATCGCCGCGTTCTTTTTCGGTGATTGATTATTTTTCCTGAGGTTTCCTTTTTTTGTTAGCCTTTTTCTTATAGGCCTTTTTCTGCTCTTCTGTTTTTCCTTCCCCGGCCCTCGTTTCTTCAAGGGGCATTAGTTTCTTTGAAAATCCCCTATGCCTCGGCCTCCTTGTCCGTGTCTTGTTTTCTTTTTTGCCTTACTCATTGGCCTCCTTTTCGTTTTCCCCCAATTTAGACTTTGTTTGGAACTTTCCTTGGGCCTTACACCACGTTTGCGGCCTGGCTTTCTTTTGGCTCACCCCGATAGACAAACGAGTGCCCCCTCCACCCCCACGCACTCCCCTCCCCTTCTACCTCTTCCCCCTCCTTCCCTCTCCCCCTAGCGTGTTATGTTTGTTGGGGCTTTTCCATTCTTTTTCTTTTTTTTTTTTTCTGTTGACCCTTTTTTGATTTCCCCTGGCCGTCGAGACCACCCTGGCTTTTTGGTGGGGAATTCGTGGTGTTTTTTCCCTTCCCTAATGCTTGCGTTACTTTTTGACCCGCCACATCCTGTTTTTTTTTTTTTTGTGATTCTCCTTTGTTGGTTTCAACCTTCTGGACCCGTGTTCCCATTCCTTCACATGCCTGAGTCCCACGCCCCCCCCCTTTGACCGCGGAGCTCCACCCCCCCACCGGGTATCCCTCGTTTTCGACTTTTCCCTAATAGGATCTTGCAATTTCCCTAATTTTTCATGCGGGTTCCTACCAGTTTAACGACCTTCTTCGCTTTCTTAGCTTGGCTTCCTTCACTGCGTCCCGTTGTGAGGGTGCGCTGGGATAGGTCGTCGACACCCGGGCTTCACTTTTCGGTTTTTCTGCATCTGCAATTTTTTTCCTTCGACTTTTTCGCTTGTTTGAAACGTTTAGATTTACTCGGTTTTCTTTTTTTTTTGTTGTTTTTGGAGCTTGATTTTTTTTGCTGCATTCCTCCTGTAGTCCCCCCCCCCCCCCCCCCCCCCCCCCCCCCCCCCCCCCCCCCCCCTCCCCCTCCAATCTTTCTTTTAGCAGTATTCGATGGACTTTCCCTTCTGTTTGCCCTTTTTGGTCGGGCCCAGATAGGTTCGCTTTATCTTGTCGAACTCCCCATCGTTTCCCTCTTTAAATTTCTTTTTTTTTCGGTCTTTTTTACCCCTCGAACCCCCCCTCCCCTGGATCGAATATCGAAAGTCTTCAACCTTTTCTTTCCCCCCCAAAACCCCACGCCCCCCTGTATCCCCCCCCCCCCGAGCTTTTTTTTTTTTTTTCACGTATTGCTGTGCGGACAGATCCATCCCCCCCCCTGCTCTTTACTCTCCTATTGCCTCCGGTTTCCTTTTGTCCCGAAGGGACGCATGTTGCCGGATGCACGTTTTTCCTTTTCTTCGCCAATCCCCTGTTTTTTTTTTTTTGGTCATACTCCCTTTTCTTTCTTTTCCGCCTTCGTGAACCCTGATTTGTAGTTCCCCCGCTTGTGCATGCTTTTAATCTTTTTTAACGAGTAATGCCTCCTGTTCTCCCCTGCACCCCCCCCGTCCAAAATCCCCCCTTTTTGGTGCCGCGATAAGTCGCTTTTCCGCTGCCAATGCAGACCTTTTGTTCGGCTTTTTTGGTCACTCTTATCGTTCGCAACCTCATCCCCCGAAAAGCTTTTTAAGGACATCTTGTCCCCCTAATTTTTTTGATGAGTTGAATACAACTTCCCCTTCTGACATTTTCGGCCCTCTGCCCGTGGGCAGCGCTCGGCCCATTTCATTTTTGGTGTGATTTGGGGGTGGACGGGGTTGTCGTACGTCCCCCTACCCCCCCTCCGCACCCCCCCCCCCCCCGTTCTGGTATGTTTTGCCTCTTCCCCCCCCCCCAGCACGCAACATTCCATCTGTTTTTTTCATTGGGACTTCCGTTCTTTTAGTGCCGATCTTTTCTTCGTTTGTCGTTTGATACGATTGCTGTGCATCAGCTGTTTATCTTCCTTCTTGTCTCTTGGACATTTTTCCATTGCATTGGGGTAAAGCGAGAAACTTTTTTTTTCCCTTGTTACACCCCCCGAAGGTTCGAAAATTTCTCTTTTTAATTCCCCTCTGTACGTGTTTTGTTTTTTTTTTTTTTTTTTCGAATTTTCCTGGGACCTTGGCGACTGGAGGGAACCCGTGTTCCAACCTTTTTTTGGTTAAAAATCGTAAAAGGTGGATCTTTCCCCCCTTTGTGGAGAACCTCCCCTTTGATGTTTGCACGATGCTAGGTGTTTTCCCCCCCCCCTTCGTTTTTTTTACCCTTCCCAAACCCGACCGAACATCTGAGGTTTGGTATCCCCCCCGTGTTCTTTGGTTCCCCGTTCGGCCCTGACCCCTTTGGACCCCCCTTGGAAACAGGAAACTTTTTTTCGAACATTTTTTCCTTTTGGCGTTTTTCCTGCCTGTGTTTAGGCGGCTCCTCGGTTTGGTTTCGGCTCTTGTTCCGTTGTGTTCCCCGTTCCTTACCCCCTCTCACGATTTTTCAGAATGGCCTCCTTTTTCCGAATAAGAATTTTCACGTTTTTGTTTGCCGGCACCTCTTCGAAGGACCCCCTACTTTTTTACCCCATTTTTCATTTCACACAAAATTTCCTGTTCCGTCTTCCGTTTCCCCTTCCTTACACCCATTTCTTTCCCAAATAAACCCCCCGTATTTTCGGGGATGTCAATGTAGTGTCAGCGTAATCCTTTTCTTTTTTCCCACTTGACACTGCCTTTTTTTACCGATATTTTCTATTTTGGTTAAAAGTGGTCAACCGTTTTCTTCTTCTGAGCCGTTTTTTTTGAAGCTCGGATTTTCTTGTTTTTTTTTTTTTAATTGAGACATTTCACCCGCGGATGACCATTTTTGTCCTTTTGCCCTCTTTATCCCTTTTTGGTGAGCTCCCCCAACTTTTTTTTTTTGAACCCTACCGTCGATTTCCCCCTTCACTTTCTACAATTTTTCTTCCCCTCTCTTATTTTTCCCCCTGCCCATCCCTCCAAACCCGTTTCGTCTTAGACCGAAACGTGCTCTACCCATGTGTTTGGTGGGTCGTCGGGCATCGCTTTGCACTTTTCCCGCGAATAGAATTTTTGCCTTTTTCATCGTTCCGCTCAACTTATGAAACCGCTCTCCTTTTGGGGATCTTTTTGGGCCCGTATTGTGTGGTCTTTTTCCACGTTGTATATTCGTATCCTCGCTTTTTTCGTCCCGGTTCGCCTGGGTACCCCCATACAAAACAGGCGACACACCGGTTGTGGTGGCCTGGGTCCCTTTTCCTCGGCTTCTCTTTTGATTTCCCCCCCCCCAGTTTTCCCCCTCATTTCTGACTCTTCTTGTGAAGGACTACCCACTTTTGTGTCCCCCCCTTTTTTTGCACTCTCCTGCTTTTTTTTTTTTTTTTGCAAAGGGCGCCCGAGCTTTCCCTTTTGGTGTGGCTTCAGATTCCCATGACGAGGATGGGGGGGCAAGATCGCCACTCTCAAGTCCGGTCCCCCCCCCAGACCCTTTATGTAACCCCTTTACTTTTCTTCTCCTTCGTGCTTAAAGAACAGGTGCCCACGGCCATATTGACCCATTTTTTATTCTTTTTCCTTTTCCACTCCCCCCCTGCACTGGGCTGGACCTCTTTCCTCCGACCCCCCCCGCTCCAGCGAAAGTATCCCCGGCCCTGCCGTTGGACCCTTTTCCTTTTTTCCTGAAGCCTTTTCCAGAACCCTTTTTTTTTTTTACGCGGTTTTGGTTTTTGCTGGTATTTTTTTGCCCCCCCACACCACCCCGCACCGACCAGTCCCGGAAGTCCCCCTTGGTTTTTTCCCAAAGTCCCCTCCCCCCTATCGGGCGCCGAATTCTTTTTCACGCCCCAAATTTGGGTCTGTTTACATCCGTGGATGATTTTCGGACCCTTTTTTTTCGGAGCCGATACATTTTTGCTCCCCGTGCTGCAGTTTGGCCGCATTTCCCCCCTTGATTTCTTCCCCCCCCACCGTTTCATCGGCCATCTCCTTCTTTTCTTTTCCGTGGGGTCCCGGACCAAGGCTACCCTTCCCCCAGATTATTTTTTACACCTTCCCCTCCGCCAGGTTTTTTCTTTACTGAGGTACAATTCACTGCTTAACCCTCCCCTTTTCCAGCTTCCTGGTTGGAAGTCTTCCAGAGACCCCCCACTGCTTCTCGTCAGTTCCCCGATTTGTTTTTCCTGTTTTTTTTTTTCTGGCGCCGCGGTGGGGTGTTTTTCCCCCCCCCCGCCCAACCCCCTCCCCGAGGTTTCACTTTCCGACATGATTTCCCCAAACGGTCATTTCCCCTTGTTTCCCCCCACATTTTCCCCAATTCCCAGCGGTCATTGACATCCGGTTTTCAAGGTTTCCATTTTTTGCTTCCTTTTTTTTGAGTTTTTCTTGGGGCCTACTCCATGAAAGCCCGGGCCGTCGATTGTGCCGAAGAAGTCGTCCCCGCAAGGTCTCTGTTGTCCCCCAAATTGCCCCCCCCCTGTGGGCTTTGCTGCGATCTATAGTGCAACCGAGGAACTGCACCTTGGTACCCTTCTGCGGGCTTGAAAGATTCTCTTGCCTCCCCTCCCCCCTGTCTTGCGCTTAGCCCCTACGCAGAAAACCCTTTCTATTTTTTTTTGACGTTCTGACCCCTCGCAAACCAACTTTCCTTTGGTTTTGACCCGGCTTCCGTAAACCCAGGACAGACGACCCCCCCCTTTTTTCTTTAACAACTCCACTAGTTTCCCGCACGGTGGCAAGAGTTGATCGCCCTGGCGATTTGTAAAGCTTTGGGTTACGTCCCCCCTCCTCGTTTTAGATTTATTTTTGCCGAATATTCGTTTCCCCAGAGGTATATACTATTTTTCTCACTCCTTTCCGTTTTTGTTGGTTTTTTTTTTCTTGTTCTCTCTTAATTAGCCTTTTTCGGAAGACGACGTCTTCAGGAAGGTTCTTGAGAAGACATAATTTCGCCCCCCATGGCCCTAAGCTGACCGTCCCCCTTTGCGAGGTTTTCCCCTCTGATTATGTGCTATTTTTTTTTTTAAGAAGAAGTTTGTCCCCGTTGAAGTTTCCATGACCCCCCGGCTGAAGGATGTTCCTTCGTTTTAACTGAGTTTTTTTTTTTTTTTTCTTTTTTTTTTTTGTGGGGGTGGTTGGTGTTTCTTTGTTTTTTTTTTTTTTTTTTTTTTTGGGTTTTTTTTTTTTTCTTTCTTTTTTGGGTTTTGTTCCTGTGTTTTTTCGTCCTCTATGGTTTCACGTCGGTGATTAGGCCCGAACCTGCTTCTTTTTTGGAAGGGTCGCCTTTCTCTTTACTCGTAATTTGTCATCCTTCCGAGTCTGTTCCCCCCCCCGGGCCCTTTTTGCGCGGGACGAAGCTACTTGGTCCCCCCTCTTTTTTTTCTTTGATCTTTTTTTTTTTTATGTTTTCCCCTTTTTTTTGGGATATAGTTTTTTCTCAATTGGCCCGCTTTTTTTTTTTTTATGCCTGAATCCCCGGATTCTTTTCCTTCCTTGGCTTGGCGATACCCCCTGGACGACCTTCCCCCGTTTTTCATCACTTTCGAAGTTTTTTATGCCCCTCGATTCGGTGGTGTCCCCCCGTCTTCCTTTTTTTTTTTTTTGAATTTTCCCTGCCCCCCCTCTTGAACTGCTTCGAGTACTTATTTAGTGGTCCCTCTACACCCTGCTTCCCTGGACCCCCCCTAGTGGTGTTTTCCCAGTTGATGTTCTTCCGTCGAAGCCCCCCAACAAACCCCTGCCTGTCGGTCCGGGTGGTTGATTCCTTTTTTCCCCATTTTCACCACCAGTTTCCAAGCGGCTAGCGGGCTACAGCGGTAACGTCGCGCTTCAGACATCCTTGGTGCAATTTTTTTAGCCCCCTTTTTTTTTTTTTTTCCCCATACTGAAGTCTTCTTGCACCCCCCCCTGGATACGCCATTGTGCGGCTTTTCTTCCCGAATCTCTTTTTGCAATTTTTTCCCTGTTTCCTTCAGCGGGGTCCTACAATGTCCTTCCCATCCGATTCTTCCTTGTTGCAGTCCGGCCGTCCTTCCAGGTGGCCTTGTATCGTGCACCGCTGGGATCTGTGTCGACCAGGGTCTTCCAGCTTATTTTTTTTTCAGTTCTTTTTGCAGGCCACTTTATGTTGGCCCTTTCTATCGCCCGGTGATTTCACTTTTTCTTTTTTTTCCCTTTACAATGTGGTTTTTGAGGCTGGTTATTATTTTTTCTGCATATCTGCGGGCGTCCCTTGTCTCTCGCTGAAGCTGCCCTGGCCTTTGCCTTCCTAGGATGAAATTTATAATCCTTTTTGAATTTTTTTCCCGGCCCTAAGTCGATGTCCTGTCAGAAATTGCCGGCAGATGCGTTTATTACTGACTTGGTAGCTTTTTTTCGGTACCCCCCCAGTCCCCTTTTTTTTCATATCGGCTCCCTACCTTATATTTTGAAACGTTCTCACCAAGCCAGCACCCCCCTACATACCCCCCCTGAAGGATTTTTCCTCTGGCGACAAATCTAAGAAACGCCCCCGGCCTACCCTTTTTTCAGACCCGGGTCCTTCCTTTTAAGCCTTCCCTCAAACCTGTGACGAGGACCTTGTTTTATCGTCCGATAAAGGTTGGGAGGTTTTTGAAGGTCTGTTTTTGCCATCTTCCCTCTCTTTTCGGTTTTTTTTTCAAATCCCTCCTTTTCCTGTAACGTTTGCAGCTTTTCATTGAAACGTTTTCTTCATCACCCCCCCTCCTGTTCCGAGCTTTGGCTCATCCCTGGTTCACCCAAGTCCCCACTCATCGCTTGCTTACTCGGATGACGAATTCCCCGTGAATTCCCGTTCCCTCCGCGTGCGTTGGCCCTTGGTACCCACTTGGGATATTTTTACAATTCCCCCTTAATTCCCTTTCCACCTCTGTTTTAACCCCTTTAGACCGTTTGTGTTGTAAATTCCCGAAAAATTTTTCATTTTTTTTTGACCTCCTTTTTACGCGTGATATTTCCTTCCCCTTTTCATCGCATGACGCGGGTGTCTTGGCATCCCACAAGGACGTCGCCCCCCCCCGCTGTTTAGCTTGTTTTACACCTTTTTTCCGCATCTTTTTTTTGGCCCTTTCGATCCGTCATCCCTTCGGTCAATCTTTTTTGATAACGCTTGTGCCGAATTTAGCTTTTTTTAATCCGACTTCTGAAGTCTTTCCTCCAAAGCTCCCCCCATTACCCCTCTTTTTTTAACAAAGTGCTTGCCTGGCAAAATGCTTTTTTTAGATTCGCAATTGTTTCCCTTGCATCTTTACTTCCTTCCTTCCGTTTTTCTTTGTTGTTTTTTTGTTTTCGACGACCCCGGACTGTCCTGAGACCCCTTCCCCCGCTGTACCGCCAGCCGGTTTGTTTTAAAAACTCCCTTGGTTTCCCTTTCCCGCTTCGACTTAAAACGCCCTAATCTGTTGAGCAAGATTCGTTCCGAGTCAACGCCCCCCCGTACCGAAACAACGCTCTTTTGTTCCCCCCGGGATCCTTTTTTTTTCACGTCCTTCTGAAACTCCCCCCGAAATAAACACGCCTTGAAATTTTGCGCGGTTGTCTCCGTTTTTTTTCCTGAAGTTTTTTCCCAGGCATCTTTTGGTGGCGGACGTCTTGTTGGTTTGCCCTTAAACATTCTCCGATTGACGAATTGTTTCCCGCAGTTTTGTATTTTGTCCCGGCGGCATGTCGAATTTTCGAACGGGGACCCTTTTGGTTCAGTCCCCCATGTTCCCCGGTTCCTTAGGTCGGCCCCCATTTTTTGTTGCCCTTGAAAAGTTTCTTTCTTTTCGATGACTTTTTGAGTGTTGCCCATTTGGATTCAACATTTCCCCTAGATTTTTTCCTGGCATCCAAGGATCCCGTTTCTTTAATTCGCCTTCCTTGTTTTCCTCCCGCTTTAGGTTTTTTTTTTCTTACTTGTGGTACCGACCGAGCTTTCCATCTGTCCGATTTCCGATTCTCCCCCTGCAACTTCTGGTTGAAACTACCATTTCTCGTGTCAATACTTGGTCGCCCCAAGAATAGACTCCCCGAAAGACCACTTTTTTTTATTTTCGTTAGCGGCGACGTGAATTTTTGGGACTTCCACCCCGAGTTTTTTGAGTTGGTCCCCTTCCGGAAATTGGCATTTCCTGCCTGCAGTAGAGGCTTTTTTTTTTCACCACTTGGGCGTTTTCTATATTGCTCAATTTTCCTTTGCCCTTTTTCTATTGTTGTGAGCCTTTTTTCGTTGGGAGGGAGGGAGGTTCTTGACAAACCCCTTTTTCTAGCCCCGGGAGGGTTTCAGGTGTTCCCGTGGTGTCAACCCCCCCACACCTGTTAAACCCCCCCATAACAAAAAGGCGACCAACGTCCCCCGCCTTCCTCGGTCCTTGTTTTTTTTCGGTTTTTTTTCTGAACCCCCCCAACAAATCCCGTTGGGGGCCTCTTTCCCCTTCAGCCCCAGTTGATCATGACACTGCGTTTGGCAACCTTTTGATCGTCCTTTGGCTTTTGACCCCCTTGGAGGTGCCAAGGGTCTGTATCCCCCGGAAGGAAGGACAAGATCCTTTTTTTCAACTCTTCCCCGTCAACAAGACTCCTTTACTTTTTTAATTCCCGAGGAACAGAACGTTTTTTTTTTTCCCCCACCCTTTCAACTGAACCGCCCTTCTGCGTTAACCAGATGGCAGACCCCCCATGTTACCCTGTACCCACCCCCAGTATGACGGCCCAACAGACCAATTGAATGGTATGCCTGCTGTTGCTTCCTTTTTCAACTCTTTGTGTTGTGGGTTCGTTTGCGTGGGGCGCCCCACCCTCCTTTTTCAATAACAACCTCCCCAGTCACTTTCCAACCTTTGTTGTGTTTTGTGAGCTGCTCTCTAGGTGGGGCGCGCTTTTGCCGGTTCCCTACATTGGCGTTCACCGGACATAGGGGTTTTTTTTTTTTGCATCCTTTCTTTCTTCAGGGGTTTTTTTTTCTCCTTGGCTTGGGTCCGAGTCCCCTCGATTGTTCCCTGTGATGCTCGACCGTTACCACCCGCTTGTTCGTCTCCCGGCATCGCGAAGTGCTTTCGGGGATTGCCACCCCCCGATGCCATCTCCTCTTCCCCACAACGATTCCGACCCCCCAAGAAAAACCAGGTTTTCTCGTGGCGGAGGAACATCAACACTGTTTTTTTCCACCCCTCCCGTGTGGGGCTGTCGGCTTGTTGGGCCCCCCCGTTCATCCAAAACAATCCTTCGCTTATACCCCTGGGATTTTTTCCTTTTACAAGTCTGGCGAGTGGCGGGTTTGTTCCCTTCCCCCTTTTTTCCCACCCCCATTGACATTAAATACGTCCCAATTTTCGGCCAAGGACCACCTTCCAGCGGCCAGTGGTCATTAGCCTTTATTTAATCATGTCCTGGCTTCTTTGAGGCTACCCGCCCTTGCTCCCTTCCAGACCCAATGATACAAGTTTTGGGGAAGCCCCTTCGAACCAAGACACTCGTTCCCGATTTCTATTTCCCCGTTCCCGTTGAACCCCAGGCGGCGTATTCAGAGCAACATCTGGGTCCACCCCCCCCTCCCCTTTTTTTGGAGTGTCTTCAATCATATCTCCTACGTTCCGTCAAGTGCCGCTCGAGCATGGCGATCGCTTGACTCCAACACATCTGGAAGTCGAACGGTTTTGCAAAAACAAACGGCAACACAACCCACCCCCCTTTTTTAACCTGTTCCGGACCCCTCTTCCCACATAGAGAAGCCCCCTTTTTTCTTGATTTTGGGGTTTTTCCGGCCCCACCTTCCTTGCGTCCCCTCTTTTTGGTACCCTATTTTTTTTTTTAGAGTGTTTGAAAATCTCCCTCGGTGGATCTTCCGAATCAGATGTCTCTCCTTACTCTCTACGTGTTTTTTGATTTCTGAGATCCCCCTTCCTAAATTTCCGGCATCGACGACTTTCGCAGGCGAGACGATTTCCTTCCAGTTTTTCCTCCCCTTTTCCCCCTTTGAGGGTTCTTCGTTATACATTCTTCCCCCCCATTTTTGGAAGTCCCTTCCCTGAGGCACATGTTCGATGACTTTTTTTCCCCTTGTTTTTGAGCGTGTTCCGACACGGTCAGATGTTTTTCGGCCTGGACTTTCCCCGCGCTCGAATCTTTCCTAGGAATTTATAGGTACCCATCCGGTTTTAGTGCTCTCTTGCTAACCTATCTCGCGTTTGACTTTTTTGTCTGATCTTTTTTCCTTTTGATTCCCCCTCTCCAGCCGACTCTTTCCCGGCATGGATTCTTCCTCATTGTCTTCTTTTATGGAATATCGGCCCCCCCTAGTTCCCCCCCCTTCCCCTCTGATGTTTAACTCCCCCGATTTTTTTTTCCTACTTTTGTTTCCCCCGCTTGTCCTGGTATACCCCTTGAGTGTAATGAAGTTTTTTTTCCACCCCTTTCTTTTTCCCGGGGACCTCGATTCGGGGGACGCGGCTCCTGCGTGACTTCCCTTTTCTTTGACATCTCGATTCTGATTGCCCCGGCGTCCCCTCCTTCCCTGGAACAGGCTTCTTTTGAATCTGGAGTGTCCGTCTCTTTTTTTCAACCCCAACTTATCTTCTTGGTTAGTCCATCCTTCGTGTTGTCCTCATGTGGTTTTAATGGGGCCCGGCAAGCGTGATGCCTTGAAGTTTGGGTTTGTAAAACCTTAGATTTCGCCGCCGGAAACATCCTTTTGAAATCGCGGCCCTGCAGTGTTTTCCCCGGCTTTTTTCTTTAGTTTTCTTTTTTTTGCAAACCCCACCCCCTCATCCCCCAGGATTACATGAACGCTTTTTTTGGGCGGGCTCGTTTTTGAATAGATTTGAACGGGGTTTACCCTTGCCTTTTTCGTTTGCATCTTTTGGGTTTCAAAGACCTTCCCCCCCCTTTCGTTTCTGTCGGAAAATTTTGCAGGACGCCTTTCCTTCACCGGATGGGGAGACTTTGCGCTTTCTCAGGTTCGGACATGTGTTCTTAACTTGATTTGTATTCCTAGATCAGCCTTCAATACTGCCCTCCGGCCCCCGTGATTTTCTTTTTGCTCAGGGGGTGTTTGAACGGTGCCAGATTTAAAACTTTTTTTTTGTGGGTTTTCCCCTTTTTTTTCTATCTTGTGGGCTTTCCCGAGGCCCCGTGGCCGTCTTGAGACTTGCAGCGAATTTTAATCGCACTCTTCCGATGGCCCATTCTCCTTCCTGCGCCTTAGTCGGCCAGGATCGATCATGATTTATTTGTCCTGGTTTTTAATCGCCGTTTTCCTTTTTTGTCGTTATACCGACTTTTAGTCTTTCCAACCCCACGGAAGTCGTATGCCCCGCGCGCTTTCTACCTCGACCTCTTACCAACATCCCCGAACCCCCCCACGATTGTTATTCACACAAACAAATCTGGGTGTTTTGCCCCTTTTCGTACATCGACGATATCTCAGTCCCCAAGGGGCTATTTTTTTACGTTACGATGACATAAGGCTCCGATAACCCTCCAGAGGACCTTTACTTCATCCTAGCCCATTCCCACGGGTTCTTTAGGCTCGTTCTGACACTTTCTGCCTTAGCCCCGGGGGGGCCGGGTGGGGGGGTGGACCGTTGGTTAGTTCCCCAACCTCCCTTCCGCCTCCTTTTCCGAAAAGATCCTGAACATCGACTCTTTTTGAGTTCAGGCCCCCAAAGCACATCTAAGAGGGCAAGAGAATACTAGCCTTTTTTTTGAAGTTTCCTTATTGAAAGTGAACAGACGGATGTGTGGACTTTTGGTGTACATGGTTCTTCCCAATGATAGAACCGTAAGGAAAATGCTTTACCACGCTACTATCTTTCATTTAGGACACTTTTTTTCCGTTAGTCATTCCCCCTGATGACCCGTCGGGACTGTGAATCTTTTTTTTTCTGCCCAACTTTCTCATACTAAGAAGGGTTCTGGTTTGTTTTTTCGGCCACCGCCCCCAAACAATACATCCAGCCCCCCAAACACATAGGGAAGCCCGTCCACTGCTCCCCTCCAATTTGTTTTCTTTTCTTGTCTGAGATCCCACGTCATGAGCCCCTCTTTTCGTTTCTTGTCGTTTTTGATTTTTTCACCTGTTTTCTTTGCTCAGCTGTAGCCTGGGCACTACAGACAAGGATCCCCCTTTTCCATGTTTCCCCGCTGCGTCTCCCTCAGAGGCGCAATTTGTGCAAGGACATGCAGATTGTTATATTGTCTTCCGTTGTTTTTCTTTTTTGAAGTAAGGAGATTGCTGACCGTTTCCTGCCCTTTCGTTTTTTTTTTTTTTCTGGACCTTTTTCCGGTTTTTTTTTAAACCCCCCAAGGGTTTTTTTCTCTTTCGGTTTCGCCGCCACTGTTCTCATCCCCGCAATTTTTCTCCGTGGCTTCCAGTCTTGATTCCCCCCCCACCAAAAGCAACGAACACTTGATTTTTTTTTGCATGGTGTCTACAAAGGTCCCAAGCAACCCCAGCTTTATTTTTTTTTTTTTCTTTGGTTTTCTTGGGGCGGACTGTTTTTTAATTTTTTGAGGACTCTGTTGATTTGTTTCTCCTCCCCAACTCTTCAATCAGTTTTGCTCTAACGACATTGGCAGCGCGAGGGAAGTAAGGCCCCGTTCTCATTGGACCCTCCTTCCCTTTCAAGGATCCTTTGTGTCCCCACCAAAAGTGTTACGAATTTTCCTTTTTCCCCTTGGCCATTTTTTTAAGTTGAAACCTTTATGAATTGCCAAAGAGGTTTTCGGCATTGAGTGGTCAAGGACCATATAAGGAGATTGTCCCCCCTCCCTTAGTGCTGGGGGTATTGGGTTCCGGTTTTCCCCCCGGGAGTTATTTTTTTTTTTTCCTGCTTGGTCTGAGGGCGTATCGTTTCGTATTCTTTGTTTTGTTCCCTTTGAGGTTTTTTTGTGGGACCCTTTTTCCCCCGATTGTAAGCCCTGGGCGTATGTGTCGTGCCACCGGGGCTTTTTCCTTTTCCAACCCAGTCGATCTCCTTGCGGACCCTTCCCTGATATCCCCCTCTCGTCTTATCGTACCCCTTTTATTCCAAGAACCTCTGGTATAGATTGTCTTCGTATTCTTTTTTTTTTTTCCCTTTGTTTTTTCCTTTTGTCGTCGTCCTTGGCGTTCCTTTTTGTATCAATTTCGTGAAAATATTAGCTGTGGTAGTTGTTTTTTTTGGGGCTACCGTCAGTTTTTGGATATTCGAGGTTTCACGGCGGGCACAGTTTCTTTTGTGGTCCGCGACCCAACCTTCCGACCCAATTCCTCGGTCCTACTTTTTTCAACAGAGTCGAGTCTCCTAGACTATTTCTTGCCGACGAATCCGACCCTTTTTTTTTTTTTTCCCCGTTATGGCAATTATTTTCTGCGAAAGCGGCATTTTCCGTCTGCTGAGGCTCATACCTCCGAACTTTTTTCCTTATTTTTGGCTCTAACAGACGTTCAAACGCCACCCAGGTTACGATGTCCCCATTTTTTGTGTTTCTCCCATCCTTTCCTTCTGTCATTTTTTCCAAGTTCCAAGACCCTCCCGTCCCACGCTCACTCGCGGAGAAACCTCTTTCCCCCTCGTTGTGACCTGATTCTGTCCCCGTTCGATTTCCCCTGAAAAGGCCGCCTTTCCAGGCCCCCTTTCCCCGGCCCCCGTTGGACAATACTCTTTAGGGGGTTTTTTTTTGGTTTTGCCAAACCCCCCCCGAATGCCAGTTTTGGACAAGCCCTTTAAAAAACATTGCCTAGCTTTTTTCACCCTATTCGTGCGGGATGTGCCGCAAACCAAATACCATTCCTTTTTTCTTCTCTCTGTGGTTGAATCGGCTTGCGACGTCTCCCCCCCCCAATTTGCTTTTTTTTCCTGGGTTCGTCTTGTCCTTGCTTTTGCTTGTATTCCGACTTTTTCCCCTCATGGTTGTCGGCCACATTATTCACTTGGCGTTGTTCATGGGACCCCCTCTTTTTTCCCCCTTTCCCCGTTTTCCCCCACCACGATTCCGTACAAATGAGCACCCCTTTTTTTGCCGGCGTTTGAGGGCAATTCAAAACTTTTCGGTCACCCCTCCCGTTTTTTTCCAATTTTTTTTGTTTGCGGTCTTACTGGGTTGCCCCGCAAAAACAAGCTCAATCGGTCCCTGTTCGGATTTTTTTTTTGTCGGGGCTTTTTCCGTGAGTCCTTTCCGGGTGTTTTACCCCCCCTTAAACAATCGGTTTTTCCCCCCCCCCTTCGTTTTCCCCTTCTACCACTTTTCCTCGGCCATTCCTTCGACCACAGGCCCCCAGGGCCCGGCCAAGCACTAGCAAGATCTACTTTTTTTTTTTCTTTTCCAGGCACCCTCGGCTGGTCTTCTCGTTTTTTTTTTGCGGAGGCCGGACCCCCCCCAGATGACCCCTTTTGGCCCCCTGATAAGACCCTTGAATTTCCTACTTACCCCCTTGCCCTTCCCGCTAGGCGAGATTTTTTTTCTTTCCCTCGACTTTTCTTCCTATAAGTCCCTCTCAAGACTGACCTTATGGTCGGTTGGGAATCCCTTCCTTTGCCCTCGTAAAGACTGGACAGGGTTTTCGAGCAGTCCTCCCCCTGGCACCTTCACCGAAACACTCTTCGGCGGAAAACCCGTCAGCAACCTTCCGTCAAGTCTTTGCTTCCGCCTTTTTTTTTTCGTTTTTTTTTTTTTTTGTCAAACTTTTGCGGGAAGCCCATTTAGGGGTGCCTTCCCCCAGGCACATAGGGCAACTTGTTCATTTCCTCTTTTTTCTGATTTTTTTCTTTTTTTGACCATCGGATCCCCCTGTGCCATTGGACGACCGTCGTCCGATGCAGTATCCTCCTG
>Ga0179593_1475313_pt1 | contig 17896 bp, 11 predicted proteins | sample CZODoug2_1_08_16_FD_185931 | JGI IMG/M metagenome (GOLD analysis project Ga0179593, IMG submission 185931) | Vadose zone soil fungal communities from Angelo Coast Range Reserve, California, USA - CZODoug2_1_08_16fungal (PacBio error correction) | ecosystem: Environmental > Terrestrial > Soil >... | reverse complement strand
TTTTCGCCTTCGTGAGGTTTCCGTGTCACCAACTCGTCCCGCGGTCGCGGATGGCAGGAGAGTTGTCGGTAAAGATTTTTTCTTTTCCTAGTTTTTTTCCTATCTGTCTTTGACTTTTCAGATGCCCCTTTGCACTCGGATCCCCTCCCCCCTCCGATGCAGCTCTCTGACTATAAGCTGCATAGCGCCGCTGCCCTCCTTTGCACAGACCCTTTTTCTCCGTCCCCAAGTCTGGTCTCTTTACAGCGCCCAAGTAAGGATGTTTTTTCTCTTTTCTTTACTGTTCCCGACCTCCCTCTTCTCTACAGTTAGATGCATAAGCGGGACTTCCCTGCGCGCTCCAGCCCCCGATACTAGCGGATGGATTTACTTTGAACCCTCCCCTTTCCATTATCAGCTGATTTTTTTTCTTGAGCTTTCTCCCCCCCTTTACGCGGGCTTCTCTCGCGGATCGATGAGCAGCCTAGTCGGCTACTCGCGATAGAACGAAGATAAAGCAATCGGATACCCACGTCTTTCCTCCACTGCGCCCCCACCACCCACAAGCGATTCCTGTCTGATTTTCGAGGGTTAGGAGACCCCCCACGTCGACGCCAGTTTTGCGATATTTGAGATCTTCCTGTCGACCGATCCACTCTTCTGGAAGTCGGGCGAAGGCTAGCGCGGGATGTTTCCCTTTCTTACGCCAAAGAAGAAACTCTCTCATGATCCCACCGCTCTTTATCTTATGATGAACATCCCCCTTTTGTCTTTCTTATTCGCCCTCTGGCTCGGACCAACTAAGCTTTTGCTCTGAGGGGTCGGCTTTGATGACCACAGGTATAGTTGATGAGTCTTCCTTGTTTAGTAATCAGCCTTTCTTCGAATTCTGGGCGATTTTTTCAACGGCTCTTGAGTAGTTCCGGCTTATTAAGTTTTTCTCCCTTTTTTTTATTTCTCCTTTTTTTCGCGAATACTCTTTTCGGTACGTCTGTATATCGCCGGATGTTCTTTTTTAAACGCTTGCTCCGGATTCGAGCACCTCGGTTGCGTCCTAAAGTCTTCCAGAGAATTTCTTTCTTCCCGATTGGAATCCCGGCGTTCACCGGCTGTCCAGGTCCAATAGAGAACATCTCCCACCCCAGCTATTGCCCTCACTCCCTCTCCCCTGTTTCTGGTGCCGCCCGTTTTTCAGTCCTCCCGTCCACTTTCCCCCCTTCATCTACTCCTTGTGTTTTTAGAGGTTGTTTTAATTTCCCTTTTCCGAAGTTTACTTCTTCCTCACGCGCCTCCCTTTTTTTCGGATTTGCTCTTCCTACGGTGCGGAGTCGCATTTTTTCTACGCTGTGGACTTGAATGAAGGATAGACGTTCGCCTTTACCTCTCGGTCTGGTTACTTCCCAAGTTTTGCTGAGAGTCCCTCTTTTCGCGAAAGCTTTAGCAGGTTTTCTTTTTCCGGCGCCTTCCCGAACCGCGAAGCTCAGCTTACCCCAAATCTTTCCTAACTTCCTTCCTTTAATCTATTGAAGTTTTCCTAATCTGACAACCGAGCGTTCGTTGACGAGCACTAGTACTCCGGTAGAGCAGGTATGCACTCACCCCTTATCCTAGTCCTTCCGCGTTCTGTCAGCACCTACTGGCCCCCGCGCCGCCTAGACTCTCCCTGCGTAGGGAGCTACGGTTTCCCTTCTGATCTGGTGACTGAGAACCTCTTCTTTATCGTTTGATCGTTGTCTTTCAATCGACGAAAAGACCCCTGCTTAGCAATTCCCGTCTTCCCCTGAAGCACCATGAAGCCTTCCCCCTCTTTCTGATCCGTCTTTTCCGGTCCTATGTTCCTTGTGGGTCCTTTTTTTCGGAGTTTTTAGGGTTGAGGTCGCGCCTTTTTAGCAATCGGTTTAACAATAGCGAGGGCTTTTATTAGTATCTATCATCTTTACGGTCGTGCGTTTTCGACGTGTGCTCAGGAGAGCGGCACCGCTTTCGGAGAGGTTCAAAAATCCCCCCCCTAGTCGTCTATCTTCCCTTCCTTTTTTCGCTTTCGCCATCGCTCTGGATCGGTCTATCCGGTCGGAGGAGTGCGGGTCGCACTAGCCATAGTTCGAGTTCTCCCTCTCGCCCCTTCTCGACGCCGGCATCAACTTCCGGAAAGACCTTCTTGGTCCATTTCTCCCTAGAGCCGTGGCGGAAGCAACGCAAAGATTTTTCTTAGGTGCTTTTAGGAGCGCATTTTTTTTGGTCGTGGGATCTTCTCTATCCTGCCCGAGTTGTGTGCACCGGGATCCCCCGTTTGTTAAGAAAGGGAGAGTTAATTCTTTATATATTTCCCACTTCCCCCCCTCCCCTTGGCCCCCAGCCAAACGCGCTATTCCAGAGATTCCCTACTCTTCGAGGGGTATCTGTTAACTTGAACGACGACGGATTTAAACTATTCACTTTTAATTGATTCTCCCATTCCCAGCGGTTTAAATTGAGATTTATTCCAACCTTGACGTGCGTTTCCCCTCCCTTTCTCGCGACCCTCTTCACAGATAGCTTTTCTCGCCGCTCTTCCCGCGACTACCGACTGGCTACCTCGTTAAGAGAAGAGAGCAACGACGAGGTTTCTCTCCTTCAGAAGGAGCTCTCTCCTTTTTGCGATCATTTTACCCTCCGTTTTTTTTTATACTCTCCCTTTGCCCAAGCGCCGCGCTCTTGATGATTCGTTCGCTTTCGTCTATCTTCTCTGTTTTCTAGACGGTCATTGCCTTTTTCTTGATAAGAAGAGTTAGATTAGTCCGCTCCCGAGGCTTTGTCTTTTTTTCGCGCTTCTCTAAGTTCTTCGGTTGGATTGCGCCTTTCCCGCCTCTTTTTAGCGTTCGCCAGGAGTTGATCTCGGTCAAGCGACGGAGTTTTTTGTAGGCTCCCCCTTTCACTAGCGACGATGTCGCTCTTTTTTTTTTCCGATCTCTTTTTCTTCCGCTGTTTTCTTGTTCTTGCCCGAGGAATGCCCCTCGGCGCGTTACCCCTTATACACCGTCAAATGTGAACGCTTTTCCCCCTTACCCCCCCGAGCTTCTCTCATAGCCATAAGTCATGTTCTTTGCCCTTCCTGAGCTATTTTCCCGGTGGCTCGTGCGGCTCACCGGGTTCGTTCTACCGGACCAGACATAGCGTACTTGCTTTATATTCGGTAGAGAAGTACTATCGATACCGTTTCGCAGTTTCCTCTGTTTTTTTTGACTCCGCTCACGCCTCGCCGATAGCGATCAGATTGCCGAAGTCGTACCCCCCTTCTCAAGGGATCTGAGCCGGCTTCACGTTCTCTCGCTGAGAGATATATCCAAGGACGTTTTCCCCCCGAGGGTCGATCTAGCGGCGTTCTCTACGAGACTACCCAATCCTCTCTTTACAAGCTGCGTCCCCCTCTGCTCCTGCTCGACGTCGGCGGTTGCCCTGACACCATGAGGTGACTTTTAATGACTTCCTCAAGAGTTTACTGTCTAACATTCACCCGTTGAGAATGCTTCTACGGCGAGCCATTCTTTTCGTTTTGTTTGACGACAGTACGCTACCTTGATCACCATTTTGGTGCGCCATACCTCATTGGCTCCTTCTCTGAAGAATAGGCTTTCTTTTTGACGCTGAGGAACAGTGCCCGAGAGTATCCCCCTTCTGTCTTGCTCTCGGCTTCTTAATTCTTGATTCCCTTTCCTCTGGACTGATCCGATTCGTGTCTTTAAATAATTTGAACCTCTTTGTTTCCTCATCCAGATTGCTTCTTCTTTTTTTTTTATTGGTAGCTCTTTCCTTTTAAGCCAAGATCCTCGTACTTTAGTCCCGCCTGCTCGCTTTTTCTCCCGGCTTTCGAAGACCGAGGCCTCAGGTTCCTCCCCCGATGTTGACCTCCTTTCGCTAACCGAGATTCCTGAGCGATCTCTTTAGGCTTCCCCATGGATCCACTCGCAGCCTCGCCCATCCCGCTATTCCAAAAACCCCCTAAGCCCCGACTGTTTTCCTCCGAACTGAATTTTCTGCACTTCTTCACCCTCTCCAGTCTCCACCCCCGCCACCGCCATCATCTTTTCCCCCCTCTTTTTTTTTTCTGAGATCTGTGTGGTGACGTAACGTCTGGTGTTACCAGGGTACCCTCCCGCGAGCCCGACCCAGAATTACTCTTCTTTTTCAGTTCGTCTCGGTGCTTTTCCTTCTGTGAGTCGTGTATCCTTCCCCGGTTCCAGTCTGTGCTCTGGTCTACTCGTGTGGGTTTGTCACGCTCTTATTCCTGTTGCTCTTTCTTTTTTTTACCGTTTCCTGTTTGAGAGGAGGTTGCCTTCCCTACATCTTACTGTAGATTCACTCCTCTCCTCTCCCTCTAAGCTCGTTCTCGTTCTTCTAATACACGTTCCGTAGGCCGTCGTACTTCTTCACCTCGCTCCCTCGCCTCCCCCAGTAGGTCAGTCTACCGTATTAGAGTTAATGAACTCAATTTCCCATCCTTTCGACATGGGCCTTTTCCCGCACCTTTAGCTGCGATTTTCTATACGCCGTAGTGTGAAGTTTTACCTCGTGCCCGTTGCGTGTAATTGATCGAGCGTGCGGTCATCCCTACTATCGAGAGATTTCTCCGCTCTCCTCGCCTTTCTTGTCTTACAGGACCGGCTCCCCCATAGTTTTCACGATTTTTTGTCCCTTGTTTTTCAGGGAAAACCCGATGTAGAGAAGTCTTTCCCCTTTGTAGGAGACTCTCCCCCTGAGGCTCTCGCGGTCTTTATTCTCGATTCCTCCGAGGTTTTGCCGGCTCGCTTTCGTTTCCCTCCGACGTTGAGGAGAGCTATCTTGGAGAAGGATTTTCCCCCTTAAAACTGACCTTTTTCTCTTGATCCCTATCTCCTTTTTCCTCTAAATCAGTCTTTTCCTTGCTGATTCAGTTCTGACCTCGTGGTGTCTCCAGAGTAAGACAAGTCCGGGTCTACTCAGTAGTTCCAAGTTTTTCGAGAAAAAGTCCACAGCCCGTCCTTGTTCCCTCATTCCATTTCTCTCTTGTCCCTTCCTTCGTTCATCCCAGCTTTATCGTGTCGCTGAATTTTCCCCTTGGTTTTGAGTTTTTTCTTTCCTTCCTGATAAGAGGTTTTGTGGTTTTTTTTTTTTTGTCTCGATTTCACCGGGCTCTTCCCGGTTGAAAGGGTCTCTTAGGACTTTCCTCTTTGCCACCTACATCTGTCCTCCCAACCTCTTCTCTTTGCCAGCAGGGCGCGACAGGCCCTGAGTTTGGGCTAGGCCCCCTGGCAGGCAGAGACTGACGCTAGTTGTCATTTTTCTCCCGAGCGTCCCTTTTTCTGCGGGAAGTTTAGCCTACCCTCCCCCATCGGCCGGATTTCGTCCTCTCTCCTCGCGCTACCCTGTAGCAACAGAATGAGTCCTTGGACTTAAACGTTATTTCGCTCGCTTAGACCCCCTCCTCGATCCTCTGCGATCGCTGATTCTCGGCGGCACCGACGGCCTTTTATGACCTGGCTGTGACATTTTTTATCTCCCCAAACGTTGTTGTTTGATGTGGATTTCTCTACTTTTTCCTTCTCTTACCTTGCTTTACTCGATAGAGGTTTCCTCCCTTCGCGGTTCTAGAAGCTTCGCAGCTTATTCTCAATGCGTTCTCTTCTCTGAGATCAGAGAATGAGATTAGTTTCGAGAGAGTATGGACTCGCCTCCCGCCATTATGTTGATGTAGTCTCTCCCCGTCCCAGCGTTCTCCCGCTCGTCTTTTCCTGTCTTTCTAGCGTGGTTCCGACGAGCGTTCCGCCGTTGCTTTGAAATTTTTGCTGTCTTCCCCCCAGTTTTTTTTTTTTTGGCGGCTGGACCGTGTTTTCGTGTAATACTCTCTTCTCGCTTTTCCCGTTTCTACACGCGCCTTGCACTTCTCTCTACCTGACACCTTTTATCTTGCTCAGACAGATAGTTTGCGAACTTTCCTTCCTCATCTGAGATCCTTCTCACGCGGTCTTCTGTCACCGGAACGAGGCTTCCTGGAAGTTTTACTTTGTGTTCTTGTCTTCCTTTGACTCTTCTTAGTCAGCAAGGCGTTGGCTTCACTACTGTGTGACTAGTCCCGAAGTTAAGCTTTCTCGTATTGAGAATTGTCCTTCTAAAGGGATCCCCTCTCTATGCTTTCTTTTGGTCGAGGAAGTAGCTCTTCGCGTAACAGCTTTCGGGCTACCCTTCGTTCCCCCTTGAGTTTCTCTCCCCTGCTCTTAAGAGACTCAACACCGGCTCGGTTACGATAAGGTGAACTTGGCGTTCTAGATACGAATATATACCTTGCCTTTTGGCCGGCTCCCCCACCCGTATTCTGTCTTCTCGACCCCTGCTCTTCTGGGAGTTTTCTGTAGTGAACACCGTGATTGCCTTTTCTAAGTTTTTCTTCCTTCTAGGCGGCTTACAGCTCGTAATACAGCCAGTTTTACCGAATCTACGAAGAGACGGAATCCAACACCGCTCGTTTCTCCTCTCACCCACAGTGTTTCTAAGACGGTTTGTTTTCTAGAAGGGAAGGCTCTTTTACAATCTGAGCGTGGATTCTTCGGCCACTCTTTTACCCCTCAGGTCCCTTCTGTCTTCGGCTTATAAACTTGTTGTTATTTTCCATCAGCCCTTGTTTAGCCCAGTTTCACTTGTTTTCGCTTCTCACGAGGTACCGGCGTGTATTAAGATTTCTCTTTTCCACTCGATTCAGGAAGAGTTTTCTTGTTGCTTCGCTCGAGAGTCGACCTCTAGCCTTTACTCATAGAGAGGGTTATTTTTCCACGCGTCTCCCTTTTTTTTCCAGGTCACCTTACCTTCTTCTGCCACTGCCGCTCCCCTCGATCGCCGCTGCTCCCGTAGCGATAGCCGAGCGCCCTTTTCCAATTTTTTTTTCCGCAGCAATAGTTCTCTTCTCCCATGTACTCTTGTCGATTTCCGCCGCCCTCCCCCACTCACCCTACTTCCCATTCAACCAACATATCTTTTTACTCACTTTTTTTGTTTGCTTGATTTTTGGATTGTGAAGAGCTTTTTGTCCCGTTTGAACCTCGGCTTCTTCCGACATTGATGGCGGATGGAGATTCAGATCACCTTTTTTGATTGTTTGCTCGGCTGCTATGTGGATTCCCGCAATTTTTGCGACGTTTTTTCTCCCTCTGTAAGCGCTTCCTCTACGATGAGGAAAGTTTGTTCTTCAGATGGATTAGTTTTTCTACATCCCCGCAATCCTGTTCCCTTTTCGCATAGCTTACCGACGGTCTTTCTCGAATTGATAAGCCAAAGATTTCAATTTCCAGTGAGATGAAGAGGTTCCTTACTTCCCTCAGGTAGTTTTCTTTTTTCTCCCACGCACGATAGATTTCTCTCACCCACCCTTTTCGGATCCCGTATTCTATAATTGAAGGAGAAGACCAAGGCCCCGATACTTTGCCTTTTCTTCTTGCCTCCTTCACTCTCCCCGGATGATTTAGATCCTTTTTCTTTCAAGATTTGTCCACGAGAGACCCTTTTTCTTGAGTTTCTCTTCATGCTCTACGTCGCGGTCTTTTTTTCCTTTTAAGCTTTTTTTTTTTCGCCTTCTTTTCCCTCCTAGTTGCTGGTATTGTAATTTATCACAGGCAGTCAGAGGCTTTTTCGTGATCGCCCCTGTCGACGATATGTGGGCCTCTGCCGCTATGCCTATCCCTGTAGAGGTTCTAGAGTTTCACCATTACTTTTTTTTAGTTATTGGCTCTTTTTGATTGAAGTGGCTTCCTTTCTCCTCGCTTCATCTGGCCTATTCCGTTTTATTTCAGCCGCCCGTTTTATGCCCTTGTCGACTTTTCCAACCGAGCTTTTTTTTGACCAGTTTTGTCTCAGCTCTTTCTTCCCATTTATTTGTCTGTTTGATGCGTTTTCACTATTCCCCGTTATTTTCCTTCAAGAAGATCGAGAGAGCTAGTTTTTTCCCCTTAGCAAGTTTTTTTCCTCCCCGTTGTACTCGTATTTGTTTTAGCGGGTCCCTCGCTTCTGCTTGATCTAAACTTTGATAGTTCAGACTTATTCTGAGCTAGAAGGTGTCTGGTCGTGGTCTGCTCGCCAGACGGCTCTCTGGGGTCGGTGCCGCGCGAGCCCCTGGACTCCCCCGGTGAGCTTTTTTCCTAGGACCGATGCATTGCCTTCATCTGAACCCTAAACCTCACCTTTTGGACAGAACTTTTAGGCAAACGCGGCGCCCGATTCAGCGGCCTGTTTTCTCTTTTTCCCCGGCGCCAGAGATCTCTCTTTCAAAGTTGTCACTCAATTTTTCGCTTTGACAGTGCAAGCGAGACGAAAAGCACCCCAACTCGAAGGCTGTTCGCGAAGCGACTCGGCTGACCTCCTTGCATCTCTTTTGGAATGTTCCTTCAGACTTTAAGTTTATCTTTTGTGCGGGACCTCCCTAGTCTCCATCAGATACCCGTCTTGTCTTTTCCCCGGCAGTAGGTATAGTTTGAGTCCTCCCGGCCGGGATCTCTTTTTTCTCAGGTTTGTTGTGTGAGAGAGAGTTCTCCAGGGCCCCCCGATTTTTTTTTCATAACTGTTTTTGAAAATTGTTACCAATTTTTTCCTCTTGCCCGGGACCCTATCGGCCCGTAATAGAGTTCTTGTCCTCTCTAGAGCCGTATTTTGTCTTATCTAAGAGAAAACTTTGTGAGCGTTTTTTTTCTCGAGTCAGACCGACCCCTTCCTTGGTTTTGGTGATTCTGATGCCTCCTTGAGTAGTTCGCGTCCTGCGGTAGAGTTTCTTTTCCTTCTGAGTTGCTGTACCTTAGATTTTTCGTTCGTAGTTGCCCTTTTGACCTCTTCAGGTGTCTTTTTTTAGCGTTGTTAAGTTGAGACTATGCTGTCCTATGTTTTATTTTGCCCTATGTGCTTTTCTCGGATGCGCATTTCTACCTTGCTTTTTTTCCTTTTCATAGTAGTAGACACAACTTATAGATCCCCTCCTTGCTCACCCAGAGAAAAGAAAGAAGCTGTAGTTCTTTCCCCTGGCCAAACATCAACCTCTGTTATATGGCCTGCACCGTGCTCTTTCCCTCTTTTTCCCTTAACCCCACAACGACGAGATGGTGTTCTCCGTTGATATCAGGTAGCTCAGTTCCCCTCCCCCCCTTGGCTAGGAGGAATTATCTTCATGCCGAGCAGTCCCTCTCCGCGGACTCCACTTGGATCTTCGTCCCCTCCCTGATAAATTTGACCGCGTTTCTGTCTCTTACTCTCTCGTGAGATCACGTAGGGAGGTTAAGGTCTTTCTTCGATAGAGCCGCCTTTCCCTGCCTCTAGCGAAGACTCCCCTCCCCTGACTGGTCCCCCGATCTTTTCCTTTTTTTACCCCCTTCTTCAGAAGTCTTTTAATCCGGAGATCCATCGTCGACCCGCGGCACGGCGAGGCCTCCCTCTCTGAGTTCTCGTTCCCCTAGGCTATGTACTGCGGTGTACTTTACCCTAGTAGTCGTTCGTTAGTGGGACACCGCCGACGCTTGCATGACTAACAGACTTTCCCGTGTAATTCACGCGCTTTGCTTGGGCTTTACCCCCTTCTACTTGAGGCTTAAGCGTGCCGTTTCTAGGTTTTTTCGCGTCTTTCCTTCATTAGTTGGGAGTACCTTCCGATCCTTGTCGACTGATTCTTTTTGGACTTTCCCGCGTGTCTTTTTCCTCTCCTTTAGAGTCGTTACCTTAGTTTTCTTATGGGTATTCGATGCGTCGAACATCTTTTTCCCCTTGCGCTTTTTGGTAACCGCAGTTTTGTTCTACGGACCCCGTTATCTCTTCTTCCTGCCCTTTTGCCTTTTTAACAGATTTTCCGTGTCCCCCCTCGCGTTTTAGAAAGATTCTCTGTGAAAGCATATACCAACGCAGGTACCGTATCCCTCATTTTTTACAATCCGCCTTCCAGGGTCTCTTCGCCTTCCTTCGTTCTTCCATTCTTTTTCTGATTTCCCCCCCCCCCCCATCCTATAACTCGTTGTTACGAGATGGGTTGATTTGGTAATGCGTCTTTTTTTTACATTTCCACGCTACGGGCTTTTCGCAATCTTCCCCTAAACGGCGGTTCTCTTTGAATGGTGATGTATAGATTCAGTAGTGGATCTCATCCCGTGCCAGCTCTTGCTCTCTGGATCGAATTCCGCGCTATATCTTTCACGTCGATTTTTTTGAACTTTCCCTTGTTTTCTTTACCTAAGTTCTAGCGTCCAGAGAATCTTATCTCCGCCCTTTTTCCTCTCGCGCTCGCGAGCCCACCTCTTCTCCATTTTACCAGTACTTTGCCTCGTTATCTTCCCCGCGTAATTTGCGTTTCTAAACCTGAATTTTTTGACCGCTTATCGATTCCACTTTTTATCCTCATGCCTTTCCTCTCCTCCAGCATGTGTCAACCTCCTACCCTAGTCACTCTCCCTACCGTTCGGTCCTTATTACGGACCCGATCTTATTACTGTGACACTGCGCGCCCGGTTTTTTTTTATAAGCCGTTTACGCTTGTCGCCTTTTTTCTTCCGCGGCTCCAATTCTTCTCTAGCCTGCTGGAGCTAGTAACTTCCGCTCTACTAGTTTTGCTTGCGTTTTCTCGACGTTCCTCTTATTTGAGAGGTCCCGCGCCCTTTCGAGAAGGACTGCTAGGTAGGATCTTTTCCCCCTTTTTCAAGTTCTCTTTTCCATCCTGGATTATTTTTTCCGATTTTTCCCCCCCTTTGGTAAGGCTCGTAGAGTTGACTCTCTCCCTCCTATTTCTCTTCCTGCCTTTATGTAGGCTAAGAGCCTCCTCCCTTCTAGATTTCCGAGAGCGCTTTGATCGACGTTCCTTTGCCATCCGCTTTTTCTTCCGGCGATTTTTTTTGACTGGATAGACCTGCTTTTTCTGTCCGCTTTTCGGTTCCCCGTCTTCGGAGAGACATTCGAGAATCCCGGAGACAGGAGAAGCCATTACTCGTTTCTGTCTGTTTTTCGCGGTTACCGGTCTCCTCGATCGTGATTCCCTCCCTAGGCACCGCAGTTGATCGTTCGCGAATCTGGTTCTGTTTATTGCGTTTTGTCTGTAGTATATGACGACTGAGAGCTACCTTCCTTTTTTCGGTTTTTTCCGCGCGTAGCATCAGCCTTTTTTTGTGTTCGGACGGTTTGATCTTCCAAGGCATCCTTTTCGTTCCCCCAAGAAAAGAGGTTAAGACACCCCCCCCAGATCTTTCCAGGCCCCTGAGCGACCGCATAAAGAGTCGCCCCCCGGCATTCGCAGATTTTGAATCTAGTGTCTCCTCTCCCAGTCAATCGCAAGGCCGAAGCTGTACTTCGATTCCGCGCACCCTGTCTCTTCACGTTCACTTTTTTACCGAGAGCCTTGGGTATAGCGTCTCCCCTCGTTGAGGATCCGATAAGAGGTTTTACCTACGAGGGCGATGCCCCCCCTCCGCGAGCCCTTCGTCGAACTCATAGTATTTCGCGCTTTTTTTTCCCTTTTTGATATATATATTTTCATGTCCAAAACCAGTGTTTTCTTCTATGTATACGGGAAAACTTTCTTTAACATTTCTTCCTCTAGCGGTCGCTATAGGCGTTTTTTTTTTCTTTTCTGTCGCGATTTATTGCGCGGATCCAGCTTCTTTATATCCCTTTTTTTTTTTTATTTAACCTCCTGATGTTCTCTTGTCAGACTATTTCAGCTTTGGAGTTTCTCGCGCAGAGTAAAATCCTTTTCTCATTAGGTTCGCGTCGTCCTCGCGGGTAAACGCGAATCTTGGTGAGCTTTTGACCAGTTAATAGTTGAAGTGTCTTTCGACTTCTTTTCCTTTCGTGGCGGCGCCAGTTCGTGTTTTTTCCTCTGAATCCTGCAGGCTATGTCCCGTCCCCCTTTATGTTTATTTCACTTGAACTTTCCCAATGAGAAGCTTAGCGAGGACTCCCTTTGCACGATAGACCGCCTGCAGAGTCGTCAAGCGGGTTCCTTATCCCCGTTAACCCAGTGTCTCTTCGTCCGACTCTCCACACGCTATTCTGCTTTTTCCCTCTGAATGTTCTTTTAGTGACCCCTCCTGCGCTGATGAACTAACGAATCGACGCGCTCCCTCCTTCTTTATCAAGAGCGGAGCGGCTTGCGGTTCCCCCTTTCCGTTTCTCCTCTTCTCTCGGTTTGATGGATTTTACTTTGATGCGCCCGCATCTTTCCAGTTCTATATCTACTCGATTTTTTCTCATTCTTTCCTTCTCGATACGAAGACACATCTTCTCGGTAACCCCCCATCTGCTACTTCTCCTTAAACTCCATTCTCTTTCATATCGATTTTTTGGCAGTCCAGGATCCCCATTTTTAAACCTTTCGACCGCCCGCGGGCAAGAGCGCGGCCTTTTCCGTAAAGATCCAGTTCCTTCTTCTTCTTACTGTTTCCTCCTTGCCGATATTCTTTCTTCTGCGTGTCTTTTTTTCCACCGAGGAAGCTCTGCTTACCCCTCCTGCGCTCTTTCCCCTCACTCTCTTGTTCTCTAGCCGGGACGAAAGACTCTTTTCATCTTTTTTCCGAGGCGGACTCTTTCTATCGTCTGGCTAGAGCCTTTCCCTTACTAGCCTCCTTGTTTTCCTCCTTTGTTATCCCCTCCCTGACGAGGAGGTTTTAGCTCCCGCGGGCCTCCGTGGAGTCCACTTTAAGTGCGGGTGAGTCTTTGCGTTTGCAGAGAAGCGCCCGTAACCTCTTTTTCCTTGCGATTCACACACGCCTTTCTCTACTTGCTTTTTTCACGGAAACCCGCGTGCTTCTTCTAAATCAAACCCCACAGGACCCGGGATCTCGGAATCTTTTCTCTGGTCACTTCCTTCCTTTCTTTCCCTCGAGTGAAACGCCCCTATTGCCCCTTTCCATTCGCGCCGGGTCGCTCACGGAGGCCCCCCCCCTCCCAACGCTTCCACTTCCCCCCCCCTCCCCCTCCTCTTTTCCTCCTAAGTTTTTTTTTTTTTTCAGAGAGATGGGGTGTTGATTTCCTTTCTTCAGCGTGCGCTTTCGGAAGCTTTTTTTTACGACATTCGTCTACAGGCCTCTTCTTTGGACTTCGTTTTTCCTTCTTTGCTTCTCCGATTTGATTTTTTTGTATCACTGTGCCCCCAGGTCGGATCGCTGGCTCTGCTCGGTGCAGCCTGGCCCGAGCTGTACGGTTTTTTGTCGTTCTCCCTCTTTGAGTGTGTCCTTTCGCGACGGTGAGCATGGTTAGTTAGGATGCTCTACAGTTTTTTCCGCGCGCCTCTAGGCGTCCTGATTTCCAATAGACAACCGCACGTCCTAAGTTCTCGTTTTTCCCGTTCCCGACCCTTTTTCCTTGAAGCTCATCCATACGATCATAACCGGCGTGTGAGACCTAATCCCACCTATCTTAGGGAGGACCGATCCCTGACCGTCCTATACCCACTTGTCAAGCTGTAATCCGTCATACCTTATTCGACCTCCAGCCCGGTCGTACGCCAATCGTGAGTTTCCAGCGTTTCTGAGGTTTTCTTCCGTCGTTTTCCTCTTCCGTAATCTTAGTTTTTGGCCTTCTCTTCCTGCTTTCGTAACGTACAGCCGTGTTGCGTCCGCTTTGAGCCGCGCTACTATTTTTTCGCCGTTGCCCTATCGTCGTTTTTTTTGAGCTCTTTGAGTCTCTCGTAGTCTTGGTGAGGGGTACCGCGCTTCTATCTTCGTTTTTCAGTTAGAAATTCGTGTCGAGCTTACTTGTTGGGAGTGCTTCGACACTCTTTCTCTCTGGAGAGACCGACCTTGTCGGCCTTGGAACACGAGTTTCCTCTTTGTCTGGTTCTGCGGTTCCTGCGCCTTTGCTTGCGGTTCTGTGCTTTTCGTTCACTAAGTCGCGCATCCTAGGCTTTTTCAGCACATCTCAGCGGGTAGAATCGATGAGACGGAGACACCATTTTCCTGATTCTTATTATCCCTGGGGGCCGCCATGCCATGTAGGGGATGTGCTGGGGCCGAGTTACAGGTACTGATCTTTAGCGTTGGTACCTCAGGTTTTCAAAACGTTGGAGTGTTCCCGACGCTGAGAGATCGTGGCGCATAGTGCTTGAGCTGTTGCCGGTCGTCCGCCTTTATTAGTTCACGTTGTTCGGTTCTGAACGAGACCGCCGGCGTTGCGTTTTGTTCACACTTTTTTTCTACTGCGTGCGTACCACTTCAGTAGACCATCGATGAGGCCTTAGGACCATTTCCGCGCCGGTGTGTTCCTGTTAGCTATCCAGAAGAAGGCTAAGATGGAGACGCGAGGGCGCATCTTCTCCTGGACGATATCAAGCTCTTTTTTTAGGCGCATTCAGGCAGTCTCCTCTTCAGCTGAGAATGTGTTCCGATGCGCTTCTCATCGTTCACCTTCATCAGGGGCCGCGTGAGCAAGATTTGCAACAAGTTCATAAGATCGGTTGCGAGTCCGCGCGTTCTGATATTTCGAGGTCCCAACTCTTTATTGACAGAAGAGAGGGACACGCGGAGGGCGATAGGCGCATTTCGACGCGCAGGGGGGGCCGAGCAACCACACGCAGGACGCGATTCTCTTCCAGATGTGAACGGGAGAAGCTAGTAGGACGCGCTATCCTCAGTTTTCTTTTCTGTAGAAGTGCTACGAGCTTCACGCCGTCAGGAGCGCTTTTCGGTTTTTTCCCGCCCAGTAGACGCTTTCTTGTTCTCTTTTGTTATTTGTTTATTTTGTGTGTCTCGCGTAAGTGTCTGATTGTTTGTTTTAAGACATACCTTGTGTTTTGTGTTCTTTTGCTCTTTATCGCCGTCGTTTGTAGAGACCAGTGCACTGGAGTTCTGTCTCCTCCTCTGATCGTTTTTGCTTTGGAGATCGGCCTATTGGACAGAGCCGCGTGACGCGGGGCTTGTTTTAGTGGTAGACTGCCACCGTGGCCGCGTTCTTGAGCGCATCTATTGTTCCTTCATACGTGTGTTGAGACTCGATGACCAAGCAGCTTTCCGCGAGCCTTCGCTTCCGATGACCGTTGAATTTGTGCTACGTATGCAGCTGTCGTTTTTTCTTCCTATGTCCCCTCTATCCCCGCTATGTTTTTTTTTGTAGAGCGAGTCCCCCGACGCCTCCGAACTAAGTACCGGCTTTTAGACGCACCTGCTCGAGTACCCGGTGTGAGAGTGTTCTACCCTTAGATCGGCTTACTTTTCGTCCTTTTCCCTCCGTACTCTTCCTCCCTTCCCTCTCCCTGTGGAAGAGCCCTTTTTCTCTTGCCCGATGAATCTTCGTGCTTACTTCTAACGGCGTTCCGGTGCACTTTCTACCTTTGAAACCTCTTCCGTTCTCTCAGCTCCCCTCCTTCCACATGATAGCTAGCATGAAGTTTAATTCTGCGCCCCCCTCTTTCCAGGCCGTTTCGCAATGATCGAGTAGACCTGGAAAAATGTTTAGTTTTGTTCCCTTTTTTGATTTGTTAGCGCAGTCTCTAAAGATCGTGGACCCTTTCCTTCGTGAATAGTCGCAATCTCCTTTCTGTCCCTAAGCCATCTCTGATTGCGAATTCGGTTCCATCAGGTACCTCCTTGCTGAGAGGTGGTTTTCTCTTTTTCCCTTTTTCTCCGCGTGTCCCGGATATAGACAGGTATTTATTCCCAACGTAGAGTCCGGTGAGCTTGACGAGTGATCATCAGAGCACATTGTGGAACCCCCCTTCCGTTTACGTCCGTCCCCAGTCTCCTCCTCCTCTATTGAGGATTTTTAAACACCAGTACATTCTTTCCCCGTAGGAATAGTGCGCAGCGAATTTTGGGATTTGACTGTCCGTAAGATACTCTTTCTCGGCTCTAGGAGTGAGTCCTTTTCTCCCTTCTTCCCCGGAGTGTGGCGAGCTAACCCTCCTCCGAGTTTTCACTCTTATTTGAGATCTGTCTTAAAGCTTCTTTCCGGTTATCCTCTCGTGATACCTTTTCTTAGTCTGACCTGATTATGTCCCCCTATTTTTTTCTCCCGGTAGGGGTTTCTTGAATTCACCTGAGTATCACGCCGGGTCTCCCCTGATAGATGTCCCCTTCTCAGTTCCGCGGACTGTCTTTCCTACTTCTTCCGCGCCCTTTCCTTTTCTGTTTGAGCTAGTTGGGATATGATTCTCTGATGAGTTCTTTTCAATATGTATGGCTGCCCAACGCATAAGTCGGAAAACGAGGACTAGTTTTAACAGCCTCTAAGATCTTTTCCTCTCTTCCTTACTGCGTCTCTCTTTTTTGGCAGAGATTTTGCATTGGCCTTCACTCTCTCACAAAGTAAATCACTCATTGACTCTAAATTGGTTAGCCCTTTCTTTTTTGCCAATGCTACCCTCGTCTCTTCCCACCTTCCCCATTCCCCCCCCTCCTCTAATCTTCTTTAATAATACTTTCTGTTGTCTGAGTCTTGAGCTTCTAGTGGAGAGTGGTTCACTTGTTCAATCCTAGTTAGTGTCCCTCAGTCTACCCCTTTTTTCTTATTTCTTGAGGAGACCTCAGTTGCTGTTTTGAGACTCGTGCGTTCTTTTCCACGTTGCCAGCGCTTCTTAGTTTTTTAGTCCGGAGTTTCTCTCTTGTAATTCCAGTTCTTTTCGTTTTTCCGGATTAGGTGTTAGTTCGACAGCCGCCGCCTTCAGGTGAACAGCGTACCAGAGTGACGTTCCGTTGAAGGAGCCCCGTTTTCTTTTAACATGCCCTGTCCTACAGTTGGAAGCGGGGAATCGGACCCCGCCTTTGCGTGCCGCGAAACTCGATTAGCGTACGGACGGCGGATATAACAATATTCGAGGAATTCTTTTTTCTACCAACCTACTTTTCCCCGCTGTTCCCCTCTTACACCCAGAGATAACCTATCTTGCGGACCGAGCCATCGAGTTTAGTGATCCTCATTGCCTCCCTCGACCGATCGGCGTTTTTTATAATTAGTCTTAGGGTGTCAATTCCCAGATACAGTTAGACTTAGTCAGAAGAAGTGATGGATTGTACGTATACGTTATTCCCCCTCTTCCGGCTACCTCTTCCGTTATCCTCTTCTCCCTCTTTTTACGGTGGCTTCGCTCTGCCCTCCTAAGTCGAGAAGGCTATTGTCGGCGCCCAGTTAGAAACGTTGTTCCAGCTAGCCGGCTTGTATTAGCTCTACCCCTCTAGCATTCCTTTCGTCTTCTTTTTTCCTTCTCTTTTCCTCTGCGGTCGAGCAGTCCGCTCCGGCGCGGAATTACCTTCCTTTGCCTAGTCTTGAGATCCCTTTCCTCCTCCTGTTCCTCCTTCTCATTGTCTAGACCCTTTCTCTTCTAGGTTGAATGGTCTTCCCTGCGGGGAAGTAACATTTGAAGTGATCGAGCCGGGAGCTTAATTCTTTCTAAGGTCCCATCCTCCTTGTCGTTTTGTTCCTTTCTTTTTTCTCCCCCGACCCCTGTGTTCTTCCTCCTGATAACCGGTGTGTCGCGCTGGATTCCGCTGGTCTTTTCTATTCAGCTCTCCTCTGGCTCTAGTTTCCCTTTTGTCGAGAGAGGGTTGCACTTATCCGAGAGTTGACGTCGTAGCGATAATTCGCCCTTCCAGAAAATCCCCTTCATTCCACTCTTGCCCCGGCCCCCCTTCTACTCTGCACCCTGGTAGAGTTCAATTCCTCCGCCGCAACTTTTACACTTTTCAACGCAGTTATCATTGAGCGTGTCGAAGCCCCCTTTACCGGTGTTTACACTCCCCTACCTTTCTACTGGTTTTATCGAGTAGTGATTCCCGAGCGCAAGGAGGTGATTCTGTCTCGATCAGTTTGAACGCCTGATTTTTCTCTATTCTTTTCCCTCATTTTGACCACTCTCCGACTCCTCTGACCGCCTCTCCTTCCCCCTCCCTCAATGGAAGACTTTAGAGTGTATGGATCCTCCTTAGTGTTTTTTTGAGAGATCTCCTTGGACCCCCACTTTTTT
>Ga0179593_1643337_pt1 | contig 17897 bp, 18 predicted proteins | sample CZODoug2_1_08_16_FD_185931 | JGI IMG/M metagenome (GOLD analysis project Ga0179593, IMG submission 185931) | Vadose zone soil fungal communities from Angelo Coast Range Reserve, California, USA - CZODoug2_1_08_16fungal (PacBio error correction) | ecosystem: Environmental > Terrestrial > Soil >... | reverse complement strand
AACTTCTCGCGTGAATGTAAATTTGTCTGATCCGCGAGGTTTATCCCCCGCCCTTAGTTCTTCATATTCGGTCTGTGACCCACTCTGAACAATTTTTTGACCCCTCCCCACAACCCACCCCTCCGAGTATTGGGTAAGGAGACCCAGATCTCTGACCGGGCACCCCCCTGCGATTTACGTCGCGTTCATGAGACTACCAGCTGCCTCACCTTTTCCCTTCGTTTGTTCCTCTCTTTTTCTGAAGGCGGATATCGTAAGACATCTAAACTTCGGAGCCCTTTCCTTTCTTCGTGAAAACTGATCTCGGCGCTTCTTCTGCATCCGTACCAATAGCTGTAGATAGTTTTTTTCGTTTCCGATGCTCCATTCCATCATCGGCGGCTCCTCTAGATTTTCCAACAGCCCTCCCGCTTGGCCCCGGCGTGAACGCTTCCCTGCCCTTCCAGATGTAGTTCAACCCCCCCCTGGAAAGATAAGCGTGGCCTGTCCGGCCCCGGCGTCACTCTCCCATAGCTAAACCGCCCCTATCTACCAACAGATCCGGAGCTGCCTACCTGACCCTGTCGCCCTACTCCCAGGTGCTAGTCTTTCAATCTCCCCCCGGCAGCAACAGACTTGTTCAGTTACGACATCTCCCCGTCCAGTTTTTCCCCTCCCCGACCCATTTCTCGCCTTCTTTTCGTTATTCCAGCCGAAAATTCATTGTACGGAAAGACACTTCCCTGAAGTTTCTCACTTTCAGACTTAGGCAGGGATTGTCACAATTTAATAATAATGTTGTTAGGATGTCCGTTAGCCCCTTTTTTCCATTCTTTCTGGGTTATTTCAATTCCAGTCCTGGAGCTCCTTTCCCCCGGCTGCAAGGCCTGCCCTCGCCGGAAATAGCTTCTCGTTTGGAAGACAATCTGTTCCCCGTCTCCTTCACCGGAGAGATAATGTTTGAACTGGAGTGGCGATTCGACTCCTTTTTTTTCTTTAGTTTTTTGCCCGCGTGAAATAACATCGTCTTCGAGCGACGCAAGCCCGCGAGGCCATCTGCGCCCTTTTTTGTCTTCCCGGAGCTCGCCTGCCATCTGCCTTTTTTTGAGATGGAATAGGCGAAGGATTTGAGAAGAATGTCTTTCAGTTCTTCCTGCTGCACTCTAGCACATGACACCCGCACCCGAGAAGTTTTGTGTTATCACGTTCCTAGTCTCCTGCTTTCCAACAACAAGATCGGACACCACCCTCTTTTCCCATGACCCACTGATCTCAATCGCCCGCTGCTGAATTTGCGGAGAATTCGTGCCCCGAAACTTCTTTCTCCTACTACTGGTCTCCGGCGCGATCTTACTCTCCTTTTCGTAGTCTTCCTCGGACGGACATTCTTAGGCGACGACGCCGCGGCTGCTCCCCCGCCGCCCAGGAGCAGACGGAGTGTAACCAGTGGCCCTTCCTTAGATCACGTGGTGAATTTTCTACCGGTGTTTGGTTTCCGGCTTTATTTTTTTTTTTTCCCTCTGTTTTGCACCATCCCACACTCCTTTCTTACAACCCACACCATGCGCGTGTAGATGACCGATTCCTCCCGGCCTAGTACAAGTGGACTCTTTGTTCTTTTGCCGCCTGCAAGCCCCTCATAATGCACCATTGCGTCCTTCTCGATCAACCTCTTCAATGGACGAACGTATCCTTCCCTAGTAGAGATTTTCTTTACTGTCGAAAGTCTCTTCTTTTCTCGCGGCTTTTCGCCCCCCCCCCCTATCCCCCCCCAGTACGCTGTTTAGAGTCGTCCCACTCCCTGCACATGATCGCGCTGGAGCGCTTTCCCCCTTTGATTCTTCCAAACAGAATAAAGGAGCGTCCTTCTTCTCCCTGCCTAGCGGTCTTGAGCTCCCCCAATTTTCTTTCTTCCTGGAAGTTTTTCTTCACGAATAGCAACAGACCCACAGATTCCCTCTTTTTCAGAACAACAGGGGAATTAATGGTCGTCGGGCCGAAAAGGGCGAAGGTAGTCTTTCGGCCTTTTGCCTTTCCTCTTTCCCTGATTTTATGTCTGTAGGCCGTGGAAACTGAGTTTTCTCTTTCTTGAGTAGTTGAGTAATCTTCCACTCGAGTACAGATTCAAACCTTTTTTCTTCCGGCTTTCTTGCGATGCCTCTCTTCACGTGTTCGGCCTGGTTATTAGAGCGGCAGCGTGTCTGACGGTTCTGACCCTGACCGATGGGGATAGTATTTTTTATCCCCCCCTTCTTTGCCTCCTTCTCCAGGAGCCCCCCTGTCTGTCGCTTCTTCCCTATGAACCAGTCTGTTCTGGTAACGTTTTCCTCCCCCCGGTCCCCGCCGTTTGTACGTTCGACGACGACTGGTCGATGTTTTGTTCCTTTTTTCTCGTACCGACTCCGACATGCCTGGCACTGCGCTCCTGGCCACGCCGGTGACCTTAATCTTTAGAAGGCTAGTTTGCATTCTCTCCTCGATTTTTAGTTGGGTTCTTGCCTTTATGTCGTTGCCCCCTTACCCTCCGACCCCTGCAGTTGCTGGCTCTTTTCGATATCCGCCAGGCACGAGTCCTGGAACGGAGAGGTAGATGTAGCGACATGAGTCCAGTAATAGTTCTTGTTAGGAGCGTGACACTTTCTGAGGAGAAGATCTGTCTGTCTCCTCCCCCCTGGTGCCCCTTTGTTGTCGATTAGATGGATGAAGAAGATAGGTGCCTGTTCCCCACCTGATTTTACTTGATAACATCGCGTTTCTCAAACTCGGCGAAATGAGAGGCAGTTGCTCTTTCTCTTCTTTTCCTTGTTTTTTTTTCTCTCTCTTTTCCCTCAGAACCCAAGAGAGTTTCGACGAAGTGAGAAGGTTTCCGCGAGTGAATCTTCGGGCCTCCTGTAGTAGCCCACATCTTCAACTACTTCGTCCTCTCTACAACCCCTTTCCCCCTTCGGAGCTTCGGTCCTTCATCCAGATCTCTTCGCTTTCCCCCGTGTTTTCTATGTTCACCCCTCGCTTTCAAAGCCCTTCGTGACGCCTAGCTGCCGCGCCGTCCCCAGGCTTGGTTTCTGATTTCTGCGGAGGATCTGCTTTAAGGCATAAGATCTGCGAGACGGGCCGTCCCGATCTGCATATCAGACCGGTCCGATCTCGGCGCTTGCCTCAAGAGATTCTTTTCTCAGATCAAGTTTTTTCACCGGCGTTGCCCTCCTCCGGAAGATCGACCTGATAGAGGTCCCAAGAACTGAGGATCACCCCTTCCTTAAAGAGCCCAACGTGACCGATTTTTCCCCTTACCATAAAGAAAGGTTGCGACTTGTAGACTGGCTCCCTTTGGTTTTTGGGTGGGTTTTTTTTTTTTTTTTTGGTGGGCTTTTTGTTGTTTTTTTTTTTTGTTTTGTGTGGGTGGTGTTTGGTGTTTTTTTTTTTTTGGTTTTTTGGTGGGGGGGGGGGGTTATGGGGGTGTTTTTTTTTTTTTTTTTTTTTTTTTTTTTCTTTGTGTTTTTTTTGGGGGTCGCGGGTTTTTAGTTTTTGGTTTTTATGTTTTTGTGGTTGGTAAACGCGGGGACACCCCTCGAATGTGCGCGCTGCCGCGCAAACTGCGAGATAGACACCGTTCTTACGGACGCGCATAACCTCTCCTCCCGGTCCGACCACGGTGTCGGAGCATCGCCAATATCTCCCGCACCCCCCAACGCCCCGTGTTTCGCTTACGAAATCTCCCCTCTGGTAAGATCCTCCCCCTGAACAGTGCAGACGGAGCGGTTTCTTTTCCTTCCCCTACCCCCCCTCCGGAACCTCCCTCCAGACGAATTTGACCTTTGTGCGTCGGCCTTCCTGAAACAGTCTGGTATGTTGTTGTGGCTCGACCCCCTTCTGGTCTATTTGCAGTGATCAACTTATCTGGATGTAGCGACGTAATAATCACCCGCTGCGGCGGCCCTCTCTTTCTGGATTTTTCCTCTACGCTGTAGTTCCTGCTCTCCCCAGTAGCAGATTGACTTTTTTCTGTGGACCAGACTCCCAGCTGGTGATCAAGTTTCTTTCCCACTTCCCTTCTGCCGCTCTAAAGCCGCGCTCGATCCGTCTACGTGCGAATGCGCCCGAGTTTCCCGTCCCCTCTCTCCATATGTGCGCCGATTAGCGTTTTAATGCGGCTAGACTCCTTCGTCAAATTTGGCCTCCTCGTGATCGGCTTTCCCAAACCTTTCCCCTCCTCCTTTCTTTTTTTCCTGAGTGATCAGAAACTTTCAATCGGTCTTGGCCCCCACCCCCCTGAAACCCACTCCGATTATAAAAGGAAACCTCATTCTTCTCCCCCATCACAGACAGATTCACTCCTGCTGGTAGGCGTCGGATTTATTTCCCTTTTTCTCTTAAGTTTTTTCCCCCTCGCGATCTGCTCTTTCTCATCCCCTTGTTGGAGAAACCTCCGTATTTCTCAGACAGAGACCTTAGAACAATTCGCCGCCGAAAAGGCTCCTGCTTTCGTGGAACCTTTCTTATGATTGTTTTTTCTTGGGATATTTAGGTGGTTTCCGGACTCAGGGGGCCTTTTTTTGCGCCTTAAACTCCAAGACACATCTTACTAGAAGGACAGCGCTCTACAGGTCTGAAAAGTTTTTTTTTTCTTATGATCGTCCTTTCTCCCCCTCTCACTCTCCATCTGCAGCATGCTCCCATCCGCCACCGTACTCAAAAGGGCGCAAGGAGCCGGTCGAGCGCGTCTTGTCCGTCATACCCCTCCCAGCCCTCCCGACTCCCCCCCTTCCCTCCCCCTCCCCCACTCCAACCCTACTCTACCATCGCTACCTCCCTCCCCTCTAGCCCCCTTCCAACCCCCTTCCCTAGCCCCGAACTCCCTCTCTCCCTTCTCCCTTCGTTCCCCCACACCTCCCCCCCCTTCGTCCCTCCTCCTATCCCCTCTTTACTATTCTCCGCCTCCCCTCCCTCCCCTCCATCCCTACCCCTCCCCCTTCTCCCCAGATTCTTTGCTTCCTTTCACGAAACACCCCCCCCGCCCCCCCCATACTCTTCCACCATTCACTTCTGTGTACAGCCTACCCTTCTTGTCGCGTTACCCTCCGGTGCTCTTTCGCCCCTTTATCCAGATTTCGCGTTCTCGCCACGGCCCATGCACATGATCGCGGGTGAGCGCCGTACAGTGACCCATCCTCCAGAACGCTTCCTCCCGATTTTTGCCTTCCCAGAATCGGTGCTGCTGCCCCCAAAGGCGATCGCTCCCTTTGAACAGTCCCCCATCTCCATCACTGATTTCGCCGAGCCGCCCCACACCTAGATGATTTTTGTCGTAGCGAAACGGTTTCATGGTCGACGTCTTTTTTTGTCTCCCAGGGCTCCGTCGCGCACTTTTGCTTGTCTTCCTTTCTGTTCTATGTACTTCGTCGTGTTTAATTTACGCGTCCGCGCTGTGTTCCTCTCTCCCTTCCCCTTCGAGTTTTCCCTTTCCCCCCCCAGTCCTATTCCGCCGTTGGTGAGGAGGCTGCTGCGAAGCTCCCTGGTGGACCTATTTCAGTTGATCCCGGACCTTTATGACCTCTTCGATTCTGGTATTTGCGGTGGTCCCCGCCCTGGATAGTTGAAGACGTTATTGCATACCTGAGTTCCCCCCGTTTGTCGATGGGAAATTAACGACCAGGATGTCGTAAATTTCTTGCCCCTTTTCCCGGTTTCTGCGAACGCGTTACGGGTCGATGTTGGTACGGACTTCATGCTGCCATACCTCCCCCCTCCTGGGAACCTTATCTGCGCATTCTTTTTTTTTGATTCTTCTAACCTCGAGATCGTTTCCCTTAATCTTTTCGGCGAAGTGTCTCCTCTTAGGATCGGTTACTTATTTCCGGCAGATTTTTTTCAGCCCCCCTCCCTCGGGTTCCGGAAAGGTGCGGCAGCTTTCCTTCTCGGATCTTCCTCCTTTTTTTTCGCGGAGCTTTCCGTCCGACTCGCGGTTTTACTTTTTTTTTAGACCTTTCGCTGATCGACGAAAGATAAGTTAGTTCTTTCCTGCCAGACACTTCTTCCTCGGTCCACTCGCTGCTGGCCCTTCGGATTCAACCTATCTTCAGTTTTTCGCCCTCTTTTATTTTCATCCTTCGTTTTTGAGTACCTCTCATGCCTCTTCCCCTGGGGAAGGACTTCGTTTGATACTCCCGCCCCGCTTTTTTTTTTTCAACATCTGGACCTTCGTTCGATCACCCTCCAACCCCATGGCACCTCGTGCGAGTGTTGAGACATCCATATCTCACATCTTTTTTCGCCGAACGATTAGTCGGTCTCATGCGCTCAGCACGACCTTAGTTATGTCTTCTGCCGCGGCCGTCAGACAGATCCTTTCCCCCTCGGCGCGCCCTTCTTCGATTCTGAAGATACCGGAACTCCCCTCGGCGCGGATTATTTACGCCTTAAATATCAGATCGTGGGGTCCCCTGCTGGCCTCCCCCCTCCTGCCCCCCAGTTCTTCCTTGCATCCGCATGTCTCGAGTCAACATCTTCCTACCACTTGCCGACATTCGCACCGTACTTGGAGCGACAACGGGACAGTTTGAAACCTTTGCCCGCTCCACGCCCAACGCTGTCCTGAATCCCCCCCATTAGAGATAGAACCTGCCTCCCCTCTTCTCGCTCTGCAACGTGACCACAATACCAGAACAACCTCTGCTCCTCACCTGCCAGCCGATGCGGTCCCTCCCACTTTGAATAGTAATTTCATATCCCGCCGAACACACAGCAACGCCCCCTGTTTTTTTCAAGCCCATACCTCCCCTTTCTCCCCCCTCCCCGACCCATTGAGATCTCGTCTGTCCCTCCCCCCATTGTCGAAAGACAAGGAACAATCGAAGGGCGCGTGACCTATCCCCCTTGACCTCGAGAGACAAGTGCCCCTGTCAGTGGTAGTGGATGCCAGGTCACCTCCTGGTTGATGGTCTTTGCGTGATCAACTTTCCCCTAATGTTCCCCCGCCTCTTCGTAATATCACCTCGGCTTTCCATGAGGCCAGGCTCTGTCTGTCTTGCTCTTTTTCCGCGGCATTTCAGGTGCGGCGATCACCGGTCCATTTGTCCCTGCCTCCGACCTACCTCCCTCGAACATCGTCGTTTTGATCCATTTCATCCCCTCCCCCCCTCGATCTGCTTTACGAGACGAAAGCGACTCGAGGCAGGTCTAAGCCCTGCGCCCACTTTTCCCGCAGATGACAATTAAGTCGGCGCCTGCTGCGCCTTTCCTCCTTTCCCTCTTCAGAAGCAAATGGAAGAGCCGCTGATCTTTGAGAATTCTCCTTATCTCGATTTCTTCCTTTACCTTGTGGTGTTTCTTACTTGCATTGTATCCCAAACCATGATCCTCCCACCCAAAACCTCCCCACACTCACTTGCCGCAGTTCCCATATTTTTTTCTCCCCGATAATATCGCCGAAAGGTTCCACCTGCTTGCGCCTGTGTTCATTAGTTCCTCCGCCCTTAGTCTCCCTACTTGTCTGTGTTGCGATGCACCGCGACCTTTCCCCTTTTATCTCTCTTGTTGTTGTTGAGATCTCACGATTTCTCCCCCCCTCGCGGTGTGCACAGACATTGCGCTCAACACTGGCTGTAGCTGGGATAACGACTGCGCCTACCAGTTTCCTTCGACAACAGGGCAGCTTGCGATGATTGGGTTGTGAATCCCTTATTTTGGTTTTCGGCTCGTTTTTGTCTCTCCCCCTCCTCCCCACCACGAAATTATTTGAATCACCACAGGGACCCGAAAAAGCGTCTTTTTCTCAAGGACCGATAACGTTACCCGTGCATGTGCCTGCTAGCCCGTTTTACGAGTAGACTTCCTGGGCTCCCCCCCTGTCCTGACCCGTATGAAGCATGCGATAACCATTTTCAGGTCCTTGCATCGATTAATCAACACCAGGTCGCCCGTACGAAACGAGAGCCGTACATTTCCCCTGACGATCTCCTTTTGTCTTCTTTGAATATCGGTCTTTACAACCCATCTCGTACTGATTCGCGCTGCCCCCCCCCATTTATACCTCCTGTGTAGCGCCGCCCCGCCGTTTCTTGTTTAGCTTTGCCAAACAGCCTCCTGACTGTGGTAGACCTTGCGGTCTCTGCTCATGTGCGCCTCCCTGGAAGGTTGATTTCCCTAATAGTTCACAGACTTTCCGTGATTGGTTCGAGCAGTTCCGACCCCCCCCTTTCCGTAGTCGTTTTCATGCGCCGACGTCTGGCAGACCAGGGGCCCCTCTCTCGGCTATGTCCTTCTTGCGTTACCAATTTTTTCGGACATGTTTTTGGAAAAAGATCCCTAGCATTCTCTTGGTCTGAGTAGGATGCCCCCGGACCATCGGTTCTCCCCCAGAGACCCCTAAGTTGCTTGTTTTAGCTTTCTTTATTGTATCGATCATAAAAGTCCGCGGTCTCGCCTACGGGCTTGCCGACGACACTTCTCATCCTCCCCCCCCGCACGCGGCCCCTCGATCTCCCCGCCCCCACACTTTCTTTTTGCACACCCCCCTTGTTACCGTTTCTCGTGTTCTGAAAGTATCCCCCGTCAACCTGGATTGTTTGCTTTTTCCCTTCCCCCCACACACAGCCAAAGGATTTCGGCATTGGACTCTTCTAAGTTTTTTCCCCACACGAGTGCTTTTCCCCTATGTTGAACTTGAGATGGCTCACGGAATCTTGACTGCGCTCGGAATTTTCGCTGTTGACCCCCAGACCTGCGCACGTTAGGCATTCCTCCGCGCCAGTCCGATCGACCCTGCGTGTCTGCAGATGATTCCTTTTCGAAGGCGCGCCCCCAGGTCTTTCATATGGCCTGACGATATCGCCACCTTCCCCCCCGACCAGCTCACGCCTTTGAAACGGCGTGGCATGCTGGTCGCTCAGACGACTTCAATCTTCCTTTCTTGTTTTGTGTCGTTGATTTCTTTGGGTAAATTCCCAGACTCGCTCTTATTTTTGTTGTAGATTGTCAGATCGGTGCCGTTTTTTTCCCCTCCCCTGTCCGCCTATCGGCGGGATAACTCTTTCCTCATTCTCCCCCCCCCGTCCCCACCCTGGCATTTTCTTCGCCTCATTCTCTTTTCCTCCTCTGTTATTCGAAGAACTGCCGCGCGTTCGCCGACGTGTGATACAGAGCCCTCCGTTCTTTTTGCCCTTTGAAACATAGTGACCTATCTGTCGTATCAATACGATAACCACCTTCGGCAGGAGACATCTCTTTTCAAAGACGAAGGGCACCGTCCCTAACGTGTTTTATCCAGCAGAGACAAATCGCCTCGACAATTTTCTCTTCTCTCTTTTAATGGTAGGTTCTTTCATTTAGTCAGTGCAGATCCTCAACTTCGTTGGCGCCGGTATTCGAGACTCCGTTCCACCCTCTCTTTTCATTCTTCTACGCCAGATCTCGGCGCACTCTTTTGTCCTCCCCCTTTTGCGATGGTCTGTAATCGCAGTCGGCGGGCTTCGCTCTGCACCATGACCCATGCAGCTCCGTGCGCATACCGCTTTACGGCCCCCCCAACTTTTTCACCGACAGTCTTTTCTTCCTTTATCTCTCCAGGAGTTTTTGCCTGTCTACTGTGCACCAGGGCAAAGAAATGCTATTAACCCCCCACCCATCGCTCGCACACGACAACCTGTGAACCGAGCATCGACACTTCTTTACTTTTCCCCTTATCATCAAACTTTCCTATCAAACCCCAGCGGCGGTCTTCCCCCTTTCCCCGGAATTCTCCCCTCTCAGACCCCCTCCACCGCGTTTGCCAGCAAGTAGCAAATCTCAGATGTACCCCTACTCCCTCTCCGGGTATGTCGCTGTGCGCTTCCGCCGAATCCAGCTCATTGCCCTTTAACAAGACTCCTTTCTCCCTGACCGTCGCTGTGCCCTTCCTCTTTTTCGACCATCTGAAAAAGTGATCTAACGTTTCTCCTTGCTCTATAGTGCCTTTTATATTTGATGATCGTGATAAGTCATGCGAGCGATAACTTTGTTCATAAAAAGCCTGCCCGTTATGCTTCTTTTCCTCATGACAGAGTTTTCTGCTCCCCCGCGTCATTTCCAGGTTGCTTTTTTTACAGACGCGACCTCTCTTTGCATCCTGGTCGCCCGCGGAAACTCACAGACTCTGCCCTTTCGCCTCTTTCGAGGTCTCCATTCGCTTTTTTGATTGACGGTCTCGCAATGGTCTTCACCCCCCTTTTCCTGCTGCCTATTTCTTCTGGGCATCGCGAAGGCGGCGACCTGCCCCTTTCTTATCCTTTCCTTCATTTTTCTTCGCACCTAATTTATTGCCCCCTGTGTTGTTCCATATCGTTCACGTGAAGTCCCCCTTGAGACTGTACAAACCTCCGAGTTTACATGTCCTTGTTCCTGCACGGCTGCGGCCCTTTTCAGGGGCTCCTCGCCGTAGCTGTCCCTTCCATCGGCTTTTATACCGCTCCTCTATCTTCCCTTGTGTTGTTGTCTGGAGATTAGCGAGGGAGCCCTGCCGTATCTTCCGGAGAGAGAGAACGACTCGTCGACCAGGCTCATCCTTTTTTTTTGAAATTCCCGTATGATTGAGATCTTGGCCCCCCTGGGATATCGTAGGTTGGGTCCGGCTCAGCCCTGCGCGTTCCCGCTTGCCCAACCCAGGGACACAGAAGAAACTCCCCCCTCCCTCTGGCTACGCTTCCTGCCAGCCTGATCAAGTCCGTTTGCGCCTTTCCGACGCCTTTTAGAGGCCCCTCTAAACCCCCCTCTGCAGAATGGCCATCACCATGGCTCTCGTACGGGAGTTCTCCGTATCGGCCTCTACTTTCCGTTTTCCTTAGCGTCTCCGATGTTGGTGAGTTTCTAGAGGTGTTCAAATGAGCCCATGTATGTTTCCTTCACGCCGTCCCATTTCGCGCGCTCGGCAAAGACCGGAGTTTGTTCTTCTCCAAATCCCCCAGACGATGCACCAGGGCGAGCGTTGATGACTGCACCATTTATTTCATGAAGGACTGATCCTCTCCCTCCCCCAGACCAGGCGATTGGAGCGAGTGCCCGAACCCAGACCTTCTTGCATCTGAGTCTCCCTTTGCTGGACGACCTTTTTGCTACTTCGGCTACTTCCGTTTCCTGGCCAATGCTTGATGGTCGGCGTTCACGCCTCTATTTATAGCCCAGGGGTCGTTTCGTAGTCCTCTGTACCATCGTTAGTTTGCGAAACCCCGGAGGTTGTGGGTCGTATGTGTCCCTCTACTCACCCCCTTTGTCGGCCGACGCTGTGTTGATCCTGCTTTTTCCTGAAGCTTGTCTCTCTCTTGTATTCCGGTTGTCGCACATCTTTCTATGTGGACCTCTTTGAGGGGTACCTTTCGCTTGAAAAGGTCTTTCTGGAAAGGTGTCCCCTACTTTTTCCAGTTGGATAGCGGTGCAGGTTTTTTTAGCATTCGTCCCCCTCTGTTTTCCCTTGCCCGGCGACTGTTTCGAGCGCATCGGCCACCCGGTTCCCCCCCTTTATCTTGCCAGCAGATCGTCGTTAGGCATAATCCCCTTCTTTGCCGCCCCGGATCTGCAGATCTCCCGGCCCCGCTAACTTCTGGTCTCTCTACGAGATACGCCGGCATTCCCCCCTGACTCAAGAGCCCGAGAAGCTCGCCGGGGAGCCCCCCCCCTGGCGGCAGGCTTATTGCCTGTCAGGCCGATTACACTGAGGCATGCTCTTGCCCTCTTAGAGATCCTTCTTTTTTTCATGTAAGGACCTATTCCTATCGGGTGCCATATAGTTGTGATCGTACGATCTCCTAGTATGTCCGGCCTCCCCATTTCGGCCGTGTTCCTTTCGGCCTCGCCTCTTCGGTCTCACGAGGAAGTTTCTTCTCCCTCTGTCCCCCTCTCCCCCTCCCCTTTTTAGAGTTCTAGATCGAAGAAAATGCAGCATTTCGCGAACGTGGAGTAATCACCGCCCTACCCAGTCCCTGAAAGTGGCGGGGGACAAACATTTCTGCCTACCTTTGTGTCGATCAATAACTATCTAAAACGGACACACCAGTCGTTTAACTTTACGCGCACAGTACTATACCTGCCGATCACCTTTTTACGTAGGCAGACGCCTTCACGTCGGTCGCCTCCAGTCTTCTTTTTCCTGGAGGTCTTTTTTTTCTCTTCTGAAGGAACCGTTTCCGATACCCAACACATCTCGAATTGAACTCCTTTCACTTGAAGGAGCTCAGAGCTGCCTCTCTCCTCTGGCATTACCTTTCCCTAGAAGCTGGTCTGCCTAAGCCAACCCCCCTGTGGCTCTTTTTTCTATCGTTCCTTCCCGTGTTCCCTGCGAGATACCAGCCGTCAGCAGTGCTCTTATTTCAATTACGACAGAAGCGTTGCCTATACACCCCTTCGCACTCGGCATGAAAGACCCATGGTCTTTGCGGCCATACGGGAGACTCTACTGACTCCTCTGCACGATCACTATCCCCAGCGAGCTGATGGACCCTGCCCTCCCCCCCCCCCCGACCCGACCCCCGCAATCCCCGACGCTGCCGGCTGCAGAAACCTGGCCCCCTATCGCTCGGTATAGGGCTCCATGTATTCTCCGGGCTTGAACTCTTTGTGCTTCAGGCCCCACCTCCTTGGTGCAGTACGTCCTCCCGATGGCACAGCTCTACGTCCCCCCAAGGCCCGCTTATCTAGTCGCGGTTACCCACCGAACCCCTTCTCTCAAGGAACTACCAAAACAAGACGAGGCGTCTTCCTTCCCTGGTCGGCCCGACGGTTAACGAACAGTGCCTACTCAGGCGTGCTCCCTTTTCCTGAAACCTGTCTATTTCTTCCTGATCACAATTTCTTAGCCGTCTCCCTTCTCCATAAAGAGAACTTCGACCTGACAGGACTGTGAATAACCGCTGTCGGTCCTTAGATAACTTGTCTCTCCAGAGCGTTTTCTTTGAGTTAAAGGAACCCCTAACTCTACTGGTGATCCCTGCAACCTTTTTCTCCACTCAAAGGTCCCTTCTGTGAAGCAGACTCAACCTTAGACAGGACTCTTCAGTGAGACTGATCCTTTGAAGGAGAGCCACGGCTTCCCTCAAATGCCAGATGTAGATGCCTCTTAGATGAGTCTAGCTCCATATGCTCCTTTGCTATCCTCCTGATCGGCAACCTTCTTCTTCTTTTCCTGTGTAGCATTTATCCCCTTCGCTAGGCCCAAAACGATGACCAGAGTTCTGCCCCCGCCTGATCCCCATCATCGCCGCCCGGTTCCTCCTGCTTATGTGCTACACTTCTCTTTTTAGACTACGGCCGGCGCGACATCTTCTTCTCTCTTTACTAATTTTTTTGCCGAGACTATCGCGCTGAGACCAGGCCGACGACCTTTTTCAGAACCCTGCGCCGCCTCTTGCAAGGTGACGATGATTGATCCATGCTGGGGATGTTTTTCCTCTTCTTTTTTTGTATTGTTTTGGGCACTTCGCCGATGAATTGACCGGACCCAAGAAACCTTTCGAGACGTTCAGGCGACTTCCCCGTCTCCTCGACACTTTTAATTATGATTATCTCCATCCCCGAGACATTTCCTGACGCCATGGAGAGAGCTACCCCTCCTCATGCGCTGTTATGACTGTCCGTCTTTCTCGCGTCTTCCGGATAGGTGGAGTTTACCTCTTGCGAAATCTCCCCCAGTTCTTACTCCCTCGCAACGCCCCCTTGATCTTCTATGAGTTGCCGCCGCAGTTCCTGGTTCGAAACCAACCAGAATACAGAGTCTCTTCGGAACTTCTCGACGGTGCTGTGACAAAGGTCGATACCAGGACTGGAGATCCCTCATGGCTCTTTTCTACGTGGACCTCCAAAACCCCCCGGAGTACTTTCCCCTGTTAATGTCTTTATGGAAGTGGTCGGCCTCCTTCCGAACTTTTTTTTGTCAGTTAGGGTATGATTTCTGGTCTTCCTCCCCACCGACCCCCTCTCTATCGAAACTTTTCGGTCTGCCACGTTTTTAGATTCGTCCTTCCCCGGCTGTTGCTGTTTGTGAGGCGGTATTGGCGCTTCCGAGTGTTTGCCCGTTTTTTGATCGGCTTGCGCTGCCCTCCCTTTCGATGCTTTGTTTATGGCGGTTCCTTTCCCATCAGCGGAAATAGTACCCTTCTAGTTGTGCCCCTTTAGACATGCGCAACCTGGAGTTTCAGGTCCGACTGCTGTCTTTTGTGGAGACTTGTCCTTTGGTGTACTTTCCTACGTTAGCCCTCTTTGGCCCTCGAGTTTCGTCGTCGGCTGACCTCTTTTGCTATGAGAGTGTTCCCACGCCGGTGACCTTTGGCACAGTTTCTCGGCCCCCATCACGAGACGCGATTTCTTGGAATCTTCTCCGGAATTATGCACGGCCGTACACGCGACATTGAGGATCGGTCCTTATATATCCCTAGAAACAGCCATCTTCTTGGTGTCAACCGTTTCTCCCTGAAAGCTTGTCTTGAAGGAGAACTGCGTCCGAGGTTTTGGTTCCCTTATCTGAGATATGGATGTACGTACGAATCGCCTACTGTTTTCTCGACGACTTCCCTCTAGTTGCCGGCTTTGTCACCTACTCCCTTCCTTTCCGGGGCTCCCAGAGAGGTCGATCAAAGTAGGACGACCGCGGCAGTTTTTCTCCTGCCCCTATATTTATCATAATCGTTGTTGTTGTTTCGAGAGATTCGAAGAAAATCCCTGTGTTTCTTAGGACGCGCGAGGTGATCCTTCCGGCCCTACACCGTGTACCAATCGTCCTATTATTCTTCTCCATCCCAGTCTCATATAATCCAACCCCACTGGAACCCTTTCCTATTTGGAAGTCTCCCCCCCCATCCTCTTTTTCCCCTACAGCTACGACCTCCTAGTAAGTAGGTACGAGCTTTTCCCATCTTTTTTTTTTTTTTTTTCTTTTTTAAGAGACGTTTTCCCCGTGTGATTATAGTTTATGACTGGCTCTCTTCACCCAATAACCTTAGCGCGGCGCGATTCGATCTGCAACTTCTCCTCTAGGCCTGATTATTTTTTTTTTTTTTTTGCACTACCGATATGCTTGCTTAAGATCAGTGTGGGTCACCCCTTCGTGACGTCGAATCTTCGTAGGGCAGCCGTCGATAGAGGTCAACCATTTGACACTGTTGAGCCTACAAAGTCGTGACCCCACTTCCGTCCAGATGCTTTTTTAAGCTAATACTTTTTCGCCCTGCTCGCTCCACGCTTCACGGCTTTCCCCTATCCCATCGCGTGAAGACACGCAATACTTCGACCACCCTTTGCGCTCCTCCCCCTCTTAAAACCCAACATTGAACAATCAAATAACAAAAAACCCATATCCCACAAAACAAACCATAACAAAAACCAAACCCACCACAAAAACACCCGTGAACACCAGAGACAAAAAAGATCCACACACCACCACCCCCCCCCCCCCCCCCCACACAAGACCCCCCCACCCCCCCCCCCCCCCCCCCCCCCCCCAACCACAACCCCCCCCCCACTTTCACCAACAACCACCCCACGGACCCCGGCCCCCCCCAACCCCCCCCCACCAACAAAACAACCCCCCTTTTACCCACCCCCTTCGTCTCAAAGCTCTGCTTGTCAGACCGGTCTCGCGGTGCATCTCCAACTCCCCCCCCACACCTCCCTTTTTTTTTCAGCTAGATTCACCTTGGTACCGATCTACTTTTCAACGTCCCCCGAGGGCAAGGATCGAGATTTTTCCGCCGACATCGAAAAAGCATTGCCCTGAAACCCCGTGATGCGCCCTCGTCCGTCGCCCTTGTCATTCCTTTTCCCCCATGAACCTTTTTCCCTCCGGTCTGTTGCCTTCTTCTTTTCTCGTTCTTATATTTTAGTACGGTGATCTTCTAAGTCATGTGTCAGCCCTATTATACCTCCCTTGCGTCCTTGCCATCTCCCTTCCTCGTCTGGATGCTGTTTGCTCTCTGTCCGGTTCGGTTTCTCCTTTATTTTATTTGATCCTCCCGCTCCCCTTTCCACTCTCCCCCTTTTATGCCCTCTGGTGAATATCACCGCCACGTGGGAGAAGCCGACCTCGTCCTCTTGCAGTACGTGTGCGCACATGTCCCGGACGTTGAGTTGATTATGCGCCCGCCATTTTTTTCGGCCATTCTGCACTCTTTTTCCTCTGCGCAGCCGTCTCAGACATGAGTCACTGGTCTGGGCAGATGGTACTGCGCACTGGGCCGTCTGCCGTGCTCTGGCTTTTTTCTCGGTACGCTCCGAATCGCTCTCCGACGACCTACCCTTATGCAGCCTTGTCAGGCTTTCCCCCTTTCGAGACTTTACCAAAACATTCTCTTACCCCCCCTCCCTAGCACCTTCCCCCTGCCTTCTCAATCACGCCGCCCTGTTCCGTTCGCTTCCCCGTCCTTTTTTCGTGCTTGCTATACGCACGCCTCACCCCGCTGTCGTCGGCTCATGGACAGGTGTGTCTTAGACACTCTTTCAGTTCCTCCAGTTGTGTTCTGTTGCTCGGGCTTGAATTCACACCCCTTCGATTTACTGCTATACAGCGACTGGCTGATATGAGATCTGTGTCCCCGTGCTGTCCGTGTATGGATCAGGCCCGGGATGATTAGCTGTTACATGGGTTTGCCTCTTGAGTTTGTTCCTCTTTTGGGCTGTTCAGTCTTCCTCTCCCCTCTTCTTAACCCCTTTCAAAGCCCTCTTTACGTGAGTACGGTGCGAGATCAGGGCCGCTACGTCCTTGGCTTTTTTTCCTTTTCTGACGACCTTTCAGCATCTTGCGCCTGACTTGGCGACCATTGCGCGATCTCTGTATTCATCCACCCTTCTCTTTTTTACTCCGGCACTCGACGAGCGGCTTCGTCGCACCTGAATTTCTTTTTTTTTTTTGTGTTCGCTTGAAACACAACCACCTGCCAAGGTACGCTGTTCTCGTTTCTCCTAATGTATCTCGGCTCGTTGAGCGCCGGCACCGACCCGCTTTGTCTAATCTCCAGCATCACAGGTCACAGATGACCGCTGGCTTTCATCCAACAAATTTATACTCAAGTTTCTCACAAGTGAATGGAATGTTTTGTGCATCACTCGAACACTCTCCCCCCGCCGGCGTATCCCGGGACGAGCAGCGCCCACGCTCTGTACTCTTGCGATTTTGTTTGCAAAGTCCCTTGCCTTCCCCGTTGGGTATGGTACGACCATTTTCGCTCGAATGTCTTTGCTTTTACAGGCAAATGATTTTGTTTTTCGCTTCCGCGCCTAAGATCGCGCCAACCCTGTTTGTACCATAGGGGGATCTTCTTAGCGAAACCAAGGCTTGATGGGGTGCTTTTCCTGATGCGCGCTCGGGAGCACCCGTGGTCCACGCCCCTCGCAGTCAGTTTCTTGAGCGACCCGGCAGCGTTTTCCGTATAGGTTTCGTTTTTGCAGCTATCTTGAATTTCGCCTTTTTTTTTCTCTGGAAATTCTAAAGAGAAACCTTTGAGAGGCTTTCCCCGAGATTCACGACCATTATGGTCATGGCGCCATGTTTCGCTTATTGAGAACGATTTGTAGTCCTTGATTCTGCTTCTTGCGACTGCTGCGCGCATAGGACGGTGACTGGCCTCCGCTCGTTGCATACCTCCGAGCCGTTCTTTGCAGCTTCCCCTTACTCTATTGAAGATTCTCTCGTCTGCTCTGAAGTTCGTATTCTGACTTATACTGGAAGAAGAACCTACCCTCTCCAGCCACCTCCTTGGGACCAACTCGCACTGGTTCGCGCTTTTTTCTTTTCCGCCGTAATCTGCTTTCAGTGCAGCTTCTCTTTTTTGGTCTCATCCTCCCGCCGATGGTGCGTTGTGGTAGATCGTATTGATTTTCAATTTTTTGTCCACTTACGGCCGCCCCCCGACACTTCTGGTCACTCGTCCATTCCTCGGGGGTAAACTCTCGGAAGTTTCCTCCTT
>Ga0179593_1493695_pt1 | contig 17897 bp, 26 predicted proteins | sample CZODoug2_1_08_16_FD_185931 | JGI IMG/M metagenome (GOLD analysis project Ga0179593, IMG submission 185931) | Vadose zone soil fungal communities from Angelo Coast Range Reserve, California, USA - CZODoug2_1_08_16fungal (PacBio error correction) | ecosystem: Environmental > Terrestrial > Soil >... | reverse complement strand
AGTTTCTGGCAATCGATTACCCTTTGGTCTCCCGATTCTTGATGGTTCTGTCGTCGATGGGGGATGCTTTTCCCGGCTTCCCTTGCTCTTTCGAATTCTTCTCCTGTGTGGATCCGGTTTAAGCCCTTTAAAGAAAACCCATGTTTTTTCTAGCATCTTCTCCTCCGCCCGCTTTCTTTGTTCGTGAGCTCCCTTCTTGAGATTTCTTCGTACAAACCGTGAGACCTGTGTTTTCTTTTACTTTCATAGCACCGCTTGTTAAGGTTTCGATGGTCCTTTTTCGCTTTCTGTCCGATGGTCCCTCCGGTATGTAGCCGTAGGTTTTCCTTGTTCTCCATGAAGATTTCGTCTTGCATTTGCTTTTTCCAGCCCCCATTTATCTGGTTTTAGGTCTCAGCCCTCCTTTATATTGTTTTCTCGCCTTGACGGGATCTGCAATTCAGGCGCTTTTTGCGGATAACGACTGAGCTGTCTTCTCTCAATTCCCCCCCCTCCCCTTGTGTAGGCCCCTTGGATAATTCTCTTCGTAAGGGCCGGTTTTCTCTCTGGTGCGTCGGGGCTACCAGTGAGTCAATTTCCCGATTCCCCGTTTCCCCCTGTATTGAAAGCGGGCAATTTGGAAAAACGTCCAGCAGTGAGGCTTCCCGGTGGAATGCTGGCCTTTTGTGTAGGGGTCGGATTCTCTGACGCCCCCTCTGTTTCTTTGCTTGATTATTCCTCGACTTGAAGTCTCTTCTCAGACTTCTTCTCCCAGATCGATTGTTGACCAAGTTGGTTCTAACCCCTTTTTTTTTTCCAAAGTTTATGCGCCGCCGCTCTTGTCCCTAGTTCCTCAGATTAACCCCCCTTCCTGGGCTCGCTTTTGGTTCTACTCGACTTTTTTTCTACCAACCTTCACGACGCTTTTTTTTGGAGCTGTCCTTTTTCTTTCGATGGGGTTTGACCCTTCGATTTTTCCCCTTCGTTGAACCCCTGAGGTTCCCCCCTGGATTTGCTCCTTGAGAGCTCACCCTCGAAAGAATCGTGGGTTGGGATTTGTTGGTGAATCTTTTCGATCATGAGTCCCCCTTTCTCCCCTTTTAGCCTGGGACTTCCTTTGCGGCTCTGATGCGCAGTGGAGATGAATAACGAGTAGACTGCGGAAATCTCACTGTCCCATTAGTATTGTGAGTTTTTCTTGAAGCTTCCCGTTCTGGCCCGTTGGGCGATTCCCTTGAACCCTTGGTAGACCCTTCTGGACTTTTCGATTGATTTTTTTTTCGTGACTTTGTTCCCTTTGCTTTTCGGGCGATGCTCCAGATTCTTTTGCACTGTTCTCTTCAGCTTTGCAAGTCGTCCTACTGGCGGGAAGTTTTGTGTTTTTTGCGCGCCTCCGCTGCTTCAGTATGGGTTTGCGCGATGCGAACCCTTTTTCCCCTTTTTACAGTTTTCCCCCCTGGTGTAACTTTTTTCCTTTCCACGACAGTAGATCTGTTCTGTTTTTGACCTTCTCGTGGCTTGGTTGTTGACACCTGTCCCTTCCTCGTTAATACCTGGTCTTCCCATTTAAATCTTTTTTTGATGTTAGAACAGCTGTCCAGTTTTTGTGGCTGGTCTCTTGTTTTTCCCCCCCCTTCTACTTTCCCAAGATCTCTTCCCTGTTGTTGTTTTTTAGCGATATGGGGACCCAGTCAGATTGTGCCCCCCGTTACCTTTCGACAAAAAATTGCGATTTCGTTCTGGGCTACCCGCGCCCTTCCCAACTTGCCTCTTTTCCTCTTTTTTTTTTTTGCCCTCATGCTTTTCCCCTACGGCTTTCCAGTGCGATAAAGAACCTCACCCCCGCACCCGGGAGCGGCGGCAATTCCAGGCACCTTTGGACGATCGAACTTTCCTTTCTCCAAAATCCGGTCGCCCCCCTCTTTCCCATGACCGGGTATTGTCCCGCAAAAGCTTCAAAAACCACTGGCGGTTCCCTTGCGCCGGCCGTTTAGTTTTGGATTCTTTCCCTTGCTCCCCCTGATCTTGTCACATCCTCCCCGACGTTGGAATTCAGAGCAAAAGGCACCTGCATTTTCGAATTTCTGTTCTTGTCCCCCTCTTCTCGGCATCCTTCGATTTTCTTGCGTCCCCCCAATCCTATGGACGTCTATGAAGCCTCTAATCTTATATATTTCCCCATCTTTTTCCCGGTTTTGTTTCCCCGCCCTTCTGCCTTTTTGGCCCCTTTCTGTCCCCTCATTTCCCGTCGGACTCACAAAGGAAATCCACCCAGTCTTTATCGTAGCGCGCTCTTGTTCCTACAAAGAATCCACCGCGCAAGGGCCCCGTTCTTTCTTAGAGGCCCCCCCCCCCAATGTCCCTCCCCCCTCCTCCTCAAATCCACGTCGTCGTGAGGTATCACGCTCCTAATAGCAGCATGAGCAAGCCGCGTCCTTTGGCCAGAGTGCTTTCCCGGCTACCTCCGGGTTTTTCCACCTCCCTGACAGCCTAGAAATCCTTTCGCAGAACATTTCTCCCTTTTGTGTTAGCAAGTGTGAACTTTCCTACTCTTCTCCCTTTTTTTTCATCGCTTTCTTCGTCAAAGGTTTTCATTAAAAGAATCAAGATCTCCCCCTCGTCAATCTGACCAAGGTCCTCCCTTCGCAATACCACAATGGTTTTTGCCTCTCCGAATGTCTCTAGCTTTCCCCCCCCCCCTTTTCATTCCTCCTTGGGACTGTCCGAAATGGGTGGGCAACACCCCGACAGGAGGACTTCCCAAGCCTCTCCTCACAAGGTCCAACGGCCCTCACCCGCCCTTCACCTGGTGGGATGATCTCATCCTACCGATTTCTCCCAACTCTTCCGTGGTCTTAGCGATCTTTTCGCCTTACTTCTTCAGCGTCTCACCAATTTCCCCCCCCTTTTTTTGCTACCCGTCCCCACTGGAAATGCTACCCTTGTTGGCCGAGCCGTCCCCCTCACTTCTTTTCCCATCTTCATGAACACCCTTCCACTTCGCGGACTAACGGGCCCCTTCCCTATTTTCCCTGGTTCCCGGGCCTCCTTTGCTTGGTGCTTTCTTTATCCCTCCACGGTGTGCAGATTTTATTTCATTCATTTTCCTTTTTTCAACTTGGTACGCCCATCTCTATTCTTTCATACTCTTCTTCCTCCTCTTTTGCAATCTGTCGATCCGCCCCTTTTTTTGGAAGCTCTCTTGTCCACAAACAAAGAACTTGCTAATTTTAACTTCGACTTATCATGGGTCAGCAGTCCGAACCCGACCCCGACCCTTTTCCTTTTATCTTTCCAAGCCCCTCCTTTTCCCCCTAAAGATCCCTTCCATAATACGTTGCGAGAGATACGTGCCGCTTTAGCACCGGATCGCTTTCAACCCCCCTCTTTTTCCCCTTCCTTTGTTTCCCCTTGATTCGCTCTTGCCAGTCGCGTCGAAGCTTTTCGACAAGGTAGTTTTTTTTCGGACGTTGTCCCCAATCTCCCCTCCCATTTTTTCAGGTCCCTCTTTTCCGATGGTCCCTTCCCTCTGCACGGATAAGCCCGCGTCGGTCGTGAGACTTTTCCCTTGGATTTGAGCTTTGACCAACCCTTTTTCTTTTCTAGGTTTCCGAATTTTTTTTCCCCCGGTCATTTTGCCCCACCACTGGCTCCTCCGATTGATGCATTGGCCTTTTTGGCCCCCCCCTGTTTCTTCTTCTTTTTTTTCTCCCCCGTATTAGTTTGGAATCGAGTTCCCCCAAAACTGTCGCAGCCTCCCCCCGGTGTTTCTGGTCGAGATGAACGGGCCTTTCAGGCCTTGGGACCCTCTTTCTGGGCTCTTTCTTCCACCCCCCAGTCTTTCCCCCGGCGATCCCAACCTGGTTTGTTTTTTCAGGCGACGGCGTTTCTTTGCTTTTTCCCGGTGCTTCTTTTTCCGGAGCTTCGTTCAGCTCCCACAAGATTCTCCCCCGGTTCACAATGCGTCGAGTCTGGAACGCGGCCCCCCCTGGAAACGCCTCTTTTTTCCCTTTTTTCTGGGCCTGGCGGCGTTTTTCGCCGACTTTCTTATGTACCTGAGAAAAATTTCGTCTTGGAGTAGGAAGACTCTTTCCCCTCTGCGTTTCTAGATTTCTTTTTGCCACATTTACACTGGTCCTGTTAGCGGACGACCTTTTTTCCCTTTCCCGTTGTCCCTTTGTGGGTCCCCCCCCCCCTTCGACCGGATTGATTTGTTCCCGGAATTACCTCTAGCTAACCGCACGACGCGTTGCTAGCTTCCCCTGTTTCTGTTCGAGTTGGTCGGGCCCCTTTTTTTCTTGCTTGTTGTGATCTCCCCTTTTGTAACCTTTCTCGGTGAACCCTGTCTCGTGTAGGGGCTTTCCTTTCCCTCTCTTCTCGAAGGAATTAAGTTTTTTTCTCGTTTTAATGCGGTCCCCGGCCCCCTTCTTCCTTTTTGCAGCCCAACGAGACTTTTCCGGTCTTTTCCCTTCTGAGCCCCCCACTAGTAGATTCCAACAAGCCAAATGAATTTCTTTGTAGTAGCTCTTGAAGTTTCTGTCCTGCGCAGGACCGTAGCGGCCTCTTCCGGGACTTTAGATCTCTTAAATGCAGCGTCTGTCCCAGTGATAAGTATAGAGGTGATGTTGACCCCATCTGTGGATGTTAGCTCTTCTTCCCCCTCCCAACACCTTTTCCGACCTTCCCCAGTTGGAAGCCAGTCCGTCCTCTTGTCAGTGTTTTGTTATGGTTTTTTTCCTGGGACCTTCTTTTCTTGGTGTTGTTTCCCGAAGTTTTTTTTCAACCCTCTCGGTTTTTTCGTGATGTACGAGCTTTTTGTTCCCCGCCTCACTTGTTGTTTTTCGGTTTGTTCGAACTGCTTGCCCTTTGACTTTCCACCCTTCTCTTAGTCCCTTTTCTCCGATTTCGAGCCTTCCGATGTCTTAGCTGTCGACGTTTTTTGACGGGATGTCCCAGATCTCTTCTCGTTTTTGAGACTGGGTCCCCTTCGTTGACCCTACAAAATCGCACCAGCGCACCCCTTCCTTTATATGCTTACCCCAAACCACTTTTTTTCTGAGCCCCCCAACCGAAAAGTAACCCACGCCCCGGTATCGAGCGGTTTTCCCCGTCCAGCCTATCCCTTTTCGTTGTACTTTCCTTCCCAATTTTCCCTCCCCCGTCCGCGTTTCCCTCGCGCCGCTTTCCCCCCCTCCTTGACCCAGCCTTTCTCGACAGCGGGCCCTTCTCCCCCTTTCCGTTCGTTTTTTGGTCGGCTTCCCGACTTCCCTTCTCCATCCCCACCTCTTCGAAAAAAGTCACGTCCATTACCCATCGAAACCTTCATTTGGTCGACCTTTCCCCCTTTTTTTTTCTTTGCGCGTCGCCCTTTTTTCCTACCACAATCCGTCTCGTTGCTCTCTACGTTTAGATTTCATCTCGAACTTCTTTTTTCCCCGCATGTCCGCCTAGCCCTACGGTGGGCGCCTCCTTGTCCTTGGGTACCTCTTTTCTTGCAACGAATTCAACCCAAGCTCCCCCCAAGGCTTCTTTTCCTCTCGAGAGAAAGTGTTCTTCATACATCCGCCGCCTTCCTCTTCCTATAATCTCCTAACCCCCATGTCCGACCCCAAGAGTGACGTCCAGGCCCTCCAGCTCCCACCCGCTCTTCAGAAAAGCTTGAAGCTTTCCATGTCCTTTGAAGTGTTTTTTCGCGCCCCTTTTTTTCCCTGGATTTTTTGACATAGAAGCCTTCGCCGCACCATTTTCCTATGATGGTGTTATCCAATTGTGGCCCCCCCCCCTCTCTCCTCCCGTATTCCCCCCCCTTCCCCTGTTCGAGAATTTCCTTTTTCCCCCAAGGTCCAGAGAAGTCTACCCCATTTGTCCGGAAAGAAGGACCCCGCCTTTTTTCCCAATGATGGAAGCTTCCTTTTGTTTTTTCCTTGTTTTGACGCCATTTCTCGTGCTTTTTTTTCACCCCTCCTTTCCCTTCACGGCCCCTTTACTCTCTCACAAAAGGGCGTCCTGGCCCTTTACTCCGCCGCTTACAACGGGGGTCCCTCGTCCCCACTTTCCCTCCTTTCCCCCCAGCTTCTTTATGCCGCTCCACAGATGGTCTCCCTTGCAGAGCAGGTCTCTTCGACGCATCCTCCCATTCCTCCCTTTATTTTATTTTTTCGACTTGTCCTCCGTTTAGACAAAATCCCTACCTAAATCTTTCACTTACACCGACGGCTGTTACCCCCGGTTTGTCCCTTACAAAGCCTCGTTCCCCGTGGTTGTCTTGTGGCTCTATAGAACCCCCCTCTCCTTGCACCGGCTTGCGAGCCTTCCGTTTCTTTTCCTCCTTCCCTCCTGCTCAAGCCAGTCATGGACTAAGCAGAGGCCCCATTCTCGGTCGTTTTACTCCATGGGGTGGTTGCCCTATTTCCGTTCTTTCCTTTTTTCTCCAGCACTCTTCCTAATGTGCTTCCGCGTCAATACGATCACGAACAGGAGATCCCTTTTTTTCTTCTTGGATTGACAACTCCTCGTGTTTTTCAGTATCTCTTCCCTCCTCTTTCTTCGATACGTGTCGAAATTCCAGGTCGAGTTCAATCCGATGCCTTCTGCCCCATCGTCGATTTGATGTCATTCTGCGCGGCTTACCCCCCATTTCTCGGTTTTCCCGGTCTGTTGGTATATCGGTTGACGGACTGCGGAATGAACCTTTCCCAATTTTTGCCCTTTTCCCTTTTTTTGATTCGGATTCCGCCTTTTTTTTTCGTTCTCTGAATAATGGCATTTTTCACGATGTTCGCCGCGTCGGTTTTGGTGTTTTTTTTTTTTTCTAAGGCCTCCCCTTCCCCAGGTGTCCCGAGACTCATAGGAATAAAAACCCGGTAAACATTTTCCTTCTCCAAAGGTCCTGTAATTCATTTCAGAGCCTTTGGCCTCCTTCCCCTTAGTCCTTTTGTGTTTTTAGTCTTGATTGTCATTTATCTTCAAAATAGATGGTCTTGTATCATTCCTTTTTGAATAGTTTTTTTTTTCCCAAACCAACCGCTAAACTTTTAGGCTGGAGTAGACCTGCCTGTCCTATTTCTAAGGTTGTTTAACTTGATAGGTGGAGAAGGTCCCAACTTTCTGTTCGTTCTGGATAACCGCTTATTTCTTTCCCAAAGAATCTTCTCAGGCACGGAGGGAGTCTCAAGGGACATTTCTTCCTCCTTTTTTAGGAATTTCCCAGCTTTTAAAGGTTCCTTCTTCACTTCCCCGCCCTCCTTTTGTCTTGTCATTTTGAACCGTAGTCATGTGTTTTCGTGATCAAAGTATTTTTTGTGGCCGGGCCCGATTGTGTCTGGCTTTGACCTTTTTCCCCTTGATTTTTTTTTTTTTTCATGCTTTCTTTCTCTCCACATCGACGTGGTGAGGAAGAGCTTTTTTCTTGGCTTCCTCTTATTTTACAAGTTGGTTATACCCCGGCCCCTTCCTCAGACCTCTTTCCCTTTGTGTCAAACCGCTTCTGACCCTATTAGAAACTCGATTTCTCGTGATGTGTTTGTAATTTTCCCCAACCCTTACAGCACCTGCGCTTTTCTTTCTTTCACTTTCCTTTTCCCCTTTGTGGAGATTTTCCGCGATGCCTTCGGGCTTACCAAATGTTAGGCACTTTTTCATTGAAAATGTGGCTTGGATTCCCTCTTTCACCCCTCTTTACAGCTAACCTCTTTTTGCCGTTTTTTTCTTTTTTTCTCCCCTCCCTTGTGAAGAAAATGGAGTATGGTTAGGCCTCTTCCTTACATTCCCCCCCCCTTGTAAAAGTATCTTCCGTTAGTAGGCGATGAACCCTTTTCTTTCATCTCTAACCTTTTTTTCCCCCCCCATTTCGTATTTGTGCTTCTTCGTGAGATCCCGTTTCCTCCCCCCTACATTTCCCCCGTCGAGGGGTCTCTTCCCCCAGGGTCATTCAAGGCAATTTGGTTTTCAGATTTTTAATTTGTCTCTTTCTCTCGTGTCCCTTTTTGCACTGGGTTACTTAAGCGGTGTTTCTTCCCAGACTCCAACCGTGCCGTGTCGCTTTGCGGAATTTTGGCTTCCCATGCTGTCTTCATTTCTTCCGATGTCCTCCCCCCTTTTTCTGTGACGCTGTTTACCTTGAAATGTTTCTATCCCGGTAAAACGCATTGCTTGGCTGGAAGATTGACGCTTTATCTTGCTTTTTTTGTTCCAATTCCCCCTTTTTGTTTTTAGCCTCTCAATTTCTCCTCCTTTGAAATTCTTTCTCCCACTAGCAAGTGCAAGGGCTCTTGGAGGGGAGCAAGATCCCCCTTCCTGACCCCTTAGCTGTCGAGTGGTTCAAATTTCACCGTGGATCCCCCTCCCTATTTTCCTCCTGTTGTTGTGTTTCCCTCCCCGTCATGCAGTTGAACCCAAAACCCGTCGAAGATCAGAACCAACTTGTTCCGAACAGCGGCCCCCGACCTTTGACCTTTAATTTTCTACCCTCCTTAATCCTGATGGATTATCCCTCGGCGGCTTTCTGATCGCCCCCCAGGTCTCGGAGGTCCAAACGTATCAAGAATAGAGTCCCTTTTCTACAGATCGCACCCCCCCTTTTAATGTTAAGCATTAGCGGAGGCAAAAGTTCTCATTCCCTCCCCCCCCTCCTGTTTCTCAGCTCCCTCCCCCCCCCGCCGTCGCCTTTTCGCGCCCCAAGGTGTTTGGTTTCCGTTGAAGACTTTGGACCCCGTTCCCACCAAAGATCGGGACATACCCTCGTTTTTTCCCCCACCCCTTCTTTTTCCCATCCTCTTCCAGGTATCGTAATCGACCCCCCTCGTACGGCGCAGGGCGCAGTCTTTTTCACTAATCTACCAATACGCCTGCTTTGCTTTCTCTATTTCCTGCTCCCTTTTTTTTCCTTGGACCTTTTGCACTCCGGTGTTTGACCAATTCGACTGAATTGACTCATGTCTTCGGACAAATTTCAACCGCATCCCCCGCATCCCTTTCCCCCCCTTTCAAGGTGGAGATCCCCCCCTCACGACATTCACCTTTCCTTCACAGTTTGGTTTTTTTTTTGTTTTCCCTTTCCTTCTCCTTCCTTGAATTTGAACGCCCACAATGACCCAACACCTTGTTTTCGTGGCTGTTTACCTTTCGTATTTTTTTCCGCAACTCTTTTGTTCTCCCACTGCGCCTGGCCCGTGTTGTAAAAAGAGGGGATTCTCCCCTCCCCTGGGAGAAAGAGCAGACTTTTTTCCAGCCGCCACTTTCTTTTATTCAAATTTCCACACCCCCCCCCCTCCACTCTTTTTTTTTTTTCTTTCTCCTTCACGCTCGCCAACCCTTCTTCAACAATCCCCCCCTCCCATTTCCCTCTGACCATCGGCGTAACAACTATGCCCCATTTCGACCCCTAACAACCCCCCCAGCTTTTTAGCTCTGGATACCTTTTCTGTTGCCTTTTTCCCCTTTTTATTGCCTTCCTGGGTTGGGAACTAATTCGGTGAAAGAACTTTTCTCCCTCCTCACAAGGCCTCACCCCCCCCCCCCGGGCTCCTTCCACTTTACGATGCCGCTCTCACTTTCTCTCTCCAACCCCTTTTTCCTTTATATCCTCTCATCACAACCCGCCCGTCAGTGTCGTTAGACGCTTTTTCCGGCTGCCCCTTCCTTCTCCTTCTTTTCCACCCCATCCCATCCTCTTTTGACCCCCCACCTAGGACACCCTAAATAGAGGGGTACCCTTCCAAGACTTGAACGTCCTTGAAAAATTACACGTTTTTGCTACTTCGTGATGAAATTGTCCCCCCCTAGGACAGGAATGTTTCTAGCAGTGGTGCATCATTTTACCGTTTTTTTCCCCCCTTACACCTCCCTTTTCCTGCCTTTCTATCCTTCTAACTTCCCACCAGACGTTCTTCGTCAAACTTCCTTCTCTGTTCCCATTCAATATTTCCTCCCTGAAAACTGAGGATCCGTTCAAGCCTGAGGCCTCCCCCCTCTTTATCTTCCATTCTCTGGACGATTGCTTAAGCTTTACACCAACGACATGCCCTCTTCTATTCACGTACCCTTCCGCCCCCCCCACCGCCCAGTGATCCAATCAGGAATAGGGATTACCCCAAGTTAAGGGCTACCTCCTTCTCTCTTTTTCTCCCCGTTGTTTTCTATTTTTTTTTTTTCCTTTCGTCTTTCCCTTGATGAAATTTTCTCTTGACGGTGCTGGTGATGCTTGATGGGGGACGATAAAGGTCTCGGTCAGACCCTCCTTTTTTAGCCCTTTCCCTTTGGATTTTTTCTCCCAGAGGTGCGGAACCACTTCAACTGACCCCCCCTCTTGGTTTTCGCAATAGACTTCCCTGATGAAGTTCCTTGCGGATTCCTCTTATTCTGGTTTTTTCCCTTTCAATTTTGAGCGGTTTCCTTCCCTCCGTCTTTGGAATTTAATACGACACGTAAAGAGGTTTTTGCCGACAAGTTTTTTCCCTGAATCCCCCCCCTTACTTCTGCCCCCGTTTTCTCCTTCTTTTGCCCCTTCTAAGCCCCAAGTTAGTCCTCCTTTCTTTTGGACCTTGAAGATTTGTCTTTCTTTTTTGATCGTCCCCCCCCCCCTCATTCAGTTGGGACCCTTTCGACAGTCCGATCCTCTGTCGAATTGGTGGAGTCTTCCATTCCTTTCCTCTGCATACGTTCCTCCCCGCCTGGTTTGGCTAGACCCACTTTCGTTTGTGATTTTCCTTTTTTCTATCATCCCCCTCTTTTTTCCTTTTAGTTTTTCTTTTCTGCTGTTCAATAAATTGGGGTAGTTAAGGGCTTTCCCCGTGCAAGGTTTTTTTGGATTCTCTCTTCGTTTTATTTCTTTCTTCCCCTTCCTGGTACCGCCGACTTCCAATTCCGTTTATGGACCCGCTTCCCCCCTTTCCCAGCTAGCCAGCCTCTTCTCAAATTCCCAGGTTCGTGCCCGATTTTGTTAGGTTGCTGACCTTTTTTTCTTTTCTGATGGGATTTTTTCCTTCTTTTTTATGCACCCTCCTAGTGAGGGAATGACTGGGTTTGAGAAGAGTCCTTTTTGATATCTTTTCCCCCCTCTTGCCCCTAACAAATTCACCCAAATTTTTTCTTTTCCCTTCGGTGCTGTTCCCCCATTTCCCCTTGCGCCTCGACACTTCGCGGCTTGCTTTTGTTTTCTTCGGAATTACTTGCTCTTCTCCCGAAAGACGCCTGGTGGGAGCTTTCCTTTTCCCGGTAGATGGTTTTTTTTTTTTCTTTGCTGTCTCCTCTCTTTTTTTGTTGAGCAAATGAACCCACCTGGAGTGTTACACCTTTTTATTCCTCGTGAACATTGCTCTTTGGTATAGCAGCCACGCGCGCGCTTCCCCTCCGTTTTTCTCTCTGAGTTCTTTAGTCCCCTTCCACCGAGGTCCTGCCCTTGACCGGAAATGCGGGTTGTACCTGAGCGCAGTAGGTCTGTTTTCAAATATACTCCCTCCCCGTATCCGCCTGAAACCTGCCCCAACTTTCGTCTTTCCTCCCTAAGTTTCCGTAGCGGGTCGATGCCCCTCTTCCTTGATTGAAATGGTTCTCCTGTGGAAGGTTCTTTATTCTGGACTTGTTCCTTTCTCGTCGTCTTTTACGACCCTTTTTATTTCCCTGTGGTAAGCAGCGGCAGTTCCACCTCCAGCAACCCCCGAGGCCGACGTCGGATTGGGACCTTTGCAGAGGTTCTGCAGACCTCTGTAGACTTCTTTTCGCGATGGTCCCCCTATCATCTCAGGCGGCAATGAAAATTTTTGTTTTTCTTCGTTAACCTGAACGTGACGCTTTCGGTGTTCCCCCGGGGTTCCAATCCCTCCGCGTGTTCCTTTTCGCCATCCCCGGTTTCGTTTTTGATTTCCATTCCATATATCCCCTTGTCGTCCCGTTGTAGAAAGCTGTCCTATCCTAGTTTTTTGTACCATTATCTGTTGTTCACTCTGCCTTGTCCCCAGTCCCTTCTCTTCGTTTCTTTTTAGAGACATCCCGCTTTCAGCTCCTGACAAACCTTCTTTCGCGTCCAGCTTTCTACCACCCCCTACGGACAATGGCTTATGGTCCTGACACCCCAAAAACGGTTTTTTGATGAGCACATCGTTCCACTCCCACACCCCCTTTCCTTTTCTTACCTCTCTTTTTTTCCCCTCCCAAGGTTTCTTTTCGTAAGCCTTCGCCCTGTAGTTTTTACCTGAAAAAAATTTCATGTCCGCCAGTTTAACCACCTTCAATCTGTCTTTCCCCTTTCCAGATTCAAACCTTTTCCAGAAGGTTTCCTTTTCCTGCCCCCCCCTTCCTTTCGCGGCCCGTTGGTCTTTGGGAAGACCAGATTCCTTTCCGTTTCAACACCGATGGCTCTTGAACCCTCCTCCTCCTTGACTTTTCACTCCCCCCATTTCCTGCCTGTTACCCTTAATTGTAAACGTATCTTTGAAAAAGCGATTCCTTTCTAATCCTTTTCTCTAATAATCTCCAACCCCCTAATGTCCCTTTTTTTGATTCTCTGCTATTCTTCTTCCCCTCGAAAGGACCCTTCTCCCCCCCCAAGAATGTCCGCCCCAGTACATTGGAATATAGGTGGGCCCTTTCACCTTAAGAATGGACTCATTTGTACCTACACCATCCCTTTCAATAAAACAGCTCAGAGGTTTACGAGAGCCCCCCATTTCCGGTTTCCACCACCTTCCTTTCCCTTGGCCCCCCTCCCCCTTGTGAAGTGCATATACTCTGGAGACCCCTTTCATAGAAACCACCCTCCGAACCCCCTCACTTGATAACAGTACCCCTAGTTCCCCCCCCCCCCCCCCTGTCCTGGCGCGTATTCCTTAAGGAGAATGACACACTCAGCACGAAGTGACGACCCGGCTTCCTCACATTTTTTACGGGGTTTCCCCCTTGGCCTCCCCCTACCTTATTCACCTTCCTCCTTCATTCACTGATGGGTTAGACCCCCCCTTGTGACAAACTACTCTTCCCTCCCCCTCCCTCTTCTTCCTAACGCTCTCTCCTTCCTTCCTTTTCCTCTTTTCCCCCCTTCGACTCCCCTTTTTACCCAGTTCCCCCAATCGGTTCCAGGACAGTATCCCACGAGTGAGAAGAAAAGGTTCTAGCTCCAAATTGGTGTGGCCTCTTTTCCCCCCCGGATCTTTCACGTCTTTTCCCCCCCCTTCCTCGTTGGACCCCCCCCCTTCGGTCTTTCACCCCAAGGCTTCCTTTCGAGGGCCAATTTCCCACCGCCGCCAGTGCGAACGTAGATACTCCTCAGCCGTTTTTTGATGATAGAATCATTCGATTTTTCTCCCCACTCTCTTTCCGTTATCGGAGTGCTAAATGCAGAGACCCTAGTCTCAGAATCCTCCCCAAAATAAGAATTGATCGTCCTTGCCTTTATCTTCCCCCCCAACGGCTCTTCTTTTTCCCGATCCGTCCCCTTCTTAATGAACAATCCCTCCGTGTCAACTTGGGGTGTCGATTCCCCCTGCCACTCCCTAATCCTCTTCTTCCAGACCGGAAGACCAATTCCCCTTTTCTCTCTATCTCCCCCGGCTTCCCCTGGAGATGTCGGCCCCTTTTTCACACTGGGTCGCCCTTTTTTTCCTCCCCCCCCCTTCCATTTTCTCCCCTTCTAACTTTTTCCTCCTTCCTCTTCCCCGGGGACGTACGAGCGAAAAATATGGGTGGTAAGATTTTGCACTTTTTTTTCGCAACCTGATTTCACACGACTGTCTCCACTTAGACCGAGTAACTCTTTCTGTAGCCCCTTTTGCATCCACCAGTTTTACTTTTTTAATAAAAGGAATAGGGGAGTCTGAGAAGTACTTCCCGCTCACAGGATCTTTTCCTACTCCCCTTTTTTTTTGTTTTTCTTCGATTACGTTTCTCCGCGTTTTAGCAACTGAAGGAGAGTTTAATTTTTCCCCTTTTCTTGATTCCATCTTCTGACGGTGTTTTCCCCCTCTTCTGCTCGTTCGTGCCGTAGGTCTCCTTGATGGAGAAACAGGTAGTTTTTGAGAAAGAGGTGAGGACCTCAATCTTCCAACCCAATGATGGTTCCTTCCATTTTGAATTTTTTCATAGGATTTTCCGAAGGAGTACGGCGTGTCTCTGTGAGTTTTCTTGGTCTCTTCTAGCTTTTCCCCCCTTTCCCTCTTGCCTTCCCCTTTCCATGCCGGACCTACGCACGGGAAGAAGAAGTCCGGAAATAAACACTTTCCCTTGTGGATTTCCAACCCTTTTTTTACCCTTTTTTCTTCTTTCAGTTGGCTGGACCAGTAAGAGACCGAGGAGGTTGGACTTTTAATTTTACTATTAGTCTCAGGGATCGTACACCTTCTTCGGGCCGCTTTTTTCCTCCTGTGGGTACAAACTTGTTTCCCTAAAAATTCTTGTCTTGTTTATTAGTCCTTTTCCGGTCTCTGCCCTTTCCCTCCCAGCGGTGTTTTGGAGCGGGCACGCCTCGCGGTCGATGGTGAGGCGATGGTAGGGAGGTCGACCACCAGAGTGTTTTTTGTTGCGACTGCCCTGGATTTCCCTTCTTTCGTCATGTCCTCTTCGCCTCTTTTTCTAAGCAGTGAGTCCATTTTTTTCGTCCCCCTGCAAGTCAGTGGATGTTTGCCCCCTATGTGAGTAAACGCCGCCGTTCCCGAGTCCGTGTTTGGACTTCACCCCCTTTTTCCTGCTAGCCAGCATTTTCGGGACTTCTTTTTTCCATGTCTTCCTTATGGTGTTCCTCCCTTCCTTTTGACTTCCTCTGGTCTGGTAGTATGGTCAGGATGAAGAAGAACAGGTGACCTCGAGCCGAGCTTGCGTTCCCCTCTTGGAAGCGTCTTGTGTGACCTATTCTTTTTCCCAGGTGGTTTCAACTTCCTCATTGTTGTCTGTTCTGCGAGAACGCGGCTTCCTCCTTACGTGTGCTCCTTTCCCCTCTTTTTACCACCCAAACGGCTTTGCTCTGGTGCCCCTCTTTCTCCCCCCCTCCTTTGTTTCCTCTTACTTCGACTTTCTGAAAGGCCGCCGGTTTTCGCTGTACTTGTTCTGGTCGTTTCCCCTTTTGTGATAGGACATGGTTGGTCTCTTGATGTTTTCTCGCTCTGCCTCCTCCCCTTGCTTCGTGGATTTTTTTTGTCCCACCCAACCCTTTGCTTCGTTGTCCTTTTATCGCCGACACTTGGCCTCGCGTTCCTACTCCTCTTTGGTTCTTTGGTGCATTCCCCCCCCCCCTGCGCTTTACCCCCCATGAGTCCTTGCGCTTTGAAGCCAAACGAGTTGGACCCTTCTCTGGAAATGCTTTTTGCCAGTCGAGCCCTCCCCTGAGATGACACTATCTCCTTGGCTTTTTATCGAGAAATGAACTTAGTTTGTCTTTTTAGTGCGGCGCACCTTTTTGAGACGGACGTCTTTGGTTCCCCCCTTCTCCCCCTCTTCTAATGAACTTTCCTTGCCGTGTGTAGAGGGAATGCGCTAATTTTCAGTGACCCTTAGAGGTTTCTCTATAGGTGGTTTTACTGTGTGTCCTTCTCAGTCCCCCCCCTTCCCCCAAACGTTTCCGGGCAGCAGTGGAGCAGCGGGAAGACTGTCATTTTATGCTCAGTTTATGTATATGAGAGATGGACGTCCCCGTCTCCAAGCTGGTGCCCGCACATTGATGAAGGGCTTACATTGGTTTCCCCCCTTTTTTTCCTCTCCTTTCTTGTGTTATTGCGGTTGTTCCTCCCGTGGCGTGAGTTGCGTGGTTTAGTGATGATAGAACCTTTTTTCCTCCGTCTTCGAGTGCTCCTCATTATTTTTGGGTTCATCCCATTTCCCCCCTTCTGCCGTATTGACGGGTTTCTCCCCCAGCTGTCGCAAGCGATACCCAGTTTGAGCTGTAGAGTTGGGGTACGGATGTACCCAGATCTCTTATCCTTCTCTTCTGAGAGTCGGGGACATCTTTTTTTTCCCAACCTTCCACAAACGGGGATCTCTGCCCCAAGCTGGGCTACCAGCCCGCCTACTTCCATTGCTCATCTGGAATGGGATGTCCCAAACAGGGTGCCCCCTCTTGAGCACAATCGTCCCTGAGGCCAACTCTTAGTGGCGATCCCCCCCGTACCCCTCCGTCTCCCTTCCAGCCTCGGGCACGTCGTTGTACGCTTTAAACCCAATTTCATTTTCCAGGGAAAACCACCTTTTCACCAGCTGGTCCTTTCACTCAATCGCTCCCACCCCATATTCCTTTTTCTGCCTCCATCCTTTGCCTTCCGCAGTCGAAGGCGCGAACGTTTTGTAGGGCTTGGGGAAGACCTCGTAAGTACCCCCTCTAACAACCACCGCTCCTTTCTCACCTCGACCGACCAATCATGGCCCCTCTCGCATTCTCCCGTCACCCTTGTCGAAAATTTCATTCCCTGTCTTTAGGAATCAGGACCCCTACGTCCGGCGCAGGCTTCAAGTTTGCGCTTTAATACTACTTCCCCCCCCCAATTTTTCCTTTCTTCCTTTTTTCTTATACTCTTCTACGGAGGTCGACTTGGACCCCCTATGTAAGCCTTCGCCGCCATGAATATCGGGGTGGGGATGGTCTTTTTGAAGAAGGACCCTTTTTTCGACTTCCTCTCCGCATCACACACTTTTCATACCACACGGAGTTTGCGGTAGAAGAGTCAGTGTCCCTTTATTCCCCAAACGGATTTTCCTGTCCTTTCAGTTACTCCCTTTTGCCATTGAGATACTAGAGCGGCGACAGTCCCCCACACCAATGTACGCTAGAAAGCTGAAAGCCCCTCCCAAGGAAATGTTCCCACCCCGCTTTAGGTTAAGAAACCCCTCCCCTTCAGCCTTCCACCTAAATTATTCTTCTTTCTTGCCTCTACACGCCCCGTTAAAAATATGGGATTAGCCAAGCCCCCCCAGGGGAGAGCATCCCCAGTCGTCGCAGAACGCAATGATTTGGAGCCCCACTGTGGAAAAAAGCTCCTCCCCTGACCCCTTTTCTTTTCCTCCACGCCCCCTCTCCCCCTGTTCTTTCTTATCTCCCATCCTAACGAGAATACAAGCGGGTCCCCCCTTTTTGACCCAGTTTTAAGAGACGACCCCTACATAGGGGCCAGGACCCAAGTCCTTCCAGAAGTTGAGCTCAAAGGCAGGTTCCACTTGGTGCCCTCTTTTTTTTCCCCCTACCCCCTCCTTGTGCCTGTGTTTCGCCCATCGTGGGCAACATCCCTTTTTTAGGGCAGCAAGACTCCCACGGCTTAATCCCGGTCCCCAAGGGAGAAGGTTCCCCCTTCCCTTTCCTCCCGCCCCTTCGTTCTCCTCCTTCCTACCCCCAACACTTTTATATTACTCCCTACCGATCGCCCTTTTCCCCAAGCGACGCAGTGGTCGTTTTCAGCTCCCACCGACTTCCTTCACATGGCAGAGTCAGCGTCGTCCCCTCCCACCACTTCCTCCACATTTATCGTCGCATGGTCCCTCTAGCACAATACGGCAACTCTACATCTTTGAAGATCACGCCACGTCCGAATCCTTCATTCACACTTACTGCCCTTGGGGCCCTTTCTTCCCTCCACCTGAACGGAGGCATCGGATTTCAAGTGGTGACAGCCCCAATGTACGTTGTGATTCGAAACTTTCGGCGGCCCCCCGGTGGCGCTTCTTTCCACCGCTCGCCCTTTCCGTTCGGTTACCATCTCACAACAAGGATAACGCCGACGCCTTTTCGAATCCGAAGCGACAGCTGCATCGGCGGCAGTCTTCCGCCGGCCCCCCATTTTTTTGTTTTTGGGCCTCTTTCTTTCACGCTGTTCCACCAAAGAACCTCTAAAGCAATTCGACTCAGGAACGAACTGGTCCTCGCCGTCCCCATGAGACATCACCCTCCCCGCTCGATCATTTTCATTCCCTGGTGATTTGACCCCTCTTTTTTTGCTCTCCCTCGTTTT
>Ga0179593_1390109_pt1 | contig 17898 bp, 36 predicted proteins | sample CZODoug2_1_08_16_FD_185931 | JGI IMG/M metagenome (GOLD analysis project Ga0179593, IMG submission 185931) | Vadose zone soil fungal communities from Angelo Coast Range Reserve, California, USA - CZODoug2_1_08_16fungal (PacBio error correction) | ecosystem: Environmental > Terrestrial > Soil >... | reverse complement strand
TCTTGGTTCTCCATCCCATTCACTGTTGGTTTTTTTTTTTGTACAGGGTCGCTCTTCTTGAGGTTTTTGTGTCCCCCTGTATGTTGGTTAGTTTACGTAGAGTCGGCTGCTTTCAGCTGCTTTTTGTTTCCTTACCTTCATTGTCATGATCGTGTATTTTTTTTTTTGTCCTCTGCCTGTCACTTTGATTCGGCTTTCTCGTGGTTTGGTGTCTCCCTTTTTTATCCGCTGTTCCTGCGCCTTTAGGGCACAGCTCCTTTTCACACGCGAATTCTGCCCCCCCTCAACCTGAGATTCCCCCCAGAGCGCATCCCCCCCCCCTGCCCTTCAATAGTTCCGGATTTTCCCGCAAGCGCTGAAGAGGCTCCAAATTTTGGTTCTTTTTGCTCTTTTGGTTCCCCTTTTATGCACCCCTGTTCCCCAAAGGTTCCTTACTTTTAGCTTGTGTCTTCCATGTACGCCCGATTTTTTAATTTAGGGTCTCTTTTTTTGCCAGTCCTCTACCCTGAGATTCAGACCGAGAAACTTTTCCTCTTGTTGCCCTTCTATGTAGGTCGGTCTTTTCGTCATTTTCTTTTCTCCTGGTCAGATGTTTTTTTCGGCATTACCCTTGTTCTCGGCCCTTATTTCGGTTTGCGTTATAAACCCCCTCCCCCCTCTCTGTTCCCAGCTGCCCTACTTTCTGTGTTTCTTCTTTCTGCACTTCTTTCTCGAGATTGCGTGGTTGTATATCCTACGGATTTCTAAAGTAGACTTTCCATCTCCCCTTCTGCTTCGCGCCCCAGCCACTACCCTTTTCCTTTCCCCCCCCATGTTGAGCACCTAGAGCGTGTCCCATCTATGAAAACGATTCTATTTTGAACAACCATACGCCCCTAAACTCCTTTTGCCGCATCCCTGCCTCTTTTTTTATACTTTTACTTTTTTTTGCCCCCCCCCCTTTTTCCCCCACCCTTTTTGAGATAGTTTGCTTCCCGTCTTGTCAGGTCGGGCATTATTTTTATGGTTTTCTTATCGGTTCTCTCTGTTCTTGAGGCTATGCTTTGTGGGAGGTTCTGTGTTGCTCTTGTTCCTTTTTTTTCTCCTTTTCAAGGATCTGAGGGAGGTCCTAAATTCTACCCCCTCGATGATCTTTTTCCCCCTTTCTCCTCCCCCCAAATCTCCCCCTTTTACCACCCCTTTTTTGCTTAGACGACGAGCTGACGATCCCCCCTTCCCCATTTCTCCCCTCTTTTGCCACTGCCACAGAGATTTTTTTTGTTCTTCCTGCCACCATCTCCTTCTGGTTCTTTTTTGCCCCCTTTCCTTGCCGTAGGATGATCCCCCTCTCTTCTCAGAATCCCCCTTCTTAAAGAATTATTCCTTTCTTTTGCTGAAAAAATAGCGAAGGACGGGTTCTGAGTCCTTCAGTTTTTCCCCTGGGTTTTTATGACTGGACTTTTTGACTTGTTTCTCCTTTTTCTAGTCTGGGTTCTTTCTTTCCCCCCTTTCACACTCGTTCTCAACATTGGTCGCCATTTTTCCTGTATTTTCCCTCCGTTCTGCAGGCATCTTATGTGTCGGCCGCATTGCGTTTCCCCCTTCTCTTTGGATGTCGTTTCTTTTTTTTTCTCGTCTTGTTATCTCATGTCTGCTTTTTTGTACTTCTCTTTGTCGACGTGTTTAATCTCTGTTCTTTCCCTCCGTACGTGCAGATCCCTTTATACGCAAGGTTCTCAAAAGCGTGCCGACCATCCTTGTGATTAAGTGCCCCCCAACAAAGCACCAATTACCCACGGTCCGCCACTTTTTTTCCCCCCTTTTTCCCCCCCCCCTCCTCCCCTTTCGCGTCACAGGAACCTGCCACGTCTTCCCTTCATGTTTTCCCTTACCTCCTCCAGCCTCTGCTTTTACCCGCCGACTCCGTAGAAAACTCCCCCCAAGTTTTTTTACTCATTTGGTTTTCGGGGTCTCAATGTTCAGCCTTTTTACCGGTTTTCAAACCACCTCTTTTTTGTCCTGTCTAATCCCCAATCCACTTTCCTTAGGGTTCATTTTTCCCGATCAGGGAAGGCACTTTTTTGCATGCCACTTACATGTTTTGGCGTTTTTTCAATTTTTTTTTTTTGAGGTTGTTCCTTTTTTTTCTCCTACTTCCCCCTTCCCCCCCCCCCCCCATGTGGAGGTGGTTTATTCCTGTCCCTTGCGTCATGCATCATATGTTCTTTTCCCTTGCCCTCTTTCTTGAGTTCAGACTCATTCATCAGTTTTTTTTCCTCCATCTTCTCTACTTGGTGTTCTTTTTTTTTCCCTTTTTTATTAACCTTTGCTTGTTAATCGTGTTTTAGGCTTTTCTTTCTTTCCGGTTGTATTGGTCTCTAGGTCAACTGTAAAGTTGCGAGGCTTTCTCCCCCTGCATATTCTGATCCTCCCCCCCTCCTCCCAAAATGTATAAGCCAAGGTAATCCATCCCTTTTTTTTTTTTCCAAGTATTTGCTGTGTCACGGTGGGATTTCCTTTTTTTTCAACCATTTTTTTTGCCAATGTTGCCGTCTATCTTCCTTCCCCCAATACTTAATCCTTGTTTTCCTTCTTTTCCCCTCAACATCACTGTCTGAGTCTTTTTTTTCTTTCATCCCGCCACCAGAGTACTTACCTCCCTTAATCCTTGAAATCTTCCCCAATTCCCTTTTTTCAGTCACTTTTCACAATCCCACCCTTTCCCCCCTTCTTTCTTCGATGTTTTGCTCTTCCCCCAAAGGTTCTTCCTTGCCTCTACCGGTGATTTGGTATCGGTTTTTTTTCCCTGCGGCTGTCCCCTTAGCACAAAAACCTAAGTCTACATTTTGAGCTTTGCCCTTTTCTTTCTCCCCCTGCCAGAATTTAATCTTTCCTTCTGTGGCATTTGCTTGGTTTTTCACACCCCCCAGGTGCCACTGAATCGCTGTGCTTCCAAATCGCAGTTTCACCCCATGGATTGCCTTTCTGTTCCCTTTTTTGATACCAGTAGCTGTTTTCCCTTTTCTTTTCCTGTTGGCAACAAGGGCATGTCCCCTGCCCTTCAACTCTTTCACTTTAGGTGCCTTTTAAAGCAGTTTGTCATGACTGCTTTTCTTTGTCTCCTTTTCATTCCCTTTCCCCCTGTCATTGTTTTTCTGCATTGCCTACCTCAAGGCTCCTAACTTGACTTGCTTTTTTTAAAGATCCCCACCATGCCTGGATAAGTCTCTTTTCTTTTTTTCAATATAGGGCAGCGTCCTTCGTTTGCACTTCTTTTTCCCGCCCAACAAACTTTTGGTTGCTTGACCTGTTCCTTATCCACCTGGCCATTCCTGTTTCTCACAATTGCCCTTTCCGTTCCCCATCCCCCTCTTTTTTTTTGCTTCCTATTTTTTGACTGTTATTCACTACTTCCCTGTTCTCTGTTCTGCTTCTCTTCTCTTGCTTACATACATCTGGAATCATGCTTACCCCTCTTCCCCTACTACTGTGTTTTCATACGTTCCCTTCGTTTGTATTCCCCCTGTTTCCTTAAGGTTCTTTTTCTCTCCCCCCCCTACCGTAGTTGAATGCCCCACCCACCCGGTATGTAATCTTTCATCCTTTTGCCTTTTCCCTTCAAACAGGTATTTCCTGGTTTTCTTTGTCTCTCCTGTAATGGCTGCCTAGACTGGTTCGGTCTCTTGCATTGCCTGGCTCGATTTGCCTCCGCTTTTTTTTTAATCTTTGGTTCACACTTTCCTTGTGAGAACATAACTTAGCTTGTTTTTACAACTGGTTTCAATCTTTTCTCTCCTTTGTTTTTCGAGCGGATTTCCCTCAGGGTTTCTCCCCCTCAAATATTTCCCTTTCTTAACTATTGATGGTACCATGTATCCTGTTCTCCGAGGCATCATGATGTTTTATCTTCCTCCATTTTCCACTGCTGCCTCCCTTTCCCACAGGTTTTTGTCGTTTTTTGCAGATTACAGGGCCCTGGGCTTCTGTTTCCACCCTTTTCATTGCCCCCTCATTTTCAGTGCACCTCCAGCATTGTTTTGCTAATCTACATACCTTTTTTTTTGTCTTTTGGTGTGTCGATTTTCCTCTCCTCTTTCTTCCCGTTTCTCTCCTCAATGGGTTTATAGACCCTTCCTTTTTCGCTTGCTCTTTCCGTATGAACCATAGTCCATATGGTTTTAGATGATACTCTTGATTTTTGATCCCTTTCATAATGTTGACACTTTCTACCCGTATCATCTTCCTTTTCCCAATTATAGGAAATTCATTCCAAATTGATTTTTTTACTGAGGCCTTGTTCTCCTCAGGTTTTTTCTGTCCCCACCTTTCTGTTCATGTCTTCTTTTTCTTTTTTAGGTTCCCCGCATGTATTGTCACTCTTTCGCTGTCCCTCCTGTGAAGTACACTGACGAGATATAACCCGGCCAGAGGCATTTTGTTTTTTTCCTTTCTTTGCTGGAAATTTTTCGCCTTTCTAGGTCAGTGCATTCCCCCTCCCTGCTTTTTTTACTCCCATGACTCCTGCCTGTTTCCTACCCCCTTTTTCATGGCACCTGATCTTTCCTCATGGACTTTTCTTGTGTCCAAAATGGTCTCCCTTTCCTTAAAGCCTTCTAGGGTATAAAATTTTTGGCCCTAGTGATCCCATCCATTGATTGTGGTAACTGCTTTTTTGGCTTCAATTCCCTCTCTTCCCTTGTTTGCGGGGGGTTTAATATTTTCCCCCCCCTGGGCCCACCCGAAAACAACTCCTAGTACCTTAGTTAAACCATTTGAATCATTTCTCGTTGATTTTTTTTTTTTTTTTTTTTTTGGGGGTGGCTTCCCTTCTTTTTTTTCCGAATTTTTGCACCTCCATCCCAATGTCCCCCAAGATACCAAGTGACATAGAAGGTGGTCCCTTTAACAGTCTTGTCCGATCCCCCCCTTCCCCCTTCTACAGTTCCTCCTTCCTAGTAATGGTTCCCTTTTTCTTCTGTTCGACTACAACCACCCTTTTTTTTGGTCCTTATTGTCTTTCCTTCGTATCTTTCTGCACCTTTCCCCCACTCTTCCTCTCTCCTTCCTTTTTCTTTTTTTTCCCTCTTGGAATGCCCCAATCCTCCTCTTTATTTTTCTTTTCTATATAATGATGACTTCCTTTTCTGTTGTTTGGCCCCCCTGTTTTAGTTTTGCCCCCTATTTCTTTTTTTCCCCTCCATTATATTGCGTTTGTTCGTTCCTTCGCTGCTGTTTTTTCTTATTTTCATTAAGCTCGCACTTTCCATTTGTCTCAACACCCCCACTTCCACAGAACGAACCCCCACCCCCTTTTTCTCAGTTTTTTCACAGTTTTTCAAGGTAATTAGGACTTTTCAATACCCCCAAGCCATATCTGGTATAGATCAGGGTTCTTAACCACCCCTCTTTTTTTTCCTTCCCCTTTAGGTCCTTTTACTGCCCATTTCTCTCTCTTTCCCAGTTTTCTGCCCCATTCTCCAACCTCATGGTTTGTTGTTGGGGGTGGGGGACGGGGTTTCATGCGCGTGACACCCCAAGGTCAAAGAAACAGCTCATTTTTTTGGCCCATTTTTTTTTTGTTAGTTTTTCCCGTACATTTTGGTTGATCGTATCCTGACCCTTCACTCGTCCTTATTGGGTATTGTGTCTGTGTACACTCACTTTGGTTTTTCCTTCCTTTGGTTTGCGCCTGCTTGAATTTTTTTCTCGAACCTTTCTTTCTTTTGGGTGGATTCTTACTTCGGATGCGGGTTATAATTCTTCTTTTCTTTTTCCATCAAAGATTTTCTCTTTTTTGGCTGACAGTGGGTGCCCTTTTTCTAGGCGTATCCGGTTTTTTGTGAGTTCTTGGTTCTCTGCTGTTTCTCTTGGACTTTTTTTTTTTCCTCTTTCTTCTTTACAAACCTCTCTCCCCGATTGTCTTTTTTTTTTTTTTTTGAAGCTCCTCTGCCGACACTCCTTTTATCCAGAGCGCCTGTCCACCTCCTCCGCGAATTCCCCCGGGAGTTGCACACCGCAGTCGTTTTTCCCCCAATTCCTGAGGTCTTCTGATTTGCCAACTTCGTTTTGGTTTTCCCCACTTTTTCCACTTTTTTTCCTTTCCCGGTTGTGGAGTGCTGTTGCCAGGTCCTCCCGAATTATAAATGAAGATCTTGCAAGGTTCTTTCCCTCAATAACAACCCCTAGAGACTTCCATTACGCATGCGAAAATTCTTTTTTTTTGGGCATGATTGAAATGCTCGGAATTTTTTGAGCTCGTGGAATTCTTTTTTTCTCCTATTTTCCTCCTTCCTTATTTCCTGTCTCTCTATTTCTTAGTTCTGCGAATCGGTTTCTGTTTATTTTCCCTTTTCAACGCCTTACTCCGTTTTTATGGTTTCGCCCACATTGATTGGAGAGTCATAGTCTGTGCGGCCTAGCTTCGCCAGTATGGTGGTTTCGTACTCTTCCTTAGTAGATTTCTGACGTTCGCAGATTATGAGTACATCGAAAGCCCTCTTGCCCCGCCCACCAACTTGGGCTGGTTTTTTTAGGAAGGCTCTTTTCAGCTCTTTTTTCCTCCCCCCATCTCAACGATTTAGCACCAATCGCCCATCTTTAATGCAAGACTCCTCTTTTTTTCCCTCTTCATTTCTCAATCCTTTTTGTTTTTGGCTTTTTTTTCCCTAGTGAGGTTCTTTTTCCCTTTCCTGTGCGTGTTGCGTACCTGTTTGTTCTAGAACTGTCTCGCTTTCCTTTTTTCGCTTTGGGATTCCTCCCGTTAGGTTTTCTTGTTCGCGAGGTAGGTCTCTTTCTTCCCTCTTCTCTTGTCAGTAGGATTATACAACCTTGTCGTCAACTTATGTCTCCTTCTCGCGTGACTATCCATCTTTTCTCCCCTCCATCTCCGATTACTGTAGTCTCCTTTTTGGTGTGATTCTCTACTCCAAGATTCGCAGACTCCTCCTCTTTCAAGTTTTTCCTTTTGTTATGAGACCTTGATCCTGGTTCTCAGCACTCCTTGCTTCCTTCACACGCCCTTCTCTTTTCACACTTTTCCCTTAGTTGCCTCCTTGTCTCTTCTGTACTTCTCTCTTTGTTTTTTCTTATGGAAGTCCTTGCTTCACCCCTTTTCTTCCTTATAAGTCATGGTCCTTGTCCTAAAAGCTTCCCCTTTTGCAACACTTGACCTTCTTTTTCTTTTACCCCTTCTTTGATGCTCTTCGCTCTTTCCCCCTTCCTCACTTCGCTTAGTCTCCTTTTGTGGTTGGTCTCTTTTTTTGGACTTTTTTTCGTCCTTTCTTGTTCGATACTCTCTCTGGGTACTCTCTTTTCCTAGTGCCCTATACAGATTGATTTTTTATGCTATCCCCCCCATTACCACCGACCTCTTATTCTTGCCCTCCAATTCTCCAATCAGCACCCGCTCCCCCGATTGGAGTTCCCTTAAAGCAAGTTTGTTAGTTTCTGAATTCTTCGACCCCTCTTCCCCCATTGTAGCACCGGTTTTCTACACTGCTCAAGCCCGTTTCATTTTTCCCCCCTCAGCCGTTTTCTTTGATTGTCTGTTCCCCCCTACCCAGTCCAGGTTCTTTTAGGGCATTTTGGTCCAGGATTGCCCGAAATGTTTCGGCCTGTGCTGCTTTTTTCAATTTTTTTTTGTTTTTCTTTGTTCGTTCGCAGTCCCAGCCCCCCCCCCTTTAGGGGTCTATGGGTTTCCTTTGTTCATGACTCATTTGGTAACCTTCTTTAGCGACCCTTTTGTCCTTCATCTTTTGGTTTTTACTTTTTTTTTCCTCCCCTCCTTCATATATGAGCCCTTTTTGCAACGTTCTACCCTACTTTTGCTTTTTTTTTACTTTCCCTTTTTTCTTTTCTTTTCCTTTTATTTTTTTAGGCAATTTTCCGAGGCCTTTAATTTCGAATCATCCTGTCCTTTTCCCCACCCTCCCATGATCTTCCTTACTCTCATTTGTTGAACAATTTGGGGTTTTCGGTGGTTTGAATTTTTTTGCCCACCAGAGGCCTTTGACCCCAATTTGTCCCTTCTTTTCTTCTTCCACTACTTATTAGTCTTCCTGACCTTTTCCCATTCCAAGGATGGGAACAATTTCCCGTTGCGTCTTTCCTTTGCACTACCAAGAGTTCCCCTTTTCAAAGCCTGCCCCCTCCCCCCTACTTTTTGTTCCGTTCCCGTAACTTTCCCCCACCCCCTTCAACTACCTTAGATGGGTTAATCAGATCCAAGTCCTGTCTTATTTTTTTATTAGATGTTTTTTTTTCCTTTTTTTTCGTTTCCCCCCATTTGATGTTTTTTCCCTTCGCCCCAAAAACCTCAGTCAGCCCTTCCTTCGCATTTGATTACTTATGTTCCTGTTTATATCCTAGAAAATGAACGGTTTTTTTTGTCATTTGGCCCCCCTTTTGTTTTCCACCCTCCCCCGTCCCCTGACTAGCTGTGACTTTGCCAACATTCATTTATTTGCCCCCCTTTCTTATTTTATTTTTTTTAGCTTTTTCCTTTTTACCCGAACTATGGCTTCTCCTGTATCCTTTCTTGCCATTTGGCACCAGGGTTATTTCCCCTGCTTCCCCACTCTTTCTTTTATGTCAAAGCAGTTTCGGCATTCTTTCATTCGTCATGGTGACTTTTTCAGTCGTAGTTCCTTGTTTCTTTGGAATTTCCAATGACTTTCCTCGGTCCTCCTTCCCTTCTTTTTCAGAAACATTTCCCCTTTTTCCAGCTCCCACCTGACTCGGGATTCCTCCTTTTTCTTTTTTTATGCTATGTAGCCTTCCCAATTGATGGCCTTGAGGTTCCCCCGAAGTGTTGGCACCCCTCCCTTTTTTTCCCATCCCCCAAAAGCACTCTTTTCTCCTTGGGACTTTACAACTTGACCCACTCCCCTGTTCTCCAATTCCTCACAGGTTCCCTCGCCTCATGTTTGACCTTCTTTTTTCCTCTTGGGACGCCTTCTTCTCCCCGCTGTCTTTCACTGTCATCTTTCCCCTTTACTGTATTCTGACATATCTTCGCTTACATTCATCTCTTCCCTTACTCCTGTGGTTGTGTCTGTCCACCCCCTGTTTTAACCCTTCTGTCCTCCTTTCTCTCCCCTTCCCTTAGTTTCCCACACGTTACTTTCTTCAAACTGAATACTTTCCTTGTGTATTCCTTCAAACCCAGTTATGGTGGCCCTGTTCCTTTTAAAGTCGGTCTTCTTTCTAGCCCCCTTTGTTATCCTTTTTCTCCTTCATTTGCTCAAATGGCTGTCCTATGTCCCATCCTTTTTTTCCTTTTTTTCACTTTGATGAAACCCTTGCAGCATACAGTCCACCGTAGCTAGTTGTTGTTATACCCCTTGTTTTCCATCTCTTTCTCTTCTTTTTTTTTTTTTGTCATAGAGGATTTGTACCGCACCCTTTTTTCCAAATCACTCTCCCTTATGTAACGGTTCTTGCTGGTGGAACTTTTGTTAATCATTTACTTCCCCGCCATGCATATCTCTCCCCCTCCCCCTCAGTGCCCCATGTTTCATTCAAGCCGGAGACTCCTTTGGGTTTGTTGCTTATTTTTCCTCCTTGCAGGATTGTTTTCCCCAATTTGCAACCTGGCCCCACCCTGTGCCAGTTTCCCCCGTGTCACAGATGATGTGACCTTTCTTTTCTCCCTTTCACCCTTGTGTGGTGAATGGACCCTTAGATGGTGTTTTATTTCCTGCTCATTTCTCTGGAAGTTCTCCCCTTGTTTTTTCTTACAGTAAAGCTTAGAGTTCTTCTTCACCCCCCGATGCCCCTCTTGGAGGTTCTGCTGCCCCCTGTATGTACGTCTTCTCATTCCCCCGTTTTTTAAGTTTTATGACTTACATTATCACCTTTTTTCCTAGTCCCCCCTTCTTATGAATCATTTCCCCCCCTTTTCTTCTTTTTTTTGTCCTCTTTTCCCGGCATTGGTTTCCGGCGGGCGATGGCCAGTTTGATCTTTTTCCCCTGTCCTTCCCCCAGATTGATGTTTTGTTTTTTTTTTTTTTTTTTTTATGTTACAAACTAAGTGTACTTTTCCACTTATTTTTTTTTGCCTTCTCTTTCCGTACTACCTCCCTAAGAGTCTGCCTGACTCCCGAGGCAGGTGGGATTCCAGTGCTTGTTTTGTTCTGGACAGCAGGTCTGAGGCCATTTTGCACTTGTTCTTATTTCCCACAACCTTGACTCGTTCTGCCACGGCCACAACTTCACATTCTTTCCTTGATTCTGCCAACACCGCTTCGTTCCTAACGTTGATTGTGTTTTACTTTTTGCCCAAATGTACGTCAAGTTCCTCCTTTCTCCCCTCCATTTTCTCTGGTACTAACATGTGGCCCTTTTCTTTCTGCCCTCGATTTTGTGCCTTCTTTATGTGGTCCCCTCCCCCTGTTTCCTGTTATTTTGGGTTTTCCTTATGTGCGACACACCTTTGCACCATTCCCTAAACACCCCATATATAAAGTCATTCTAGGATTAACCCTTAAATATTTCTCCCCCCCCTCCCTTCTTTCCTCTTCTGGGGTGGGTCTTCTTTCTTTGTTTTTTTCTTCCTACACATTCCCAAGGGTTCAAACCCACCCGTTTTTTTCACACCGCTTAGGTTGGTGCTCATCTTTTCACTTGTCTCTTCCCTCCCTTCAGTCAGTATATTTAATATACGTTTTCCTTTCTTTTTTTCCCTCTGTGAGTCCCCATGATTTGGAAGGTTTTCAGGCAGTGTCTTAAGCTTTTTTTCTCTGTTCTCTTTCCTTTACCTTTTTCTTTTTTTCCAAAATCTTGGTTTTTTTCTTCCGCATCCTTCTTTTCAGTATGGTTTGCTTTTATATCTTATTCCATTGTCCAAGTGCCTTTTCTCCGGTTTCCAACCTGACCCAACCCCCCCCCCCCCCCTTTTTTCCACGCCGTCTGGAGGTATCTCTTTTCCGCTTTGTACTTTTTTTTTTAACGGTTATTTACATTACTATTCTTCCAGGACACCTTTCCTCGCCACACTTTTCCATTGCCTAGCGCTCCCTGCCAAGGACCAAGCCCCCCTCTCCTTGTTACCACCAGTCCCCCCCCCCAGTTTTCTTTTAGACAGTTTGACCCCCCAATACCCCTAAATATATGGCTCATAGATTCAGGGCTGGATTCCCCCTTAAACCCAAAGCGATGTTCCCCCCTCCTTCTTCTGTGCCAGGTTACCATAACATTCGTTTTTTCCCGCTTTGTTGCTGAAACCCTCTGCTGGTGTTGCTTTTGATTTCCTTGCTGATCGGACCCCTTTTTCGTCACCCCCCTTTGCCCTTTCCCAGCCCCCGAAGGTGAAACCGTCGTTTAGTGTTCATTTACACATTGGGTTCCTTTATCCCTCTGTTCCGTTTCATTTTGTTTTTGTCAATCCTGCACACTATGTGTTGTTTCCCCCCCTTTTAGATCAACGGGCTTTCTCTTTTGAGAGCTCCCCAAATTATGCCTTTTTTTCTTTCGTAGTTCCGTAACTTTTTCACTCGTGGCTGTGTTTTTTTCGTGTTTTAATACCAGGACTGTTTTTGTTTTTTATTTTGGGGCCCTTTTTATTTTTCAGGGGGCCCCCCCGGAGTCTTGCTTTTTTTTTTTGTCCTGGGGTTTGTTATCCTTTCTTCTTCTGCTTGGTAAAAAGTCCGTCTTCTTTTTTCGAACCCGAGAGTCATTACTGCATTCCTTTCTTTCACGATCGTCCCCCCCCCCAATCACGTCCCGCCTTACGATTCTTGCATTAAGTAGCGCATTTTTTGCCTCCCAACTCGTTTCTTTCTCTGCTTCATGAAATTCTGGTATTTACAGCTCACCCTTCCTGTTTCCCGGATTGTGTTAGCTGGTGCTTACGCCTACGTATAAATGCAGGGAACTGTATGAGCAGGTCCCTCCACACCCCACCTTAGCGCCTACCGTCGTAATTGGATCTTTGCAGCTTTCGTTTGGCAATGATCTGCTTTTTTCATGCTTGCGCCATCCCCCTTTTGGCTTCTTTTCCTGCGTTGCCTCCTAATATTACCATCTTATGCCCTTCTTTCTTTTTGTTCTTTTTGGATATCTCCCTTCTTCCGGCAATAGTTCTGTTTTCTTTGTGATTTTATGCACTTCCACTCTCGAGTCTCCTGTTTCCTAGTCCTGGTGTATACCTCTTTCTTCTCATTTCCTCTCAAGCATCTCTGGACTTTTCCCGCTGATTTCTCCCCTGCCCAAAAAGGGTACGGCCCCCCCAACCGACTACCTCTGCTTCCTCGGATCCCCTCTTCAACCCCTTTCGCAACAAGACACTGAATGCATGCCCCTTTGTTTCTTTTCCCTCTCCAGTGTTTTTTTTCGTTAGAGATTGTTCCCCTCTTTTAGGATTTTTGCTTTTGTCTTCCTGGGTGTTTTCGACTCTTTTCTGATGTTCCTCCTTTTTTGTTCGGCTCCCAAGGTTTTTTGAGGGCTACACTTTTCTTTTTTTTCGCGTCGGGTCCCCTGGATATGCTTTTGAGGCCATTTACCATTCGGAGTATACCCCCTTGTTTCTGCTGGCTCTTCGCGTGTGCCGATACCTATTCCTTGCCTTTTACGATTTCCCTGTCACAGAGCTTTGTTTTGTTGTTTCTACCCTCCGATCCGCCCCTGCCTCGCTCCGTGGTCCTGCCTCTTGTCGGCGCCTTTCTCACAAGAAAGCGCACTTCCTTTTTAATAATTCCGCACTTCAGATTTATATCGCTGCCTTTTATGAGTTTGTCCTTCCTACTTTTTTTTGGATTCTGGAACGTTTTCCCCCCCCTGATTCTCTGCATTTCTTCCGTCAGGCGTACCATGTCAGTCCCCTCCAAGCCGGAAGCAATTTGGTAGCCTTGTTATTTCCCTTCCCTTTAGGTTATGCTCTCCCCCCACTCAGGATTTGGGATAGATGGAGCTCTCCTTCTCATTAGTCGATTTAGTAAGAGATTTTGTGGTTTCGCCGATTGGGTTCTTCCCTTCTTTTTTTTCTTTTAATCTTTCGTTCTCTCTCTTTTTCGCTTCCCCCTTTTTCCCATCAGTTAATGTTATCCCGCTGTTTGGATCAGGACCTCCACCCGCTCCCGCTTTGTTTCCACTGCGCGGTAACAAACTTTCTTTCAACACGTCCTCACACATTTTTTAACTTTCACAGAATTTAGCCCGCTCTTTCCCCCCCTCATCTTTCACGTATGACCCCTCCCCCCAGTATAAATTTGTTTTTTCCATTTTTCAGCCCGTTGAACCATGGTTTCCCCCCCACCGTTTGGGATTGCTCACCTTTTCCTCCCCCCTGAAATGTTCTTGGCCTTTTTTTTTTCTCTCCTTCACCCCCTACTGCTCCTGACACGCGGTTCCCTGTGCTTTCATGCGGTGAGTTTTTTGCTTTTCGCATTTTGGCAGTCCCATCCCTTTTCCATGCCACAAACCCCCCACCTTTTTTTTCTCCTGTTTTTCAGTCAAACCATTTCGTTGTCCCTCCGTTTCTTTTTTCCCTTGTCTCCTCTTAGTTCTCTTTCCTTTTTTTGTTTTGTCATCCATCCCTTTCTCTCTATCATGGTATGTTTTTTTCTCCACCCCCGTCTACTACTTGTCCATTTCCAACCACAGGTTATCTTCTATATGCTCTAGCACACTGTACAGTTGCGCGGCTCTTTTCTTTCTTATTTTCCTTCCAACAAGCCGCAACTTTTGTCATCTTACGCCCTTTAGTTCCCCCTTCTGTTGAGGTTGTCAGTTTGATTAAAGTTTCCCCCCCCGAGTCACTTTGACCCTTTGCACGTTTTCTGATGCCCCACCACTTCCTCGTTGTATGGTATTTTTTCTTTGTCCCCACTCCGCACCTTTTTCAGAGATGATCTGTCAGTTCCCCCCTCCCCACGCGTTATTCACTTAAAAGACACCACTGCCTCCGCCTTGACCTTTCACTTGTTTTGGAGTTCCGTCAATCTGCATCCTCACATGTAATTCCCTCTTCCTCTCTCTTGCTTGATCGACAAAGTCCTTCTCGCCTTGCTTTTTGATTTGCCCAGGGGTATCGTTTTTTTTCACAATGTGTTCTTTTGTCAAATTTACCCTTCCTTTCCCAGACCCAAGACTTTATTTTTCTTGCCCTTTTCCCCCGTTTTTCTCTCCTCAGAACATGACTTCCTTTCTATTTCGTGTTACTTTTTTCCCCCCGGGTGTTTCACCCCAAACAGTTCCCAACCCTGTAGATGGATTTAGTCCCATCAGCGTTCCCCTCTCTTTATCCCTTCTGTCCAGTCCCTCCTCTTTCTCACATTGGAGAACTCTGTGCCATTTTTTTTTCTTGGTTTCCCTCCTCACAAGACTTTCCCCGTATTTTTTTACAAGTTTTTGTCTGAGTGTACTCGTCTTTACCTTTCCCATTCAGGCTTTCTTTCTTTTCCGTTTCTCTTCCATAGGCCTGAAGGGCCTCCCCTTTTCTTTGGTTTTTTACCAGCACACTTGCCCTTTTTCCCCCACATGCCTTCTTTCATTTTTCTTTATCTTTTTTTTTTCTCTGTCGTTTCCCTTTTCTGAGGTTCACACTCCGTTGAGACCTCCTTTTCTGTCACCTCCATAACATCCGTTTTGCTTTCCATGGGTGCCCCCTGTCCTTACCCTGTTTCAGTCTCCCCGCTCTTTGCAACTCCGTTCCTCCATCCTTTCATGAATCCTGTTCCCTTTTTTCTCTTGTTACGGCTACTCAACGTGATAATTTTCATAGCTGACCCCGCCTGCTGACTGATATGCACATATCACGTAAATGAGCCCTTCGGACTACTATGTTTTTTCCTTTTCCTTCGTCCTTTCTTCTATCACCTGATCACCTTCCACCTTTTCCCCAACCCGTCCCACCCCCATTTTCTGCCCTTCTGTTTGCATGTCTGGCTACTTCCGAGGTATGTGTTTTACCTTTTTTTCTGTATCCCTTCCTTTGCGGTCCCAACTTCTCTTTTTTTCCCTTTTCTAATGCCTTAAAATGGATTGCTTGCCATTGCTAGTTCATCAGACCCACCTCGCCCCCCGTTACATACTCGCCTCGTTGTTTTACCCCTTTTGTGTCATGTCTCTTTTCCTCGAAGCGTTTGTTTTTTTTTTGCGGAAAGCACATTTTCTCCCCAGCTCTCTGTCAAATTGAGGTTTGGTCCCCTTGTTTCATGAAGGGACAATTCCTTCCCTCTTTCAAGCCCTGTACCGTACTTTCCTCAACATTGATCCTCCCCCAAAAGGGTTGCTAGTTTTTTGCCACATTCGTTTTAAACTGGTCCCAGTGTCCGTTATCCCATGACCGCTGCAAGTCTGTAAGTTTTTCCCTTTGTTGAATCTCCCCACGTAGATGGTGGTTTCTTTCTTCTCCTTCTAACTCAGGAACTACTCTGGATACCCCCTTAAGCGGTCTTCTTTTCCTTTGCAACCATTATTTTTTCTGATTTCGGTCTCCTGATTCCCTTTTTTCCTCCCGTCATCCTGTAAGCATGTATGTTAATCTCTCGTAGTAAGCAGTAATAGGCGATCTTTTTCATCCAACATCTGAGTAGTCATCTTTTTTCTTTTTAGGGAGCTTGCAAGGTGGATACACTTGGTCCCATCAATCCAGCTTGATGATTTTGTTTTCCACCTTTCCCCTTGCACGTATTTTTACGTCAATTCTTTCTTCCCCTCTCCTCAATCCAGAGAGCGAACTTCTCTTTGGTTTTGGTGCCCCCAAGTTCCCCAAGTGTTCTTTTCCGCTTTGGAGTCCGCATTCATCCCTTTTTCATCCCAAAATGCCGGCCTCGTTTATGACAAAGCACTTTTTTCCTCTTCCTGCCCTTTCTTTACAACCCTTTTTTCACTCCTTTTTTCTCTTTTTAATTCATGGGAATTGCCCAAATATTTTTCAATGTATACTCCTTTCTCCCCAAATGGGACATACGGTCCCCCTTCCCCTCTTTTTTGGCCCCTTTTCTTTGGGTAACTTCTCTTTTTTGTTTTTGGGTTGCATATGTCCCCCTGTCCCACCTGCACGTCACCACTTCCCCTTCTATTCCCGTCCTTTTTCTTTCCCCTGAACTCAAGTATTGCAAAGGCTCATTATTTTTTTTGCTGACTGACCTTCTGGGTTTTTTCTTTTTTGCACCCTCCCCGCTCACGTTCAACTCCCCGATTCCCCCGAAAAACCCCTTCTCCTTTGTTTCCTTCCTTGCCCGGCCCTGTAATTGAATTCAAACTTCCCGTATTTTAACTTACATGTGGTTACAGTGCACTGACTCTCCACCCCAAGTGACTTTTCCTTTCTTTTTTCCGTCTTTTGCTTTACTTTCAGTCTTTTTCTTTTTCCTGAAGCTCCTTCCGAAGGTCTGAGTTTCCCCTTGATGATTCCTTACCACAGTCTCTATTACGTCTTTTTTTTCAGCTGTAATTGTGACTTCCTTTGTCCTTTTATTTGTTTTTTGCTTTTTGACATCCGTCCCACCTCCCTCCTTTAACGCCCCCCCTGTTTTACGATCTTCACTCTTGTGTTTTTTTTTTATACCTCCCCTCTTCTTAAATTCAACCTGCCTCGCCCCTTCTTTTTTTCCCCCCTACCCCTACACGGAAAACGAAAGACACAAAATACCTACCCAGCGCACTGCCAGGTAATTAGCTTCCCCACCACCACTCCCACGGGGCTTTTTCCCCTTATAAGGGTTGTTATGCACCCTTCACCCAAAAACTGTTATCTGCCTCGTCTTTTCGTTTTTTGTACCCGCCCCTTCTAGCTTTACTGCCTCCTGTTGCTGAAACCCATTTCCCCCCCCCTCCCTGGATTTGGTGTTGTTTTTCTTCCTCGGTAGGACCACTGCCGTCCCGTTGAAACCATTCCGCACCTTTCCAACCCTCCCTTTTCCCCCCCGTCCCCCCGCGCCGGTTTCCATGTCCCTCTTGGTTGCCTCCATGATGTATCCATGCCATGCCAGTGTCATTTTATTCTGTATGATCCCCAATCCCCAGCACGCAAACTGAGGTGTTTTTTTTTTTTAACAACCCTGGTTCGAGCCTGGCCGGAAGGCCTTATTCTCCTCCTAACAATTTTTTATGGGTGGCGTTTTTCCCCCCCTTTGCCTTCTTTTTTTTACTCCCCTCTTTGCTTGCGGTGCTGGAAGGACACTCCTCTTGTGATGATCGTGTTGTGCGTTTTTTTATTCGACTACATGAGGTTCTGCTTTACTTTTTTTGTTCTCCTGATGTTGTCTTCTCCTTTTTTCTATTTGCGTAACTGAGGTAAACGTTTTGACATTCGTTTTCCTATTTTTTACTTCCTCCTCCACAAGGTCCTCCCTTGCCCCGTTTCGACCTCCACCTACAAACAGTTCCCCCTTACTTTTAACCCTCCGAGGGTCCTTTGTCCCCTAGTCTTTCTCGCCCCTTTTTACTCCTGAGGTATTAGATTTGCGATTCTTTTTTCTCACTTGCTCCAATGTTATTCCGTCGGTGCTCGGGCCTTACATGTACGCCGATCTTCGGTCTCTCTCTTCTTTCCAAACTTCTCTCCCGAGCTTTTGTTCTTTTCCTCTTTTTTGACGCTATGACGGGGACCTTTTTGCTGTTCTTTTTTTTTTTATACTGCTCTGTTCTCCTTTTTTCCTTGTCCTTTCCCCTCTTCAGTTTTAGGTTTGCCCCGGTCTATCCCCCACAGCCCTTCTTTTGCTGCACCCAAATCGGTTAGTTGCCTGGGTGGCGCCTGTATCGTCACTTTTTCTTAGCCGATTTGCCCTCTCTTTTGATACTCTACGTATATCCTTCGTATTTCCCCTTTTCCTGCCCCTTTCCGACAACAGAACGCAACTCTTTTGCCCCCACAACTGTGGAGGGCTCCCCCACGCCGAGGTTTTGCATCTCTCCCCTTTTCCCCACCCTGTATGCCCCTCCCCCCCCTGCCGCAGCCCCCCTCATGCCCTTTTT
>Ga0179593_1279518_pt1 | contig 17900 bp, 19 predicted proteins | sample CZODoug2_1_08_16_FD_185931 | JGI IMG/M metagenome (GOLD analysis project Ga0179593, IMG submission 185931) | Vadose zone soil fungal communities from Angelo Coast Range Reserve, California, USA - CZODoug2_1_08_16fungal (PacBio error correction) | ecosystem: Environmental > Terrestrial > Soil >... | reverse complement strand
TCATGCGAAACAATGTGCTCGATTACCCCTCCTTAGTAACAAAAAAAGAGTATCATTCCTCGAGTTTCTTTAGTCTGGACCCCTTTTGTAGGACGGAACTTTTGGATTTTCCCCCCTCTTCCCAAAGTAACCTTCTTATTTTTCGATGGTTGCACTCCGCTTTAACCTCCTGCACAGTTTGCTTTTCCCCATCGTCGACGCATACCGCGGGGTTGACTCTTTGAATTTGTCCCCTCAAAAGGATTCTACCGTATTCCTTAGTGATGCTCCCCTCCTCCAAGGCCCCCCCCAACTTTTTTACTACCCCCTTTTTTATACCTTACCGGGTAGGTGGCACCCGAGTTTTTCTTTCAGACGTCTTCCTTACACTAGATTAAGTCTCCGATCCACATGACCCCCCTGTCCCCCCTTTCAGGTGAGCCCGTTTGGCAATTTTTGAACCACGGGCTTGGGAACTGATGATCTTACACTTTTTATACCTACTCCATTCCCGTTAGTGCGCTTCACGTTTTACATACACCTTACTTTCCAATGGTCGGTTTCGCCAACCCTCACAGTGGGAATTCGATTTTCCTCCTTTTCCTTGGACCCCCCCGGCAGACGATAGCTTTTCTACCCCCCAAACAGACGACTGTGTTTTTCCCCCCCTTAGAAATCGGATCCCTTGCAATCTTTTTCGACCTTTCATATGTTAATCCCTGAAATTATTGCAACCCAGCCCCTGCCCAAAGGTGATTTTTTTACGGCCTAAGATCACCGCTGTCCAAGATAAGCCTATCGTCCTACTCCCCATCCCGAAGCCCCTGTTGAGCTTGTCTGTTGTATGCCTTCCAACTAAAGTGTTTGCAATTAGAAAGACCTCCCCCTCACCGCTTTCCCTGTTCCCTGACCTAGCGAAAAAATGGCCCCAACACAGAAATTTGATCCCCTTAAAATTGGTATTCCATATTCAAGGTGCACTGGAACTCCCCGTCTTTTCTCCCCCTCCTCGACACCCATATACGAGGGGTCCCGAGTTTGACTGGTTTGCATGATTCAAATCAGTTCCCTTCAACCCAACGGGAATATTTTCCCTGTCCCAGAGGCAAATCCCCCCCCTCGTTTAATTGGGCTGTTGCAGGCCGTTTCACCTTTCTGAATGCTGATCTGGGGTCTGTGCTCTGCCCACCCGTTTTTTTCGCCACCCAAAATGAGTACTGGGTCCCTGCCTCATCGAAGGATGCCTTCCATTTTTTGCAAGCCGGCCTCGTCCCCGTCGGGCCCCTTTTCCCCGTGAAGCACCTGGAAAGGTACCCCCTTCTGATTGTTCCCCCCTGTCCGCCTTCTCCATTGCAGGTCCAGTTTTTACCCCCCCCCCCCCTTTCTTCTGATGGTTGAAAGATCAAAGTTGATACTTTCCCCCTTTTAGTAACGATTTCCAGCCAAGTTTCGTTTGATAGCGTCCCCGCTGCACTAACAAAACGTGTTAGGAACGGGGAATTTCTGTGGAACTTTTTTCTGCTATGACCCGGTTTTTCCCCCAGTCAGATGGGTCCAATGCGCTTCTGACTACCCTCCCCCGTGGAGTTATGATCAAGCTGTCCCCCTCTCTTACTGTTTCCCCTGTAACGCACTTTCGTCCCCTGCAGACCCAATCCAAGTTTGGTCTGGTCTAATTCACTTTTCTGCTCTTAGGTCTGATTAAATTGTAAACGTAGATCCCTCCCAACTTCCCCCCAATATCTCCCTTTTCTTTTCGAATCATCTAAGTTTGGTTGCCATATGCTTGAGACGATTCTGTCTGGCAACACGGTCACGCATCTGTACCGGTCCCCCCCCTTCGATGAAAGATTTTGGTTCCCGGTCGAGCTATCTGTCTTGGCTTTCCCTTCTGATGTACCAGTCCCCAATCCTTTTCCCCTCGGTTTCCTCCCTTCAACTTTCTCTACTCCCTTTTTTTTTTCATCTGCTCTCCGACGGTTTATCTTTCCCCCATACCCATCCTCCCTCCTCTTCCGACCTTAATTTTTCTGGGGAACCGTGGTCATTCTGATCCATTCCTTGCAATTATTGCTTGAGCCACCTCTTCAATTGGCGGTCTGCTCCTACTTTTCCTGAACCCGATTTACCGCGTCGTTTAGGTTTTAAGCCCTGTTTACCTCCCATACATAAAATTTCAGATCCCACATTAACGTTTTGCCCCTGTTTCCCTGGTTCCCCTTATTTTTTTCCCATACACCCCCTCACCGCCATTTTCGTCGCTACGTTTCACCCTTTTGACCCCCTTTTTAAGCTGGGGGAACACTTGTTGCTCCACCCTGACCGTTTTTTCCGTTTATTCGTTCGGTCTTTCGCAATCCAGGTTCTACGTCATCTGTCCACGTTTTTTCCTAGTACTACCTCCACCCCTTACATGTCCTCATGGCCCATGACGGCACTTGCTTGACGGTCCAGCGGAATTGAGTACAAGTCTTCCCTCTTCCATGTTCGGAGTAATTTCCAACCGGACTTTTTCCCGGATCCTGCCCTCATAACTTTCTCTTCCAGGCGACTCTCCACCTGCCCCCGGGGATCACCAGTTCCTCAAAAGACGAACTTGTTTAAAGCAATTTTCTTGAAGTCTTTTCCTCGAGGTTCGCGCTAATTTCTTCCCTTTTTAAACTCCTTCACTTTTTTTTCAACGCAATTCGCCGGGCCCCCACCCTCGCTTCTTTTGACCGCGCCACCTTCTTCGGTTAGATCTCTCCCCCCCTTTCAAAATTTCCGCCCCCCGATAGTTACCAGATTCCCATTCCATTTGTATTTTTTTACGTGTCCCTTCTTTTACCATTTATTGTTTTTTCGTATTCTTTAATTTTCTTGTGCTTTTTTACTCGTGCCGCTTTTGGCGGTGAGAGTTTCTCGACTTTTTCCCTCTTTTTCTAAGTGTTGCTATCCCCCCCCCCCTTCGATTTACATAGTCATAAATCCTTCTCCCAACGATTCATAATGCCGTGTCCTATACGAGCCTTCCAAAGAAAGAGTTGCTCCGCTACCTCCACGGTACCCTCGTGGCATGTTGCCCTCTTTCTGTTATTTCTTGAATCCCCCCCATCTGACTCCTCCCTCTCTCCCTACTGTGTGTTGATCCGATCTTTTCTTCCCTTCAGATGTTCTCCCCCTTTAAATAACCCGCCATGAGTTTCACCTGCCCGAACGCCAAGGTCTTGAGATTTAGCGCGCAACCTCTGCGAGCTCGATTCCACTCCCGCGACCCCTATGTTACCTTTCGCCGATTTTTACTCCCGCTTTACTATCACGTGTTTGTTAGAGTCAAGCCCTCGCCGCAACCCTCAGTATTCCGCCGGCAAAGCGTCCTTCATTGCTCCCCCAAAGCCTCTTAAGTCCACTGATTACCCCAATCTTACCCCCCCCCCTAACTCCCCCAACCTCCCCCCATTTCTCCTTTCCCCTCCATACACTGGCTCCTCGAGCTGTTCCTGTTTAAGACCCTCCCCCCCCCCCCCTCCTTTGGCAGGTTGCCCGACGCTCGTATTTTGTCCCCGGTTCCTGCTGATTGACATCGTTCCCCATCCGTTAGTCCTCTCGTGAGGCTGAACCTTCCCTTGGACCATTATGAAGATTTCTCCCAGGTTAGCTTTCTTTCCGTTCCGTGGCAGTTGCCCTTCATGTCGCGTTTCGCCCTTCTATATTTTTGCTGGAAGGTTGTGACAGTACCTTTGGCAACTTTACACTTTCCAACCACCTCTCCAAACGGGATTTTTTACCCCTTTGCACTTCGGTTAGAGTGCGTTAATCCCCTCATCCTCTCCTAACCCCCCCCCCCCCGCATGTTTTTATAGTCCTGACCCCCTTTGAGAAAATGAAGTTCGTCCCCCCCTGTAACCTGTCCCCACGCCGGCGTATGACGGATCAGTTTGAGAAATTTCTCGCCCCCACTTTCACACTTTGTTTCCAATTTATGTTACCGGCCGTCTTCTGTTTTTATTGAGAGAGACCCCCTTTCCAGCTTTCCTGTTCTTTTTTTTCCCTGACTCAGGAGGAAGGAACGTTAAAGAGCAAACCCTCCCCGAGGTCCCCCCCTTCTTAAAGCCTTCTTCACCCATTAGAGAATCTTTTCTCAAGACGACTTTAAATCATTGATCTTCCGTTTTTAAAAATTTGAAACTGGCCCTTTCCTGAGTGGGGTTTCTTCTTTTTTTTTATGAGACCTTTTCGTAGCTTTTTTAAACCGTTTATAACGCCTTTATGCCCGGCCTTCCAAGTTTATTGGGGATGTCCCCCATCTGGTCCAAGAAGACTTTCTCCTTATGATGATCTTCCCACAAATTATTCCCTCCCCCTCTGGATTTTCCCCTCCAGCTTTCACCTTTTGCCCGAAACCTTCTCTCTGAGATCCCGACAACGCTCCTTCCTTTTCCTCCACTCCCCGGACTTTCCGTCGTATGGTTATGTTTCACAACCGGTTTGCTGTAATATTTTCAGCAGTCCTCATCTCTTTCCCCGGTGATGGAGACCCTACACGAGGAAGGGATTCGCGAGCTCTATTCCGGATTTTTTGTTTCCTGATCCTCCCCCTTTTTTTTTTCCCTTCCCGGCCATTCCCCTCGTGCGTAGTCCTTTATTCCTTACTGATTTTTTTCCCTAACCCCCTCTTCTTATATTCGTACCAGGGATTTTTTATCTCTTGTAAGCTATTTTTCATGACCTCTTTTTGCTTTTTCATACCCCCGGCCTCATTTCCCTTTTTTTTGGTTCGTATGGAAAAATAACAGATGGATTGTTGGTTTAAATGCCCTTCTGTCCGTCTCCCCGGCTCTCCCAGCCTAAACAATGTTGTCCCTCCGTTCTTTTGTGCCTTTTCCCCCTAGGTAGCGAAAGCAATTTTTCGTTTATTCTTCTGCCCTTCCCTTCATCATTCTACCTAGGCTTGCCCATGACGCGACGTTTTTTGTTTTCTACTGGCCCAAAAGAGGGAATGTTGACCACTTATTCCATATACCTTTTTTTCCCCCTTCAATTCTCCCCCTAAAAAATTTCCCTCATTCTATTTGCGATTTTCCCTGAAGGCCACTCGTTTTTTTTCCGGGGTTTACTGTCGTTTGTTCTGAAAGCCCCCCTCCACCATTACTGCCGAACCTCTTCTTTTACTTGTTGACCCGAATTTTCCTTCCCCATCTGCGTTTCCTTCCTTTGACGCCGGTCCAGCCCCTTTGTTCTTCTCCCACTGGTGTCTGTTGACGGCATTGGAGAATGAAACTGAAAGAAATTTAGTTTCCCCTTTTTCAAGGGATTTACTCCACCTTTCGGAGGAGTCCCTCCAGTCCATATCCCCTGATCCGTTTGTTTCTTGTTGTCCGGCCGCTGCCTATCTCTTAGCTCTCAAGTATTCCCCCCCCAGAATTTTTGCCCCCCCCCCCCCCCCCCAGGGTTCTGCCAGGTGAACGCCTTTGCAGGCTGAACATGATGGCCATTGTTCCCCTTCGGCCCCAAAAGTCTGTTACTTCTTGCCATTACCCTCCTATTTCCCTTAGTCTTCTTTTTGAGAAACCTTACCTCTCATCTGCTTCGCCTTCAAAAGTCTGACGATTATACAGTCCTCGTGTGTACTTTCTTCAAAAGTGTTCCCACCTTTTTTAGTACTTTTTATCTTTCGGCCTTCCTCAGTTAACCTTTTAGGATTCGGGAACTCTGAAACCCCAGTTTCATTCAATGGAGCTACACCCAGGTTCCAGAAGTTTACTCGGGACCCCTTCCTTTTTTCACTGTGGGGAGCGTCTTCTTATCCCTTTTTCCCTTTCCTTAATTCTGATTGAGGTGTTTTTCCCCCCGACCTGTACTCAAAACCTGGTCCCCTTTTGATCTTCTTTCCCGGCCTTTTTGGTATGTCTCAGTTTTAGTAGAGAATTCCCGTCCTTTCCCCCTTTCTCTCCCTCCCCAGACCCTCTAAAGGTTACTATCGTGTCCCTCCGGCTTAATATTTGGACTTCTTACATCATGAGTCGTAAACTCAGGTCTTTACCTGGGCTTCAGCGACCCCCAGTGACCTCCCCCACAAAACGTTCCTTTCCTAACTTCGTAACTTTTCGTGAAACCGTTAGGACCGTCTTTTTTTGTGTTTTCCTTTATGTTTCCAGTCACTCGTTGCACCTTTGATGCCCTTGTGGAGCAGTTTTTCACCCTCTCTATCGGATCTCCCCCAAGTTGTGTTTGTGAGTGTCGAGGCCTCGTGAAGGCCTTCCACCCCGTTTCTTAGAATTAAACTTGAATTTCTTTCACAAACACGCGTAACTCATGGACAGACCTACGTCCAATTAGAAACTTGAACTTTTTGTTTTTCACCCCTTGGGCGGTAAACTCCCGACACTTCCAAGACCCCACCCTTATTCTTCGCCGAGGAACGCCTTGGATCCGCCCCCGATAACGCCAGCTTTGCACCCATCTCTGCTTTCTTTTTCTCAGTGGGATCGTTTACTCGAGCGCCCACAAGTGAGTCCTTCCCCATACGATCTGCCTTCCGATTGCTTTTCCTCAGCATCCGGTCCACCAGGGTGGGGAATCCACCTTGGATATCCCTTTTTATTTTTCCCCCCTCTTTTCCTCTTATTTGAATAATTTGCCCCACGTACGCGAGCCCCCCTGCACAAACCTGCCAACCGGGCAGCCCGGGTTTTGAAACTTTTTACTTCCCCCTTATCTCTCCCCCTTCTTGAAAAGTTTTTCAGTATTTCTCTCCTACCCGGAACTTCGGACACCGCCCCAGTAAAATGGTTCGGTTTCCCTCCCCCCCTAACTTTCCACCAGACCAGTTGTTCCCCGTGTCTAATCGATCCGCTGGCCCCAAGTTCCTCCCAAAGACCTTTCCCCACGCCTGCTTTCAACAACCTTTCAGCATTACCATCCACGTTCTTTGCAGTCTGATACCGTTACATCGTCCATAATAATTTCAAATCATCCCCCTTGAACCATTTCTCTTTTTTGTTACGGACCTTACTTTCGAACCAGGTAACACCCAGTTTGATCGCTTCTCCCCGACAGCCCCAGCGATAATGTGTCGCGTTGCTTTGGATGCCTAATTAAAAGGTTTTTTCCCGACCCTTTTTCTCCCCCTGTTTCCCTTTCAATGACTGGCCCCCCCCCATAAATTTGTAGAACGTTATTACCCTTTTCGCCTTCATTCCACGCATCTTTTCTCGAGCCTAACTATCTTGCCGTTTGAATCTAGTTTCTCCTTGTTTCCTCATCGCTTAAGCTGCTTCCCCGCCGGTCCCCCCCCCTTCACTCCCACTTTTACTTGCTTACGTCCACTCTTTTTTTTCACGCACCAGCTTTTATGTTACTGGGAGATGAGGTTTACCCCCTTGCGGATATGTGTGTCATTTTTTCAGTAATACATCCCCCGGCCTGAGCCCCAACACACCCACTACCTTTCCGCCATTCTAACCAGGATGCCTTCCAAGACGGATTCACGGTAATTTGAATCTTCTGTGTCCCTGCCCCCTTTTCACTGAACGGTTTACACCCGGTTCTTTTCAGATCACGAGTGCGGCCTCCCTCCATTGCAGGTGCCCTTCCCCCCCCTCATGGCGGCCTGGTTTGTAAGTTCAGCGCACCCCGCATGACTCTTGTATCTCATGCCAGCGGTCGGCAATTTCAGATTCCACCATCTAACCCCTTGTTCCGTCCCGGTTCCTTGATCTACTACGTGGGTGTAAAATTTTCCTCTCCCTTTCGGCGGCCCTTCCCTGGACGTTTCTTCCGGTCCTTTCCATGCTTAGCCTGCGTTTTTCAGCGACCCCCCCTTTCCGTTTGGGTGGTCACCCTTTAGGCCGTTTCCTGTCCAGATTGGAGAAGGTCAAACTAGAATTATGAAACCCCCCTAAGCCCTATTATCCCCGTTTTTCTTTTTCGGCTCTTCTTCAGTTGTTCTTTTGAATATGCTCCTCGACCGCCTTTCGTCGCAAATGCACTTTCTGCCTGGCCCACTCGCATCTAATCATTTGTAAGCCTTCTTTTTTTTCTCCCTTTCGATAGTTATACGCTTTAACCAGAGTATGTGACTCCCCCCTTTTTCCCCCCATCCTTGCCGAGTTGCGCTCACAGGAGTTATAACTGCGGGTTCCTCTCTCCGAGGGATAATAATTAGCCTCAAAACCGGCCGGGGTAGATTTCACGTTTTTCCCTTGTCCCCCATTCGCCTCAGGTTCCCATTGCAAGGGCGTTTGAGACAGCTCTCCGACTCCAGGTGGACCGTGTAGACCGTGACTGCTTTTCGTTGGCCTTTACAGGCGTTCCCTTCCATCCTCCCCACTTTTTCGACCCCCATAAACCGGAGCCGGGTAATCCAAATAAATCAGGTCTTTTCCCAGTTTCATCTCTTACCAATTTTGCCTTTGAGAATCCTTTAAGCCCTTGGCGCCCCACATTATCCTTTTTCGGGACCGATTTCTCGTTTTTGGGTTAAAGGCTTCTCTCTTTTTTTTTTTTTTTTCCGAGTCCCCTGGTTATCACCCTTGTTCCCTTCACTAATTTTTCCCCTCATGGCTAGGAAAGAGGCCTTCCCTAAGGGAACTCCCCGTAGCTCAACCCGAGTAAGGGTTCCTCGCAGTTTTTTTTTTTTTTTGAATGCAGTTTTTTAGTTGTCTTCCTGCCCCACCCCCTGCGATGTCAAGCCTTCTTTCAACATGTCCGTTTATCCAACGTTCCCGGCCCCGCAACGCCCCCTGTCGCTCTCCAGCAGTTCTTTTCCATTTTTGTGGAGCGTCCTTTTTGCTGACTTTCTCACACCGGATTTTAGATTTAAATTCCCTGTTCAATCGCCGTGCCCCCAATACGGAGTCTGGTCAGGGACGGGATTCGGCGCTAAAGCACCCTTTCTTTTTTTCTATCCCTCATTTTTTCGTTGTCTGTTGTCACTCTTCCCCCTTGTCGTTTTTGGCTGTAGGTACGGTTTAATATTGTCTCCTTTTTTCGCTCCGTTGCGTCTGCCCCTTGGCGAGGAGTTTTATCTTTTGCGGAAGTGCTGCTCTCCCCCGAGTTCCGATTCTCATAAGCGTCTCACTCTTTTTCCAGCTGGCCTAGTTTTTACGAGGAACCGTCTGGCTCTGCAGCCGAGTGCGCGCTCAGCCCCTCACCTGAGAATTGAGCCATGGAGTTTTTTCGCACGCGGACAAATACTACTCCGTGATGAGTTTTCCCTCTAATAACTTGTTTTTTTTGAGTTTTCGGCGTTCTTCCGCTGGGACAGCAAGAACCGCCACTCTTTTCATTTTTCCCCCTTTTTTCTTTGTTGATGAGCGCGTCAATCTTCTTCGAGCCGCCCTTTCCTCGGCAACTCTGCTCTTCTTTTCCCAAAGCCCGTTTTCGTGCCGCTTTTAAGAATCCACTTGATGAGCCCCTCCCCATCAAACCCTCCTTTAGTCGGATCCCCCCCCCTCCTCTGCACTCATTCCAGCAACTTACTGCTGATTCCGTATCACAGGCATCCAAATTCACCCCCCACTACCATCCCAACCAATTTTGAATGACACATTAAGTCCTTTCTAGATTCCGGTTCACCTTTTGCCTGGCTATTCAACGCCCCGACCCGATTCGGTTAGTTCACCTTCTTCTTTTCCTCCTATTGAGTTTCTTTGATGCCTGCGTTGAACTTACTTACCGTACTTCGAGCCGCGCTTACCAAAGACTTTGAAAAATTGTTCCCTTTCAGCGACAGGTTTCCCTCTTTTTCTACTTTCGTTTTGAACTTTTCTAACAGTTCGGGGTTCGCGGTCGCACGTCCTATAGTTGTAGGATTACTTTTTTTTTAAACCTCTTTTCTTTTCACCTTCGCAACCCCCTATCCAGTTAGGTACAACACTTGTTCCTGGGTTCTCTGCGGGTTCACCCGGACTCTCCACCCTTCTGCAGGTCCTTTCTTTATTTAATTGACAATTACTTTGAATTGGCACCCCTATCCCGACGGCCGGCTTTTGCCAGCCTAATAAGCAAGTAGTCTGTTTTCCCCCAGGGCTTTTTTGGACAAAGGCACTTTTTACCAGTCTTCACTCATAATGCGGGATTTGTATTGAGAGAGCCCTTAACCTACGGAGGTGGGACTCCTTGATGGCCTTCTCCCAACGTTAATTCCCCAACAGACGCCTTCATCCTTTTTCTCAGTATGTATCCAGTCTGGATCCATCGAGAAGCCGAATAACCCCTGAATTCGCTTTTTACCCAATGCACCCCGGTGCCCCCCACTGCCCTCTACCCTTCGACTCCTTAGGGAGACTCCCTTCTGGTAGAGATACGCGGTTCGGAGGAAATGAGGCCTTGTGGCGACCGCTTGCCCCCCGTGAGTGTTGACTTTTCCCCAATCTGGTTCCCCTGCCCGCTGCTTTATTTCAGATCTTGATTTCCCTCTTCATGATTTAATCTATATTGAACTCTGGCTGACATAAAAGTTCCATTTGCTCCATCCTAGGTTCGAGGAGCATATTCCCCCTCAACTCTTTCTTCATCCGACCCAACCCCCGGACCTTCTATAGGGAGTACGGTTCATTTTTCCCTGAAAATAACTTGCGTTTTTTTGGCTTTTTTTTTTTCCTTTCTGGTAAGACACCACCGGTGATTTATCCCTCCCCCCAAAACGGTACTGCTTTGGTCTCCTCAGAGGGGACTGCTGCTTAGCTGGACGGCGGATAAGTTCAAGGGAGGTAGCGCTAAATCCCGGTGTTTCTCCTTGAACCTGCTCTTAGCACACCGCAATTACTTCCGTAACCTTTTCCTGCCCCCCCTTTTTTCGTTCCTTTGCAGTCCTCTGGGCTGAATTATCCCCCCCGTTATTCCGTTTCCCAAATTCGATGACCTCTCCCCTAAGCGGACTTTTTTTTTACCCATTTCCCCCCCTCCCTTTAGAGTGAGCATCTTGAATTCTCCACTTTCCCCCCTGTTCCCTCCCGTCTTATGTAAGTAGTTCCTGTTGATTCTTTTATTAAGGTTTAATGCATCCTCTCATGCGTTTTTCCCCCCGTCTGAAGTTTTTTTTGGCGTCGAAAAGCGGCCCAATACCCCTCTTCGATTCATCTCCGCCAGGGATTGTCACATTTTCCAGATCCCCACCTCCCAAATTCACGCTTTTGCTCTGCCAGATGACGAAGGCCCAAGATCTTTTTTGCTTAGTTTACGTGTCCTAGGCTTGCTTTATTTCCCCGTTTGCAGAGACATTTTTTCCAGCCCCTCACATTTTGCTGCCCCACTAGCATGTTTATAGTCGTAATCTGAGCAAATTAGTGATGTTTCCTGGTGTTAGTTTTTACGCCACCTGGCCCACTGGATGTGCTGTTTTTTCCTGCATTGGCTAGGCCAAAAATATTTTCTAAATGGGCTTTCCCCTGGCCGTCCCCCGTGTTCCTTTCGGATGTTTTCCTCCCCATGCACCGGTTTCCCGATACGTACATTGGTTTGCGCTCTATCCCTGAGTTGCGGCAGACGTTGCCGAGTAAGGCCGTAAACAACAAGAATGCTTTGCTTCCCGTTTTGACGACTGCAGGATGAACAGATTCTACATTTTGTTTTGATATATTGACCAATTGAACTTGAAGGGACATTATCGTGTTTAAAGACCGTTCGCGTAGTTGGCGACCTTTCAGACCTATGCCAGCGTGTTGGGCCATTCCACTTTCTTCTCTGATTTTCAAGCCCCTGTTTCGTTTTGTTCCCCGCAAGATAAAAATTCCATGGTTCCTTCCGGCTGTCCGAGTTCCTTTTGGTAGTGACTCTTTTTGATCACCGTTTTGTTTCCTAATGTGGTAGCGATCATTGGAAATGCGTGTTATTCTTTTTCCCTCAATGCCCCCGGCCCCTTGTCCCTGGTTCTTCTCCGTACTTTCAACGTTTTCTGACTTTTGAGCGTTTGGTTCCACCCTCCCCTTTCCTCAAAACTTTTTGGTTCTGGGTCCCCCCTTGCGGAGTGTGCGTCCTTCTTTTTATGATTTCCCTTGTTTCGCTGAAGACTTAACCCCCTACTTTTCCCATTATTATCCGAAGCTGAGGGTCGCGGCGTCGCTTTTTGCGGCCGTGTAGAGGAGTTGACTAGGTCGCCAAAATACTTCCGGGCTTTTAATTGCGGCCTGGGACCAACGTCCAGGCCTTTCTCTGCCGTTTATGAAATCTTCCAGTCTATGGTGGGTGCAACAGAAATTCTTGGTTTCTCGAGCAAACGCAGGTTAAAGCCTTCTTATTTTTGTTGTGCTCTCAGAGTATGTTTTTTTCAATGGGCGACTCTCCCCCCGATTTTTCCTTCACCCTTTCTTACTTTCCTATCAGACCTTCCTGCCTTAGAACGGAACGTTTTGGCGGAATTTTTTCTTCTGCAAATCCGGCTTTTTCGATTTACTTTATTTCCCTCTCAGAGTCCGAGAGAAAACCCCTTCTAACGCGGCGTTCCCACTCTCAGGCGGAGAGGGACTTGTTTTATTATGAGAGCCCTCACTCGGCTAGGAACTATTGCTCCGCAGACCCCGGGCCAACTTAAACCTCCACCCAGGTTGGTCCCGACCGGGCTTGGAAAAAAGCGGTAAGAATCCCAAATTGGCCACTTTTCCGACACCACTGTCCAATTTTCATGTCTGTCCAGGGGTGCCTTGACACTTGTCTTCCTTGATAGGTTTTTCCCCCTTTTAGTATTTTTCAATCACCGTTACACGACTCTCCCTACCTTCCACCTGTTCGTGTATGCTCCCCCAAATACCAAACCCCCCCGACCCGTGGGACTTGCTAATAGATAAGACTTCCTTCTTTTTTGAGCTTTTCTTTTCAGTTTTTCGCCCAGCCGACTTCCCCCCCCTTTAACCAGACCATTTCCGTGACACAACGGTAGCTCTTCCCCTACCCGTTTTGCGTCGCACAAGCAATCGGAAGCCCAATTCGTTCCCAAGCCCGGAACTGTTTTGCCTTTTTCCCCATACGGACCCACCCCTACGCGCACCGCTTCCAGATAATGCCCCGGCCTATTAAAAAAATCAAAGGATCTTTTCCTGTCGGGGCCTTGCCATTTCCCCCGTTTGTGGCATTCATGCCCTTTCCGAATTTCCCTAGGGGAAACTTCCAAAATGCCAACTCAATTCCAGACATTCTCAGACCCGGTCTTCCTGCGTCAATTCCCCATGATGCTGCTCCCGCCCCAGACGGGCTGCACGAATTTGAGGTAGGTGGTCCGGTCGCATGTTTAATCTCCCAACCCCTACCCTTTCCTCGTTCCCCTCCGTCACATCTCCAGCTGGTAATTGTTCTTTTGTATTTGCGTCCCCCCGTTTCTGTCTTCCCTTTTTGGGCTTTGTGTGTGGCCCCACGACAATCTCTGTACACCCCAACCTTCGCCTGGTCCCCGCCTATTCCAGGATGCAGCCAGAATTTTTGTCCCTGGCCTACGAGTTCCCCCCCCCCATGCACACAGACTAAAGGTAACAACATTTTTTGACTGGGTCTATTCCGATGCGCCTTTCTCCATTTGCGGGCCGGGGGAAAACATGGCGCTTTTCCTTTTGCTCAGATAAGCCCCCTTATGCGACATTCCTGATTATTAGCCACGCTTTCCCCTTCTTAGCGACATGATGAACGCGTTTAAAACCGTGGTTCCGGACGGGTTACGGAATCATCTGCTTCGAAACCTCCCCGAGCTTTCCTTTTTCAGTCCTCACCGCACCGGTGCTTTTAGAGTTTACATACCAACTTCTCCCGGCCGTCCCCCGCTACGCCGCGTCCCCTGCTCAGCGACCCCTTCCCCTTTTCTTGTCTCCTCCCGGGAATTGTTAGTTTTTTGAGAAATCCGACCGCTCCCCGTAGATATTTTCTCCCCCATGAACATCCTTTTTTTGAGATCTTGGATTTTTTCGGTCCTTCCCCAGCGCCCAGTTGGTTACTAGGCCTCCTCGAGAACATTATTAGACAAAAATGAAACGATCTTTCTTCTTTCCCGGTCTTCATAATCTTTGGGTTTCCCGTCCTCGGACAGAATATAGCTAGTCCCCCCGCGGCTTTAACCATGATTATGTTCTACACTCCCACACTCAGGAGGGCTGCACTTAAGTACAGCAGTTTCATCCTTCTCCTCCTTATTACTTCCCCTACCAGCTCGCCTCCCCCCTATCCTCCCTTCTTCGGTTTAGATTTCTTGGGCAGTTTCCCCTTTTTTCGATAAGGTTTTTTGCTAACGCTTCTAGCCTTCCCCCACTCAAGGACTGGATAATGTTTGGACGCACAACGATGACGTCGGGCTTATCCTTAACGGGTTTCCACAGCACGTATACCAAGAATATCGACCTGGTTCCCCCCTCTCTCAACCCAACCCCCTAAGTCTTCGTCAGCACGTGTACCAGTTGCCCCTTTGCGTGGTCCCGTCCCCTCGCACCGCCCCTTTGTGATAAGCTGAGGTTGACAGCATGTCGAGTATCTTTTCTCTTTGACCCTGGCAGCCCGTCAGGTTAACTTGCCAAACCCCCCCACCCCTCGTTTACATTCTCCTTTCCTTGAAGTTTTGAATCCCCCTTTCCCCTCCCGTGTTCCTTTCCCCCTCTTATCAGTTTTAGGGTTAAATTTGTCCAACCGGAGTGTTTTTTCCATAGTGTCCGCAGCCCCTCTGTCCGTTTACTCGGGCTCCGAAATTTAACGGGCCCTTCCTCCTTATGTCAGTTTAATCCATTTTCTTTTTAATTTCGTTCTCCTAAGGCGCGCCGCAATGAGCTTTTCAAATGCCTTCACGAAACTTTCTGAGTCTTGCTCCGACCTCCTCATGGGAGTTATTCCCCTAACAATTGGCGCCTATAGATACATGATGCCTGAAGTGTATTTTTAGGGTAAAGTCTTGATTTGGGCCGGTCACCGGTTCTTGATCCTGTGACCGTGACTAGATGTTGAGGCTGTTCATTCCTCTTTATTTTTGCGTTTACTTTTTCTTTCTTTTTCTCCCCCACTGTCCTATCTCCCCCTCTTGAGTCCTTTTCAGCCAGGCCCGAGTTGCCGATGCCGTATGCTCCCTACGAGTTGCTTTTGATCATAATCAAGACCGTTCTTGAGCCTGGCGTTATTACACCATCGGCAATCTCTCCATCCCCTTCCCTCATTTTTTGATCTATCCTTTTTCTCCGCTGGGAGTAGACTCAACCGTCCCCAATGTTTCAATTGCCGCATTGTTTAGGATGCCCGTGGACCTTTGTTTCTCGCGCTCTCCTTTCTTTTGCCATGCTTCTTGCACATCGTTCGCCGCTTTATTTCCCCCTCCTTGAACTCGCCGGGAGTTTAATCGCCGTCCCCCCCCCCCCGAAAAGGACGGCATCCCCCTCCGTTCCTCCTCCCAGGCTGTCCCAGCCCCCTTAAGCGAGGTTAAAGGACTTTACCACCTCCCACACCAAGGCCTCATTGACTAAAAATCCCCCCCCTTTTCCATTCTGGATCGGCTCCCTGTGTTCCGACTTCGCCCGAAGCCGGTCTGATTGTCTGCCCGACGCTCGTATTGGTGCTCCTTCGGATGAGTCGGAACTTTTTTTTTAGGAACGGAAACCGTTCAACTTGCCCCCCTTTCCATGAGCCCTTTCTTTCCGGGACACTTATCCCCGGCCGTTTTCGCTGTCTCCCCTTCTTTCTTGCGGCAGTTGGAAAAGATTGAAAGTATTTTTTCCCACTGATCCCCCAGGTCCCCACATTGGACTTCTGGTGTTCGCTTTTGTCCTGCCAGTAAGGACTGGCCATAGCCAGGTCCTTTGTTGATTCTCCTAAAGCTGACTGGAGATTAAATAGCTTTTCTGCCCCCGGAAATCGCGTCCCTGATTGTTTGGATAGGGCTTTTCCGCGGCAAATTTGTACCCGTCGGACAGGACCGTAGCGGATGTTGTATTGAGAGATCACCCCCCCCCCCTTTAGATTCGGATCGACTTTGCTTGATTGAAGGGACCCCCTTTTACTTAAACCCCCCTCAGACCCCTTTTTCGCCCCACTTTTTAGAATTACAATGGTAGGGAGCCTCTTTTATCATACCCCTTGCATGCCTTTCTCTTAGTGGATTGAAACCCCCTTTTAATCTTAACCCTCCCCGATGAGGAGTGGGAGCTCTACTTTTATTGATATTACTTCTTCTGCGATGTTATGCCCCCTGCCGTTTCAACCTTTTTTTGAAGAGGGCTGGGTCTTTTCAGCCTTGGTTCCCCGCCGCGTCTCTCCTTCGGCTCCTCTTCCTTGCCAAATCAGATTGAAATCGCTTTCCCAGAGTCTTCTTTCCCCCCAGTAATACGAGGAGCATATCCCCCATGGTCTCTGTTCCTCAACTCTATGTCTCATCTTGTTTCTTTAATTTTCTCCTTTTTGACCCGATATCCTATGGTCAGCAGTCCAACTATCTCCCGGTTATTGGAGCTCCCACTTAGGGGCGGGGGCCTCAGGAGTCGGGACGGAGTTTATCAGGTTCCCCTGCTTCTCCATAAAATCCTTTTTAGGTGTATAGATTTGAACCCCTCGCCTGAGTGCGAAACCGGATATTCTCTTCGTACCCTTCGCGCCAAAGGGGCCGTTGCTGTTTTTTTTTTTCTTTTGGGTGTCCTCTCGTCCAAGTGTCCTGCGCGATCTCTCTTGGTCCCCCCCCTCAGGATTTTGTTGAACGCCGTCCCTGTTGGAGAAGGCCTCTCTGAATCGACCAGTCTCAACCTGGGGCTTTCACTTTTCTTCCCCCCATTTCTAGTCGCCGTTTACCGTGATTTCGGCTTTCTCCAGTGTCAATGAGGAGGCACCCTGCGAAGTTTTGGTGTTTTTCCTCTCCAACGTTCCCCTGTTCACCCCCCCGCTCCGATCATCTCCGACCCCTGGTCCTGTGCACCCCTTCACCCCCAAATTAATTTGAGCTGTGCCCGGGACCTCCTTCCAAAGAGTCCTTTGTGGTCGTGCTTTTCTGGCTGAACGGTGCCTTTTTTAAACCCCCCGTGCATTGCCCCCCTACGATATTTTTGAGAAGCTCCAATCGTCCTTTTTCCACTGTCCCCCCTTGTCCCCCTCCTTTACGCCCATTTTTTTGATCCCTGCTGTGCTTTCCTAATTTTCCTTTTTCCCACATATTCCCTAACTGTTCGGCACTGCTTAAGGCCCCCCTTTCATGTAGGAGCTCATCCAGTTCCTTTCACTGGATCCTTCGCTGTCTTGAAGTCTAATTTCTTATCTTTTTCGTTGCTTCTTAAAGGACCCACCCTGCACTTTTTTAAGGGTTCCAGTTCGGACCTTGATTGAACCACCCGTGTGCTTCTCGGCTCCCCAATTGAAGGTCCGGCTACTTTGTTACTGCTTTTTTTCTCTGTGTCCTAGGGAGGTTTTTTGTTCGAAACCTCGTTGTTGCTTCCCTCCCCTTCTGATCTTTGATCTAAGGACCAGCGTTTTTTCTTTATGGCGCCAGACCCGACAACTTTTGCCTGGTTATAGTCTGCTGTCCGCCTTTTCCGGTTAGTTTCCGGACATACTGAACCCGCAGAAGCTAGGTTCCCTTTTCACCCGGCCCCCTTGGAGTCCCCCCCCTGACCAGGTGCGTTTTTTGCCGGTTGCTCTCCGTACGTAGCCATCTTGATTAATGAAGTTTTCTCATGACATTTACAAAAGCCTAGTGATAGTTAGGGGTCCCCCTTTTTTTCCGGCGGGCTGGTGCATCGCTGCCCCGAGATTCTATGTGCAATTTTGCTTTCCTGTACCTCCTTCCTTAGGCGCCCGCGATGGTCCTCGTTGCCTTTCTAATCTTTTTTGAGCGTGCCCTCATAGTGCGCCCACCAAGAAGACTTTCTTGTCGGGCGGATGGTTTCCCTTTCAAATTGCCCCCCCAAATGTTTGAAGGTGAGGTCTGGTCCCGTTAAAGTACTAGTTTTTTTTACCTTTTTATTCTGGGAATCCTCTAACTTGTTGAGCAGTTTCCCCTT
>Ga0179593_1758645_pt1 | contig 17901 bp, 24 predicted proteins | sample CZODoug2_1_08_16_FD_185931 | JGI IMG/M metagenome (GOLD analysis project Ga0179593, IMG submission 185931) | Vadose zone soil fungal communities from Angelo Coast Range Reserve, California, USA - CZODoug2_1_08_16fungal (PacBio error correction) | ecosystem: Environmental > Terrestrial > Soil >... | reverse complement strand
TTGTCTAGGGTTTTTGTTGTGTCCCGTTATTGTAGTTAAAGGTATCGTTTCCTTTGAGGATCCCCCTCCCAGGGTATTGGGCGGTTAATTTTTTTTTTACCCTCATTAGCGTCTTTTGACCCTGGTTCCAGCTTTCCCCCCCCTCGCTCCACTTTCAAGAAGCGTGTGAACAGATGTCGGTTGTCGCCTGAAAGCCCTGCCTCCTTTTCCTAGTATCTCGAGCACTCTTTACTTTTTTCGTGCTTGCGCAGGCTATTTCTTTCACAACATCCTTGTGGTCTCACCTCAGCTCCTCTGCTGTATGACGCCCCCCTTTTCAGCATGTGCTATTCCATTATTCTCTTTTCCTTCCCTTGGTGGTTTTTCTTAGCGGCTATGACACCCACATCTAGTTGCTTAAATGGTTGTCATGACAGCCATTCGCCGGCTTTCCTGTGATTACACATTTTTTTTGTCAACTCAGGACCCAATAAGATCCCGTCCCGCCGTCCAGACAGACTGTCCCCCCTCCACACGACCCTTGTCATCAGAGACGAGGTATCCTTCTTTCCATTCACCCCCTCAGCGCAAACGCGCATTTTTCACCTCCAAGCTGTTTTCTAGTGGTCAATGCTGGAACATTTCCCCCCCCCTCAGCCCCCCCCGTGCCCAAGTAAACATCCCCACCCTCATACCCCAGCCGAGTTTGCTCCCTTCACCCTCAATTCCGAGACCAACCCAAACTTCACGATTCACCCCAGTGCCACTGTATACTCTGCAAAGCCTCTCTCCCCTTGAGGCTGTACCAATGGAAACAACCTCAGCCGACCGAAGAATCTCCTTTTCCCTTTTCAAAGTACTCAGAATGCCAGAAGTCATTCAGATTACAGATTCCTGTCCAGAGTCCACTTGTGCTTTATGTGTATCGATTTTCCTTTTATAGCTGATTTTAGACCCCACAGACCCAAGGTTCATTCGCCAAACCCTCCGCGTCACTGACTTTCCCCAATAAATTACCCTCTTTTTGCGGGATTCTTTTTATCTCCCCGTTTGTCCCCCTCAATTTCATATTTTGATATATCTTTCCCCTCCTCTCCGCTTTTCGGCTTTTTCCATTTTATGTAGACTTTGTCTCGATTGCTTTTTTTCCTCGCTATGTATTCCCATCTATTCCAGGATATAGAGCACTCCCCTTTTTCTTGGTCTTTATGCAACCATGCGCTCATCTCCTGACCGTTTTTTTCTTAGGGTCTTTCACTTCCTTTTTTTGAAGTTTCTCAAACGTTTCCATTCCCGAGGTTGTCCCCCCCGCGCATAATAGTTGTTTTCTTCCCTCTATGCGTACCTTCCCAACCCTATCCCGAGACCCTAGTTTCATTTACATCTCTCCCGGTTGTCTCGAGAGGCGTTTGAAATCTTTTTACCCTGTACTCAGTTTGTGGCCACCAACTTTTATACGCATAGTTTTACCCCCCTCATTTCATGGTAGGACCCAATTTTTGAGTTTCCCCCCTTACGGATGTTCCCCTTTCTATTTGTTCCGTACACCAAAAGTGGACCATCTCCCCGCACACATCCACACCCCCACCCGGCTTTTACTCTTTTGGACATTTCCCCTTCCTTTTCCCCCCCTTTTCCTCCCATCATTCTGGTAGCTTTCTGCCCGCGATTGGGCTTCTTCTTTTTCTGCATCGAGTTTTTTTGGATTAAAAGGGTCGTTGACGTACCCTCGTTTCTTTCCTGATCGATTGTCTTTTTTTTGGAGCTTCTCCAAAAAGAACGACTGTTTCTTTTTCAAACTTTGGACCTTGAGCGTCCCTGGGTATACGTCCACACGTTTTCGTCACAAACCATCGACCCGTGTCCACTTTGTCACCCCAAACAGTATGGTTCTCACCAGTACCCCTCTTTCTTCAGTGACGAGAAATCATCACGTCCCTCGTATGCCATTTCAAATTTTCCGTTCACCCACCCGTTACAATCTTACACCCCTTTCTTTTTGGAATGACTGAACCCCTCCCCTTTCCCCCTTTTTCACTGGACATCGTCGGGTTCTCTGTCGTGCACCCATTTCAGATAAACTCTTTCTCAATGTCCCTACCCCCTGTCCCAACCCCTCGACAAGCCCCCCGACCCCCCCTCTCTCCACCACGCCCAGAGCTTGAAGTTGACCGCTACACACATTTAATAGAGTCCACCCAACAATCCTGACAGTTCTTACATAATACCAACTCTGGTATGAACATCATCCACCCGTTTTTAAATTAGATCTTGTTTATCGGTTTTCAGGTAAATCCCCATGGTCAACATCCGGCCCCTTTCGTCTCCTCAACTTCTTGAATTTACACATGACTTGGCCTGTGTTTAAAGGCTCTACATAGATCAAGTCCTGTGAGAATTATTTTCCCTTTCTTTTTCCCCCCTACCTCACTGTTCGAGTAAGACCCCCCCCTCTCTCAGCTTGCTCATGTTCTTGCTGTTCTGCTTTTCACTGTATGGGCCCTGCGGCCTGATTCAGCTTTATACTCATCAGTCTTTGTTTGTGGGTGCTCGCTTCATTGTTTCAAGCAATCAGTGGCAAATACCCGTTACTTGCTCAGCCCCGCCGAACATTCAGTTTCCCGTTTAGTCTGGTACTACCTCCTCATAAGATCCTTTCCATATCCTCCCCACTCCCACTAGGACCTTGTTTCTTTCCTGTGTCCTTTCCGTACCACTAAGACCTTCCTGTTCCTTGTATTTCGACACAGTGTAAGGGGAAATATTTTTCACGGTGCCCCTCATATCCCCTCAAATATCCCCAGGTATGTCCGGATGATTTTACCCTCGTGTTTTCTTAGTGTTTTTTTCATTATGTAATCCCTTATTCTTTTTTTTGCTTTACGTTTTTCCCTGTCCCTACTTTTCCATCTTTTTCATCCTTTTGTCTAAGTTGGTGCGTCCTCGGGTTGTTGACATGGGTATCCTGGGATGCCTTTAGTAGTATGGATTATACAGTTACCCCTTTTACTTCTTTTACATTCTCTGAATGGCCCTTTCCCTTTGGCTTTCTTGAGTTTCAAGTCTCTTTTCCCTTTTGTCTTTTTCACGGTCGCACGTCGGTTTTTTCGTTTCGTCGTTTTGTCTTGGCCTGCTGGGTAGTTGGTATGATGTATCGATCTCCTTTCATGCGCTGTGAGTGGTGTCATGCATTTTTCCTCTACATGCCTCTTTGACCCAAAAGGCGTTCGGTGCTCTTTACGTTCTAGTCCCCATACCAATTCCCAAGACCCAACGACAAAAACCTACCTTTTCATCCCTCCGTATTTGCAAAAGTATCCTTCACTCCTGAGTCCCAAGGCCAGAGCCCTCTTCCTCAATTCCCTTACATGACACGGTTTTTTTACACGTACAATTGGCCTCATATAACTCTCGTTGCGGTTGGTGATTTTTATCATCTTGGGTTCCCTTTTGTTTCTTTCCTTAAAGCCGATAATAGACTTCACGATCGTCAGCCCCTGACCCCCTTTCCTTACTGCGCTTCGTGTACCTTTTTATCTCTTTTCAAACTCTCAGAAACGGTTTCCCATTTCCTTTCCCCCTGGGTCTTTTTCGTCCCCCTGCCACTATTCTATGGAATGCGGTCATTTTTGGGCCTGTAGCCCGTTCTCAACGACTGGATAACACCCCCTCCTTATTGCCTCCTGTTTTTCACACATTCTCAGATTGACCGTACCCCTCTCCCTCGCGAATCCTCTCCCCCCACTAACCGTGAAAGTCCTCTCCCGTTGACACGGCGAGCTTTTTCTATCTGCCCCCCTTTTTTCGACTACCCTGACGTCGCCCGCTATCCCCTCCCCGACCCCTTTTTATTGATCCGACCACCAAACAGCATCCCTTTCGGCTCAGACTTGGAAAATATGAAGAATATGTTGGCGTTGATTAAACGGTTGAGTTTTTTTCACGACCAGAAATACAATACATTTTTTCAGCTTTACGTTCTGGTCTTTCCAGTGAGCCTGAGGTTTTGCAAATATGCTTTTGGTCTTCGTCCCTTTACCGTCTCGATGTAAGGATTTCTGTACTTTATTTCCCGTAACTCTTATAGCGCCTTTATTTGATTCTTCTGTGACTTCTTGCAAAGTTGAATTCTTCCCTATATATAGTGATTTTCTTTAAATTCTTCCTAACCTACCCCTGACTATGGTGATTCCCAGGAAAGATTGTTCTAGATGTTTTTGTTTGGTTGTCGGTCTTTTCTGATTGGTAGCCCCCCCCTGGATATATCAGAACTCGGTATGTTCTGGCAAAGTGGTTGATTTTTTTTTTCTTTCCGGTACTTGAAAGGTCGAAGTTCCGCCCAGTTCGTATAATTCACACAGGTACGGTTTACTGTAGCTTTCGGGCCATATGTTTTAGGTCTCTACAAGGCTACTCGCCCCTTTTTCACCGTTTTTAAGTGTGTCAATCGGTCCTGTTCGCCTCTCCTCTTACTTGACAAACCTTTTTCTACAGATAAGCCCTCTGGTCATTACAGCCATCTCAGTTCTCTCTTTGTGTGTAATACCCTCTCATCCTCCGTTGTTAGCGTGATAGCGCCTGACCCCCCCCCTCTAGAAAGTTCATCTGGTCGGTAATAAAGCCATTGGTCCCTGGGAGACAACCCCTATTTGTTTCTTGTCACCCATTTCCGGCTAACGGATAATTGTTCCTCCCCAATTTAACTAGAAATTTCTAGAGATCCGAGTCCTTTGGCGTTCACTACTTAAGACTACTCGACCCATTCTCCAAAAGGTATTGCTGGTCTCAGTACATGTAATCCCCCCCGGCCCCTTTCTACCCTCCCCTACCTGAAAGTAAAAACTCCACCCCCCCTTCCCTCCCAGACCTCCTTTTCGTCCCGCTCATCTTACACTGTTCTAACTGAACCCCAATACAAATTCGAAACAATCAGTTCAACTTCGTCCCTCTGCCCGATTAGATATTTCTTTTTCCTGTCCTTCCTTTTCCCCCGCTACCTCAAGATGAGATAACTCTCTTGTACTCCGTTCCCTACCAAGTTAACCTTTTCCAGAAAGGCGAGATTGTCGTTCATTTCTCAATCTCCCATCGTATTCCCGCCTGTTAGCATACTCTGTGCATTTTTTCCTTCTGATTTTCCCCCCTTCCCCAGACAGTAATCTGCGCCCCATCCGAGTCAACTTCGCAAACGTCCCTTGCTTCATTAGTTTATCCTTAATCAATCCCCCGCTCACTCAACCCCATATTCATTCATTTTTCTCTCCTTTTACCGCCTATCCTTATCTGTGGCGGTCTTCGGAGACATCTTATCTTCTGATAGCGGCGACTCCTTTTTGTCTGACCCGATTTGCAGGTCTACAGAGGCCTCTGTTCTTGGCAGACGTTTTGTCTTCTAGCGAAAGACAGTTTTCTCCCCAGACCTGTTTCTTCTTTCGTTCTCGCTGGTAAGGCAGAACACGGAGTTCCAAGAAGTCTAATGTGTCTGATCCCTCCCTCAATACGTTGTTTCTTTGTTTTCCAGCTGAGTCCGGCCACCTTTTCCTGAATTACAGATATTACTATTGTGTCTTCCCCTCCAGATTTCCCCCCCCAGGTGTCTCCGAGCGGTCGTTTGAACCAGTTCTCCTTCTTGGGGTTATACCAAAGCCGAAGACGATGTCCCCAGCTGGATGGAGGCACCCTTTTTTTCTTCTTTGACGGTATTGTGGATCACCACTTAACTCTTTTGTCCCCCCCGGGTTTCCTTTGTTGATTTATCAAAAACCTGTGTGACCCACGTACTCCTCAAACATCACCCAAACGCACCCTTCTTCTTTTTGCAATGACTCATTCCCTTTTGCGATTCGCCTCTCTTCTTTATGGCTTTGCGGGCTTCTTCCTTTTTCTTTGTATAAGTTGATTACTCTTTGATTTCCCTTCCCTCTTACTGAGGGGTTTTCTCTTTTTCCGATTTGCTCCTGTTTCCTTGAGCCTAATTTAAAACACAAAAGTCAACGAAACTTTCTGGATTTCTAGAGTTGTGGGTTCCTCCGTACCACCCTTCTGCACCTTTCCCTATATCTAGACAAAAGCTTTTCCGATCCCCCTTCACACTCTTCACGTGCAGCTACGTTAAACGTCCAGGTAAAGCCTGTCCATCTTCCCCTCCTCCCCACCGGAAACATCGTTTTTCTGACCCAATACCTAAACATTCCCCGTTCTTTTCCCTGTCTTAGAAACCTTCTTCGAGAGAATTGTATGCTTATCCCTCATACCCTATATGCCGCCCCAATCCTTTTTCTCCTCCATAAACCGGCACTGACCCAACCAGACCAGTCAGTGAACATCAACAACGATTCTTCTTCTTCTATACAGATGCCCACAATTCCCCCAACAACCCTCCATCCAGTTGCCATCATTTTACCCCTTCACAAACACATTCCTTGTGGTAGGAACATCATAATCCCCCCGAAAATCTCTTTATGTTTACCTTACCCCAATGTTGAAACCCCTTTCCCCTTACGCTTGAGCACTTACTCTGTTACTAACATGGCCATTTTGTACCTTTCCCCCCACCAAGTAGATCCCTCTCTCCTTCCCTAGGTCTTTGCTAATTCCCTCCCAATACTTTACACTGTAGTAAGGCCGGTTCCTTCCTCCTGATAATGTTCTGCTTTTTGACGTGCAGGCGTTCCCAATGGCTGAGGCCTGGACCAAACACATGATATCCTTTTCCTCCCTTTTTTTGAGTTCTCTTTGTCAAGACGGGACCCTATGTCTAATGAAAGCAGAACATTCTCAGGAGGTAACCCTATCTTTCTTACTACAGTACAAGTAAGATTAAACTCCTTCTTAAACCATGAGGACTTATATATTGTTCTAGGTGAATTGGACCATTCCCTTTCCACAATGTCATTTGGGAGACCTTCGCCTTTTTCTTTTTGCTGTTTTCAATGGGTCCCTTTCCCTGCCCCTAGACAACATTCGCCCTTTCACTTTTCTGATGGTGTTTGATTTCTAACATTTCATTTGTATGATGTAATCACTTTATCTTCTTCTTCTTTACTTTACTGTTTTTCCTCCCTAATTCAAGTCTTTTTTCTTTTTTCTCACTTCTTTTATAGTTTGGTGGCTTCCCAGTGACGGTGCTAATTTTTCTTTAAGTGTAGTAGATTTTATGCCTATTTCCTTTTCTTTCTACAGTTCTTGTTTTCTTTTTCTTTTAGGTCTTGGTAGTATGAGTCACGACCCCCTTTTCTCGATTTATCTTTCCCGGGTAAATTTCAGGCTTATACTTTTTTCTTTATATTTCTTTTTTTTTTTTCATTGGCTACTGGGCGTTTCTTTTTTTTTTTATACGATTAACCCACTTTTTGGCCCCCGTGGTGTCGTATTACCGGGACTCTCGGTCCAAATTTGCCTTAAACCTTTCGAGTTTCTTTTTTTTACCCGGAGCAAGGTCTCTCTGATCACGATTTTCACAACCATCTCCGTACTTAACCGACTATAATCCCCCCAGTCTTCTGCCCTGGATACACTTTTCCTCCAAGAGCCCAAGCTCAAGCTTTTTTTTTAAGCCAGAATGATGCGTCCATCGTCTCCCTTTTCATCATATTTTTCACTTCCCAAAGCAAGTCGGTGCTTGTAGGCGTGTGCACTTATGATAGGGTCACATTTTTTCGCACTCTTCAACACGAATTTTCGCACACCCCATTGTTAAGTCATCTTTTGGACCTAATGAGTATTTTTTTTTCCCCACCTTCAGTACGGCGGCCTCACGGGATAAATTTGAAAAATGGGATCTCTGGGAGTCAGCCTAACTTTTTTTTTTTTTTTCTCTCATTTTTGGGTTGTACGCAGCTTTGAACCCGCTCCCCCCACACTCCTTGATTGGGGTGCCCGCCGACAACCATTCGAATATGGACTTTTTTCCCTCGAATACCTTCCTCAAACCAACTCCCACTTATCGTTCCGCAAAATGCTCTGCTCGATATACTCCCGCGGTTTCTCTTTCGCTTGGGGTGGGTGTGGTTTGGCTTTTTTTTTGTGGGGGTTCCCACATCGATACAAACTCCTGATACGTACCCACACATCCCGGCCCCCTGGGAGTTTTTTGGAATATGAAGGAATTATGTTCTTCTGTGACTTTCACGTTGAAGCTGCGATCTCGAGTAACCCCCTCTCTCTCCGGTATGTCCTTTCTGAGCTCGGAAGGTTGCCTGGTTCTTAGGTCTTCGTACATCCGATTATCTGATTCCCCCCGGCTTTCTGGATTGTCTTCCCTCTTCCTTTCCTTACTCGCGCCTTTTTCCCTATTCCTTCTTTTGAACGTTTGACAGAAGGTTTCCGCTTTTGTGATCTGGGACCCTTTGTCTTCACCATTTCTTACGAAAAGCTCTTTCTTTCTCGATAATTTGTCACTCCTTTCTTTTTTGGTGGTTGTGTTGTTTTTTTTTTTTTTTTTTTTTTACTTTTTCGTTAACTGTTCAAGATAGAGAACTCGGCTGGTATGGTGGCGTTGGGTTTTCCTTTCCATTAGTTTTTTCTCCCATAGGCCGTTTCCTGTTCCCCCCTCCTTACCCTATGTGACACGGGGTCTTTCCCCCTCTGTGGTTTCGCTGAATGTTAGTGTAAAGACTTGCCCTTTTTTCCTAATAACGGTGCAGGTTTTTTTTCCCACGTGCGCCGGGATTTCTGATTTTCCATTTGTGTACCAAGATCAGACTCCTTGCCCTGCATCCCCCTTTTGCGCTTTCCAGATGTTTGGTCCTATCTCTCTTCTTTTTCCTTTTGTTTTTCGTTTCCGATATGTCCCCAAACTCTCTACGAGGAATCTGTTGTCAACAGGCCACCGGTGATCTGTGATACACCACTGTTTTTCCCCTCCCATCCGATACCGGCGCACGAGGTCCAAATAGTCATAACCCAACGTTCTCGCTCCTTTCTTTCGTTCACAATTCAGGCCTCCCCTCCCCCAGCTGTTCTTGTCTTTTTGTTTTGATATCTTTTCAATGAAGGAAAACGCCTTCTACTCTCTATTGCCCGTAACAATCCCACCAAATTGCCTCCCTCCAACCAGGATTTTTCCAACCGGATCTTTTAAGCCCCCACACCCGCTCCCCCCCAACAAACCTCCTTCCACAATCCTTTCCACTATTCTCTTGCACGTTGATCTTTTATGTTAGTCATACATGGTGAAAAACCCCCCCTTAAATGTACTATCACCCATGATTCAAGTCCCCTTCTTGTCCTTTCCCATCTCAACTCCCCTTTTTTTCCGGACAGATTAAGCCACAGCCTCTTGAAGCCTACAAGCTTCCCAAAAATTTTTTTCTGCCCTCTTCTTTATTCTTAAGCTATTAGTAGAAGCCCGGCCCTCTCCTTTCCACAAAACCTTCTAGCTTCCCAAAGTAAAATCCACTTACCCCTTCGTGACTTCTTTCTTTCTCATCCCTTCTTAAACAGCCATACTCCTTATCTTTTCGTCACTCAGATGAAGGGATGGTTGTTGTCACTGTTTTTACTTGGTATCGATTTTTCCTTCTTGATTCGTAATCTTCTTTGGCGACCTCTCTTTTGCAGGATCTCTGCAGCGCTCGTCCGTTGCTTTTGATGATTAAATTCCTTTTCAGACCCCCTGGACCAGACGTTTTCTGGTCCACGAATTTCAGGAGAAGTTTCGTTCCATTCATGGTGGGTTTTGTTCGGATGCCCTAGATGTTCGCAGATCGTTTTCCCTGTTTCCACTGCTTATTTCCCTCTCCCTTGTGGCCATGGACTCAGAGAACCCTTTTTCGCTTTCTTTTCACCCCATCCCGGTCTCGGACGTTGTGGACCCCCACAAGGAAGTTGACCAGTTTCTTTTTGCCCCACTTTAAGCGCAGATGCCTCCTGTTTATTGTCCCTTCTTCTTCCATGTTGCCTCTTTTCTGTTCTACCTTTTCTGACCCACTCTTCGCCCCGTCACAACTTCACCACTGCAAACCGACTGGCTTTTTCTTCATGCCTCACGTGCAAACCGTTTTTCGTGTTCCTTTCATTTCGCGCCTTTTTCTAGAGATTGAGGATGCTCTTTTCAGATCTACCTATTTTTGTATGTCTGAAAAGGGCTTTAGTACCTTTTTGGTTTGCAGTCCGCTTTCTTCTGCTCTTTTCCTTTACATTTCACCCCCAAAGGACGAACGTTAAGTCCGGTCTCTGGTCTCCGCCGTACGCCAGTTTCTTCACACTCGCGTGTCCATTAGATATTATACACCCATTCCCCTTGATTTTTTCTATCCAACTTGTCCCAGCCCCTTCAAATATACGAACCGTCTTATATTCCTTCCTTTCACCCTCCATTCCCCTCTCTAGGGGGGTCCTTTTTCCTTTAGCCCACCCCTACATACATTTCGTAACTGTTAGAAAGAGCCATGGAGGTCTGTAGATAGTCATAGTTTTTTATCCCCCATTCATGCCTGCAACCGGTTTTTTCCCCCCTGTGACACCCGTCCTTTTAGTCAAAATCCCTCTTCCACCATGTAAGTTTGACCAGACCAACCTCCCTTTTTCTGATGCCGACAATTCCTTAAAACCACTCCCAAACCCCCTGAATTATCTACCTTCATTTTCATACCCCTTTTCCCAAACTTCATTGGTAGGACCCCATCCCTCTCCCTATGTTACCATTATATATTTATGGCAGTTTATGTATTTGCCCCCCCTTTACACCTGTGAGCAATTTTCGTATTTCCTTGGAGTATTTTCCCTGTTCACACCATTAGAACCTTATCCTCTTTCTCTATAACCTCTCTTTCCCTACTTTTCACTGTAGTTGTACCCCCCCCCCCTGAAGTTCTTGTGTGCTTTTTGCAGCTTACCTATGTGCCCTGAGGATTCCCCACAAGCTTTCTCTCTCTTTTTTCCCCCCCCGTTCTTTTCTCTTTTAGAATTTCTCTTTTTTTTTGTCCCTTTTAATACCCTAAAGCTGCCACGCCATCCTTCCCTATCATAGGACTACTTACCCTTCTTTGCAATAAAGTTTCTTCCCGTAATAGTCCTTAGACCCACTCCGTATTCCACTCCCTCTGATATTCTCTCCTCTCTTGGTTCTGGACCTTGTCACCTAAGACTGTAACTCTACTGTAAGTGCTCACCTTCTAGGGTCCTTTTTTCACCATGTTCTTCCTACATGACCCCTACCATAAATAATAATTACCCCATACTTCTCCTCCAGTTCGATGATTTTTCCTTTACAACATTTCATAGTGTTCCCCTTAATTAGATCATTTTCTTGTTGACTCATGTTGTTTCGGTCTTTCACCTCCTGTTGTTATGATCACCGACTTGAGTTGTGGGTTGTAATTGCCCCCCTGTGATTTTTGGTCTTCCTCTAGTAGTAGTGGCGTTCTTTCATCTTCCCTCCCCTTACTCTTCTCTTTGACCGTGGGATTTTAGGTTGGTTGTTATGAGTAATTACCCCCGGTGACCCGCTTTGTACGTCTTTTATTTTTTTTTCGAAAGTCTACTAGGGCGTTCTTGTTCTTTCTTTTTAAGACTTTCCTCTGGGTAATTTTGGATATTTTTTCCTTTGTATGACTAATTTACACTTGGGATCTTGTTCCCCTCACTTTTTTTCTATGAACCATGTTCCCTTTCCCCATACCAAGTTTGTTCCTGACCCTTTTTTCAATGGATTTCAAATACACAGAGCCACTACAATCCTCGCCCCAACCCCCTCTCACTGCTCCTCTTTCATCCTCCCCCGTTTCAGTCCCATCTAAAGAACTTCTTAGCTCTTAGCGCGAACCCCTTCGCGGAAATCAGTTTCACTTGTTAACTTTTCTTATATATAAGCCCCAAGCCCCTTTTTTTTGGGTGTCTTCGTGTGTTACCCCATATATTGTTTTTCACATGTGGGTCTTTCGTCTTCACTAGCCAAATTTCACGGATCCTCCCCCACATGGTAAGTAATCCTGTTCGTGTATCTTTCCCTATCGATTTGTTATTCCTTCCTTCTGGCTTGATTCTCCGGGATTTACCAATTTCTATCCCCACCTGTGTGGGGATATCTGGTGTCCTTCCCCCACTTACCCCCTTTATGTCTGTTTTAGTTAGATCCCCACCGATATTCTCCCCCCCCTCATTGATATATTGTGAATCCGACATTCCGCTCCCTTCGTCAAACATTTCTGCCCGATTCATCTAATAACCACCTTGCCCCTTTCCTTTCCTCCGTTAACTCCCACCCTCTTTAACGGCGAAGGCTCCTATCCTCACCCTGTTTTCGCCTACCTTCTTCTGTCCGTCGCTTCCCTCCTACCGTCCCCCGCCCACCAACCGCCTTCTGCGGTCATAGCGAGACATACGGACTGTTAGGCTTTTTGAAGGATTTTTTTTAGTTATTGGTCTTTCTCGATCGACATCCAAATGATTGCAAGGTTTTGTGAGGGGGGTATCTAGGGAGTGTCTTTTCCTCTTTGTCCCCGGGCTTCGTAATCCGGACATCAGGCACGCTCTTTTCTCTTATGGGAAGTCGGCCCCATTTATCTGTTATTCCCCAGTTGACAGTTTCATTTTCCGGCTAAGACTGTCTGTTAATTATTGTCTCTGGTCCTAATTCTTTTCATTTCTTTCCAGCCCACCAATCTCTCTGGAGTTTTTTTTTTGCCTCTCAGTTCCCTGATGTGCCGTGCTTTTTGGTTTTTCTTGTCTCTTTACGTTCCTGAGGGAGAAATAGGATGGTCTGGGCGTTTTGGTGTTTGTTTCCTTTTTCCTTTTCACCTGCAGACTTTCCTTCCATTGAATTAGCTCCCCTTAACTCCCGCTGGTCCCTTTGTCGAGTCGCTTCCCGTATTTAACTTGCGTGGCGCTCTATTTTTCCGAGAACTCTTTTTCTTTACTCTTTTGAGTGAACTTTCTCGGATCTCCCTTTTCTTTCCCATACTGTGTATAACAGTCATATGGCCTTTATTTTCCCCTACCCCGAGAAGCATGAATTTGTCAATTGATACACCAATCCTCGTTTTTGGTTGACTGAGAGTTTTTTCGATATTCCACAACTTTCTCTTTGACTTTTTCACCAGCCAGCTGGATATTTTGATACACTCTGTTTCCCAATCATTAATTCAGATAAACGTTGTAACGGTTCATCTACCTCGCCCTCGAACCTGGCCCCTCCCTCGATCCCGACTTCGGCAATCCCCACATTAATGACCCCCCCCCCAACCTCGACCTCTTTTTAACCCTCGTCTTTTTCCTCTGATATCGTCCCCTGACTGTGAAACTTTCGCCCTTTTCCGACACGCTCAAGATGAAAGGTAACATACACCCCACCCCCCGAAAATATGATTTAGATAATATTACTCATTGTCCCGAACAACAACCCCTTCACCAACCCCAACCCCCTCACATCCTTTGCAATATCTTCCCACTCAGTCTAAGATATTTGTTCCCTGGAACACCCAGTACAGATCATCCTGCCCACTTTCCCCCTGTCCGATCAAGTAGTTATCAAAGTGTCCTTGCCCCCCCGCCAGGCCCCCCCCCCCAAAAGATAAGTAGATGACTAGAACGTCACTGCGTCAATCCTCATCACTAGTGAAATCCGGCTTACGCAGTTTTTTTTTTTTCTTCCAAGAATATGAGTTAAAACCTTACGCCTTCACTGAATCATTTCACTTTCCCTCTTTTTCCCCTTATCTTTTTTTTCAAGCTCCTTTTCCTTTTGCCACCCCGCATCTCATAATTTTTTTCCCTCTTTTTCTCTTATTTAATAGCATTCCGGGCCCTGTGATCAAGGGATCCTCTTGTCTATTGTCCGCTGACCCTTCCCAGGGCTTTTTTCTTACCCCTATTTTTTTTCCTGTGGAGCTCTTTTTTTCTAGAGACGGATGACACATGTAGGTGAAATTCCTCTCCTCCTTTGTTCAGGTTCTTTTTTCATCGTCAGGAGAAGTTTTACGTTCGAACTTTTGTAGGCTTTGACCCAAGATGATCCGTTGTTTTTCTGCAGATCCCTCCCTTTCTTTGTTCCCCCCCCCCCCCAAACTTACAACATTCCCTCTGTTTTGAATGGAATCCCTTGCCCACTGTTGTTAGAACTCTCTCTCCTTCTTTTTCTCTTTTAAATCCGTCTCCCCGTACGTATATGAACTTTCGTTCCCAACTCGAAGAGCGCTTTTTCCCACCCCCCCCTGCGAAGGACGAACTTCACATTTGTTGATTTTCATGGTACGAGCGTGCTTTTTGTCTGCTTGCCGGTTTACCCCCGTGTACACACCCACGCTTCTGATTTAAATAACTTTCCACATCCTGGCTTGTATAGACTGATCATGTACTTTTCCTTCGTTCCAGCATCATTTTCTTTTCGCGTGGCGAGCTTTTTTTTTTCTCTTTTCTCTTTTTTCTTTTTAATTTTCCCATACGAAGGGTGGACCCCCCTTTTTCGTGTAAAGTGAGAGTGTTGCTCAGCTTGCTTTTCTTGCCTTTTCTTTATCCTTGTTACTTTAAAAAAGTCATCCGCTGCACATTTGTCCCTGAGTCCCTACCAAGTTTTTTCGCAAAAATAGCATTGTCCCCAAACTGAGAGGGTTTCCTATCCCAACCCCCCCTCTCCCCCCGTAGCCAAAGACCACCCGACTCCCCAAGAAACTCGCCCCCAATGAAAGGCCAGTTTCCTTTCCTAGCTGTCTTTTTACAGAATACAAGTACTCCCCTTTCCCAGGTGACCCTTCTTTTCGAAAGTTTAAAGGGAGGTAATCTTTTGGATATCCTTCTACTAACTCAATATATGCTGGCACCTGATCCCTCCCAAAGCCGGAAAGGACATCCCCAACTAGACAAGTAAGTGCCCTACCAGACCTCTCTTCTCCTTGCCCCAGAATGACCACCCCTTCCTAAACCCAAGCACTCTCCGGTTAAACCTGACCAAAACTCTTTTTGTTACATTTTTTGGTATTCCTCATCCCCCCACTTTCCCCATAGGTTAACCCATTTATTTTTTCCATTGTATTGATAATCCCGGTGTCTACTTACGCTGTGAGGTTACAGCCTTTTTTCCCTTATGTTTTGGTTTATTTTTCCGCCATTTGCACCATTAATGACTCCCCTCTTTTGCTTGCTGCTTATGTCTTTAATTTTAGTAGTAAACTCACCATGGTAGTATTCCTTCTCAGTTCTGCTGTCATTCGTTCCCCCCTGTTATTTCACCTTCTTTGACCACAATCCTCTCTTTTTGTGGTTGTTGTCTTGAGATCTTTTTTTCTCCCATCCTTTAAAGCTGCACTCATCACCAGAAAACATTAGTCTTGACCCTAACATTCTTTCGTCTTGGTACTCCCCTTCCCTGTCTCTTTTGACTTTTTCATCAGAGCCCCCCTTTTTGGTATATCCTTGGTGCATGGAAAATTAAACCCTGTCTCCTTCTTCCCTAATGTAAGTGCTATTTTCAATATTTTTTCCCCCTTTTGTCCCCTCCCTTCTCCCCAACCATCTATATAATTTTACCCTCTTGTACGGGATGCTTTCGACCACATGTTCATATCAGATGTATCCCCCGTTTTCGTTGGTTTTTCAACTGTGTGTATTTTCCGTCATCTCCCCCCTATCTTTTCTGTTTTGACCGCTTTGGTAGATTTGTGTGTTTCGGTGTCACATGGCTCTAGGGCATTGCGGCATTTTAGTTGTAGTCTTTTTTTTTCTTCCCCCCCCAACCCTACCTTCTCACTCCTCTTTTTTGGGAAAGTTTAGGTTTTGTTTTCTCCCCTTTGAGGGTCAGATTGTAAGATTTTACTGTCTTCTTCAGGCCATTACCCATGCGTCCGCGGGAAGTTCCTCACCTTTTTATGACTTCTAGGGGTAAGTTGGGCTAGCTCTTTTATACGCATGTAAATTTGTTGTGCGAACACGGTGTGGATCCAACCCTTCTTTTTTTTCCCCCTGACAACCCCTTTTTGTTGGACAGGTAGAACGGCCCCCCAGATCAGACAAGTCTGCAAACCCCTTTTCCCCTTTCCTTTCAATTTCATCCTCCCTCTCTGACCTTAGATAACTAAGCCCTAGCCCCCTCTCGCCAGCCCGTCAATCCTCTTGACTCCCTTTTCCGGTTGGCACCTTGGTAAGAACTCAATCGGTTTTTCTTTGATTTTTTTTTACTCTTTATCTTGGTTATTGGCTGTTGACCGGCACTCCCTCACTCCCCCTTTTAACGCTTCCGACGTGTTTGCCAACATGGTAAGTCATCTTCTGATCCCTTTTTAGTATCTCGCTTTTGTTAGTCACAAAACTCAAGAAGCGGGTCATTCTTTCCCCCCTTTCTCTTTAGCGACCCACCTGGTTTTCTTTTCCCTTGACTCTATGATCTGGCCTTGTCGTGCCCCGTCCTGACTCTTCGATCCCTCCCCATCTATCCCTTCTTATGGTGGCCTGCCTACACCCATTTTAAGCTTCTTCTCCTTACCTTTGCACTCCAATCCACACCGTTGTAAAGGTGTTCGTTCACTTTTTTTGCAAACGGCTCTGCCTCGATATCTGCCACCTTCGATGTTTTCCCCAAATATTCGCCGCGATCATCCGATAAACCTCCTTCAAATTGCCAGGAGTTAGTCGTTCCCAATATTGAATCATGTTAGGAGTTTCCCACCGTTTGAGTATTTGTATTGCTCCAGACTCAACTCTGACTTTCCCTGTAGTTGACTGTTCTCGAGAACGGAAGGTTTTTTCTCGGTCTTAGTACCTTCTTACTCCTTCCCCTCGTATTAAACGTATTTCTTCCTCTTTGTCCCTTTTCTCCCTCCAATCTCGCTGTTCTCTTCCCGGCGTGACACAGTTTCCCCCCCCAAATTTTGATCCTGTGCCTTTTTCCATTTACAGACATCAATCTCCTCTTAAGCACCCTAATCATCGTTTTGGTTTTTGGTTGTGTGGGTTCATTTTAGTTTAATGTCGTTAGGAGAGCAAACTATGGCTGGTTTGGCGTTCCCCAGGAGGGGATGTTTACCTTTTTTACTTCCGAATGTTCCATATTTTCACCACTCTGTCCCCCCCCCTCTTTTGAGTTATCTGTTCGAGTTGTCGCCTGTAGCTTCCTACAGTGCATCGGATTCGAGACCTCAGGCGTTTTAACGATGGGCTTATTCTCGTTTCGAAGGCATTTGCCCTGAGTTTACTCCACTAATGTGTATGACTTGATGTTCTTTTAAAATTTTGCAGTCAGATGTTTTTTTCCCACAGACTATACTATTCATCATCCTCTTTTTTTTCCTGGTGAGTATCCCCAGAGAGAAATATTTGTCGAAGATGGGGTTTGGTTCATACAGCAAGAGGGATGCTGTGATACCCTTATTCTGTTCCCCCTCAGTAAAGAATTCTGGGAACCGATGTTCTCCCCCCATCTTACAAAGCCGCACCACGTTCTCTCCTTTCGAACTACGGCAATACCCCACTCACTTCCCTGGACAACGCTGAATCTGTTCCCCTCCCCCCCCTTCTTTTTCAGTGATCTTAGTCAGCATATCAGGCCCCTTCTTTTAAGACCTACTTTCCTTCCCATCCACCTTGCCACAAGCCCCCAGCCGAGTCTCTCCCTTCATACCTTTAACGACACCCGTTCCCCACACCCCCACCCCTCACTTCCTGAAACTTAGATTATAGTCTTTACTGTCTGTAATTTGCCCACATTAACCCATATCAATTTATAATCTTTAAGCTTCGCCATTTAAATCAAATCCTAGTGTTCACCTAAGGAAACTTCGCTCTTTCATTAAGATTCCCTCTCTTTCTTTATCGTACAATGCTTGACCTAAATCCGTTTCGACCCTCGTGATTAGTCTAGCGGCTCACGAACGACCTGTTTTAATATGATGCAAACCCTTCCGTCCCCCTATAACTGCTACCCAACTTCTACCCCATATTAAATTGGATTTTTTTTCAAAGGAAAGCCCCCTCACCGTTGATTCCTCAGCC
>Ga0179593_1458235_pt1 | contig 17901 bp, 15 predicted proteins | sample CZODoug2_1_08_16_FD_185931 | JGI IMG/M metagenome (GOLD analysis project Ga0179593, IMG submission 185931) | Vadose zone soil fungal communities from Angelo Coast Range Reserve, California, USA - CZODoug2_1_08_16fungal (PacBio error correction) | ecosystem: Environmental > Terrestrial > Soil >... | reverse complement strand
CGCGCTCCGGAAAGTCTTCCGGCCGCCGAGACCCCCCTCCTTGACTCTGTCCGACCCTTCTTGCGTTGCAATTCGAAGTGTTAAAATTTTTTTACTTCGGCGGTGCCCCCCTATATATACATTCCCCCCCCTTTCACCATTTTTCTTGGCCCCCCCCCTTTACGAACCTTCAACGCCGTTGATGACGAGAAGAGCGTTCGGATTCTCTTCCTTGAACAAATCTTCCCCTGATTCCCGGCGTCTCCCCTTTCCTGTTTGCGGAGAAGAATTTTTTGATGGACCACCCTTTTCTCCTGTCACCCGTTTTTCCTCTCATGTTGGCCTTTCCCTAGTTCTGCACGACATCCCCTCCTCGTGCTTTCCTTTTCAATATTAGATTCAAGGCCGTACCGTCCTTCTTTATTCCAGTCCTCTTCTCTTCCACTCCGTCCCCCACATAGAGCGAGATGCCGTTATGCTTTTCTCTCGTGCTGCCGTATTTCCGTGATTGTCAACAACACTGCAGTCAATTGACATTCATTCTTTTCTTCTGTCCATACTTGTGAACACTGTCAAGCGCCCTCCCCCCCCTCTTCTCATTGCGGCGCCAACCCCCAAGAAACCCACCAACAGCGTGTCTTTTATACCTCTAGGAAGCCCTGTACCTTTTTCCCCTTGCTGAGCACTTTGAATGGTTTTTTCTTTTTTTGGGGTTATTGTAGTTCAGTTCCTTTTGTTGAATCCCTCTCCTTGACAAGCGGATCCTCCCCGAAACGGCAATCTATCGCGGTGAGTAGTTTGTGCTGCCGCTCCACTCCCTCCCCTATCACTGAATTGCGCCTTGTCCTAGGGAAGTTCGTTGAATTCCTCCAGAGTGAAGGACCAGCATGTGTCAGCCGATTCCCCCTCGCTTCTCCTTTCGCTGTTCCCCTAAAAACCTTTTCAGCGTGGACAACATCAATTCGTCTCCCTTTTGGAGAAACCTCGTGCCCGGGTTTTTAATCCCCCTCTCCCTCCTCATGCTGTTTTATAGATTTTTGAATCTCCTCGAAACCTCGAGAGACCCCCCAGTTTTTGAATGCTCCCTTTCGGTGATGCGTATCGTGTAAAGAGGTAAGTTTCTTGTCCGACTCTGAACGCCCGGTGTTTTGATCTGCAGCCCGAGCATGATATAAACCCACCCCCTTTTTGACGATCTGTTCTTGACGACCTCTTTCGATTAAGGTTTAGGAGGACAATGCTATAACTATAAATCCGCACTTGATGGCCATTCCTCTTTTTTTCCTTTCGCCTACCTGATGTTTTTTTTTTTTTTTTTTTATAGAAATTGTTTTTTTTTTCGCGACGTCCCCTAACCGTGTTGTTGTTTTTCGATCGTGACTTCGCCGCTCATGCTGAAGGAAACGGTAAAGGGCTACATAATTATTCTGACCCTACGGCAACCTCTTCCCTGTGTGATCCAATTGGTCCTCTTATAGTTACTCAGTTGCCTCTACTTCCTCCGCTTCCCCTAACCTTTTCCCACCTCATCGTCTCCTTTCTTTGAATCTGGTCTCCTGGCTTGATTACTGCGAGATCACCCCCACTTGCGTTTGGCTACCCCTCCCCATTTTGTTTACCTCCCAACGCACGCACCCCTACCTTCGCACCTAATCTTTTTTTTGACGAGTGTTTCGCGGTCGAGTCCACTTCCTCGCGCTACTCGATGATGTTTTCCCCCTATTTTTTCGAAAACTTCCCTCTTTGTCTCCCCGGGCGCTTCCCTTTCCGGTGTCGGGCCCCACGGTTTTCTTCGAACATCTTCTCCAATCCTGGTGCCAATCGATTTTTTTTTTTGAGGTATTCACGTAATGGCATTTAACCACGAAGGGCGCCTGATTTTTTGCTATCAACAATGGGGGGCCCTTCCCTTTCTATGTGCCTTTCATCGATAAACGTAACGACCTCCCCCCTCCACTTTTTCGACCTTGTCTTTCGCTTTGAGACATTTTCCCAACCATCCTTTGCGTCGACAACCATCCCCCCCCCCAACCCTTCCCAAGGACGGGTCCTTGCTCTCACTTTTACTTCCCAGTGGAGGCCGAGCTTTGGCCCGTTGGGGGGGCCTTTTTTTTTCTTTTTGGTGTTGGTTGTCCCTGGTCATGGGTGGGACAGGCTGCTTACATATGCGTTTAACCCCTTTTCTGTGGACAATCCATCCCTTGATAATACTTTGTTTAGCCTGGCGTTTTTTTTCTAACGGTCCTGGCCCCCCGGCAATCGCGGCAGTTCATTTTTTTTCAGAGTTGAGTTTTACTGGTATCGAAGCTTTCATTTTTTTACGCCCTTTTTCTTTTCCCCCCGTTCGCGCGCCCGCTTCTATTTCCCAGCTTTTTTGGTTATTTTTGAAGCCCGGTTTTTCTCTTTCTTCCCCCTTAAGTCTATCATGGAAAAGGTTTTTCAGGAGACTTTTCAAACTTCTGCTCGTACGAGTCTTTCTAGGGCCTCTTTTTTCTACCGATGTCCTAGGGCACGGTCTTTTTTAGCCTTCATCCGGAGGTTGAGGTCTCAGGGTACCCCTCCCCCCCCCTTTTTCTCTGCTTCTTATATGGCTTGTAAACGAGACGCGAATTTCGGAATTTCTTTCTTTTCCATCTCACTGAGTTTCGCTGGTCCAACCGGCCAGGGCTCTGACCTTATCTTTGTTTCGTTTCTTCCTGCGCGCGTTTTTTTTTCGAGGCTTTCCAGTATCTTTTTGAATCCCTGTCCCCTTTCCTGCCGAGTCCACATGTTACAAATTACCCCCTGCCCCGGACAGCAGAATTCATTTCCCAACCTACATTGACATGCTTGCCCCCTGAAACGCCATCGATTCGTGGTCCCTACTGGACTCGTGGGCTGTGGGGGATGGGAGGTATTTTTGTGCTTTACCTTCCGATATTGGTCCCCCCCAAAGCAGAGTCCCTTCGCTGCCCATTACGGCTCCCGTATTTCCTCCGCCCTCTCGCTTTTCTCCCCCTCCCCATTAACAGGCTGTCGTTTAAGGAACTTTGGCGTTGTCTTTCAGATTTTTTTTTCTTCCTTGACGCAACAGGCAGGAGTTTTAGTTTTCCTGACCGCTTGCCTCTCTGGGTCCGCGAGAGTTTAGTAAGTGTAGGTTCGTTTACGTCCGGACCGGTGGGTGGCTTCTACCCCCCGCATCGCCCTTTTCCGCGTTTCCCAAGGGGCGATCACCCGGCCATTAGGTCGGAGTCCCTGTTTGAACCTCCAGGTTGTCGACTTTTTCTTCCCATGATTGCGGGAGGGAAAGGTTCCCACAGAGTATGTGTGCATTTCGTTGACCTGAAGTCGCTGTCCTTCCCCTTTTCGACGTTCACCGCAGCATTTCTCGTTTATGCTCGTTCGAAAACCCCCTTGCAGCGTTTTTGAGTCGCGCCGTTTCCCAATGTAAATCTCTCTCCTCCCCCCTCCCTCTTTTTTTTTTGTCTCTTTCTTTCCACTTCGATTTGATTTGAAATTGTTCGTTGTCCCTGTTTTTTTTTTATTGAGGTCCTGCGCCTTTCTTTTCTTTGCCAAGTTCAGCCGCGACTCTGGTGTAACTTGACCACAATAAGGATCGAAACTCCAACTCCAGACTCACTGCGTTGCCGCCCACCACCTTCTTCCCACCTTTGAGAATCCGACAACCCTCACCCCTTTTTCAGAATGCGTCGCGCTGCGGTTTTATAGTCCCTCCCACCCCTTTCCTGCCGTTCAGAACATCCCCTCTCCAGCCTCCTTTCGAATAGATGCACCGTACTGTGCCGAACCGGCGCTTCTGCCCCCTCGATCTCCCTTTTCTTTCCGACTAGGATGTTTCGGTGACCTCTCGTCGAGATCGGAGCTCTCCTTTTTGCCGTCTCTTCCATTGGTTGTGGAACCAATAGCGGGTTTTTTCCCGGCACGTTTTTACTTCCCCCCTCCCCAGTCCCACTTTCCATTCTGCCAAATGATACTCTTTTTTTTCCCTTTTTTCCGAAGACATTCCTGCGTTTGCTTTCCCTCTTTCTGATCTCTTCCGTAATGGTCGGTGCCCCTCGGACTGCCGTCGTTCTGGATCATTTTCCTTTTAACACGAGTCTACTTCCACTTTGCCACCTGCCTCAGAACGCGCATCTGTCGCTCCTGCAGTTTTGCCTCGCCCCAACTGTTTGCTTGTCGACCAAGGCGGCGGTCCCGAAGCGTTATTACCTCTGGTCTTTTTTCTTCCGGGTCAAGAACTAGACCCCCTAGGTTAACAGGTTCTTTTTCCCCCGAACCCTTTTTTTTCCTGTTTGACCTTTGGTCCCATCTTCTCCCGAGCACATAACCACTTCCTTTTTCTACTACGGTCCCTCCCCTTTCGTAGAAAGCCTCCTTTGTTCACTACATCGCAGGCCACCATCAACGTTCTGTTACGAGACGTTCCTCTTGTGGGTTCCTGTAAGATAGAGTTTTCTAGCTCTGGTGCTCTTAGCTTGGCGTCAGCATCGAAGTGAGCGCTGGACATACCTCCCTTCGATAGTTGCCCTGATTCGTTCGCTCGTCGATGCTTTTAGAATTTTCTAGTTTCCAAACACTGCAGTCATCCTAGTTCATCCTTTTTTTTTCCTTTTGCTTGCCCCTTCTTTGTACCCTAAAGATGGAAGCGCCTTCACGAGTCAGTCAAAAACGGGCCACGTCCCCAGCCCCACCCCCCAGTTACCCCACCACTTCTGTTTTTTCATGGCCGAAGTTAATGCCCGACATGGAATGGGGGCTTTGCATCAGCTCCCCCCCTCCTTGTTCCCTTGATGTTTTTGCTTTTTTGATTTAGCCGAAAGGTGGACTCCTCCTGCTGCCGTCCCCCCCGTTGCTCCTTTCCTTATGACGTTAGGTTTTCGTTGGTGGCTTCTGACACCATCACCCCATATCCAAGTTTTGGCCTGCTCCTTTTTTTATTTTGCCTCGGCCCTTCGTGTTTCCATTCTTTTTTTATGAACTTTTTCCTTCCTAAGGGGACTGCTCTATTCGCCCTACGAGGAATTTGAGCTCTTTTCTGAGACACCCTTGGCCCGCGGCAACCCTGTCAATTTTGTTCGCTCCCCTGGTTCGGGTTCGACCGCGCTATCACTCTGTTTTCTCGCATTTTCTTTTTCCCCGACCTCCCTCCCACCTTCGGCGTTTTACAAAGAGCGTTGAGCTCACGGTTAGGGGCAGCGCTACTGGGTTGCCCAGTAAAGTCCGTTTTGGGACGATCGTCCCGCCCGTTTTTTTTTTGATCTGACGATTTTTTCTTGAATCTCCCTTCACCCTCTTTCACGCCCTTCCCATGTTTGTCCGATCGCCCTTTCTTTCCACGGCCCCCCGTTTTTTCTCAAGTTCCTTAAACTTTCCCCAATCCCGATACGGACCAATTTCTTGCAAGTTCATCTTGTGTACTTCGTCCCTGACCTTCTTCGCTTAGTCAGCCTGACTCGAGTTCCTCTTTTAATCCTAAGTTTTTTGGATTTAACTCGCAGCGGTTCTTGTTGACGACTCGTGGTTTAGGGCTTACAATCAGTTAACGCCGTTCAACAAGCTCCTGTTCCCCCTCCACTTTCCTTCCCCTTTGTATAGCAGTTCCCCTTCCGTAAGCTTTTTTGCCTTTGTTGAACGAACGATCTTCCCCTATAGCTGGCTTTCAGAGGGTGACAGTATTCGGCTAATCTCTTCACCCCCCAACTGTCTTTTTATCCCCTAAAACCTTACCCTTTCTTGGGGTCTTTGCCCGCTTCCCCAATACCTTAGCGCCTTCCTTCTTTTAGAGGATGACCGTCTCAGGTTACCCAATCTTATCTCCTCCTTATAATTTGGCTCCCTGGGGAGTCAAACTGAACCCACCCGGCCCGAGGGGTTCCCACCCGTTCGTCCCCCCATGGGTTTCCCCTTGGACAAGGTTTTTATGAACTTCCCCCTTCCTTTTTCTATCGAGCTACTCCTTCCTTCCCCGCGCACTTCCCAGTAATCGTCTCCAGCGTTCGACCCCTGCGACAATGTTCAGTTTATGTGCGGATTTTCCTTCTGCGCCCCCAAACCGACTACGTCCCTGCCCCCCGCCGTTCCACGCGTAGTCAGATGTTGGCAAGCAGGATGCGGTCCCAAACCTCAGTCCTCGGGTCCCAAAAAAGTCCCGTGCCCCCCAATCTCTTTTGAAGTGCTCTCACGGCCACCCATTCCGTGTCGGACGCTCTTTCGGCCGAAACGGGGGGGGGTTCCGTTGTGTGCGGGCGGGGCTTTGCCTCTCTTCGCTGCTTCATATTGAGTTAACAGGCCTGTTCCTCCCAACTATTAATGATGGAATTTGTCAGTTGATGTCCTTTGTTTTTTACTTTTTTGCCCCGGATATATAAGTTTTCCTGAGCCGTCGGTTTATCTCTCGGGCGACTCCTTCTCGCGTCCCTCTTTCTGTGACTCCGCCGTCTTCGCTTTTCTCACCCTCCTTGCGTACCTCTTATCATTAAACCCGTCCGCGAGGTCTGTTCTTTTGTTCTTCCTCTGGGTCTCGACGTTAAATGATACGTACTCTCTGAACCCCTTTGTTGAGACGCTTTTTGTATTGTGCTTCCCCCCAGGACTTCTCCGCCACAGGATACCGTAGTCGTCCGCCTAACCTTGTTAACTTCCGGATTCCTTCTTTTCCCGGGCAGGCTGATTAATAAGGTTGTTGTACGGTTTACCAGTCACCTGTTCCTTTTGTTTCGGTTTTTTTCCTTTTCCCCGCCGGATTCTATACCGTTTTTGCGAATTTCTTGCTTGTAGTAAGGTGCCTTGGTGGTAGATTTTCAACCAGTTTGGGCGCGCGACTATCCGCTGTCTCTTTTCTTTTTTGTTTGTCGCCTGGCTGGTTCGGCTTCGTTCTACATTGTCACCTGATCCTGCGAGATGTCCGGGCCGATTCTCCCCCCCCCGGACCGGCCGCTTTCCACCCCAACTTCATAAACCTTCCTTTACTTTTTCCCCCCTCCATTCCACCCTCCCCGAGGTTTCGCTGGGTTCAGACGTTCCCGGTTTTTTTTTTCTTTGTTCCATCCCCCGGGGAGTTACCGCAAGCTACTTCAACCCCTCCATGTTATTCTTTCCCCCCAGGTTCGCTTTCCTATTTTCGTTAGCCGTTGACGGTCGACTACCGACAGCGGTTCGGTCCCCCGGCGCTGCTTTCGTCTCCATTTTTTTTTGCTCTTCCCCTTTCTTCGTAGGATTTGTTTGATTTGCGCTTATGTTTTCGAGGCTGGTTATCTCCTTTTCGTGAAACGGTTATTATATAAACCTTCCGTATGTGCGGCCAGTTGACCCCCCCGGTGACCGGAAATATTTCGGAGGTCTAAGCTTCTTTCGATTTGGTTTCACAGCTTTTTCTTCGGGATTGTACAACACGTTCCGATCCGCTGGTGGCGTTGACTGCTGAACTAGTAGAACTTAGTTAACCTTTCTTTTCTCTCTTATAAGCCCCCTTGTCCGCAACCCCTTCCTCCCCGGCACGCCTTTTTGCGCTGTCAATGTCTACCCCGAATGGTTCCGATTACTTGACCAGGGCGAGCCCCCTTTGTGTGGTGTGTTGGGGTTGGGTGGTGGCTAGACTTTTGGCCCCTGTGGGTGTTCGGAACTTTCGAATGCTCACTATGCCGTCTCTTTTCATTGAACAACTTTCCAGCGAATCGGAATTATGAAAAACCCATCCGGATACCGCAACCTTATTTTCAACTCTCCACTCTTTTTGCCGCCCTTTAACCACCTCTTGCGACATCTTTTCCAACTAATGTTCCATTTTTTTTTTGACTGGCGCTCCTCCCCTATGAGGGTTCTCGAAGACGACCTTTTCCTTGACGTCGACCCCAGAACGGAAGAGCAGCGCTACTAGATGTAGAGGTCCGGCCGAAGTTACCTACTGCGCTTCTGTGACACCCGCCAGACGATCGCCTTTCTGACAGACGACTATGTGATGGCGTACTAGTTTTTACTACGGCAGCCCTGCGCCCTTTCAGACGCGACCCCATCTGGCTTTTTTCCCCCCAATTTTGAGTAATAATCTTGTACCCCCGCCTTTCCCTTCTTTCCCCCTCTAATGCGATGGCGGGGTTTTCCGTGTTGCTTTCCCAGTTTCATTTTTTTGCTTCCGAAATTATTGATTTCGCTTTTAATCTGGACTTTTTCCCTGACTGGATTTTAGGTTCATTTGCCCCCTTTCACCAATCTCGCCGCCCACCCATGCCCTCACCCTCGCAGCCGCCCAAAACGCGGCCGCCCCCCTTATACTTTTTTCCGAATTTTGTTTCCACGAGAAAAGCCATATGTTCGACAGGCGGGGGCCCCATCTCCCCCCAGCTTCCCTCCTGTCCTCCGGCAGTGGAACTCCATCTCCGACCGCCCTTTTAAAACAGTTTTTTCTGGTAACCCTTCGTCACCCTAACCTCCCTTTCGCCGCTGAAGCGTCCTTGAGTATCTGTTTCAGAACAAAACAATTTTGCGTGGACGCAGTTGGACGCCGGTGGCGGAGACGCCCCTCTTTTTTAGGTCCTACCCTCATAACCGTTCCTTTCCCGTCGCGCTACCGGCTGGCTTCCCCCTCCCTCCTAACTCGCTTTTATTCCTCTATTCTTTAGCCGATTGAGCGACCGATCTGCGGGCGTCAGTTCTCTTCGAGCTTCTTACCCTTCGAAGGCTCTTGGATGCCCGGAATTATTTCTCTCTTTCGCCGTAGGGCTCAGAATCCCCCACCCACTGCCCAGTTCCCCAGTATATAACGGCGTTGATCCCGACGTTGTTCCCCCCTCCCCCTCTGGTCCTCTCCTTTCCCCCTTCCCAGGTTTTTTCCCCGGCCGCCCCCCCCGCCCCCCCCCCCCCGTCTTTCTTTGCCGACCTCTCGGCCCTCCCCTTCATGTGCTTGAGAGAATTACCCTTTTTAATTTATTTTTTGATTTTCTGCCTTCCGCAGGTCTTTTTTTACGCATCGACTGTACTCCCCCGAGGCCTCATTTTCGATGATTTATTCTCGCTTTTTTTTGTCTCCTCGATCAAGCCGCCACAATCCACTCTTGCTTGTTTTCGTTCCCTCGGCTCAATTCCTTTGTGACTTTTCCCCGTTCCCCTTTGCCGGCCCCATCATTTTTTTGCAGCTCGATTCGAAACCGAGATGATGCTTTGAAGCTTTTTTCCGATAAAAAACTTTCCGCTCAACCCCCTGAATTCCGTAGACTTTTTTTGACCTGGGTGCGGGTTTCCTCCGATCACCCCTGGTTAAGTGGTCCTCGTCCCCTGCGTTACCATCTCGGAGCCCCAGATGAAGGGCGTACTTTCGGTTTGAGTAAGACTTGTCCCCCCCGCCAAGTTAGTCATTTTCGGGACTCCGCACTTCTTCTTCGCTGCGTAAGGACTCTCCATTAAACTCGTTAGTCCGTCTGGTTGACGACGTTCGTCCCCCGCGGACTAGGCGGTGGTGTTGGTGACCCCTGCGCAAAGCTACACTATCAATAAATTCCCCCCCTTCTTTTCCAGTTTTCATCTGGTGAATTTAAAGTACTAAGGCCTTGTTCAAGTCTTCGTATCCCCCTCCTCCTCGCTTCTCTCCTTATACCTCCTTTTTTTTTTGTTTCTCCCGATTGTCTTTACTGCTGTTACCTTCACCCTCCTGACGGGCAATTTTCTCTTTTTTTCTCTCATTCACAAAGATTGAATTGGCAAGCACTGAAGGGACTTTTTTAAGTTTACTCCCTCTCCTTCGTGTCCTTCCGTTTCCGCGATCGTACCCCCCGATCGTTCAAAGGGCGTGAATTGTTTTCATGGAGGATGCGCTCTGCTCGAAAAAAAACCACTTTGGAGCCGCTCGGCAATACCCACTCCCTTTCTTGACTTCCCCCGTTTCTGTCATCACACCTTCTAATTTAGTCGCCCCAGATTTTCGGTTCGAGGACCCTAATCTTCGCTCTGATTGATTTGATGGGCTTTCGAACCACCTTGCCGGGGGGTTTTCTCCTTCTCTTCCCTGTTGCCGCGGGCCAAGGTTTATGCCCCGCTTCGCCCATTCCTCTCGGTTGCGTTTAACCTAGCTGTCCCCCCCCTGTTGCAGGCAACGATTTCCTGGACTCAACATCTCATGGCCGCCGCCGGCATGCTTCCTCCACATGTCCTTCAGTGCTATTGTGACTTGATGCTTTCGCGCCAAACTCCCACCGACTCAACGGCCGTCTCTCCATGTGAGCCGTTTTGTTGGTGAATCCGTATCGTCCAAAATACTTTCCTGCCGATGGCAATCGCCAATCACCCACAAAACTGCCCCGGCACGGCCGGGTTGCAGTTTCGTCTCCCGGCCTTTCCCGATCCTTCGGCCTTCGGGGGGGGGTCTGGTGGTTGTCTTCCGGGCCCTTTTCTTCTTTTTCCCTTTTTCCTTTAGTGTAAACAAATGAAGTGAAAAATTGGCTTAATGATGCACCTGCTTCTCTTTCTTGTACTTGTTCTTCCTCTTTTCATCCCCGAGCCCTTCCGCATTCTTTAGTCCCTGTCTATTTTCTTCAGGCGATTCGCGATTTTCTTTTCCCTTCCCGCTTGGAGAGGTACGACAAGAGGCTAAATATACTCCAGTAACCCTCTCCTTGCGGGATTCCTGTCCTCCCTCTGCTCCTAGTGAGGAAAACTTCATGATCAGTTCACGTTGAATTGCGTGATGCTATTGCCTCAAAACTTCGGCTTCCCCTTTCGTATTTTTTAGCTCCTTAAATTGTTCCTAAGTGCCTATGGGCAAGGTCCCTTCCCTTCCCCCCTCGCATCCCCTTATTTCATGGTAGAATTTTTTTTTTTTTTAACTCCTATTTTCTGTCCGGAGATTTATTGTCATCCGGGTCGTACTCCTTTGTCAGAATTTCCCTCAGATTGTCGTCACAGTGTCCCTTTTCGGGCGAGTGTGCCCTTAATTGCGCTCCACTTATCGGCGGTTCGTTTTATCGCGGGTGGCTCAGTTTTGGCGGCTTCGATATTGTTACGGTGTCCCCTGGAGGTCTTGCAAGGCCTTTTCCAGTACTTTGTTCATCAGAATCGACCCCCCCCCCACCCTATGACATTTGCGGTGCCTCACATGCCATCGCGTTTATTCTTTTTTTTTGTGCAGCCTTGGAACGCGTGTTTGGCGTGTGGCCCCCCCCCTCCCCCCGCACATCCCCACACGCACACACCCCCCGCCCCCTACATTGGTTCCCCCCCCAGCAGACAGAGCCATCGACGTCCCCACGACACACCCATCGCAGGCTGCCCGATTACTGCGAACCACGCACATGAGACATCAACCCCCATCCCCCTCCTCCGCTGTCAGCAACAATTCATAGTGATGTTTTTGGAGGTCGTATTCTCGTTTATTGCAGACGTCCGCGGCAGGGCTGTTCGGTCTTCCCAGTTCGCTTGCTTCTCGGAGGCTAATTTTTTTTCCGGACCTGGACCCCCGGTTTCTATAAACTCCTTTCGCCGATCCGTATGCCAAGTTGGAGTCTCCCATTTTCCCCTGTCGGATTTTCTAAATGAGCCTGACTGTAGATTTTGGGCTTCAACGAAGTTTTTCGGGAGTTGCAATACCATTTGAGATCGTGGGGGGGCAATAGTCGCTGGTCTTATTTTTCTCTTTGCCCTCTCTTCTCCCGCATTTCTCCCGATCCCTCCCCCCCCTTGTCGTAATGTCCCAAATCGTTCGCGATGGTCCCTGTTAAATCTCTTTCTTTCTCCCTCCTCGTTTTTTTTTAGATCTCTTTACAGTCATCGGCGAGCGATATGAAAGTTGGGTAGTTCGGTTCGAATGCTTCTCTAGTTCTTCTTTGCCTTTCGACCGAGCAGAGACTCTTCATTCATGCCCCCCTTGATCCCCTTCTTTTTTCCCCTTCCACGCCTCTGCGTGCCGGCAACCCCGTCGCAAAATTCTTTGACCGCAAATACCCAATAATTACTTGATCTCACTAGGGTTTAGACTTTTTCCCCCCTCGCTTTCAATGCCTGTTCGGGCATACGAAACAGAACGGCTCAGTCCCGCCGCTACCCTCTTCCTCGGTCAGGACGTTTACCATCCCTTCCTTTTCTTCCTTAATAGCCGATTGCTAGTTTGACAGCTTAGGTTTTTGTCGACCATTTCCCCCCTTCTCTGCCCTTCCCGCCCTTCTTCTCGCTCCCACTGGCGGTTTAACCCTTTTTTCGTTTCCGCCACGGACGGGGGACTTCCCACCCCCATCCCCCTCTTTTCCATATGTGAAACCAGCTCCCCAGAAGGTGTTTTCTCGCATTGTTACCAATAGGGTTGTTTCTGACGCCTTGCGCCTCACTGGTAGGTGGCCTCGTCTCTGTCGCAGTTCCAGGCGCCCCTGGTACCCTAGCGAAACCCGCCACCCCCTTGATCCCCCCTCGCCCCAGCATGAATAGTTGGACCCCGGTCGCTGCCAGGTCCGTTTTTTTCCCCTCCCACTTTGTTTTTTTGCCCACAAAGGCTTTTAGTGTCCTTTTCGCGTTACCGATGGACTCAGGCGGGGACCCCGAAAAACCCTCCGACCCAAAAAAATCTTGCACTTTAATTACCTCTTTCTTGCTTTCCTTTCCGCTGCCTCTAGTCCCAATATTAACGTTTGGCGACTACGTCTTAGGTTGGTCCTCGAAGCGACTTTTGCTTGCCCTCCCCCCTTGTCTCAACGTTTTTTCCGATAATTATGGTCCCAGAGTGATGTTGATTCCAACGAACCGCCCCCCCCTTCTTTCCTTTAAGATATCTTGTTTCAATCTTTTTTTGATTCTCGATTTTTTTGTCCACCTGCTGAGCGCCTGGTGCATCCTTCCGATAGATGTTTATGCGTTTTTCTTTTCTTGAGCGTAGTTTTCCGTGACTCCCCGTTTTACCCACCCGCAGTCATCTTCCATTCACTACCTTGGGATCTGATTTTACCCCTCCCCCCCCCATGGAATTCCCCTTCGGTCACAAACGGCCCATGGCACTCCCCAACCAATTACACCCATTTTTTGGACCCGTACTTTGCCCATGGATGTGGTTCCTTCTCTCTACATCCCCCCCTTGGGGTCTCTTTTTTTGCGTTTGATTCCTGAATGCCAAGGTATTTTGGACTCCCCTATGATGTTTTTACAAGCTTCCTGTCGATTCTGCCCCCCTCGTTTTTTCGTTTTCGTTTTATATCAAGACGTTTTGAACAATCTTTCCCTTTCCGCGTTTTGCTAGCTTACTCGCACGTGTTTTCTTTATGAACTCGTTGACGGCACGCTTGGCCTCTCTTTTGTGTTTGCAACCGCGCTAATGGCAGAAGCTGTTCGATTTCCCCAAAACCTTGCCCGGGACACCACTGATAGTACGTGGGTTACCCCCCCCCTCGGGTTTTTCTGTCCGACCCTCACAATTCGTTCTCACGTCTAGTGCGCCGCGACCATCTCGTTTTTTTCCCCCGATTAAGGTATATACGTTGGTGCTGCGTTCCGTGTTTACACAAGAACTGTTCGTTAGGGTCCGATTCTCACGCCCGTTTTTTTGCTCGGCGTGATAGAAGGATCCACTCTCACCCTCTTTCACTCCCCTTTCGACTCCTTTGATTTTCCGTTAACCCCGGATTCACGGAGGTGTTTTTTGAAGTCTGACACGTATCACCCCTCTACTTCAATGCTTGCCGTTCATCTTTTTTCTTCTTCCCTTCCCTTTCCGCCTCTTCGGTCAGAAAGAGACCCTCTCCCTATAGTTTTACCCTCCTCGGTTTTGTTTTTGTTTCTCGAGTTCTTCGTATGTCTGCCCTAAGTGGAAGGGCCCATCGTAGGACTCCGGTCACCAAAGCTGAACGTTTCCCCCGCACTTTTTCTGATAGTTATAGTGATAGCCATTTTAAGACCCTTCTCCACATAAGACTGCTCTTTCCCCACGATCTCCCACGTGCTTTGCCCTTCTTGTTTTGAATGGAGAGCTGCTCTAGAGTCCGATCCCCCAACGTTTTTTGATTTATCCCCCCTAAACTTATGAATTCTTTTTTTGTCCCCCTTCTGACGATCCCCCCCTACTTCGCGCTCCATATTCTACTAGATGGTCGGGTAGCTGGACCCACTATCCTGCTTCTCCCCGCATTATGTATGCTATTTGAACACCCGGCCGCGGGTTTTCAAAAGGGAGTCCTCAATTACCCTTTCTTGAAGCGTTGGCACCCATGTTTTAGACAAGTTTTTTTTCCCATCCCCTGTTCCCCCTCACCCGAGATGCCCCCCTTTGCTGGCCGGCACCGCGGGTTTTTCTCAAAGAGGTAGATCGGAAACAATGGGCCATGCAACTTGATATTGTTCCAGATTTTCCCTCGAGTCCAACACGACACACCTTCCTGGAGACCATGGAAGCTATCAGAGTGCTGTTTCTGATTGCGTCCAAACCCCCTGATTCCCCTCGGCAATCCCCCTTCCCCAAAGTCTTTTCCCATCTTTTTCTTTCTTTTGAATTCCCTTCTCACCTGGCCCCCCCCCCTTTTCTCTACTTTGCCCGATCATCGGGGTTTTGGTGGGGGGTTGTGGGACGTTTAGTTGTCCCTCTTGGGTGTCCCTGCGCCATCTTGATGTCCCCTGTTTCCCACACTATCCCCTCTTCATTTCTTCCCCTTGGTCAGGCTGCTGTTTTTGTTTTTTTGTTTAAATCCTGCAGCCAGCCACCGGATCTCCCACGGCACTTTCGTTTGCTATTTCTTTCAGGCAAGCACATCCCCCTGACCTTACGCCCTATTTTTAAAGAAAGCCTGTCTACGGTGAACCCTTGCTTAAACCTTTTTTCCAGTTAACCCTCCGCGACGTTATGTCGCCCTGCCCCTTTTCTCCAGTGCTTTTTTTTCCGTAATTGATCAGGAAACGGTTGTCTCCGGAGTATGTAGTCGGTTTTCCCCCTCGGCTGACTCCCGGAGCACCCAAGTTTAGTATCGCCGAACGGGTTCCTCTTGTTTTCTCTTCTATCTTCTCCGGCCCCTATCCATTTCTTGTTTTAGACTGGGTTCCCAGAACCTGTTTCCTATTTGGGTCTCTCTTCTTTCCCCCAGGAGCCACTTTTACCATTTATGTTTAACGTATTTTTCCTTCCCCTCGGCAACGTTGGAGAGGGCAAACCGGCTGAGGCGTTACACTTATCCGGTTTGTTCTGCTGCTCGTTGGAGAAGGGTTGCTGCTCTTCTTGACTTTTTCCTTGTTTTACACTTCTCTGATTACGGGCCCCTACCAGTATGGCATTTTCATCCCCAGACCCCTATCAACCCCTTCATTAAATTGAGGCCCAGTTAAAACCTATTCTCCTGGTTTAGACTTTCTTTTTCCCCTACCCTTGTTTTTTCTGTTCTGTTTTATCCCCTAGGTTTCCCCCTCAGATATTTCCCACCAAGTCCCCAAGAAGTTACCCTTTTTTTTTTTTTCGCTTCTGAAGATAGTCCCGAAGAGATTCCATCACCTTCCATCTCTGTCTGAACGCTGATGTAGTATCGTTTTTATGCCTCCAGTGTCAGTAATTCGGTCGGATTCCTGAACGCTTTTTTTCCGCTAGGTATCTTGCTTTCTAAGTGTTAGAAGGAGGTGTTTCTTCACCCTCCTACTCTTCTGCCTCCGTCTTCGTTAGCTCACTAGGACCTTATTGTGCGATGGCTTGCCTCAAGGTGTTGCCTTTTTTGGATGCCCATGCGGGTTTTGTCAATAAGTTTGACCTCTAAGGATTTAATCTTTCCTTTTTGACCTTGTCGTCTTCCCTCCAGTTTTTGTTCTCGACTCTGCCCCCCCCGTTCGCCCTCCCCCCCTTGCCTTCGGCATCGAGTCGCTCTTTTAATGTCAATCTTTCTTTTGCTCGGTTTTGGTTGACTCTCTTTACCTCGAGGATTGAGTTCCCTCTTGCAATGTTTTCTTCTTTCTCGTTCGTACTTTCCCCGGTTTTCACGGCGAACAAGTTCCTCCAGCGACCCATATTCACGAAATGCCCACCCTCTGTATCGCACTTTTATTTTTTTTTCCCTCTTGTCGTCCACCCACTTCGCACCTCTCTTTTCCGCCCTTGCATTGTTCCCTTGGGGCAGAATGGCGTTCTTCCGTAGGAGTTTTTTTTTCTCTCCTCACCCGTTCGTGGCGTCGAAAGTCCCACCCCGTTTGATCAGTCCGTTCCTCCTTTGCTGCCTCGACTTCCCTCCCCCAGGACCACAAGGAGGCTTTTTGCCAAGCAGGAATACCTCTCCTTTCCCGTCCATCCTTCGGCCCAATCTACTTTTAGACGAGCAGCGACGGTGCCTCTATCTTCCATCTGGATTTTTTCCCAATAGTTTTTACGTCTTCTTTGACTTCCCTGCCCAGACCACATTTCCTTCTGGCCCCCTTCCCTCTCTGGTTGTTTCAGTTTCTCATGATTATGTTTTGTGATTACGACTCTTGTGCTCTGGGTATGTCGGGGCCCTTCCTCGTTCTAGAAGGCTTCAGGTGACTGTAACAGAGTCTCCTCTTCCCCCCTTGCTCCCCCGCAGCAGAACCTTTTTCCTCGGATAAGGTGCTACTTCGTTTGCCCTCTCCCCCCGCATTGTTCTCTTGTAGCCCCCAAGGCTTGGGAAAGTAGACCCCGCCCTTTCAAATTTTTTATTTTTTTTCATTGATTGGACAGACCCCTTTTTTCCCCCCTCCCCTCCCCCTCGCACAGGTTGGTAAACCTGACCCATAACCTCGTTTTATGAGCTGGTTGGGGGGTGGTTTGGGTGGTCCGCGGCCTCTGAGTTACGGTATGAACCCCCCCAATATTAACCCGTCTTCGCTACCTTGCTCCCCCTTTTCTGAGATCAGCCCTGGCCCATCCAGGCGAAACGTTCCTCAAACGTTCCGGTCCCCTGAGCCCGCGGCTGCACCGACATTTTCCCCTCATCTCCTTCTTTTCCTGTTAAGAAGGTTGAAATTCTGTGATTAGTTTTGAGTTGTGACGTCGCCCTCCCTCCTTCGTCGCTTTACGACTCCCCGCTTCTAGTAAGTTGAATGCTTGTGCTTCTTTGATGCTCTTTTCGGACCACGTTTACAAACCCCGACCCCCTTCCCGTTAATAAGTACCTCCCTTTTTATGATTTCATGTTACCATTTTCACTCTTCCTGCCTTTTTTCCCCCCCTCGGCACCAACCTTTCCGGCTCAACCCCCACGACCCCCCCCCTGGTTGTGGCCGAAAGTATCCCGGCCCGCCTCTGTGGGCTGAGAGTCCTGACACCCAGGCCTTGCTTTTGAGGGGTCTTGCCTCTCTCCCCTTTATTTTGACCGCCAGCCTTTTCTTTTTTGCCCAGCTTCCCAATCTACTGACTTTGCCTTTTTTTTTTTAGCGAGTGGTTTTTTCTTTCTCACGTGAAGCACCCCAAATACCCTGCTTTTTCCCCTGTTCGCTTCGCCTTTTTTGTTCTTTTCCCGAACGCTTTGCCTGGCCCTGATGGGCCGTAGGTTATCCAACCCTATTCCTGAGACTCTTTTTTTCTATACCCCCCTTGCCATCCTGTCCCCAGGAAGTAGTAGTTTATGGTGTTAGAACCCGAGGTCCTGTTTTTTTCTGCCGCTCCATATACATGCTTCTCTGCATTTAGTGTCAGACTCCAGGTATCCGTCCCATTGTGTTCAAAGCTTACTTTCGCTAGGTCTGTGGTGATTGACTTTGCCGGTGGTGACCCCCAAAGAATGGTAATGTCGTTCACCGCTCTCCGCCCCTTTTTTTTTCCCGCTTCTCTTTCCTTGACCCAGATTTCACGCCCTTTGTCGACGATCGTGTTGACGATCTTTTCTTTCACCTCCCGCTGCACGGCGGTGGCGTTCCTTTTTCAACTGCGATAACGATACTTAACCAATTTTGTCCAGTTTGCATCCTTTTTCCCTTTCTTTCCCTTCCGATTCGTCGCCCTTGCAAGTTATTTCCAGCCCTCCTGAGCCTCCCCTT
>Ga0179593_1340865_pt1 | contig 17901 bp, 32 predicted proteins | sample CZODoug2_1_08_16_FD_185931 | JGI IMG/M metagenome (GOLD analysis project Ga0179593, IMG submission 185931) | Vadose zone soil fungal communities from Angelo Coast Range Reserve, California, USA - CZODoug2_1_08_16fungal (PacBio error correction) | ecosystem: Environmental > Terrestrial > Soil >... | reverse complement strand
CACAACCGCCCACCCCCCCGTTAACGTTTAGACCTCTTTTCTTCCAAAAATTCCGCCCCCTTTTTATGAGTTTTCCCCGTGCTGGTTGTTTGTTTGGGTTTTCTGATTTTCAAATGGTACCCCACCTCGGACCTTGTGTGAGTGAATTCGGTTACTCTTTGGTTGGCCCTCCCGCCAGTCGTGTGCTCAACCCTAATATCAGTTGGTTCTGGCGCTTCTTAAGCAAGCTTGATGGATTTTCTGGAGTGATCTCTTTATGCTTTTCTAGGAGGACTTCCCCACCCCAAAACTTGTTTTTTATGCCACTATCCTACGCCTCGCGGGTTTTTGTCTGCACCCCAAGGGACACCCGCCCTTCCTCGTTTCCTCTCATCCTACCTCGCCCAAGACTCTACCAGTGAACCTCCCCATCGCTTTCCCTTCTGTCCTTTCCGGGCCCCATTTCCCCTGCCATTAGCTGAAAGTCTTGATGTCCCCATTGCGCCGATTCTTGCCGCAGGATTGTTTTTGTGGGCTCAAGTTGTTTTGCTGGAGTGTTCTTCCGTCCCCCTCTGTTCCCTTCACCCCAGCCACAAGCGTTTCCTTTGTGCTTTTCATCTGTTGGCACCCTCATTCCTAACCTTGAAACCTACTCTTTTTTCTTTTTGTAACTGCTCCCCCTGTAGTCTTCACCCCCCCAAAATTGGCTTCCGTTGCCTTTTTTCAATGTTTTTTCAACTTTTTTTTTTCCTTGTTATTTTTTCTTTTTCTTGTTTTTTTTTTTTTTTAGGGATTTCCGGACCTCCCATCTTTTTTTTTTTTGGTTTTTTTTTTTGTTGATTTTTGGGTTTCTGTTGGTCAATTGACAATTTCTTGCCCCGCGCTTGGGGATTTCGTTTGGCTGCCTTTTTAACAGTTTCCTGTTGCCACAGGCCACGTCTTGGGACTTCCCCGCTGGAGCATCGCGGAAAACCCCCGATTTAGAATTGTGTTTTGTGCTCTCACCGCTTGCAATTCATTGGCACCAACATGTTCTGCTATTTTCCCTTCCCCCTGCCCGTCTTTCCACCGACCAGATTCGCTTCTCTTGCCATTTAGTTCATTGCATCCGGTCGAAATGCACCAGGACGTAAAAGCATTTGGAGTTGTGTCATTCCTTAGGTGCAGTCTCATTAGATGGCAACGTGGTCCAGTAGACGACACACTTTTTTTTCGTCATTTTTTACGGGATCGATACTCTGCGCCGTATTCCTTTTGGTCCTTCCTTCGGATCCCTCACCCCTGCCCATTCTCCCCCCAAGCTGTTTTTTTCCTGAAATTCAGTAGCGTTGACCCTTCTCAGGCTGCCCCCCCCCCGCGGTTGAGTTCTTTTTCATAAACCGGACTTCTCTGACCCGTTTCACAAACTTCAGGTATTGGTATTTCCGTCTGCCTTTCTAGGTAGTTCAGGTGCGTTTAGTCATTGTGGATGACTTTACCTTTCCCCCCAGCTTTTTTGCAGTGTTTCTGTTCATTGGCCTCGATAGGGCTAGTTCTCGAGGTATTCCCAAGCCCCCACTTGCTTTTTTTCCCTGCCGGGCCCCCCCCCGATTGTGTTTTTCAAGGCCCGACAAAAGACGCCTGCCCGCCCCCCCCCAGCGCTTCCTCTTTCGAGCACGGGTGGAACGTTCCCTGTTGCCGGCTTTTCCTTTGGTTGTTTTTCCTGTTGTTTTTGGTCGAACTTTCCGCTGTTCGTTTTGGGTTTCTTGAATGTCGTGACTCAACCCACCCAAGGGTTTGGCCGGGTATTCCCAATTTTTCTTTTCAGGACCTTGAGCTTTTTGTGATCGCGCGTCGCCGCCCGTCTTTTTGTACTTGTGCCGTCTAGTGGGGGGTTCTTCGCGCTGATCTTTGAAATCGTGATCCTTCCCGGTTTCCCTCTGCGTCGCTCCCCTATTCCCTCACAATCAAAAGGCCCATCTTACCCCCGTTTTTTCCCCCCTCTTGATTTCGTGGCGGAAATTCCGTATTTGGGTGTTTGAATGTCCGTAACCAGACCCTTTACCTGGCCCTTTGCTGCTTAAGATACTGGCCCAGACGTGCGCCATGGTTGTCTGCCCCCCCACCCCCCCTTTTTTCCCGCTGGTTTTCTCCAACCCGCAAAGTCTTGAGTCCTTCACCGAACCTAACCAAACCACACGAAATCCCCCCCCCCTCGATCCCCCCCTCTTTCTTATGTTTGGAGAGGAGCTTTTGCTCCCCGAGCACGTCCAAAGCCTGGTAGAATCGTTGGGCTGTCTGATAGTCGAATTGACTTTTACCTTGTGCTTTCGATCCGTTGAGCACTCCCCCCCATCCTATTGGGAACGATCGGCCTTTGGGGGTGTGGCACGCCCCCACCAGGCCTCAACCCCCAACTTTTCCATGGAGAACCACCCCTTGCTTGCAGGTATCCACGATTTTCCCCCCCCAGGTCTTTCCTCTCCTTATTTTCTTTGTTTCCCTTGTTTCATTATCTGGGGCTCCCCATCCAAGTCCCCCCCACTCCTGTACAAACCAAAACCCCCTTTTGTGTACCGCGGAAAAAGGGTGAAACGCAGGTAGCCTTAGCTTTCTGCGGCCGCTTCAAGAAGCCGTGATTTCCTTGGCCTCTTTTCCCATTTCTATCCCCCAATGCGTCTGTACTTCGGACGCCGTTTTGCTTTCTTTCACATTCCCTGACAAGCGGTTCTTGTTTTTCTAATGCAGTCGCCCTCCAGGGGTGCCCCCCCTTCCATTCCCCTGGTCTTCCAAGACTCCGTGCTTTCTCCAGTTATGTTGTGTACCTGGTTATTCTCCAATAACAACCCTTTCCCCCCACCTTTTCCCGTTTTGGCGACATTCCGTAGGCCACCCCTTGCCTGCTACCCTATTTTTCTCCCCCCAAACGAGTTTCTTATTTTTGTTCTCTTTTTTTTTCTTTTCCCCGCTTTTTTTGTCACTTGGCGGTAACCCCTTTTTGGTCGTGCCCGGCCCATTGTTCCCCCCGGGGATTTAACGCGTTTTTACTTTTTCAGGCTTTTATGCCCACCACTTCCAATGGAAGGCGTTTCTGGCCCTTCTCCTGCCGCCCCCGTCTGCCTTCCCCTGTGCTCCCTTGTAAAACAATTCCTTTTTGCCTTCGGTTTCTTTTCCCCCCCCAGCTTTCTTTCGCTGTTATTAACCCACATTGTCCCCTTCTTTCCCGTTGGGTTTTGACATATCTTTTATTTTTTCCTCACTCCCCAGGTTTTGGTTATCGTCTCTCTTCTTTGCCCGTTTCCCGACCAATGTGTTGTTTTTTGGGTTGGCGGCATTCTCGAGGTGCTTTTTGATCCCTTACCCCACACAAAGAAGTTTTTTTTGTTCCGATATGGTTGAATGACCAATTTTGGAGGGCCCGTGTTCTTATGTTCATGCCGAGGCGTGGTTCCCCCAAACTTCCTTTTTTTTTTTTCTGTCAAAGATGGTTTTCAGAGGTGCTGGGAAAAAACGCGTAAATTGGAAAAAAAGTGTTACCGGATACCCCTTTCGGCGGAGGAGATTACTTCCTTTAGCTACCCCTTTCTTTTTTTGGTCCCCCCTTTCTTGATGGTGGTTTTCGGCTCGCGCTTGTGTATGGAGTTTTGTGAGTTCCCCTTATTTCCTGTTCACCCTGTGCCTTGGAGGTTTGTTTATTTCGGGGCTCATCCGACAGTATTTTCCAAACCAACCGGCTTGTCTCCCAGATTTTCCCCCTTACGGTCCTCTTCCCTTTTATCTCTGTTCCCGGTCGCCCCGGAAAGTTCATAGGGATCTTGATTCTCCCCCACCAACCGTGGGCCCGGTCGGCTGTCTTCATTCGAGAGTTCCCCCCCTCCTTTCCCTCCCCGTTGGTTCGTGAGGTTGTCTCGGTTGTCTGGGCCTCTCTTTCCCATCACAAACCTGTGATGATTCTGTGACTCGGGAATACCCCTGGTAGAGTGTCTTTTTTTTATCTTGATTTTAGCCTTTTGGGCTTGGAAGTTTTTTTGCGGTTTTTTCCCCCCCACAAATTTCCACTGTTGCCGATTCTTTTCCCCCTCGTTCTGACAGTTTGCACTTGATCTGCAAAGATAGGTCCGCTCTAGCCAATGACCCTTTTTCTCCTTGTTTGGAATATGTTCGAGCATAGGAATCAACTCATCCTTCCATGGTCCTTGAGTTCTTTTTTGTTTGTTTCTTTCGTCGACATAGGTTTTTCGCCTCATCATGCTGCCTTGGCTTTTACGCTGGAGTCCTCCCCCCATTCCCCATATGATCTTGTTCGTTTTTTCTGGGGTGCAGAAATTGGAAACCTGACCCTTCCTTGCGTCTTTCTACCTTTGGCTTTCTCTTTTGTTTTTGTAGCCCTCCCCTTTTCCGTCTTTTTCCTTCAACTTTTTGCTGACCTTTCCTTTCTCAAGTCGGAGCGAGATTGCCCCCGCCACAGGAAGGGAACCCAACACACCACCCCCATACCCAAACCATTTTGCTGCTCTTTAGTCCCGCCTTTAACCAAACCGGACCTCTTTTTCGGATTTCCTCACTTCTTGTCTGATTGCCAATACTGAACTGTTCTATTTTTTTCTCCGCACAACAAGGTGACGGACCCATTCCTTTTTGGACTTTTTTTTCTTTCGAGCCACACCGTTCCCCCAACCGTAAGTCGTCTCTTCTCCTTTCCACATCTTCCTCCTGTATTTGGCGGTCCTCAGGACCAGTGTTTTCGTTTTTTTTGCACCTCCACGCTTAGATGGCAATCCAGTTTCTTTGAAAGTGTGTTGTCTCCTATCAGCGAAGGGCCCCCCGGCCCCATTTTTTTTGTGCCCAGTATGTCCTCCTTGTTTCCCAAAACGGCCCTTTGCCCCTTCCTATACTTTTTTTCCCCCCTTTTTTGGACTATCATTCAGTTTCTGAAAGTTTTTATTAGACCGTCCTGTATTACACCTTCAACCTTGCTTTTCATTTTTGCATCTTCTCTCTGTTTATTCTTCGTAACATTTTTTTCTTTTGTCTTTCTTGTTGTCCCCTTGTGCTTTACGCGAGACCCCTTTTTGTTACTGCTGTTTGGTGTCCTCTCTTCTAGGAGAACTTCGTTCCCCGCCCCGATTAGTGACTGTTACAGGAGCTCCTGCGCCCCCCCGCCCCCCCTTTTCTTCCTTGTCCCTTTTCCTTTTTCTCACCTTACCCTCATGCCTTTGCCCTTTTTTTCCCCACCTCTGGTTCCCCTGTACCAGACCACCCTCATGCTCCTCTCCCCATGTTTGTGTGCAACATGTAATTCGTGTCCCTTTTTTTCCCCCCCCCCACCCCCTTTTCTCTTTCGGTCCGGCCTGTCATCCGCTTTTTTTTGCGTGTTTACCCACTGATTTTTTTTTCCCAGGGTTGCCTGTTCCAGACGGACTGGGATCACTCGTCTGTCCACCCACTGCATTTTTCCTTTTTCTCTTCCCACCATCCCCCATTGAAAAACTCAAACCAAAACGCCCTTTCCCCGTTGCCTCCCATGTTCCGTGCTCCCTGGGCCTTTGATGGGATTGTTTTCTCCGCAACCATCTAACTTGCCCCCCACCCAAATCCCTTCGTACTCCCCATCGTTCCTCCGGGTCCGCCTGTTTTGTGGTTCCTGTTCTTGTCCCGAGGCAAAGTCTTTTTTTGTTTGTCCTTTTTGAATCGTCCTTTCCAGCCCTCCAGCTTTATCCCCCTCACCGTTCCGCCAGCACGTCCCTTTTCCCTTTTCAGTTTTCTTTCTTTTTTTCCCCGATGGTCCCACGGGACTGCAAGGACCCCTTTTTTCGGAAAGGGGGCTTTTTCATGGGTCTTGAGATCTGCCTGCTCGATCTTGCTTAACCCATTCGTTCCCTTGTCGTTCAGTTCCCCCCCACCGCCTAGGTTTCGCTTTTCCCCATTTCCTTGTTCGGTGCTCTACCCGTGCGCCCTCTACAGCTGCTCAGACAGATCCAGGTCCTTTTTTTCTTTCTTGCACAAATCTTTTCTGACCGTTATCCCGGCGCTGCCCCTACTCCCGCCATACCCCCTGTGGTTATTTTCCTCTCCCCCCCCCCCTTTTTTCCTTTTCCCCCCCCAGCGTAAATCGTCCCAAATACAGTCTTTTTTCTTTTTTCACTGCTTTGAATCTCTTTTTTTTTCATCAACGTTTTGTTTTTTGTGGGTGGTCTCATTCCTTTCCCACTGTTTTTTGATCTCGTATCCCGTCCTCCAAACCCCGTCAAACACAGTTTTTTTTTTTCCCTTCTGGTATATCCGAATGATTAGCCCACCCCTTCCTGAATATTGGTGTTTTTCTTTTGGTATCTTGCGGCTTCCAACATCCCAGGTCAACTTGGTTTTCGTTTTGAGGCCCCTTTAATAGGGGTCCTTGCCTAGAAGTGTCCTCTTGGCCTTCAATCCCCTCACCACTCCCATTCGGGCCGCTTTTTCTGACCCAAGCCTTTTTCGGAGGTCGGGTTTCGTTTGCGGACCAGGCCCCAATTCTGAAGAAAGTTACCCACCCCCCCCCCCCCCTTTTTGCTTGCGTTGCCCTTGACACACTCCAAAAACCGCCCGTTCTTTGCCTTTTCCAGTAGCTGTTCTCGGAGATCTCCCATCAATCCCCCCTTGCCCCTCCCTATTTTTACCGGCCTTCGTGAAGTTGGATTCCCCCTCCCACGTAAACGTGTTGCCCCTCCGATGCTTTTTCTACTGGTTTCTTGAGTGCCTCCGGTCCTCTAACCGATGAATCAAAGGTTTTGCACCCTCTTTTCAATCTGAATTTTCCTCCTTCTGTTCTCCTCCCCCGTCCACCCTAAATAACCCTCTGGGGTGGAACCCTTGATGTTTTCCGTTTTGCTCTTAGTTGTCTTCTCAACCCATTTCTCGTCCCCCCCGGGCGGCTAAAGTTCTTCCTGCACCTTCACCCTCCTTGTTTTTTGTCTTTTTCAGTTTTTCTGTTTTTTGTTTCATTGCCTTGTTTAAAGTGCTCCCTCTTCCGTCTTCCTTGCCTTTTTTTTTTTGAACCAATCTTTTTCCCCTTTGGCCAACCGCCCAATTCCCCGGTCTTTGAGTTCCCGCCGGGCTCAATCCTTCTATGTGGTTTGTTTCCCCCCCGGGAATTCCATTGCACCAAACATGTTCTGGACTCCCTTGCACATGCGTGTTTGGATCCCCTTGCCCTATTCCACCCTTTGGCCAGTTTCCATATTTCATTTCTATATGCAATGCAACTACCCTGAATATGGAGCTTCTTTTTGCGTGCCTCCGTGCTTGGAGACGTCACGGTCAATCTTCGACGAAAGATCTTTTTTTGTGGTTTTCTTGCCTTCTCCCGATTCGCGTTCGCCTCCAAGTTTCGGTTTCTTTTTTTTTTTTTATCCACACCCTTCCCACATTCGTGACATCCTGTTTCCTTACAGGCCCCTTTGGTCACCATGTCGGAAGATTTCCGATCCTCTTTCTGTTACCAGGCCTTTTCTTTTTCCTTATTGCCCCCACCAACTCACTACCTTCTTTACCGTCCCCCTCTATATTACCGGAGCCACTTATTCCCGGACTCTTCCTTCCCTTCTTTTAAATGGTTGCGCCATTGCGTCCCATTGCTTCCTAATGGCTTATGCCTCTTGTGCCCGTGGGGGGGTTCCCACTTGGTCCCGGTTTCCCCTTTGCCTTTTTTGCCGACAACCCTGCTTTTTTCTTCGCTGCTCCATCAAACAGGCGAGATCTTTGATTGTTCCTTATTGACGTACCTTCAGGTGCTTTTCCCTGTTTTTTTTTTTTGCCTCCCGGATGTCCGTTTCTTTTTGTTGGGTTTTCCTTTGATTGCGAGTTTTCAACCCATAACCCCCTTTTTAAGCGTACTTTCATCCTTCCCCCTCTAGCCTTGATGTCCCTATTTTTTTCGATTTGGAAAACCTTCTGGCGACCCCCCTCCCTCGTTTTTCCTTTTTTGGCCCGTTTCTTCTTTATGGTGGTTCATTTCGCCTGCGATCTCCTCCTTCGAGACCAGCTTCGAGTTTTGTTTTTTTACTTTTTGTGGGTTCCTCTGCCGACGTCCTTTGTCATGGCGTGACCCTTTTTTCCCCAAGGTCCCCGTTAAAACATGTTCTCCTGTTTTCGCTTTCAGGGCTGGGTGAAGTTCGCAACCCAAACTTTGCCTTTTCTTTTTCCCCTTCATGTTTGAATGGACAGTGGTCTGCTCCCCAGTAAGTGTTCTCAATTATGTTCTCTCCTCCCCGCGACGAACCTCTTTCTCCCCTAAAATACAAACAGAAAGAACCCTCCTGATTTCTCCACCTTCAGGTTTATTGTCGGGATTTATTTCTCTTTCCGAGAAAATAGGAACCACCTCCGGACCCGATTTTTTGGCTTTCTCTAATCACGATCTTTCGCTTCCCGTTGGCGCTTTTTCCCCCTCCCATTTCCCGTATTTTATTCTTTTTTGGCCCAGGTTGTGCCTTCCCCCCCCCAAGGGCCGATTCCATTTGCTCCCTCAGGGGACCCCCCCCCCTTCAACTCGAAAACCGGTGTCTCTCACGGGGTCCCAGGGGGTTTCCTTCCTGTTTTTTCTGATGCCTTATCGTTCCCAGTTCCACCCAGCCACGGAGTTTCTCCAATGGGCCACACGCCCCTCCACAGAACCAAAACCCCCCCTGTGACCCTCACGCAAACAAATGGTGAACCCCCCAGTTTTTTCTGCCCCCTTTCTGACTGTCGATCTCTCGTTTTCTTTGGCGGACGCCTCTTCCCTCCTTCTCCCGAGGCCGGCCCTTAGTACTGTTCCTTCCTTGGATTTCACTTTAACCCGGCCGGTTGTTTTGGACTTTCCTGAACTTTTCGGCTATCCTTTTTCTCGAAGCCCGCCCCCCCTTTCCTCACAAAGCCTACCTTGTCTTTTTCTTACATTTTCGGGTACCGGGATTCTACGCTAACAAAAAACTCCCATACTTCGCGACACTGCTTAGTTTGTTTCCTTTGCAGACCCCCCTTTGCAGACCACCCACCCAAACGAAGTTTTCTTCATGTTTGGTGTTCCTCTCCTACGTTCCTTTGACCGCCAACTGTGTCGCCTTCGGCGTTCTTTAAGATATGAACACCCCCTTCCTCCAATTCCCCTTCTTTGCCGGTGAGGTATTATGCCAGACCCTGTGTTGTCCCTCATTGGCTTTGGGCCTTCACCCCTCTCCCTCCCACTGGCTTTACGGGCTTCTGGATCCCCCCGCTCCCGCATGGAGTTTTCCCGCAATTCCCCATTTTTATAGGTAGGGTGCCGCCTTCTCTTATCCTTTTACCCACTCTTTTTTTTTGTTTGTAGTTGTTTGTTTACTTTTCGTGCCGACTTTTATTTTCCCCCCTGTGGGAGGTTTGAGGTCAGCTCATTTGCTTGTCGTTTTTTTATCAGCAGCCCTTTACCCCCCAGCTTTGACGATTTGTGAAGCCTTTTTCCCCTTTTATTGTCAGACTACTTTGTGTCTGGTTACAAATTTTTTTAGCCTCGTGGTGCTGCCGGTGATGTTCCCCCCTTCTTCATGCAGAAAACCTGTTTTACCTGTTCCTCCGGCCAGGCCGAGCGGCATTTCTGCTCTTACAGTCTTTGGTTTGATTCTTATTTTTTTTTTCCTCTGCCGCTTTTGGTGAGTTGGTCAGCTTTCGCTCCTGTACTTGATCCCTCCTTTTTTTCGTTATTGCGTTTCTTCTTGTTTTGCTTCTTCTTGGTTTCTGACGTCTTCTCCAACCCAACCGGTCTTGTTCCTGACAAGCTCATCCGTCGTACGCTCCTTTCTGACTTTTGGTGCGAGGTGCTTTTTCTCTTTCCTTCTTGGAGAGGGCCTCCTTTCCTTTACGATTGATACTCCGCGCTTTTCCCCCCTTTTCCTTTTCTTCAAATGTTTTGTTTTTCTTTGATTTTTTTTTTTTTCTTGGTTTGTCCCCTGATCTTTATCCTCAACACCTTGCTTCTCCCTCCTTCTCTGTGGATTACGCTTTTTCTGTGTGGCTGTTGTTCTTCTTGATTTTTTTCCCAGTGTGTGGATCGTTGCTTTTTTTGTTGGCACCTTCCCTTGCCGAATCTTTCAATTTCTTTGCCTTTTGTTCACGCCCTTCTTAGAAGAACAAATCCTCGGCCTTCGTGCGCGAGCAATACCCTTCTCCTTGTTGGGTAGATTTCTCCGAGGAATTAGTCCTCCCCTCATTAAGCCATGGTGCTTCGAGGGCTATGTTTGTATTCCTTTTTTCTTTCTTCCATCGGTAGTATTTCTGTCGATCATGTGCTGGCGGCTTGGTGTCCAATTCTCCACCTCCATCATTTTCTGAAGATGAGGGTTGCGATTCCCCATGAGGGGAATTTCTCGTCTGCGGCCCCCTTTTTCTTTCTTCCACTTGTGATTTTTCGGCCTTTTTCTCGTCTGTGATCTTCTCCCCCCTCTTCTATTTCGCTCCTTTACTCTTTCGTTCGGTCCCTTTACCCCACCCATTGCCCTCTCTTCGGCAGAAGTTCCCCCCGGCTTTTCCCCGGGCATTTCTCTTCTCGTCTATCCATTTTCTCTCGTCTCTCTCTTCCTTCTTCCCCTCTCCGGGTCTTCTTTTTAATTTGTTTTTTTTCCAATAAACACCAGCCGCACACGCTCGGACCTTTTCTTCCCGCTGCCCCCCCCTTTTAACAACCTGACCTGGTTCCCTTCTCTCTTCTAAGGACGCTCATCGTTCTTCTTGATGCTCTGAGTCACTGCGTTGTGTCCTTTGGCTTGCACACCGTTTTGTTGCTTTCAAGCCCTTTTTGTCGCAATCTGTTCTTCTTTTAGTCAACTTACCACGCCTGTTCCCGATTTCCTCCCTTTTCTCCCCCCCTTCTGGGTGGCCGGTATATCTTTCTGGAGGTCCCTCCTCCTTTTCTGAAGTTTGTTAAAATTCCCCCCCGCAGGCTCCGTACCCCAACGGGCAATTTTCTGGCCTTCTGCTTTTTTTTTCGTAATTAGTTTCTCCTGGGACGTGGAGTTCCCTCTACTCACCTTTGCGGACTCCCCTCCGCGATTCTCGTGCTTTTTTTAATCGAGCTGTGGACGTGGAACCTTCCCCCGTCCTCCTCCCTTCTCCTGTCTCTTTTCTTTTGTCTTTTTCATTTCTCTCTCACTGTCAAGCTACACTTTGCCACGGGCTATCCTGTCGGTGCCCCCTTTCCAACCTGCTTCCGTCTTTCCATGGTTTGGTGCCATGCCTACCGGTTCCCCCCTCACCCCCACACACTTTTGATTATTGCCGTTTTCCGTGCATTTTCCCTCTTTTTCCTTGTGGGTTGCACTTCTTTCCCTTTTTCATTCCATTGGTGGGACGGAATGCTTTATCCTTTTTTTGGACCCACTCCCTGCACCCCTTTCCCAACAGAAACATGAACCCCCCCCCCCCCAAAAAGGTAGGTTTGTTTAACTTATTGGTCAATTTTTTACGGCCGCCCTTGCCCTTTATGTCCTTTTTGTGTTTGGTTGTGTTGTGGGTTTGGTTTTTTTTTTTTTTTGTTTGGGCGACTCCCCTTGCTGCTAAGCACACTAAAATCCCTCGTAGTTTCCGTCTTTTTCCATAGGTCCTGTGGTCTTTAGTCTTCTCCCCGACTTACGATGTCCCCTTTTTTTTTTTTTCTTTAGGTTAAACATCGTTTTTTCTGTCCTTCTCCAGCCTTTCTCCCCGTCCCTTGCCTCATTGATTTTTGTCCTTCCTGTGTTTTCCCTTTTTCCACGGAATTTTTCCTGACCTTTTCCCTTCGGTAACTGAATGGGGATGGGTTCCCGTATTGGCCGGTGTACTTTCTTCCCATTTGACGTGGTTTTTGTCTTTGTTGCACACTTCCCCCCCCTGTCGAGGTCTTTTGTTCTTCTTGTAATTGTTCTGTCCCTCCGATAACGTCTACTCTCAGTGCTTTCCCACCAAAAGTTCCCCCCTTACTGGCTAGTCGAGAAAAGCTTTTTATAGGCGTTCCCCCCGTTTTTTTTTTTGCATATCCTAAAGCCCCTTTTCTAGTGGCCATTTTGGCGTTATGATCTCCATCCTGGGCCCCTTTCCCCCCCCCCCCGCAGCATTTTAACACATCTTCCTTTTTCTTTTTTTACGTTGGGGGGGGACACACTCTTTCCCGTTTTTTTAGTTTGGGTTGCGTCTCTTTTTCTCTTTGCCTTACTCCGTTGTTTCTTTTTTCTCGAGTATTTGCTTCCTGACGCACCCACTTTTTTTTTCCCCCACCCGTTCTTAAAGTTCTTGCTAATGCGCTGCAGCTCGTCTAGCAAATAAGGGACTATCGTGTGGACTTATGTTTCTTCTGTCGAATATTTCTCCATGTCCCCTATTTTTTTTTTCCACTTGTCTTGAGGTTCCCCCATAGTATCAGTGTGCCGGGATCCCTGGTTTTCAGCCTTTTCTTCTCCCTAGCCAGTTCCTTTCTCTTTCTTCACAGACTTTTTTTTTAGTGTTTTTTGTCCGTCTCGTTCCCTCCCCCCACTTTGGAGGACTCCTCCCTAACCTTGCGGTTTTTGCGTTGCCCTTTTACAACAGACCCCCCTCCCCCTTTTTTAATTGTTTCCCTTTCCACATTAGTTATTCCTTCCTGACCAGAAAAATCCCTTCATTTCGATTTCCTGACCTGTCCCCGGCCCCTTCCCTTTGCCTCTTCCTCCACCGACCTTCCCGGACGCGATTTCCTTTCGCCACGTTTTCTGGACGAAAAGTCTTGAGAGATTTTACACTTTACCTCCCCTCCCCCCACCAGATGGCATATTTTTTTAATCCTCCCCCTTGTCCCACTTTAGAAGAGACATTAAAGGAAGTTTGCCCCCCCTAACGCTTTTGTAGTTCTTTTGTTTTTTTTTTCTCGCCCCGTTTCCCTTTAGCCCCCCATTTAGGCTGTGACATTTTTTTTTTTACACGGGCTCCTTACCTTCCCTCCCTTTGTCTTGTTCTTTATTTATGTTTTCCATTTGCAGAAGGGATTTTCTGTTCCCAGACTTATCCACTATTCCTGAGATGGAAGTTGAACCACTTCTAAACCCCCAATGTCCCAATCTCACCACCGCCACGTAAGTGGTTCCTCCCTAATGAGCACCTGGCTCCCCCGGAAAACCCCCCCCGCCTTTCTTTTGGTTCGGCACCGCCTTCCAAACATTTCCCCAGTTGCGGACTTTTTGTTTTTCGGTCCCCCGTACTGATAGTAGGCCTTTTCTACTTGGGTCCTGCGTTTCTTATTGCCCAAGACGAAGTTTTTTTCCGGTCGAGGGTTTTTCTCCTGGCTCATTGAGTAGCCTCTTCAGTTCTCCAAAATTGTCAAGTCCAGAAGCCCTAAACACAACCAACACAGAAAGTTTTCTTTCTCGCACTTGTACCCGGCGGCAGTCATCTCTACTTTACCTCCTCAGCAACGGTTTGCTCTCTACCCACCTGGTTTTCCCCCTTTTTTTGCGAAGATTGGTTTACCCCTAAAGTCATCAGGCAACCCAGAGAAGATTACATGACGACTTTACCTTGGTGTGTACCCCCATATTTCTTGATTGCAACCACACCCCTCCCTGCTTATTGTCCGATTTTTCCTTTTCCTATATTAGGTGGGCAACTGGGCCTTTTGTCTCTAATGACCATATTCACACTGCCCCTTTGTGCGGCCCTTGCTTTTCCTTGATCGCCCCTCCTTTTAGGAGTTCGCCATCTCCCCCTTTCTTTTTCCTAACCCCCCGTTCCTTTGCCACCATGACCCCGCCCCGGCTGTGTTGTTTGTTTTTAAAGACCGACCAGCGCTTTCATCGCGCACATCTACAAGTAGATGAAAGTCTGACTAAGCTCCTTTACCCTTTTTTCAGTGATTTTCTTTTGGGCGTCGGGCTGTCCCCGAGTGCTTGCGTTCCTGGTCTTCTTGATTCCCGACTGTCCCCAATTCATCCCTGCGCGTCCATGATCATCACCCAGTTCGAGGCGTGCTGCTCTGATTGAGGGTCCCCCCGGCGTTTGTCTTCTTTAAACTTTCTATGTTTGTTTCGGCTCCATTTCTTTCGACCCGAAGAGGTCGGCCTTTGGATCAGTCGATCGGCTACCCTATTTCTTGCCCACAAACATTCCTCGTTTTCCCGAGGTAGGAGTTTCCTCCGCTTCCCGATGTTTGAAACACCGCCCAAAACCCTCCCCATTGATCATGATGTCAGAAGGGCGCCAGCGCCTCACACGCCTCTGTTCTCTTCCACTTCTCCTTTCAAAACCCCGATTTGCCTTTCTAAACCCCATCCGCCCCTTCTTTGATCCAAACCTTCCTGCTTGAGTTTGAGGGACTTTTTCGAGACCCGCCAAAAGGCCCGTTCTTCGGTCTTTGGGTCGGCTCTCATTGACAGTCTTTCTATCGCGCTTTTGAATGGCCCCCCCCCTCACAGTCGCACGCTATGGGAATGTGGGCTCCCCCCCTGGCCGATCCCCCCCCGTCCTCGTGTCTTGACCGGCCTACTCGACCGTTCGCTCTACCCCGGTACCGGCGTCTTCATCCCCATTTTTTTGATGTGCTGCCCTCTTTCTTTCCTCATAGTTGTTCCCCCCCCAAAAGGTCCGCCCAAAATGGTGAATGAAACGGAGTTCACTGGTGAGGAGCTTGTTTTGGGCTGTCCTTCGGCCCGTTTTAAATAAGTTGGTGCCTGATTCTTTCCCTGCGGCCTGCCCCCGTGTCTTGGTCATTCCCGGATCCCCTGTCCCCCTACAAGCCGGTTGTTTTCTCTGTCACTTCCCCGTGATCGCCCTTCTTTTCTTGGATTATAAGACGCCTTCCAAGCCTTTTTCCCCTTTTAGGCCGGTTTCCGAAGAAACCCTCCTTTTTTTCCCCCGTCACACAGCGCGTCGGCGGGAAAACCCCAGAGATACCGTGACTGGCCCCCCCCAACCGCACTTATTTTTTTTTTTTCGAATAATGGCCCTCTTCTTCCGAGTTTCCCCCCCCTTGTTTCTTCCGTTCCTCCAGCCTCTCTTCACCCTCTTCCTAGTTGGTAAGTTGGTGCCGGCCCCTCTTTCTGCCAACAAGGACTTTTGCCCGGCCCTCTTGTCTCTCTTCCCCTTCTTTCTGTTTTCCCCCTTCTTTTCGCGCTTTGATCAAAAAGTTTCTTTCCAGCGCTGGCCGCATTTCCTCCCCCCCAACCTTGTTCGTCCCCCGAATATCTTTCTCTTCTTCCCTTCTTCCTGTTTTTTTGAGATTACTCTTTTCTTTCCCTACCGGAACCCACCCTGTGGCTTTATGCCTTCAGCTTCTCTTTTATCCCTCCTCCTTCACATTTTTGACGCGCATGTGAAGGTAAGGGTCTTTTTTTGCAAGGTTCTATTCGGTAGAATCCACGCGGCTTTCCCAACTCCAGTATGATTGTTTTTTCCATCTTACGCGTAATGCCCGCACCCATTTGGTACTGTGATTGTTTGGCGCATTCTTCCCCTCGCATACCGTTTCGTTGGTTGTCTTCATATTTTCTTTTCTTGTGTGCTGCTTTGTTTCCCTCTGTTTTTTGAAAGCCTTCCCTTTAGACCAACTCCCTTTTTGGAGGCATTATGCGGTGAAGAGGTTGGGATGGGGACGTTTTTTTTTTTCCAACAACAAACGGCTTTTTTGTTCCGACGGTTGGCGTCGACGCTCCTCTTTTTCGTTTTCCCTTCATTTCGTTCCCTTTTTGTTCCTCGCCCCGGCCCTTCGCTGTTTTTTTCTGCCCTCCTGTTACCTTCCGTTCTTCCCCCTTGGTTTTTTGGCTGTTAGTGAGTGATTTTCGCCTCTTTCCTTGGAGGGGCATCTTCACACAACTTTCTACAAGGGGTGACCCCGTTGGCTCTCCGGTCGTGCGTTGGTTTCTGTTTTATTTTTCAAGTGTTCTTCATTTTGGGCGGTGGCCCCCCCCTCATGTCCCGAGCTTTCAATCCTATGCTTCATTCCCTTCCCCTTTTCTGTCCCTCACATTCGTGGACAATCTTCCGAGCCAAGGTTTCTTCCTAGCCTGCAGGAATTTTGGCGATGCTTTTAGTTTCCCTCGGGTAAATACACGTCATCATGACCCCACCTTTTTCTTTTGTGATCGTCTTTTTTTTTTGCTGTCTTGTCGTTGATTATTTGGTCCGACCCCCCTGGTGGTTTTCTTTTATGGGACGTCTGATCCCCCTGCTTCGGCGGCCTGGTTTCGCCTCTCTTCCCTTAATGATCAAAATTTCCGTTTTTTCGGGTTTTTTCCCTTCCACCCCCGGCCTTCGGGATTCTCGGGAAACTTTTTCACGCTTTCATTGCCTCCATCGTGCATATCGGCACGCCTTTCGATCCTTTTCTTCGCGGACGCGTTTCCTCTGCCCCCCCCATGCCTGATCCTTCGGCCGATACCCCCCTCGGTCTGCCTTGTTCTCGATACATTTCCGGTTCCTTTGTTTTCTGATGATATGTTTACGACCGGCTTTATTATGATCCACACCACCCAGACTTTTCCCACCTTTCTTCGGAAGCTCTCGGGCCGCCCACACCCTACTCCTTTTGACGGGTACGTTTGTCGCTCTTCTCTGAACGCTCCACTTGTTTCTGTGCCTGCTCTCCCAAGCCGCTGTTTTGCGGGCTTTAAAACCTAGGCGGCTGGGTCCCCCAACGCCATTGTTTGCTTTTTTCAATCTCTCCGTCCTATCTTCAATTGACACGCATGTTTTGGCCCCTTTTTTTTCACTGTCCTTTTTTTCACAAGCCTTTCCCTTTCTTTTACTAAAAGGGCTTCGGGGGTACTTATCAAGCCGTTCTGACGTTTGTTCTCCCCCCTGTCTTGTCACGCAACGCTTTTCGTGGTTTTATCTTCATCTTTATGACTCCCTTCCCCCCTCGTCTCCTTTTCATTGGCTTGTATTAAAGGGAGTTTTCCCCACCCTTCTGATTGTCGGGCGCTTTCTTTGCGCTGTTCTCGTTGATTTTCCCTTTCCCCTCCTGGAATTGGAGTCCTGCTCGTCCAGCCTTCTTTGTCTCCAGCTTAGTCTGTTCCATTTCTCCCACTTGTCCCGTCTTCTGCAGCTACTATGTTTCTTCGCAAGAACCAGCGTACGGTTTCTCCATGTTTGGTGTGCAATGATTCCGTTTGCCTCACCCCCCTCTAGAATGTCGCCGTGGCTTTTTCATTAGTTCCCCTTTTGGGCTGTTTGAAATGATTATTCCTTTAGCCAGACCTCCTGGACGAGTGACTGTCCTCTCCATTGTCTCCCCCTTGCCCTTCCCACACCAGAAACCATACCCCCCCACTTCCTTGAAGGTCCATCCCGGTACCCCGCCATTCCCCGATGTTTTTTGCCTTTTTTTTGCGTGACGAAAACAACTTTTGTGCTAGCCACAAGATAAACTTCGTTTTCAAGTGCTCCACTTCTGTGCTCGTTGTGGCTTCTGCGTATCGCTTTAGGAAGGATGCCAGTGTTTTTCGATAATCTTTTCCTCCCCCGATTTCGCAATACCCGTTTGGAGATGGCTTTCCCCCTTTAACTGTCTTCTTTTCCCGGCTTTTTCGGCCGGGGAATTTCAGGACCGGTTCCTGGAAAATCGTCCGGTCCTTTGGTGATGGGTTGTCGATCGTCCTTCTATTCTTCCCACCCATGCCCTTTTTGTTATTTTTTTTTCGGCCCAAACATTTTTTTCCAACCTTTTTTCTCTTTTCTCCTTGTGTCCTGTACACCCTTTTTTATAAAACCGCAACCTTTCCCAGCTCTTCCCAGAAAGCGCCCTGGCCTTTCCTTAGCCTTTTAACTCTTTACCCTTTCGTCACGGCTTTTTCTGTACCCATCCTCACCTGGTCACAATTTCCCTTAAAGTGAATGTTGCTTTCCTTCTTATAAAGCGCCCCTAATACCACCCTCTCATCGCACCCTAATCGTATTTGGGGCCTTCAACAGTTCCCTTCTTTCCCCCCAACTACCCGTTTTTTTTTCCGGGGGCTT
>Ga0179593_1431739_pt1 | contig 17902 bp, 15 predicted proteins | sample CZODoug2_1_08_16_FD_185931 | JGI IMG/M metagenome (GOLD analysis project Ga0179593, IMG submission 185931) | Vadose zone soil fungal communities from Angelo Coast Range Reserve, California, USA - CZODoug2_1_08_16fungal (PacBio error correction) | ecosystem: Environmental > Terrestrial > Soil >... | reverse complement strand
GTGACATTGCCAATCGATATTGCTGATTTACCACTTCCTCCACAAACCCCAACCCAAACCCAAACCAAAACACACCCCCCCCCCCCACCCTCTTTCTTTCTTCGTCCGAGCCTGAGGGCTTTCCTTGTGACAATTTTCAGCCACCTGTATTCCCACTTACTTGGTCCTCTTTTCTCCGCTCGAGCCGCAAGCCTTTTTCACGCTTCGATTTTGCCCCCCATTTCGAGTCCAGGCAAGTCGTCGTCAGTAATTTTTTGTCCACTCTGCTTTACCCACGTGTATTTACCGCCCGCTGGTGGCCGGCAGTATGCCCCCCTTCTTTGAATCGCCCACGTTTATCACACAGTGTCCGAGTGCATTTAGGTCCTGGTAGGTGTTTTCTAGCGCCTAGTGTTTTGTGACTTGACAACGGCTTTCGTGGACCGTAAGCAATTTCCCTGGGTGCCCATTTCCCCCTCTTTGCAACAGACTCGCAACTCGATTTCTTTGTTTGAAAGTGAAAGGGAGCATGGAATTCTGAAGGGGTCTGAGTTTTTCGTAGGAATTTAAAGTGTTTCTGGAAAAATCCCGCGTAAAGACTACCACAACTGTCCTAAAGGTTAAGTGCGGGCCTTCAGTTGAGGTCCTTATAAGGGTGGGACCCTTGGGTTTTTTTTTTTTTGTTTTTTTTTTTTTTTTTTTTTTTTTTTTTTTTTTTTTTTTTTTTTTTTTCTTTTTTTTTTTTTTTTTGATGAGTGCAAGTCCTCACTGCTCCCCCAGTTTACGAGTTATGAAGGGGGATCTTTGCAGCCCAAACCTTTTAAGACCGATCGGCCAGTAGAGTGCCGAGGCGTTTACCAGAGTCAGTCCGAAGGGACGTCCGATCTCCTCCTCAGAGGGTTTTTCCCGGGACCTAGGGTGTTCCACGGTTCGGGCCGACCTGCGTATGCAGCACATTGCGCGTCGCTGTCACCCTCTTTTTTTGAGATTGACCGAGACGGCCGTCAATGCCCGCCGCAAAACCAACGTTTTTACCCTGCTCCCTTTGCGGGTCCCCGGGCCCGGCGTGAGTTGGTGATCGAGAATATACCACCCGCGTTTACACTTTTTATGACGTACGTCTTTGCAGATTTTCCTTTTGTCCCTCTAGTCCTCGGACGGGCGAGCTCTTCTTTAGCATCATTCGCCCTGCACTCGGTCCGTCGTCGGTGAGTTTCGACCCTATTCTCTGCTTTGGGCTCCTCCTCGGGTCGAGCAGGTTTTCACCGGCTGTAGTTCCCGGGCAGTCATGGTGCCTTCTAATTTTTGTTATGGGGACTTTGACCCACAAAATTGCATTGCGACCATGCTTCGTTATTGCAGGTTCCCCTAAAGTTCCCCATCTGTTTCTTTTTTGTTGAAGGATTTCGAAAATAACCTCAGTTTTCCTGTCCTTTCTTTGATACTTCCAGGACGAACGAAGTTTCGGTCTGGTAATTCTGTGACCCCAAGTTTTGGAATCCCCTTGAAGGATGTAGTAACCACGTTTCCTTTGATCCGACCCCGTCGCCGGAATCTTCAGCCGTCAGAATTTCTGGTACAACGGAGCGCGTGGCTACGACCCTTTGGTGGCGTGGTCGGCGTAGTGGTCCATTTTTTTCCGGGAAGACCGTTTACTCCCGCTATGTGAATGCCATGATGCGCCTTAAAGCGTCCTTTGTTCAACGCCGTCTTGTCCATTTTGACGAACTTTTCTGGGCCGTCCAATCAACCCAAACGCAGCACCAAATAGCGTTAAAGTGGTGTTCAATTGCCTTCCGACCCTTACTCCGGCTGATCTTGTGTTGTTTGTTTCTTCTTCTTTTTTTGTTTTGTACCTTGTTGCATTGACCGTCGACTGTAAGCCTTCTTATCTCCATGGCCCTCCCCCTTACGGTGAGGTCGTTCCAAGCGCAGTAACGTCCCTTACAACTGAAATGCAACCGTCTCGCCGCCGCTCTGACGATCTGCAAGTTATATCTCTTTTCCCCTCCTTCTGTCGGAAATGCCGACTCTACCTTTTGCTTGACCCTCGCCGGGCCGGACTCAAGGCAACAGCGTTCACAGTCCAGTTCCCTTTTTGACTTTCTTTCCACCCCCCTACTTTTTGAAGATTTTCAATTGGGAGCGAATGTCCCTGACTTCGAAGTTGTTTTTTTTTTTTTTGCCCCTGCGGGGCCCTTGTCCAGCGTGATTAGTCAAAGTCGAGGCGGTAACTGTCAGGTGGATTTCCTGCTCTCTTTGATTAAGAAAGGATCTTTTCACGGTGTTCCCCTTCAATCACCCTGACACCGCTTTTCTGCCCTCCAACTATCATTTTCGTTGCTCTTTAGATTTAAATTTACCCTCGTTGTCGTTCAGGGTAAAAAGACGCTCTTCCTCGACCACCTGATTTTGGTTTTCCGCACTGCCCGGGACCGAGGCCGCCTCTTTTTAGACACCATCAGCCAGTTTCCCAAATGACCTGTCTCGTTGGTATGCAACTGGCCCTTGCCAGCGGTTGAGTGTCTGTCCAGTAGCGGGATGTATTCCTTGCCGTCCGCCGGTTGATCAGTATTTCGCTTTTTTTTTTCCCGATTCCTCCCATTCCATTCTGTTGTCACGGAGTTTTAAAACCACGTTCCGCCCTTTGCAACGTCAGTCGAATTCCAAGTATGGACGGTTTTCCTAGATCTCGAGTGATGTGATGGATGGTGCGTCTCTTTTTGACGTGCTTCCCTTTTGTCCAAATCCCGACTTTTTATCGCCGACAAGGCAAGTAAATTAAAACCATTTAAGTCCTTTTCTCCACGTTGAGAGGAAGAGCCACCTTCTTTTCACGCCCACGAAGCTTTTCGCCATATCCCTCTTTGACAGAGTAGCTTAGAAGTGGAAGTCAGGACTTTACTCTTTTGCGTGTCTGACTTGTTGGTCCTCTTTTTCTCCAGGTTTTTATCTTTGTTTCAACGCCACGCTCTCTGTCGGTCCCAGTATCGCGTGATCCACTTTTGAATTTCCGATACAGACGTGTGACCGTGTTGGCCCTCCAACGAACCCACACCAGTGCCGTAAATGCCTTGATGTTTGTTCATCCCCCAGGGACTTGATTCTTCAGCTCCGCCTAGGATCTTGGTGTGAAATAGACATTTTCTTCCCGTGCCCGTTCTCTTGCCGCTTGCGTTAAGTAGTTCGCGTCTGACGAGATTTTGCCTTTTGCCGGTAGCGGTAGGATTCTCCGTTGCCCCACCCTTGCGTACTCGGCGAGACTCCCGGTATGTTGTTCCGGAGATTTTCTTCCTCTGTAACGAATCCGGCATCCCCAGTTGCTGCCTTTGCCCGTCTGGTGTATAATTCCGGGTGGTTGCCTTTTGTTTTTAAGCACTTTGCTTATCAGTAGCTTCTTAGGTCTCCTGCATTCTTCTCAGGATGACGACCTACCCCCCTTTCGCCCCCCCAAAACAGGTTTATTGTGTGTTGAAACTCTCTCTTTTTCCTCAGACCAACCTTTTATATTCCCACAACGGTTTCCCTGGTGGGGTTTGTCGTTTTTTTGCGGGAGGTTTTTCTCTGATTTAGGCTTTCGATTAAACCCCGATGTTTTGTCCCATCCTCAAGGCTTAACTAGGCTGCCGGATTTAAGGACATCTTATAATTGAACTTCCCCGTTCAACTCTCTAATTTGGGATTAGTTATTATTTCTTTTTCCCTCATCTCCCCCTCGTCAAATCCCAAGCGAGCTTCGGCCGTCTTGCTCAGCTTGGCACGCCATTTCTCCCTCCTTCCAATTTTGCAAGGAAAGCTCCTAAAGATTTTCTCTTGAAGATGCCCTAATCGCGGCGCCCCTTGTAACCCTATATCAGGCTTGGGACTCATGCCCCGTCCCCAATGATTCTGGCGGAGTCGAGCCTCCTTGACGGATGAACTTATCGAACCACGTGGCTGGTCTCTTCTTCGAATTTTTGTTGTGTAACCCCCAGTGACCACAGGCTCGCTTGGGTAAAAGTAGTTTAACGTCCCGCGATAGTTTGCGAAGCTTGTGCTGTCACACCCCCGCTTTCCTATCCCCCTGGCGCCCGACCCGCACCCCCTGACGCTTAACTGCACTCCGCGTTTCCGCCGGAGGCCACGCGCTTCCCCCACTACGAGATCGTCGCCCTTCGATTATGTGCTCGTCGGCTTCACGAGGATGCGTCCTCTATTCAAAGAAAAAGGCGTTGCTTTTTTTCGACACGTTCACTATCCCGCCCCCCCTGGCGTTCTTTTTGGTACCCACCCAGGCCCGTTCACTCACGCCCCCTGCTCAGCACCTAAGCAAATCCAACAGCCCGAACTCTTCTAACGATTAACTCCGTTCTTCGCCGCCTGCTTTTGCTTTGAACCAGTGTGTTCCCCAAGCTTGTTCACCGCCCTAAGTTTCCCTGTTCTTCCTCTTTCACCATCCGGCCTTCCTTACCCTGGCTCGGTTTCTCCAGAAGATCCCGTCTCTCTGTGCGCTTCAATCCAAAGCGTTTTCTTCTGTTCCGATCTCGTCTCACAGTGGACTATGGTTGTATCCCCCTGGCCTGGCCTTTTTTTGTGCCCCAATCGCTGCACTTTCCGGTCCCCTCTCTTCCGAACATAAGGTGCCGGCATCGGCCCTTTTTACAGCTTTTCCTCCAAGAAGCTGCACTGGCACTCCCCCCACAGCCACACAGTGAACCGCCCCCCCTCCCGACCAAAAAGACCAATTGCCCCTATGTGCGTCCTCCATCGACGCATTCAAGGTTGTTTCCGGGAGCGTTTGCCCCGTAGCCGGTCTGGGCGATCCAAGGCGAAGAACAAAAACCCGTTTTTGGGATTCCACCTTCCATAATGACATTGGTTTATTCCAGAGTTTTAAACGTTCACGGCGGGAAAAAACCACTGGCAGAAGTATGACCCGGCTCTTTTCGTCACGGATAGAACCCCGGATTCTGTTGTGACTGCCCTTCGGCCGTACGTCTGTTTTTCATTTTCTTCGTTACGACCTGGTGGCGTAAAGAGACTCTCGTCGTATTTAACGCCGAAATCTTGAGTTCTTCACAACCAGGCCTGGCTCACGATCCGCATTCCGGGCCCCCAGTCGATACTTTTTTATGTGGATCCGAGATTCTTCTCCGTGAAATGCACAAGCGGCTACGTGGTCGGCCCCGTCTTCCTTTTCAAATTCCTGATCGGACGTGGCCCCCGCAGGCGTCCAACACCCATTTCTTGAGACAAACCACCACAAGAAGGCAGTAATCAGGTTCGTATCTCCCGGCCAAACGAACTGTTTTGCGTTTGCCTTATTCACAGAATCGTTGGCTGTGACTTCCCCCTCCATTTCTCGATCTGCGCCGCCATTCCGTTTCCAAAATGCTTCCGCTTTTTTTTGGAAATGGTTCAGGAGAATGAATCATCGGCATTCCAGATGATTCTTGATTGCCTTTCCTTCCCCCCCACTTCCAACAAGACAATTTTACCCCAAAACCAACAGGTAGTTACCCCCTATTTTTTCTACTTTTCCACACCGGCTCGGGTCATCTGGGTTTCTTCCCCTTTCGTTTTTCTCTGGGTTCTATGTTTGTGACGACAGACGGAGCGTTCGTTCCCCTTGGTTGGGAAACAGCTCGGACCTCCAGGGCTTCCCCCGTTGCAGTCTCAAACGCCGAATGCAACCCAGGAGTTTTTTTTCGGAATTTAACCCACTCCCACCCCCCCCCCCCGACTCTTGCCCTCTTTTGGTTTTTTTAAAGATTTTTTCCCCCCATGCGCTTTTCTGCCATCCGGCACTCCCCCCATCGCCCACTCACAATCGCTGGCCCACCATGTTTACGGATTCCTCTCCTAACGACTTGCCCGAACCTGCCATACCGTGTGAACCCCGGTCGACTCGACCCTGGAAATGCTGTCCACACCCCGTTGGTGGATCCCTGTCCCTCAGAAGATTTTCCTCATCTCAGGTGGTTATTTAAGGCGGCATACTTGGACTTGTTATTGGCTGATCACACGTTACGGTATTTTATCTCCCCCTCTTTTAACGATGGGTCGAGACCAACCCCCCCCAGCCGGGCCCTGTAGTTCCGTGAGCCTTGCAACGTAAGAGGTTGTATCCCCTGTATCAGGTCAGGTCCTTTTCCAGGAAGGTTTCTCTTGTATTTAAACATTCAAGCGCCCGCCATAGTAAAGTTATTACCTCCCAACGTATTATTCTAATTCAAAGTGTTACCAGCAAAGACCCTTTTTCTTCTTCTCGGACTTTTTCTCCGGAATAGGGAGCTTTCCCAATGGCAAAGAGAGGATGCCGCTTTCCCCCCTGTCGAACCGTTCTACACCGAGGTCCATAAGGGCAAACCTTTGTTTCGCGGTCAAGCCGACCACAAAACTCTTCAACGGCAAGCGCTAGCTGTTCTTACTACCCAGACCCCCTTTTACCAGTGTTTCTATCGCCGGTCGCCGAGATAGTTACACTCGATCCCCTTGCCAAGCAGACTCTCTTCATCCCAGGTCCCGCGGCGTGCTATGAAATGCTTTCGGCCGCGGCGCTCAGCTCCCGGCCTCTTGATTCGGTTGATAGATTTTTTCAGTGCAGAGTGTTTGACCCCATTCCTCTTTCCCGGTCAATCCCCCTTGCGAGAAGGTAGTCATACGTTTTTACAAACCAGGATCTTCCAGTATGTGTGAACGTCCCACTTGTCCTCTTTGGCCTCCGGCTATCACGACCTCTCTCAGCCGGCCCCCCCATAGGTGGCTTCGAATCCACTTTTTGCGACCACCCTTGCCCCACTAATTAACCCCCCTGGCCTATCTGTATTACTCCCCCTCTTCTTTGCTGTCAACGGAAACAACTGAGACCTGACCCACTGTGCGGCCTCTGACTCTTTTCCTGTTTGGAAGTTTCCAGCAGGCATACCAGTTGCTCGCGTTCCCCAGGACCCAAAAAGAAAGGAGAAGCGAGGCGACATCTCCTCCAGCCCGTCTCACTGAAGTGGTCCTGATCATGTATCTGTTCCGGGCAACATATCTCTCCTTTTTTATTCCAATTCTTGTTGATGAGTATGTCCGGGTTGACCATCCGTGCCGTGAATTCCCAAACGTTGAAGGGATGAGGATGGATCCTAGCGTGCAAGGGCTTGAGGTGGAGTAAGCGCGAATCCCCCTTATTCCGACAATTCTTCACCGTGTTTCCGCTTGAGTTCCCCCTCATTTTCTCCCTTTTCTATCCGAGCGCACCTTATCCGATTTCCCATCATTTCCTAAGCCCTCGTCTCCTTCCCTTTTTGTGTTCCTAGGGTGTCGTCCAGTATTCGAATCCGCCCTGTTTTGCCGGCGCGATGAGATTTCCCTTTCTGACCTCCCGGGGACGCCCACGTGTCAGGGTTTAGTTACCTTCCATTTTACCTTCTAGGGGCTGAGAGTAGCGCGGCTCTCTCCCCACAGAGGGAGTGACTTTCAATCTGTCTGATCAAATCTCCTTTCTCGGCGGGCCCCCACCTCCGCATGCTCCTCCTTCAACCCCGTTGCTGCGTCTTTTTTCCTTTCTTGCTTTCCTTTTGCACTTCCAATCAGAGCTAAGATGAGAGGACGTCGCTGGGCCGTTCGCCGTTTAGGATTTCACACTTCTCTGACCGTCTTCCCTTTCAACACATGGTACCTCCCTTTGTTCTGCCTTCCAGGTGCGGTATATTCATTTGTCCCCTTGGTTTTCTGCGTTCCTTTCAAAAAACAGGTTGACATCTTTGCATTGGACAGAGGTTCTATACTTGTTCTTTCCACGAAATGCGGCTCCCCACGTGAGATGCGGCTCATGACCCCGATCCCCCCCCTAAGTTTCTCCCCTGCTCTTACCTCCGAGCAAATCCCCCTTGCGCGTGCGTTTTACCCGCCCTTCGGTTTCGAACCATACGGTGGACGTTTCCCGCCATGCTTATAAGCCGCAGTCGCTTTCTCGCTTTTCTTGAGACTTTCCCGCTCCCCTGCGAACGGACCGGCTGGAAATGACGCTTACCACGGACCTTCTCCGTCGGGACTCTGGGAGGGGTTCTCGAGAACCCGGTCCCACCGCGTTTCCTCTGTCTGGGGACATGCCTTCTTTGGCCTCGTGAGGCAACCACCCGCTTTAGACTTCTATACCGTGCTCCCCACACCCTAGAGCGGGCACTTCGCGTTCCTCCCGCTTTCCACCCCCAAAGGTAGGCCTCCCTGTTGCTTTTGACGGTTTCGGACGTGTCTTTCCAAGGAGGGGTCCCCCCAATATCGTCGAGTTTCTGTGCCTCGATGGGGCCTGGGCGATTTTGCCCTATTGTCAGTTTTAAGTGAAGCGACATGGTTCCCCTTACTCCTGGAAATAACATTTAAACTACGTCCCTTACTGTGGTAAGGTCTTGACGAGTTCCTAAAACACCTGGTGCGGTGTCCGTTTTTGACCCTTCCTGACTCCGGAAGCCGGTATTTTTCTTTCCCGCTTCCACCGGTTCCCCTTCCGACCTGTCCGGCTGTGAGTCACCAAACATCCGGCTCGACCGTTCGCCGACCCAAACGCACCTAGCCTGGCTGTACCATATCGCTTGCTTTTAATCCCCCAGTGTGCCCGTTTCGGGTTGTGTCCCTTTTTTTTCCTGGAAGAAGTTGATCGCTTTCTCCTGCTTTTATGACGTGCTATCGCGGACTGTTGGCAAATCAGGCTGGGTTTTCCCCGCCCCCTCAGAAAGGGCTTTTGTCTTCTAAACGAAATTGTTTTACATCGCGCACCCTCCCCCTCGCGAACAGCGGTAGTGAACGCCGTTACGTCCCCTTTTTTTGAAAATCGAGCACCTGATCGCTGCCTGTGATGTTTTTTTGTAGTAGTTGTAGTTGGTGTTCTCCTTGGGCAAGTCCGCTGCCCCGCCGGACCCCGGTTAAAGGCCTCCCCCGTCCTTACGGTTCTTTCCGAAATTTTCCGGAATCCACTTTATCTCCTCCTCGTCTCTTTGGTCGGCCGTGGATGACTCTTAACCTTTCTTTTTTTCTTTTGACCGCCTCGCTCTGGAGTGTTTCCAGAAAGCGGCGGGACCCTGGAATACACGTGGTGGTAAACGCTTACGGTGGGCTGAATGTCTTTTCACCCCGATCTTTTTCCCTCTCCCCAAGATAGCTTGGCAGTCCCGCCTGTTTTTGCCTCCCTTGACCGAGAGTGTAGTTCTCCCCCGTCCCTTTCTTCATCTGAGAGGTGATGCCTTGCTTAGGCCATGTTTGATCTCCCTCCCCTCCTTTGTACCTGTTTGCACTCACCCGGTCCGAGCGCCTTTACTCCAGCCCGCCAAACGTCCTTTAGGTTCGTGGCTTTTGATAGCGACGCTAAGGGCTTTGAGTTTCTTAGATGGGAGCCCCCGGTTTTCAGGTCAAAGAAAGATTCCCCTCAACCTTCTTTTCTTTGCGAACTTCCACACGGCGTGGCTCTGCCGTTTTTCCCTTTTCTACAGTAATAGGGTCGACCAAATAGTAAATTCTCTTAGAAGAGTTTGCCCGGCCGTTCCACTAACTGCTCTGTTTTGATGTCGACCCGGCCAGTCCTGCTTCTAGCCGGTGCCTAGGAAAAGTCCTCTGCTTTTCATTTCTTGCGGTTGGGCTCCGTCCGTCTGAACAGGCCTCTTTGCGTGGTCACGCTGTTGACCGTTTAACAAAGCCACTTTGTTTGGCGAATCTTGCACGCCCTTAATTCTCTGTTGAATATTTTTTCGACTTACTTTACCTGCTCGTGCTGGTGAATATTTTAGGCCGTTATCTTCCTTGTTGTTCCCAAAGAAATGTGAGGGTTGTCTTCCCCCCCCCTTCCCCCGTAAAGTGCGAACCTGGGTTCTTTGTAATCTCCGGACGCGCCTCCTCCTGTGGGACCTGACACCCTTGCCGATCGACGTCTTTTCCGACTCTTCTCTGTCGTCGGAAGTGGCCGCAGCGGTCTTCGGAGTATTGGGGATAACTGAAGTCAAGTTTCGAGTAGCCTTGCGACGTTTTTTTTAGACCATCTTCTTAGTAAGTCTCCCCCCGGATCTTCGGACCGTCCAAAAATGCAGCTCCGGTCACCGTTTTTTTTTCTTTCCCCTCCACCTTCTGATTCCATTCCCGGCAGATTTAGCGTATATCATTTCGCCGGAATTCTGCTCGATCGTCTCGCGTCCCTTTTCTTGCAGACACATGCCTGGATCATTGTTCTTTGCCGTACGTAGGTAATTTTTTTTAGTGTAGTCTTACTCTTCCCGAGGATTCCCTTGCGTATTTTCGGGCCCCTCTTTGTGAGAAATCTTCAGAGCAGCACGGAAGGCCCCAGTTTTCTCTTCCGGCGCTGAGCATCTAGTAACCCCTCCGTTGTGGGTTTGTGTTTTTGGGTTTTGTAATTACGGATCGGTGAAGGAGTTCGTTTACCTTTTTCCCGTGCGCCCAGGATCGCAGTTCCACGCGGGGATGAGGCCGCACCAGAGGTCCGCCTCGACTTTTTTCCGAGGTTGCAGCATACCAACGCTTGACCCAACCCTAAAAAGGCAAGTCCTTTTTTCTCTTTTTCCCTTCTTTGTTGTTTGAGGCCCCAAAATTCCTTTTTCGCCCTCTTTTCTTTATCTTCTAATTTTCATTTGCTGTGCCTCCCCCGATCCTCTCCGAAAGGTTTTTCCTTCCCTTTGCCCGCGATGGGAAGGTTTTTGCACGGACTATACCTTCCCGGCCTGAAATCTTTAGCTAGAGAGGAATATTGCCTCCCGAACCCTTTTTTCCTTCCCCTGCTGAGCAAATAATTTGAAGACACTTTCTCCTGCCTCCGACCGGCAAAAGCGTTACCCCATTCCCTACGAGTCAAGATGTACCGATTCCCGCCAGACCCTTCTACGGCTTCCTTTTCCTCACATTTTCTCCAGGATGGTACCAGATTCCTGCGGTTCGTTGATTCTCGAGCATCCTGGCCGGCTTTGGATTTTGCCATGGAAGAACAAGATTCGTCGGTATCTTCCCCCCCTCATTAGTGTTTTTTTTTCCAAACACGGCCCCCTTCTTCGGATCGGAACGGTCGTGGTTACCGAAGACGTCCTCCGTTACCAGCTCTTCAACCCCGCTCCGGACTCCCCCAATGACGCCCCTCCCCCCAGCCCAATCTGTACGCCCCCCCGTTCCCCCCCCGATGTCAACATTACTAAGCACGGGCCGAGGCCCGTGCCACGTGCGCGAGGACGCGATCGTCGCCCTTCATCCGCAATGGCTCCTGTCTGCGTCCGCACCGAGGCTGAGTCCTCCGGATATCAAAGACGGTTTCTTCTTTTCTTGCGCTAGCCCGTCCCGTTGGCTTTCTGGAACACACCGCTCACTCACGCACGATCTTGAACCCCTTTCAGTCCACCCCGATAGCCCCATCGAACTTCCGCGTAAAACCGAAACTTTTAAAGGTGTTTCTTAATGGATTTTCCACAGTTGTAGTTTTTGCCACCAAGAGTGGAAAAAGCCAGTAGTGGACCTGTTCCCCGGCATCTGCAACCCTTGATCTTTCCGAAGCACGGAGTCCGATTTTGGAACCCCCCCAGGTCATTTTTTCCCCATGTGACTTTTAAGCACTCAATTCTTTTGGGGGGTTCTCTAGACTCCCTTGCTCTAATTGTTTCGCCCTTTTCCTGTGCCTGGTGGAACACATCGTTTTCAGAAGACAAAGGTGGTTTCTATCGCTCTTCCCAACCATCCCGGGTTGGTCTTTTCTGTGAGTCTTTTCCCTTTACTCCGTTCGCCATTAAGCTCAACTCTAACTTTTCTTTCTAGATCAATCCCACGAACCCCGAGACCGATCTTTGTGATCCGCGAAAGCCTTTTCTTCCCCCTCTCAAGGGTGTGTATTCCGGGCCGCCCTTCAAACTCTTGGCGACAAGGCTGCCGAAGCCCCCCCTTCCGGATTCAATTCAGGATACTCATCTACTGGGATGTTCCCCTGGAATTTCCCCTTCGTCCTGACCTGCCCCACGGGCCGTCCCGTCCCCAACTTAGTCTCTAAAATTGGCATCAGGAAACCTGGTGGTTTTGGCTTCACAGTTCACTCCCGTCCGCTGTTGCCGGGTTCTTCAGTCCCGACGGTGGCTGGTAGAGTTGATTCCTTTCCCCCCTTTCGCCGTATGTCGGTATCCTCCCACACTCCCTGTCGAACTCAGACCTCAGACGCGTGTCGGCGTCATCCTGTTGCTTTGGCGCTTCTTGTCCTTTTAGCAGTGTGAAAGACAGGCTCTTCTTCACCTGCTAGGATGTTCAACCCTTTGTTCTCGGACTTGGCGTTGCCCCCAAGTTTCGCGCCCCACCCCCCATACGAAGCATACCCCCCCCACACCACTCCCTGTAAGGTGATGGTTTTTGCCCGGCCCCTACGCCTCGGGCGCCTTGGCCCTTTCTTATTCCCGATCTTTTTTATGGAAGGAAAAGGCTTTCTCTCTTTTTTGCTACAGGGCAGACGTACTTTCTACACATGGTCAGCCTTCACCCAAGTCATTCCTAGAGTATCTTTTGCACGATTCTCTCCCACAATTTCACTCCCCCTACCACCCAACTACCCTCCCTCCCTTCTCCCTTTTTCAGTTTTAACAGCACGGCTCGTTGATTCCCTTCTTCGTGAGTTCCTGCGATGAGTCGCTCAGTTCCCCGATGTGGTTTACTGAGGAAATCGGCTCCCCTTCTGCACCGCGGAGGAATACCCCCTTGCGGTTCCTTTCACCCTTGACCCCGTGCCCTGAGGGCGTTTTCTTTTTCTTCCCTTCAACCAATCAACCTCATTGGGCCTTTTTTTGCCTTGGTTCAAGGAGTATCATTTCGCTCGTGCCTTAATTGTCTCATTTTGTGTCCTCCACGAACACTCGCTTTCACCATGTCCCCTCCGTCCCCTCTCCCATAAACTTTGACGATAACCAGAGTTCCCGAAACCCCGTCTTGGTCAAACGTCTCCGCGAGAAGGAAATGCAATGACTTGGGGCTCTTTCTCTGTTTCTTCGACGGACCTTGATTTGCCCTCCTCTCAGTTGTTTAAGACTACTGATTCTCGGTCCCCCTGCCGTTGTTTCCGGCTGGACCTCTTCCCGTGATCCGCGGATTTTCCCTTACTCGCCCGTGTTCCTCTTTTTTTCATCTTAGATGAAAATCCTTGCACTGAGTACGTTTCCGTGAAAGGGAGAAATAACTGTTTTTTCGATGTCTTTTCATGGTCACCTGAGTTTCTCTCGTCAGTCTGCTGACGTTGTACCGCCCCCTCTCCGCGTCAATTTTAGTTCTCAAGTCATCCCCGTAGGGGAGAACTCCTGTGGGTAACTGAAGATTTCCTTTCTTCTTTCGTAGGCGTTTCTCGCCTTTCGCCCTTTCTTTCCTTTAAGAGGATTCCCCCGAATCGTCCACCGCATTAAGCCCAGCTCTGTCGATTATTTGGATTCAGTTACCGCGGATCATACGTCGGCCCACCTGTAGTTTCGTGCCTTTTTCCCCCCTTTGCCCAACAACAAGAGGGGACCACTCACTCGATTACGCAAGGGTTAATTAGACCCGCCCCTTCTGCGTACCCTGTTTTTTCTTTTGCCCGCCTGCGGTCGCGCGCTACTGGTGAAAATAGAAAAGGAACCCCGAAATGGACTGAAGAGCCGCCTGGACACTCTTGCTTTACTCCCGCACGGCGTCCTCGTTCGACCTACTCAGTAGCGGCTTGATGTCGTCGGTTTTCCTCTGTTGTTCTGGGCACGATCTCTTGTCCAGCGTCATTAAGCTTTTCAAGTCAAGGCGAAAGTCCGTTTCTCCCCCATTCCCCCCCCTTCTGCCTTATTTTTAGTACTTTTTCCCTTACCCCTTGTCTCCGACGTTTTCTTTTTCCCGCTTCCCCGATCTCCGCCTTAACCTCTGGTCTCAACCCGGTTCTCCCACAGCAACGTTGACTTTTGAGACTTTTTCCGGTCTGCCTGCCGACCTTTTTCCTGGCCCTTCTGCCACCATCCCTCTTTTGCTCGCTCTTCCCGTCTTTGCCTTCCTCTACCTTCTTTTTTTTCCCGGAAGTGTCGGCCCCCTTTTGGCTCTGTTTACAGGAAAAAACCTCTTGTCTGCTACAGTCCAGCCGCCCGAACGGCCCCGTCTTTTTCATCAGCGGCCCCGTGGGAGTTGGCTTCCCCCCTTTTTCTCTTTTTTCTTCCTATTGTATCGATTTACCCGGCCATTCCTCCTCTGTCCAACAGGGAAAAAGCCCCCCAGTTTTTTTTTTTTGTTGCTGCTTGTTTCCTCGAGTTCGATGCTTTTTGTACCCCCTCCCGTCAGCAACTGCTTCCGACAAGCGTCCCCCCTGGTCCTCCTTTTTCCCCTCCGCTCGTTCATTTTTTGTTTTTTTTTTTTGGGTGTTCTGGCCGAGCTCTCTTCCCATCGATGTCCCCTCTTCATTACATCCGGCACAGTACTCCTCCCAGGCGTTTACTCGGGTTGACGGTGGTAGACCGGGAGGAAAGCCGCGGGTGGCCGGCTTCGTCTGAGTGGAGACCCCTTTTCCTCGTTCCTTGACACACCAATTCGCGGACTTTTTTTTCCTTTCTTTTACGAGCCCTTTATTCTCCGTCCCCGAGTTGATTCCTTCTCGGTTTTTTATTTGACCTTCCCTCCCCTTCTCGGATTTTTCATATCTGACCAGGCTCCGCCCTCCTTTCTTTTAGAGAAATGCCTCGTCTCCCTGACTCCAAGGTGTGATGTTTTGTCCGTTTTTTGGATTTTCCCTGTGCGGTCGTTGTAAGTCCTCCCCCATTTTTCGCCCCCCTTCCCCTCCCTATTCAAAAGGTTTACTGAAAGGTGCGGGGCGCCTTCCGCATTTGCGGTAATCGCTCCAGGCCCCATCGTGTTGTTGGCCTTTGGACCTTTCAGCAGAAGACAAGACATTGAGTACGTTAGTCCGGTACCTTCTTAAGCCAAACGAGTTTATTGCCCGTCTTTTCTATTTTTATCACCGAGGCAAGAAGAGACGGCGATCCCGAAGCTTCAAGATCACCTTTTCTCTTACTGGCACACACGTTCCCTATTGTGCGAATCATCGTTTGGGGTCCGTACTTTTTTCGCCTAATTGGAGTCAAGATGTAACCGTCGGCGAGGTTCCCCCGCGACATGGGATTTCCCGCAATGCCCCAGATAAAAAGATTATTTTTCTCCACTTCTGTTTTCCAGTTGCCCGGTCGGCTTTTTTGTCATCCTCTCAAATTCGCCGAGTTTGACATACTGCGATACGTCCCATCCTCGATGAACTGTGAGTAACCTTTCTGAGGAACACAAGTGGCTTGGATACCGTAGACTTTAGTAGGTTCTCCCTCCAAAACCCCTTCTATCGTGGCCCCAGGAGAAGAAGACCCTTTGGGGGGGACCCCTTTTTTTTTTTTTTTGATTCTTCCCCCCAACATCTCCGGGCCACTCCTGTGCACTTTTTTTCGCCCCGGGCGACTAAGGTTCGGAAACCTTCTCAGGCCCAAAGTTTTTCTTCCTTCCTCCGTAATTTTCAGGTTGGTGTGTTGTTGACTTGGTATGAAAAAGTACGACCCATTTCTCCTTCCATCTCTCAGCGAAGGGATTCGTTCCACCCCTTCCCTCCTTCCACTGACTGTCTTGTGGCTGTTTTCTTCTCCGAACCCTCAAAACCGTGGCCGGTTTTTTAGTAATTTCTACGAAACCGTTCTGTTTTGAGTCCTATGGTAAGAGAGGTGGTCAACCTTTTTCGCCCCTGTGAAGCTTATTTTTTTTTTTTGTTTTTTTTTTTTTCACCTCGGTCCTATCGTCCCCTATCCTTCCCCGCTTCTGAAGATTTTTTTATTCAATCCTGAGCCCTTTCTGGTCCAATCCGTGCCATAGGATGAGGTATGTGGGTTTTAACCTTTTTGGTTTTTGAATTGGTGGCCCGTTTTAAGACTGGAATTCCTGTGCAAACCCGACGATACTGTATTCCCTTTGCTTTTTCATTCTCAATGTGCAACCTATTTTTTTTTTTTCAACCTTCTCTCAGACTTCCTTTTAAAATCCTTGGTTTTCCACTCCACCGAACTCGGTTATATCATGACCTCCCCCTCTCTGCCCTTTCTTTTATTGAACATTTCCACTCAATACGGTGCCCCCCTCAGGCTTTCTTTTGGGTGGGAGTTTTTTGTGTTGCTCTCCTTTTTTACTTGGAACCTTCTTTCTAGCAAAAGGTTCCATTCCTCCATTCCGTCCAGGCTCCACGTCGTTTGTCCCACCTTTCTTTCAATGAAGAACCGAATCAAAATGCTTCCTCCATTCCTTCGCAGCCCGTATGAGATTGACTTCTTGATCTTCAATCGTAACTTGACTTCCTGGTTAAATGTCCTCCTCCCCCCCTTCCTGCGTTGTCCCGCCAGTTCGGGACCCCCCTTCCTCCCCGTTCTTGCAAGGAGACACTTTCGTTGAGGTCGATAAAAACTGAATCGTTGTTCCCTTATGGCCCCTTTTTAGATATGGTTCATGTACTTCGGACCGTTCCCTTTCCCCTCCTATTCTCCCCTCGTGATCCCCTTTAGATGCTCTTTAATTTTTAATCCCTTATTCTTCGGAAAGTTTATTTTCCCCGTTTTAGATTTCCCTCTTCCTTCACAAAACCCGTACTGAAGTCCCTATGTACTCGGCCCCCCCCTATGGTTTTCCGTTTTTTAGGTCGACTAGTAGCCTCCGATTGAGATTTTTTCGACGGTTCTTTCTTTACCCCTACAGAACAGATTTCTCCTACACTGCTTTCTTTTACATCTTGCTCCCCTTCCCCTTTTTTCGAGCTTGCTTTTTAAAACTGCCTTAGTGGCCCACCCCCCTTTAGATAATGGATTTCCCTGCGTCTTCCCGGAAGGACCTGGTTTCTTTTCTAAGAGACCGTTCGTTTATTTTTCGTCTATTTTGACTTTTTAAGTCCTCTCCTTTGGGTGCTCCTTTTTTTAGAGGGGTTATCTTCTCCCCCCCCAGGTCCCACTTCTTTCAGTGGGGTCACGCTTCTATTAATTTTCACCAAAGACCCTTGTCCCCTTTGCCTAGGCGAGCTGCGTTTTTCTCCAACTTCGGAAAGTCTATTTTTGATCGACTTTTTTCTCGATGATATGGTTGAATGTTTTCTTATAGTGCATGAAGTTAGATGTTTCCGGGTTCACCCAGAAGTTTTCCCTTTCTTCTTAATGGACCGTACCCTTTGACCAAACTGCACTTTGGTTATTTTTTTTCCCATACCTTCTGCTACTAACAGATCGGTGCCCCTCCTCCTACTATTCTTCCATTGAGTATTTATTGACAGTCGTCTTCGCTCTCGGCCCTTCCCAGTAGGCGTTTTTTTTTCTAGCCTTTTTCCGGACTTTGATCTTCTCCAGGTGTTCGTCTGGTTTTTTTACCTCAATAGGTTTTCTCTCACGACACGGCTCCCTGAGTTTTATTACAAGCCCTTACCTTTTTTTTTTTTCTCGAAGACTGGGGTCCCCCATCTCCCAAAACCTTTTTTTCTCTGCTTTTCTTAGACGAGATTCTCCCCCCTTTACTCCTGGAAAGATTTTATCCCGTCCTGCAGAACGACCTCTTTTTTCTTCGAACCCGCTTTGATTTGCCTGTTTCTTTTCCCGCTTCAGAACCTTCGATCTTTGAACCGGCGTGACTTAGGACTTTTCTTTGACGTCGTTTTTTTATGGTCTCGGAGGCAGTCCATTTTCCCCCCCTGATTTTCGACTCTTCCTCTTCCATCCCTGTAATGTCTGTCGTTCCCCCTATGCTCCCTTTTCAAGTAATCCGGACCTCTTTGAGGCCGTTCCGTTACACGTCCTCTTTCCTCTGCCATTTTCCTTTTTTGCAGCGGTGCGGGGTGACCCCCCGAGTTTAGATATTATGGATTCAGCCTTCTTTCCCCCCGTCTTACTCCCAAACCGCATCTGACACCCAAACGGCCGAATTTGGCTTT
>Ga0179593_1372212_pt1 | contig 17902 bp, 17 predicted proteins | sample CZODoug2_1_08_16_FD_185931 | JGI IMG/M metagenome (GOLD analysis project Ga0179593, IMG submission 185931) | Vadose zone soil fungal communities from Angelo Coast Range Reserve, California, USA - CZODoug2_1_08_16fungal (PacBio error correction) | ecosystem: Environmental > Terrestrial > Soil >... | reverse complement strand
AGGCTTTGTAGTTTTTTTTCCTATCCAAAAATCCCAATACCCCCCTTTGGTACAGCAGAAAAGTTTACGGACGACCGACCGTCTACGTGTTACGGGCACCTGGTCCCAGCAGGGGGAGTCGAGTCCCCCACTTCTTCACGCCGGTTCGATTTTTTTATTTTTTCCCAAGGGATTCTCCCACCTTTTCTGGTCCTGTGAACCTTAGCATTAAGCGCACGACTCCAGGTCTGGAATGTTCGCGAGTTTTTGCCGGGTTTCGTCTTCATAGACGTCTAGAGACTTGCGCACTCAGGTTTTTTCCGACTGACGTTTGGTAGTGTTTCCCCGCACACGTTCCCCCTCCCGCCAACAATGAAATGACTACCACAAAGGGCACACTCGCCCCAGGGGGGTCGGGCAAACTTTGCGCCCCGGACCTCGTTCTCCCCCACCCCCTGTCCGTCCCCCCCCCCTATTTTGTTCATAAGATTTATCTTGTTGTGTTTTTTTCGATGCTCCTTTCTGTGGACGAGCTAGTAGTGATTCGACGCATGGCGAAGCCATATAGGCGTGCAGTCTTGGGTCCTGGTCGGTTGGAAAGCATGGACTTGCCTTGAAGTGCTCGGAGTTTTTGACCACGGATCTTTGTTGCTTGCAGTTTCCACCATTTCGGCCGTGGGTCAGGTGTTAGTCTGAGACACACCCCCCCCATTCAACTCCATACCTCACGCAAAGGAGCTCTATCCCCTTCGCGTCCCCCCCCATTACACATGCTTTGAGGTCGTATGTACTGTCAACCAAAACGACAAGAATTGAGGTCCGTCTGTATGTTCGCCCGGTCGGTCTCCAGATGCTTTTTTTTCCTGGGTCTATTTGACACCCTGGTCACCAACCCGTAGATCCAAGTCGATCCCGGGGCACCCCTGTGACTTGTGCGCAGTGAGTGGCTTTTGTTTTCGGCGGTTCGTGGATTGTTTTTATTTTTTTCTTTTCTTTCCCTTGGCTGTTTCCCGATTAGAGGAGTTCGTCGATTGATTTTTTTCAGTAGTTGTCACCCCAAGACACATGGCAACCGGGCGGACGTTGCTATATCACCGTGCCCGCTCGCAGCGTCCCTCAGGTCTCCGTTCCCCCCTCGATTGTTGCTTTGTGTCACTTTTTTCGATTGTCCCGGACGATCAGCGATGCGGGCCGAGGTCCTCGCCCGGGGCTCGAGTCTTGAGCCGTTCCGGATCCCTCCAGGTGGCGTCACGTCCTGGTGCCATTTTAGGGGAGAGCTTCCTTTTTGTTCCCCCTTTTCCCGGATTCATCCCAATCCCCGCCCTTTCCCTACCTGCTGTTTGCACGTAAGGAAGAGTTTTGGGCGCTTTGGTGCATCTCTCTCTCCTCTTTTGTGTTTGTTCATGTCCCTTTCTTGCACCCGCGCGTTTTCTACTCCTTTGTCTTGTTTCCTTCTTTTGTTTTCGATCGGCGATCTAGCATCCTTTCAGCCTTTTTTCCCTGGTCCCTTTGTTTAGCCTATCGTCCCAAGTACTACGTTTTGCGCTCTTTTTTTGACCAGACGCTCGCGCTGTTGGGGACCAGCGGGCCTGCCAAATTCCCGTGCGCGTTGACGCGGGAGACGTTTGGGCTGCGGCTACAGTTTCTTTTTTCCCCATGGCCGCCGCGTTTCTTTGTTTCCCCCTCCCTTCCCCCCATACAACGGAACTCTTCACAGCATCCCCACCGCTTCTCGTAACGTACAACCCGGGACGTCACTTGCCCAATGGCGAAGACCTATCCTGACCTTTTTGTCCTTTTTACCACCAGCCCCCCTCCTCGCATGCCTTCTTCCCCCCGCATCTGATATGGAAACATTTGGTTGTAGTGATCCCCCCCGACAGATGGGATTTGTGGTCTGAAGAGATTTAGTTTTTGTGTGAGGAAGCAGAGCGCGACTTCCCGCTCTTTAGGTTTTCTATTTTTTTTGTCCTCTTTGTTGTTTGGTTCTTTTTTTTTCTTTCTCTCGTCCATGTACAAAAGTGTCATTTTTGACGCACGTCCCCCCACAAGCAGACAATAGGAATGGTACTCTCGCCTTTTACCTCGTAATTTCTCTGATTCCCCAGGCCTTGTTATGTAACTTTCTCCCCCCCCCCGGTCCGGATCTCCTTATTGGGCCCTTTTTTTCCCCGTGACACCCACGGGCACTCCCCTTCCCCTGTCTTTGTATGGTATGTCCTTACAGACCCAGTTCCAACCCGCATCATCTACGACCACACGAACAATGTTATGTCTCGTCTCGTCTTTTGGTCCGCTACTTGCCTTTTATGACGGTAGTTCTTTTAGCATATCTTGTTCAACAACGCCTGTTGTCCTGAAGTGCTTCTAGGATTTGCCAAGGTTGTCCTTTCGGGCCTTCGTTAGTCCCCAGAAAGCTTGCCCTTTTCTCTTAACTTTTTTTTTTTTGACCTTGCCTCCCTTCACACTGGGCGTAAAGTACACCGCCGCACGGCGTCGTAGTGTCGTTCCGGTACGACGTAGGTTTGAGGGTTAGTTGGAGGAGGGCGCGAGGACGTAAAACTCGCTAGTATGCTGTAGTCATTTGACCTTTTTTCGGGGTGACCTTAGTCTGGTTGCAGCTCCCTGAGCTGGTGCTTTAAACTGAACTTGTGAGGTTGGATTTTCAGTCGAATTGGTCTGAGTAATGCGACAATTTGATCCACCTGGGGTACGTTTCTGTTCTGACCGCCACCCCCCTGTCTTTTTTACTATTAGTCCTCCCCTTTTCTTCTCCGAGCCCATTTTTATACACTGGTAACCCCTGCCTGAGGCGAAGAAAGGGTTCGGACGTGTACCTTGAGGCTTTCGGAGATTTAACGCACAACTTGCGTTACCCCTTGTACCCCTTCCACTTTTTCGTTCTTGCTCTTTTGAGTATCGGTGTGGCCCTGTGTTTTTTTCTTTTTGTTTCACTTTATTCAAAGTGACACCAGAAACTACTTCTCTTACACCACCCTTGGCCTAGATCGCCCCCCCATCTTCTTCTGCGCTTCTTGTTTTTCTCTTGCAGCCCATTCAATCCTTGACTTCCTTTCTTGTTTTTCGCGCAACTTCCCGCCTATTCCGGTGCTTCGTAGTGAGGTGATGTTGCTTCTCCGCTTGAGCATAGTATGATTCCTGCGTCCTGTCCCCTTTGGCCACGACGATTTTCTCGTCCCTTTTTGGTAGGTCAGCCTGCTCGTGTGGATTTCGTCCTATATATTATGTTCGTTCGCAACCACACGGTACTACCCTTTTCTTCGCTTGGGCCCGTTTTTGAACCCAAGTGGGCCTGGTCGTATTAGTCCCTCTGATGCCTACCGTTGTCTTGGGGCGTCGCTGTTCGGGGACACCCCCCAACGTGTGTAGAGCGATGGCTGTCTTCTTTTTTTTTGGTCTCGTTTGTCGTCGTTCTGGTCCCCCATTTGTCTTTGGACGTGGTATCCGTTGGGCCTGTTACAATTGCGTTTCGTTTCTACACCCACCGAACTCACCCGCTGTTTGTCCTCCTCTTTCTGAGGACTTCCCTGACTACCGGTACTTCCCCTTTTTTTTTCGGTCTCGGTGTTTCCCGTAACTACAGCTCGTTTTTTCGTGCGCAAGAGAAAAGTACTCTGGCTTTTGGGGCCTTCGTGCATGAACAGTTACCTTCCATCTACCCCCGCCCCCTGCTAACTCCCTCATTTCTATTCTCACGGCAAAGCCCCTTCGTTGAAACGGCAAGACGGAATATACAGGTGAGGGACCGCTGGGCGGCCGTTTCTCTAGACGGGCTCCGATCGCGGGCAACGGTCCCCCCCCGGTAGGTTCCACTTACTCCCCTCCACCACGGAAACATCCCTGGTTCCGGCACTTTAGCTGGGTGAGCACGTAATTCTAAAAACAGGTAGCGCCGATAGAAGCTTTTCACACTCCAGTATATTCCTTCGATTGCCCGACAATACCCTCTTTGGCTTTTTTTGATTTCTCAACAGCGACGAAATCACCTTTCACCAATATCGTTCAGGGACGTCATGAAACTTCTACTTGTGGTTCAGACCCCTATCATCCTTCCTTTTCTGCGGATTTATGTCCCTGGCTTCACCCACTCTTTTGTCTGACCATACGACGGGATTTTGCCTCGTTCTCCCGTAACAACCTCTGGGAACAAACGTCCGTTTTGTTCCGTTATTCTTACCAACCCTTCCTTTTCTACCCCTGTATCGATTCATCCTCCTCGTTCGGATTGGTCCGAGGACTTGACAGGTCCTCCAACTCCACCTTACCCCCCCTGTCCCTCCCTCTTTCTTCTTCCGATCTTGTTTACAGTTTGAGGCTCATTTCCTTCTTAATGCCTTTTTCACACCTACTGCCGACCGATCTTACCGTCTTCTTCCTTTAACAACATTTAACAGAAGTCACCTATTTGGACTGCAGCGACGTAACTTTTCGATTTACCCCCGTCCTCGGCAGCTGTTGTCACCTTCCTCCTCCTTGAAACGCCTCGCTTTTTTTAGTCCCCACCCCCCCACTACACAGAAAAGTGTCCCAGCCAAACGCACTTGCCTTTCGCTTTGGGAGCTGGTACGACGTGGATGTGGTACCCCTTCCTCCCTATACTCTTTTTTCCTTTGTGAAGGCAGTTTTTGGCCTTTTCTGGCCCAGATCTTCCCTGATACATGGGGCCGGCGTTGATCGGCAGCTCCTTGTTTTTTATGAAGAATTCACCTGTTTTGTTTTTTCCCTTTGCTTCTTGTTGGTTTTAGGAGTAATGTCCCCTTGAAAGGATCCCACTGCCTGACCTTTTTTTTATTGTGTCAGGTCCCCACCTGTCCCTATTCGTCCCCTCCCTTCCCACGGCGTTTTTTGGCGCTCGATTGTTTAGAATAGACTCCCAACCCTTCCCGATTGACATCCAAGGTGTTTTGCCTTCTCCCCCTTTTCCAGCTCTTCTCTCGGTCCCCCCCTTCTGTTAGATTGAAGAAACGTTCCCCGCTCTTCCGGTACACCACCTTTTTGCTTTCTTTCCGTTTTTCGTTCCAACCATTGGATTCCCGTGGAAACCCCTTGGATTCCTGTCTCTGTCCCTCCTTTTTGTTGTTTGTTTTTTTTTTTGTTTTTGTGAGACTTATCCCCCTTTTTTGTCTGTAGACAAGTACCAGTTGTCGGTCATTCATGCCCGGCCCGACTTTACCCAGCTACTATGCCACATGTAATATGGTCCTTGGTACGCCCGCCTTTTTATCTCATTTCCTTGTCGCTTTCACTTTTTTCGATTGGATTATCCGCTTTTTGGGTGCTGAAGGTTGTTTATCGCCTCATCCTCCTTTTGTTTTTTCTTTTCCCTAAACAAATGGCCGGTTTTTTATTGGCGTTCTAATGTTGAGGGCTATCAGCTGAGGTCTTTTTCTGTTATCTGGAAGGTTTAACCTTTTCGGCCCTTACGCTTTTTTTTTTCATACGGCAATACTGTGGGCCCACGCAACCCTTACTTCGGTGCAATCGACGACGCGTTCCGAGGCACTCGCCTTTCCGTCAGTGGTCAGAATCGGAGATAGGTTTGCCGCAGTTGCCCAAGTTCCTTGCCCGTCGCCCTTATTCATGCTGTGCAATTGGTTTCATGCTTTTTCCTTTCCCACGTCGAATCATAAGCGACCCCCATATGTCGCAACGTGCGTCGGGCCCCCAAAAGGTTTCGGTACGTCTTCTTCTGCCCCTTGTTTTTAGAGGGTGTAGCTGGTATCTGTTCTTATAGTTTAGGACTTTTTTTCTTATCTTGTTGCCTTTCTCGGCCGTTTTTTCCTTCTTTTCAGTCCGTGGAGAGAAGTGACAAGGTACGTCTACCGGTAACGTTTTTAGAACTAGAGTATTTTTTAAGTCGACTTGGCCTCGGTGATTTTACCACGTCTGTACCTTTTTTGTTGCTCTTTTCACAAGCAAGGTCTGACTCCTTCCCCCCCCGTTTTCACTTTTTTTTTTTAAGAGAAACACGTTTCTTTTGAGGGCGGAAGTAGTGGTCGGGCCCCCGGGTATTTTTTCATTGGGCTTTTTTTCCTGTTTTTCCGGATAATAGATTCTTTGCGGAGATCCCCCTGTCTTTTCACCCCTCGTCCACCCCCTTAACTGCCAGCTTAAGTGGTGGTGGACTCCAACGCCGTTTTTGAGCGGATTCCCGGACCATCTCGTCCCTTTCTTTTCCGCATTTTTCCTTCCCCGCTCCTGGCAAATTCCGATGAGTTGGGTGTTCATGTAGCTTGTATACACCGCCCAGGGCTGCCCCTTTCCATGCGTCTTGGGTTCCACGTCCCTTCTCGGCGGGGTCCATGGATACCATCTATTCTTCGTTCCTTCCGGGCCCTTAACCGAGTATACCGTCTGTTTTCTCTCCAAAGTCCCCCCCCCATTTCTTGGCTGGTCTTGATTCACTGCTCCGCGGAGATAGGTCAACTAAACTGCGTGTAGCTTTAACTGGAGGTCGTCAGCGTTAATCGCGGCTTGTTCGCTTTTGTTTGTGCTTATGTCATTGTAGATGCAAAGGATTTGCCAGCTGGCCTTTGCCGTCGAGAAAAAGTTGAACCCCTTTTAACTGTTTTTTTGGATCTATTAGATACGACTTGTTTAGGTGCCGATTGACGGCTATTCTAATCCTGCTTTTTCCCAAATTCTACCTTCTTGGATTTTTGATATTAGTTGATGAGCTACGTGAGTTGTTGGACTCTTGACCCCGTCTTTCCCCTTGATCGGCACAAATACCCTTTAATGTGATGGCAGGCGACCCTACCGAGGAGTCGCCCCTGTTTTTTTTCCCGCTCTCCACGTGTCTACCGTTTCTGAAGATCTACGGCGGTCAGACTGGAGTGGATAGCGGGGGTGTTAGGTGCTGCTTTCTTTCGGCTTTGTAGACCGTACTCTGGTGATTTTTAAGGGTCTGCCTGAAACCTGCCCTGAACATTCTGCATCCCCTTAGTTCTTGCTCGGTTGGATGTGCAATGACGGCCCTCGTTTACCTCCCCAACCCCCTTCTTGGGTACCCTTGTCAGTTGTCCCGGGAGATAGTCGCCCGCTCCCTTTCCCGTTCTCCGCAACTCCTGGTCGTACCCAGTTTATGCGGTTCGTTTCACTTTAGCCCGTCCCCTGCGTCACCCTCGCCCACTTTCTTAAGACCGTGTAGACTCGTTGTTAATCGAACACCCCCCTGCTGTAGTCCGTTTTCTTCTCCCGGGCCTGATCCTTGGGGTGATCTGTCCGTGGAGTTATGATCCCCGTAAGGTTCTTTTTTAGCGCTTACCGCATCTGGGTTCGGTTTGGCGCCTATTAGCACCATTTCGTTTTGACCTTCGTTCGGGAACTTGGGCTATGTTGATGGAGAAGACCCCTGCCTTCGCGACTCATTTTTCCCTTTTTACTTTTTCCCGTCAGGTAGTGTATGGGAAGGCGTTTTTTCTCTTTCGGGCTTTTCGCTTTGGACCCTTGCTCGTTCCTTGATAGGAGCCACTGCCTCCACGTTTTACCGGCGAGCGTTTGTCCTTGGTTCTCCACGTGCGAAAAGACAAGTTTTTTTTTTTCCCCGGCCCCTGCCCTCCATCTTTTTCTCTTCCCAGGTCTTATTTCAAGGACACCGTTAGTGGGTCGACGGGGTTTTCTCCGGTTTCAGTTTCCTTCCCTTGTCGTTTCTACTTGTGGAAGAGTTTTTTCGGTTGCGGGGGAACAGTTGGCGTACCCAGTGGTCGGTAAGTGGATCCCATTGGCGTGGGGTTCAAGGATGCTCTTTTTTTCTCTCCCTTCCCCCTCTCACCCTCCCGATTTTCATCGTCAATGGTCCCCCACCCTTTGTGTCCCGTCCCGTCGCAGCTTTAGTTTTGGTCCTTTTCAGAAGGAAGTGCCTTTTTTTTTCCCTTCCCCACCCCTTCTGTGTAAAGGTTGTGGTGACAATTGACTAATAATCGAAGATTAGCCCCCCTTACTGTTGGGAGTCTTCCCACGTTACTTTTCTCAAGACCCGTATTCGAGTCGGTTCTGTTTGTAGGGGACCGAGCTCCCTCCCCCCGTTCCCTTCCCTCCTGAAACGTTTCGTCCACGGCCAAAGCATGGATCCCCTGGCGGGATGGTACTTGTAACCCCCCCCGGTGAAGGCCGTCGTATTGTCCTTAACCTCATGACAGTCTGCATCGACGTTTTAATACCTTCCGGTCCTTTCCCCTGCTTGTATACCTAATTCGCAGTACTGACCCCGTCGCGAGGGAGGTTGGAGTAGGGGCAACAAGGTAACGGGTCCTTTTTTTTTTTCTCTCCTCCCTCGTACACCCTTTCCCCTCCTCCGCCATTAATGCGGAGCGCGTCGCACTACATTTACACTGCTCCATGCTGCTTTTTTCCTTCCAGTCCCCACCAGTTTCCCCAAGCCCCGTCTTTTCAATTAAGCCCTGGTGTCTGCGCTTTTGTCCCCATGGATGGAGCCGAGGAGATTTCCCTGGAAATCGTTTTCCGAACGTTTGTGTAGAGTTTGTGGTCATTTGAGCACCTTGGCCTTTTTCTATTTTTTCTCCTTCGCGGTGTTAGATTTTTCCCCCACAGTAGCCACACGCGGCGGAAGCCTTCCGTCCTGCAGAGTTTCCCTGCGCTGTGTTTCGTCAGGTTTTCTTTTCCCCTTTCGCCTATTCTTCTTTGCGGGTTTCCTGTCCCTCCAGGGGCTATGGATTTTGGCAGACGCACCCCCGACCGTTTCCTCTTAGGAAGTTTGGTCTTGCTGCCAAGGATAGATCCCTTTTTCCCCACACCCCCCCTTGTTTTTCACGCTGCCTCCCTCTTAGTGTCTCCGAACGGGGCTAGGCACTATACCCTAGTCGTTGTTTGTTGCATGAGATGCCTGTCTCCTGTTTCTTCTTCCCTAAGGTTACGGACCTTGCTTTTTTTTCTTTCCTCTCTTCGATCCTAGAACCGTCGTTCCCTCCATGAGGCGACTATCCTTGCCCAGATCGACCCGTGTTTAGGAACTCAGGCATTTCGCTTTTCCCCATCAGTTTTCCCTTCGGACATTCCCCCTCTCTTTGACCTCTTTCGGCTGTTCCTTTCTCTTTCCTGGGCGTAAGAGTTTGTTTTACACGGGACGACACAACGACCAGGTGCCGTGACCTTTTCTCCCCCTTTTTTCGTTCACAACCGCTTTTCCCCCCCTGTTCCCACCTGATCCTCGGTTTTTCCTCCCCGCCCCCCTCCCCCTTCCCGCCCTTTAAGTTAAGTTATTGTTCTTTACTGGGCTTCTTTATTCCCGTTGGACTATTAGTAGTGGCTGTGAGTCGTTTCTCTTTCTTTTTTTCTTTTGTGGCGCTTTGTTTGAACAGGCGCGAAGTTCCTACCAGGCCGGTGACGGTTATCGTCTGAACCGGGACCCTTCTGCTGTCCGTCCCCTTTTTCCCTGGGTCACCGGTCTCATAGGTCGTCCTGTTACACCCCACCCCCAGTGTGCACCCTGGTTTGTGCCGTCTTCTTCCACGGACGTCCATGGTTACTTCTTTTGGTGCTTTCCTAAGTCGTTTCTTTCCCCTCTTCCTTTGGCAGATTGCATTTTTTCTTCCAGTGTTTCTAACAAACCGTCGTCCTAACTCGATACGTAGAGGAGGGCGATCCTCCCCCCAAACCCTTTTTCCCTTTTTGTCCAGGTTGACAGAGGGGACTTTCCCCCTGCTGTGCGTCCCCTCTTTTGGGCCGCTCTCCTTTGGCCTTGAGTAGGGGTTTTCAAGTATCTAGTATGTCGGGCTTGATTATTACTACTGACTTTTTTTCTTTGCCCCCCCCCCACCGGATTTTTTGTCGGTGTTTTTTCACCTGCTCCTCCGCTAGGCACCCATTTTTGCGCTTGCCCCCCCCCGCCCGCAACGTCCTCAGATTTGTCCTCCTGCCCCCCCCCCCCTCGACCCCCGGCTCCTTTTCTGAAGACACTTTTCTGTCTTTGCCTACGCGCCTGTCTCTGCGATCTTTCCCCACGAGGCGGGTTTCTCGGCCCACAAAGTCGCCTACCGCGTCTCCTTTTGATTTCAAGTTCGTTCCCCTCTCCCTCGTTTTCCCTTCCTTTCTTACTCCCTCCCCCCGTCACGACCGGTCCTCCTTCTCCCGCCCACCCGGTTCCCCTGGATTATCGTTTCTATTTCCTTGTCTGTTCGGTGTTTGTTTCTTACAAGGCCTTACTGATGTCGGACATTGGTGGCCATCCCCTTTTTCCCCGCTTTTTCCCTCCTGTCTTCGACTGGTTTGTCGTGTGCATGGTGAACTTTGATCCGTCTGCCCGGAAGATAGCTTCGCTGATGCACAAACGTCGATTTTTTTTCGGATTGAACTTCCCCCACCTTGTTGATGACTTTTTTTTTCCAGCATTTACAGTCTTCCCCGGAGTGCCTGAAGAGCTCCGGCTTTCTTGCACCCTCAGGATGGTGCCTGAAAGGTGAATGAATAGGTCACTCTTCACCCGTGTGTCTCTCTCCCTTGTGTCGGTCGTCGGTTCCCCCCCCAAGTGTACCCCCTGTTTTTTCGGGTTCGTGAAGACCTTTTCTGTTCATAATTCTTCTTCGTCCTAGCTGTGTGAGCAAGTCCTTTTCTTCTCTTCGCTTTCTTTTTTTTCTCAGGCAATTCCCCACCTCATCTCTACCCGTTTGGTGTCGTCTGCTTTCTTCTATTGTTTCATGACCGCCAGTATTTGGTGCTCCTGGACCGGCTCCCCCTAAGACGTTTTCCCCTCCCCCGTCCCCCCAGCTGTGTTGTCGGTTTGCTTCAGCCACGGTGCTTTTCTTTATCTATCTTTTCCGCGAAATATAAGGGTTTGTAACCTACCTCTGCCCAACGTGTTTTGTCTTTTTCCCCCCTCCTGCCTCCGGCCCCTATTCGTTCGGCCTTTTTCCCGGTTTGTACCCTCCGTGCGCGGAATGACGGGCTGAGCCGTGAGTTGCAGGCTTCTCCAAAAACCCACCCCGGTGCTTCTTTTTTTTTTCGGTGCCTTTTGCGGCTCCCGCGTCCCCCGATCCTTTCTAGCCTTTGACCCACATCGGTGGTTTGGTTAGGTTCGACCCTTTCTTCCTTCCACTTTCTCCGATCTTATTCCTCTCTTTCGGGGAGGTCTCTGACCCTGCCGTTTTGGAAGCGCCTACCGGTTTTCCTGGTTTTCTCTGTTCCTCCTCAACGCTTTTCTGGATTTACCCTGATGGATTGGCGGTGCTTCCTCCCCCCCCTTTTCTTCGTCCCCCCCGCTTTACACGTCTTGTGATGCTAGACTTACTACTTTTCTACCCCTGTGCTCGGAGCCCACTTCGGAACTCCCTGCTTGCTCACCTACTTCCCCCAGCAACCTTTGGCGTTGGCTCTGATTCCGTGAGGACGGTTGCAGAAGAGACGTCGGTGCATAGTTTCAACACTCCTCCCCCCTTCTTCTTCGTTATGTATCGGCCTTCGTTCGGTTTTACACACCCCTTTACCCCCCCCCCCCCCAAGAGTCCTCGTTGGCGCGTCCCTCGGAGATTACTAGTCTTCTGAGGGATAGAAACTCCTTCCTTCCCCGCTCCCGCCTCGCCCCCCCCTCCTTCTTTTCCGTGTAAGCCCGTTTGTAGCCCAGTGCTTTTGTATTGCGCTAGGTCCGGAAGGTTGTAAGGGGGTCCCCCGTTCCCCCCCTTTGATACTCCTCCCTAGGGTTTTTGCTTGCCTATTCGCCAGAGTAGGGCTGCCCGCCTGATTTCTTGCGTCGTGGGTGCTGAGCTTGTGGGCATTTGATATCGGCTTTGGGCTTTTTTTTTCCGAATTTTTTCTTGACCCGGGCTACGGTCCTGCGAAGTTGTCCCGTCGCCCCCACGTTTTCACTTTCCCATCCGATTTATTTCCTCGCGGTTTTTTGACCCCACGGCCAGTTTTTCGCCCCCGGAACCCACTCGGTGTTTGACTCCCCCGAGTTCCCGTAGCTCGACTGTACCTTGCTCATCCCGGGACTTCTTTTTCGTCTTCCGTCAAATTTTCGGGTGCCAGCTCCCCCCCCGATTTTCTTTTCCAAGCCTTTTTCCCCTTCCTGGTTTTTTTTTTTTTTTGTTTCTTTTTTTTTAACCTGTGTGTTTAGTTCGGCGTTTTACGAAAACACTTAGCTCGGTGTCCTTTACCAAGGTCGTTTTTCTACGTTCACTTTTCTTTTTTTCTTTTTCGTTTTTTCCTCACTCATGTTGTTGTTAGTTCCCGTGGACTTGGCCTTATTCCAGGTTCCCGCTGCTCACCCCCTTTTCCAGGTCCCTCCGGCAGTTACTTCCTGGCTTGATTTTCCCCCCCCCCCCCGACGAACACTTTCGTCTCGAAGGTTTTGACGGCTAGCTTGGCCCCCCGGTCTACTTGGCCGTTGTTTTTTTTGAACTTCGATTTTCCCCCTTTTTGCTCTATCCTCTTGTGTATTTTTTTTCTTTGTCTCTTATCCTCATTAGCTGACTCTCCTGTCGCCCTTGGTCTTGCGGTATAACTGGGCGGGTTTGTCCTCGCAAAGGGGTTTTCCTCTTTCTTTTTCTTTTGGTCATTTTTTACCCGTGCTCCGTTTACCTTTCGGCGCCCGGACATGTGCAAACCCGCGGGCAACGCACAAAAACTTATTCGGAATTTCAATTTTAAGACTTGCAGTCCCTTTTCCCGCGGGGGGTTTTCCCAGGGGCTGAATTTAATGATGTTCATAGTGCAGACCTACTTTTTTTATCCTCGTTTTTTAATCTGCGTGTCCCGCTGCCTGCCCGTGTTCAACTCTTAGGTCATACCCGATTTTTTCGTTTTTTTCACGAGTTTGGCTTTTTTATTGGGTTATTTGAGGGTGTGTGGGCCCTTAGAGGATGGCCGATGCTATGTCGGCCTTCTCCTGCACTTATAGTCGCTCTGTATTCTTCCTGTTGTCTTCGCAGTGCGGGTTGTCCTTTCCCTCCCTTGCATTCGACAAGAATTTTGGGGTATAGTTTTCCTCGTACCCTGGTTTACTGAGAGGATGAACAGTGCAGCCTGGCTTTCGAAGTCCGGCGTCGTTTTTTTTCCTCTTACGTTATTTCTTCAATTTGGATTCTGCCCCCCTTTCACGATTTCGACACTCTTGTCTTGTCTCTTTTTTTTCCAACCAACGGGAACCCTTGAGAGAGCTGGTCAAGTTTTGATTTTTCTAACCTCCGCGCTGATTTCCAAATTTCGGCTGCTACCAGTATGCTGGTAGTAAGCCCCCTTCTGATGTTTTTCCATACTACGTCCAAGTTTTGAAGTCCGCTTTTTACTGGCATCGACCTCCTCCATCTTCCATTTATCCAATCGTTTTTACTTCTCATGCCCTTCGCAGCCAGTTCGCTGCGGCCTTCACCCAGTTAGAGTGTTGTTGGCGATTGTTGCCCGCAACCTACTACTGTGCGGCGGGGGACCGCCTTGTAGGACCCCGTTTTCGCGCCACGTGTCGGAGGGGATTTCCCCCTTTTCACATTCCCCCCCTTCCAGGGGTTCCTCGGCTGGTGCCCATCCGGTCGAGGGGAGACATTGGTAGTATTTTGGCTGTATCCTTGTTCCCCGTTTTGTAGACGAATTTTTCCCCCGAGTAGACACGCCGTCCTGCAGGTTCTGGAGGTTGATTTCCCTCTCCGGGTCGGGTTTCCTGGGGACCCCTGGCCGGACGGTCCTGTTGAGGGCCGGCTTATTTCCTGGTTGCTCCTTTCAATCTTCGCTTCCTGGTCTCATTTTTTACCTATGGAATCCCCCTTCCGCAGGAGAGGGTAACGTTTTTCCCCCCTGCAAGATTTGAATTTACTTTTTGTCTCCCCCCCTTTTTGTCAGTCACGTTTGTATTTGTGCCCAGCACGAACTTTTCAATTCTCTCTTGAAGGTCCCCGACCCTTCGCATGGTGTTGAAGCTTTGTGGGAGATGGCCGTTGTAGCTTACCCCTTCCGAAGGCATGTCTTTTGCTGGCCTCCTCCGTCCCGCACTGTCTCCGTGAGATCATCTAAGCCTAGGCCGCGGAGTTCTCTTAGTGGACCGCTCGGGGGACTTTTCGATTCTTTATTTTCGTCCAAAGTGTTATAAACCCCTGCTTTTCCAGCTTTTCCACGACACGTCGGGCACAAGGGTTCGCCCACTCGGTTCCGTACAAGGGCTTTCCCCCCTTGATTTACTGCAGAGGTTGAAGTCACCTTCCCTGGTTTCTAGGAACGTTATTCGCTTTGACCTCTTCCGGTTTTGAGAAACAACCATTCCCCCCCTTTGTCCAGATGCACTTTCCCTTTTTTTTCCCCACCCTTTGGACCCCTCGTTCTCCTGGAAACGTGGTACCCTGTTCATTTTTTTTGACACCTCGTTTGTCCGTTGGTGCTTGTGCCTTTTCTTTGGAAGAGGCTCTTTCTTTAGGTGGGGGTCATTCCAGTAGTGGTCCCCATGCTTTCGACGGGGCGCCCTTCGGTGGAGAGTGGAAGGTAGTGCAAAATTTCAATCGGAAGCATTTTCCCCCCCCCCCTTGGCTGTTGCAGCCCCCTCCCCCGCCTCGCCGACCCGACTTTGGGGCCCTACGTTTTCTGTTACGGTGTTTTGAGGTCACGATTACTTTTTGCGGAGTTTTCTGGGACGCGGGTTTTTCCTTTATTATTCGTGCAACGGGCCACTTTCCTCCCCATCAGAGTGATTGCTCCTTCGAATCGAGTAGAGGTCCAGGCTCCCCGCCCCCGTTGGTTCCCTAAATCAGGCACTCCGAGAGTCCCCGCTTTAGGAGTCCGTTCCCTTCCCTTTGTCTCTCCGGGATTTGTTTTTTAGACGGGTCTGACAGTCGAGGGATTTTTTGAGGGCGTTTTTTCCCCCCAAGTACAACGGGTCCCCCTGGTCAGGGTGCCCCCCTGCTCTGGTGTGTCCGCCACCGAACCCTGCTTCGTGGGGTCCCCCGCTCTCGTTAGCTCCTTTATCCGCCGACTTTCTTCTTCAATTTCCCTTCTCGGTTCCCCCCCCAGACCGCGGGGGTCCCCCTTGTCCCAGTTTTGCGTGGTTTCAGGCCAGGAATTTTTGACCGTTGCCTGCCCTGTTTGTTCATTTTGTGGATCACACAGTAAACTCTTAGACCTCACTGGCCCTGATTCGTCTCCTTTTCTCCTTCTGTTTCCCGCGAGGCTGGTTTGGTTTTTTTTTTTTTAGATTCCGTAAGATTCGCCGGAAGACTCTTACGCCGACACGTAAATCAACCCACTTTTTCAGGCCCCCTTGTTAGCAAGCCCTTTACCGCGACCGGCTCAGCGTCTTCTTTCCAGATTTGCCCCGCGTTAAGACGGTGATTCGCTGTTTTAGCGAGCTGTTCCTTTTTTCTGTCCCCTCCGATGAAGGTAGAAGAGGTCCTTCATTTGGTTCTTCCTTTTCGCCAATTTTTTTTTCGGTATCAGACTTTAAACTAATCCAGCCCCCTTGCCGGGTTTTCGAGACAAAACTAGTCACTCGACTGATGGTTCCGGGTAGGGCATCACCAATTTTTTTCCCTTGGCTGTCTTCTTTCATCACCTGTCGGTCTCCAAAGGGTGTTTTAGGTTTTCGCAGGTTAACCACCCAGGTTAGCTCTTGCCTCTTTTTTTTCGCGGGTGTTCTCTCCGGTGGAGTCTGAAAATGGGTTCGGTTCCGAGGTCGGCCGTTATTCCTTGTGTTACACCTTTTTTTCTATCCCCCCTCTTCCGGGCCAGGGACCCTTTGCGAGCCAGCGGGGCGCTTAACCCTTTTCGTTGCGGGTAAGCGATGTGGCTTACAGCGTTCAGTGAGCGGTTCCCGTCGTTAGGAATTTTTTCCCTCTCCTGGCTCTTTACTTTTCTCTCCGCCCCTTTTTCTCCCTCCTGTCGCACTTTTGAGGCAAGAGTGATCGTCTCGTCGCCACACCCTTAGTTCCCGACAAGTGCAGTAGATGAAGCGTTGGCGTCGGGCCCCCCCTTTTTTTCCCTCCTCCCCTCCCCTGTTGTTTTTTTCCTCCGCTTGTCACCTCGTGTCTTCTACCGCAAAGCTTTGCAACTTTTTTTTCGTCGCGTTCAAATTCGCAGTCTTCGAAGATCGTTTCAGATACTCTGCAATGTTTTCTTCCTTTCCGTCTTTTTCGCCCGGGTGCCCCCCTTCCTGCCCTCTTTCACTTTAGCGTGAACGGTCTCGGGTTAATGCTTCCTGACTCACTCGTTCTCGTTTTAGTCCCCCCGTGCGTTTGATAGAAAAGAACCCTTTTGTATACCCCGCTCCCCTACCCTCTACACCGGTCTTCCGGGACTTTGAGTTCAAGGTCTGACCCTTTTTCCATTGTAGCAGAAAGACTGTTTCAGAAGGTCACGTTCTCGACTTTTTTCCTGTCCCTGTTGGCTTCACACCACTCCTTTTTTTTCTCCTTTCTCGGTTTTGCGAATTTTTTTTTTCCGCGACTGTGTGATGTTTTTGGTTTTTGATCTTGCTGATCCGCACGGTTAATTCCCCGTGTTCAAAAAAATTGAGGTTTACTCGTCGTTCGGCCTCTCTGTACCTCGGCTTCTTCCCCACCTCGAGCTTCCCCCCCTTCCCGTCACTTTCCAGCTGCTACCACCAAGGACGGACCCCGGCCTTTTGGGTTTTTCTCCGTTCGGCACAAGAATATTTCCTTCTCCACTGTTGTGTTCTTGTCGATTCTAGGTGCCGTAGGCCTCTTTTTCCCCTTGTAAATGCAAAATCCTATCGGCCTTACTGGCCTGCCCCCCCTTCAGGGTTTCCCTCGTGTCTTTCCACCACTGAACTTTGCGGGGCCCCAACTTTTCCGCTTTGAGCCGAGTCAACTCAGGGCCTTGCCGACTTCCCCCCTTGCCCTCTTTTTGTTTTTTTTTTTTTTTGACGTACTCCACGTTACTCGTTTTTTTTTTTTTTATTTTTTTTTTTTTTGCGAGGATGCTTTGATCTTTACTCCCCCTCGCAGGCGAAAAATTTTTTTTTTTTTCCTTGAGCTGCTCTTCTCCATTTGGGCCCTGGGCATGGGCTTTCAACTTTTCAACCTCTTTCTCCTAGAACTCAGTCCCATTCTCTTCGCCCCACCCTCCTGGGCAGATCCACGGGGGCAGGTCCCCTCCTTTCGCGCTTCCCCTTTTACCCGTCTGTGGACAGCCCCTTGTCTTCTTTTTTTTCGCGTGACCCACCACGCACTTTGAGCGTTTTCTTTTATCCTTTAGTGCCATGGGTTCCGACGGGCCTCCTTTTCAAGATGCTCAAGTTTTCCCTTTCTCCCCTCCCCCGGGGCATGCCGTTGTCCCTTTTTTTCCGTCGCCCCATTTAGTGGCGATGCTGTCTTGCTAAAGGTATGTTTTTTCCCCGGCATCTGTCGCATGCCTTTTAGGCAACCCCAGCTTTTCCATTTTCCCTCGGTCGTCTTCGTCACTGTCCCTGTTGGTGATTACCCTTCCCCTTTCCTTTGAGTCCTATTCACTGATTACAGCCTTCCCCCAGACACGTACACAGCTTGGCTTGGTTTCTTCTTTTCCACCTCCCCTTTGTGCTGCCCTGTTTTCCGTGGTTTTCCGGCCGACGCCATGAGTCCCCCCTAGCTCGGCGTTCTCCCCCCCTTCTTGTTCCCTTTGCTCGCTCTGTCGAGAAGTGCTGCACCCCCAGTTTTGGCGGCGGGAAGTCGCCGTTTACGACGGTGTTCTTTGTATTGGTGTTTTATTTTTCGTTTCCCTTCTTCGTGCTTCCTCCTTCCCCCTTGTTGCGGCGGCCCTTTGGGCCCACTGATTCGTTGCCTGACCAACCCCCACAGCCCCGGCACGTTCGCACCCTCACTTCTGATGCTCGCTTCACTCCCCCCCCTTCTCCGCATGCTTTGTACCCCTTCACCCCCACGTGGCCCTCCCCCCCGGTGGCGGGCTGCGTCTTTCCCCCTCCTCGTTTTTCGTCGCATCACTTAGTCCGGGGCCCGGTTCCCTCCCTATCCTG
>Ga0179593_1283667_pt1 | contig 17903 bp, 29 predicted proteins | sample CZODoug2_1_08_16_FD_185931 | JGI IMG/M metagenome (GOLD analysis project Ga0179593, IMG submission 185931) | Vadose zone soil fungal communities from Angelo Coast Range Reserve, California, USA - CZODoug2_1_08_16fungal (PacBio error correction) | ecosystem: Environmental > Terrestrial > Soil >... | reverse complement strand
AAGTATAACCCCCAACTCCCATTTTTGCTGCCCCCTATTTGGAGCCCAAACTCCTTCCCGTTTCGATTGTTTTCCCACAAGAATCCTTTATCCTGATTTTTCCCCCCAAACCCCTTACTCCACAAACCTTTTTGATTGCCTTTTTTTCGGAACCCTGAGGGGTAGTGGGTTTGACGAGGTGACCAACCCTCCGTATTTTAGATTTCCCCTTTCCAAAAAAGTACCCTGGAAACTGTAAGGTTTCAATTTTTTTTATACCCCCCCCCCCCCCGGACTTTCCATCGAACCTTCCTGGACCCGGTTTGGCCAGTGAATTTGTTCAAACAGCCCATGCGCTTGTTTTTTTAATTTACTCTTCTGAACCTCTTACCTTCTCAGTCATCTTGCCTATCCCCCCAGTGTGGCAACCCCCGATTTTTCGCCACCTTTTTATAGTTTCTTTCTCCCTTTGCTTTGGTCTTTTCAAAACAAACCCTCGCCAGATGCAATGGCCCCCCCCCACAACTGGAATTTTTCTTCTTTGACGCTGTCAATTAATGTTTCCCCCCCCCCCCGCACCCCCTTTCCGCCACAAGATGAATTCTCCCCCCTGTCCCCCAGTTTGTTACTGGTCACTGGTTTTTCCCCCCCTTGTGGCGACTCCCCCCTAGGTTTGTTCAATTTTCCCTTTTTAAGTTCCCCCCTCTTCCCCCGGTTCCTGTTTGTGGTTATGGGCTTTCGCTTTTTTCAGATGTTTTTTCCGTCAGTTTGTTCCTTTTCCTTCCTCCTTGATCAGCTTCCCCCCCCCCAACGGATTTCTTTTTTGGCCCAAATAGTGCGGTCATGCCCCCCTTCCGCGGAAAAAAAAACCTTCCCCTTAATTTTTCCGTGTCCATATTGAACTTTGGAAGGCACATCCTTGGTCAAATTAAGTGTCTCCCATTCCCCCCCCACCTTTCCTGACCCCCCCCCCCCCCAAATTCGAGTTATTTCCCCTCCTTTTGCTGCCATGGATTCTACTCTGTCCCACAAGGATGCACGTTCTTCCCTTACACCCTGGCCCTCTGTTTCTCATCCGACCACTAACCACATTCGCTTCTTTTACATTCCCATTTTTCCCCTTGGACCGTTGATATCCATCCTCCCTTTTAACTTTTTTCTAATACTTTTTGTGGAGATTGATCTCACTTTCCATGTCCTTCCCCGGTAGTGTACGTAATCGGAGGTTTTTTTTTTTGTGTTGATGCTTCTCCCCCCCCCACCCCTTTCTCCCCTTTTTTTTTGTCAGGTCTCCCCTTTCCGATTTGCATTAAGTGTCGCCTACTTTTTGATAGTTTTCCTTTTTGGGACTACCTCTGATGCCGTAAGGTCCCCATGTTTTGGTTTTTCCTTTTCCCCGTCCCACCCTTAAGTTTCTCCCCTTTTTCCCCCGTCCCCCTGATGGATTCCCAAGAACCCTTTTTCTTCTTTTTTTCCCTCTTCCGCTTAGAACGGATTACCTTCGTCCTGTTGGTTCCTTGTTTCTTCCTTCCTTTATGTTAATTTTTTGACGACACCCCCCCTTTTTTTTACTTAAAGACCCCAAATTCCTTTTCTCCTTTGCCCTGTGTGTTCTCCGCGTTTTTTTCTCTCCACCAGTTTGGGGGGTCCCTTGTCTTTCGAGTTACCTTCCAGTTTCTTTGAGGAGTCTCTAGAGGTGCGAAAACTTTTGTTTTGCCCTTCCCGTCTTCCCACCCTTCCTCCCATCGGTTATTTTTATTTCCCTGTCCCATCTTCTCTTTTTTTTTTCGCCTGAACGACGCCTTTCCTCCACGGGTCAGGTTCCCCCCCCCATACTTGTTTGTCTTTGCATCTCCCTCTCCGAGTTAATATTTCTCTTGCGCACAATGTTCAAAGCTATTGCTTAGGTCTTTCTTCCCCCACCCGCGGTGGCATGGCGGGGCTTCCGTTGAGGTCCGTTTTTTTTTTACAGTAACATTTCCCTTCCCCTGGGTTGACGGATTTGGAGTTGGGGTGTCTAATCTTAATTTTCCCTACTTACCCCCCCCCCCCTCGGATCCCCCCCCCCCCCCCCACTGGCCGTCAGTGGCAATTGTTTTTAGTTACTTAGTTTTTTCCTCCCTCCCCTCCATTTCCTTCTTTACCCCCCTTCTCAAGGATTTTCCTTTTTTTTGTGCGCCTCTTAGATTTTTCTTATGTTCGTGGTCCTCCGGGCTTTCTTGGCTCCATATCCTTTTTGCCCCTGATTGGGTCAGATCGTGGCACTTACCACCCAACGTGTGAGTTTTTTTCCTTCCCCCACGGGTCCAAAATTCCCCTTTCCCCCTCACCCCTCTTTTAGGCGCCGCCTTTTCCCCCCCAACCAAACCTCTGTCCCTCCTGTCCGATCACCCCCCCCTGTGCATCACATAAAATACCATTGGTTTCAGATGTTTACTTCCTTTATTTTACCAATTAATCCCTTTTTTGTCCAACCCGTCAGTACCCCCTGAAGTTAACCTTTTTTTGTTTGATGTCCCAACCCATTTTTTTTTGATGGGCACCACCTTTACCACTTCCCTGACCTTTTTGTAGCTTTTCCCTGTTGGGTTTTTTTTTTTCCCCTATCGAGCAACAGGTTTGACACGGTCCTCCGTATCTTCCTTAAAGGCTTTTTTTGTTCTCCTTGCTCCCTTCTTCTTTTGTGTTTTTGGTGGGGCGAAACCTTTGTTTCTTATGTTTGCCCTCTGAGCTTTTGTTCCCCCCTCCTCACCGGCCTTTGAAACATCACTCCCCTTTTGTTCCGTCCTCTTGTGGGCACCTTTCTGCCGTTTATTCTTTTTTCCCCTTTCTTATGAAGAACCCGCCGTGGAGACTTTTCTTTTTTTCGGATGCCAACATATTTTGCCCTATTTTAACTGCAAACTTCTTCTTATCTCCGTTGTTCTCCTTCCTCCATTTTTTTTTTGGGGGGTTTGGTTTGGTTGGTTTTTGCATTCCATCTTTAAGGCCATCATTAACACCCACGATAACTCTTTTTCCCCCCCCCCCCGCCCAACACTGATTCCCTGCAATTGGCTGGACGGACATCGCGTTGCCTCCGGACCGCTCCCCCCTCCCACCAGTTCCACCAAACCACCCACTGTGCCACACATCCCAAACAACATGTGGAAATGCTTCCTTCCCGAATCGTTTTTTGGGAATGCGTGCGCCCCCGTGGCCCCCCCCCCCCTCCCGTCAACCACATTTTGCCCACCCCCACCACACCCCCCCTCCGGCCTCTCTTTCCCAAGCGCCCCGCTTCAATTTTTTTTTCCCGAGTCGATTCCCCTTTCCCCCCACCTTGTGTTCTCTTCTTTTCCCCCACTGTAAACCCAATATACCCAATGTCTCAGTTGACTTTCCCCCCTTTTTTTAATTTGCTTGGCCTCAACGTTCAATTTGTTCTGCTATCCCCACAAACTGGTGACCTTTGTGTGAAAAAGGTTTTTGTCCGTTTGTTTTGTGACCCCCCCCCTCTTTTCAAAGCTTGTCTTCTTCCCTCTCTAGTTCGTTGTGCCCCTATTCACCCCACGGTTATTTTTGTCGGACCCAGTTGATCTTACCTTGAACTAAAGAAGCAGTTTTTCCCGTTCTTGCCTTTCCCTCACCCGAAAATCCTCTTTTGGCTGGAGGATGTGCGTTTGAAACTTTTGGAGAAGAGCCAAATTTTCTTTTTTTCTGTCGCAACTTGGATCCTTTTCCGGTCTATTTATACCTTTGCCCTGTTCCCACCCCTAACCCCACCAGAAACCCCCTCTCACTCTTCCGCAACCCAAGTCAATCTTTCCCCCTGCTTAAAATGTAATGCCCTCCTGATCAAAACCTCCAACAACCAAATTGAGTTTGGTTGGCCTTGCTTTTTTTGGTTATTGTCACTCCGTCAAAAGCACGTCTTTTTCCTCTTTTTCCCCGTTGTTCCCCAACACTGACAATCGGACAAGAAGGTTGGGAACTCTTTTTACTTGTTTTTATCACCCCCCCTTTGGCTCCCGCACCATTCTCTTTCCGTTTGAATTTCTCCTGTAACATGAGCATGAGGATGGCCCCAAAATTGTTTCCCAGTCCACTCTTCCCCCTTTTTTGACCCCTTCACGTCACCCCAGATTCCCCCTCCCCCCCCCAGAGTTTTTGTTTCTCCTGATGACCCGTGTGCCCCCCCCCTGCTCCCAGCCCAACCCCACTGTCGTATCCCTTTCCCCCTCCCCCCACTTTCACACTATTTCGTTTTCTGACGGAGCCCTTCCCCCTTTTGCGAAACTTTTTCCTCCCATCTATTTTCTATCCCTACGTGCCCCAACGATTTACCCCCGTCCCCTCCCCAGTGAAACCAACACTTTTTTTTCTCGAACCCCCTTATATGAACTGGCCCCTCCAGCATGGATTCTTTTCGTTTTTCTTTTTTCCCGTTTTTTTTCCCCCTGGTTCACTTCCCTCCCGACAAATTTGTCCCTTGATCCCTGCAAGTGGTCCCCCCCAAAACGTTCTCTTTCTCCTTTTCGTTTTTGTGACCTCGGGTCCCCTGCGTCCCAAACACAAATCCTTTACTTGGTCCCAGTGTTTTGAGTATCCGGTGCAAAGGTAGTGAACTTCAAGCCTTGGAAAACTTCCCTAGTGTTTTTTTTCGTACCCAACCGTCCCTCCCTTTCCCTGTAACGACCCTCGTCTTATAAAGGGACCTGCTTTCTTCCCCCCCAAGTCTCATATCTTTTTTTTTTTTTTTTTTTTGCCAAAGGATTGCCATTTTCCGCAGTCTTACAACCTGGCTCTTTAGAGGCCCTCCTCTAAAACTGAACCCTCTGATCTTCTAACGGACTGTGGTGACCCTTGTACCCCGTGATACCCCCCTTTATTTCTTCCTAATCCCCGTTTTTTTTTTTTGTTTTTTTTTTGTTTAGAGAGTCTCTTCCCTTTCCCATTTTCCCTTAGTTTTACTTCTTAGGCTTTTTGTGTGGGAGCGGTCTCTTTTTCTCACAACTCCGAATGTTTGTATTGTGCGTTCTCTGCATTCCCTTGTCCCCCAGATCCTGATCCATTTTGCGGGATCGTTTTTTTCCTGACGTATATCAACCTCATTTTCCTTAAGGCCTTTTTTTTGACCGTACATTGGAAAGTTTTTACCCCCCCCTTGTAATTTTTCAGACGTCTTTTTTTTTTCGTCACTGCTGATGACGTTCTTCCCCCTTAGTTTTGATTTGGCCAGCTGGACCAAAGCTTTAAGACCCCCATTTCCCATCACTGAATTTCCCCTTTTTTCGTCTTCCTTTGGTCCCCCGCGGGAGTCCCCCTTCTTTTCCTTGACTCCACCACAGTTGTTCTCACAGCACAAGTCCCCTTTTTTGCACGATTTTTCTTGCCAGAATCTCGGTTGCTTTTTCCCCACCACGTTGGGGCATGCTGTACTTCGGTTGACCTTTCCTGTTGAGGAGCAGCTCGTTTTTTTCGTTTCTGTAAATTTTCCAGGCATTCCGTTCCCTTCACGAGAAACTAGTTTATTTGTTGGGTTCTCGGACCCTTGCGGGGCAGGGTTTGTTTTTTCTTGTTGACTCCTCAGTCCCCCCAAATTTTATACACCCCTTTTTGCTGCTATGCGTGGTTTGATTTTTGTGAGCATTTTTTAATGCGTTTTAGCCCCCCCTTGGAGCCTTTTCCAGTATTTTTCTTAAAACACCACTGCGGGGTTTGCGTTTTGAGAACGTTTAAATTTTTTTTGGTGATGCCTCAACCCCTCTTTCGGGGTCGCTTTTTTTGGTCACTGGTGTCGAATTCCTTTGACCGTTGTCCTCTACCTCCATCTTTAGATGAACTACCCCCCCTAAAGTTTTGGGTTAAGTAGGAGGTTGTGACTCTGTCCTTCTCAATTTTCATTTCCCCCCCCCCCCCCACCCCCCCCCCCCCCCCCCCCCCCCCCCCCCCCCCCCCCCCCCCCCTTTTCCACCCTTCCCCCTGAGTGAGGTTTTTTCCGAGTTTTGGCATTTCTTTGGTTTTTTGTTATGAAGTGTTCCCATTCCTTTTTTTTTGCTGTTAGCTTTAACTCCGTGCCTTTGTTTCCCTTTCGGCTTTTGCCGCCTATGCCAAACTAGCCTCTTTTTCTTCCCTTTTTTTTAAGACCCTTTCCCCTGCCCCCCCCTTTTTTTTCGGCTGATCTCCCCCCTGTTGAAAACCCAACCCATGGCGGCGTCCCGGTCGATTTCACTTGTCACCCCTTCCCCGTTCTTCAGATTTGGTTTTTCTATCAGTTCCCCTCCTTGCCCACCTTCACTTTAAGATTGTCAACAAACGCTCCACATTCAGTTTCAAAGTGGTTCTCCCCCCCCATTCTTTTCTGTTTTTCTGCCATTTAAAACCCTTTCATCAAACTTCCCCAATATTTTTTTCCTATGGTCGTTTTTTTCCCTCTGACCAGCAAAAATTTTTGACCCTTTTGGACTCGGTTTCTTCTTTAAGTATTTGTGCGCGTGAAGGTATAAAGAGGGGGATGTTTTTTTGCCTTCACTTTCTCATTTGTGTCATAGACTCACCAGGTGGTGTTTTTTACCCCGATTCAGGCCATTGACCCCCTTTTTTAAATTTCCCCCCCTTTTTTTTTTTCCTGTGGTTGGTGCTTGGCGTATAGGCTACTTTCAGTATTTTTACTGGACGGGCTCAAAAGGGGGCTGCTTTTTTCTACTTTCTCTTTTGGCCAATTGTTATTCCCTTAGATCTTTTCAGGCTAATTTGTTTGTTTTTTTTTAGATATCATGCTCTGACTTGAAGGGAACCTCTTCACCCCCCCCCCAGGTTATCCCACATCCCCCTCCCCGTTCTTCCCAGAAAGTTGCTTGTCGTTTGCATACTGTTCCCCCTCAGGGGGACAGTAGCCTATTTCCTCCTGTAAGGTGGACAACCCCCCCCCCAAGTGAACTCCCAACCATTTTTGTATTGGATTGCCCCAAGGTAGCAGTTTTTTCCCCCCCCTTTTGTTTTTCTCTGATGGACATCCCTCCCCCCCCCCCCCCCACTCTTTTTCGCCAAACCCAAAAAAGCAACCCTTCGGCCTTTAGCTCCCCCAAGTCTCCAAAGGTGGACCTTCGCCGTTTTAGAGTTCGTGGACCCTTCACCAACACATTTTGCTCCTAGTTCCCCTGTCAAAAACCACTAACCGGCAGGTGTCAGTTGAGGTCACTTTTTCCCCCCTTTCAGTGATCCCCCTCCCCCAAAGAAAAGGGTGGTTTTTTTCTTTCCTGTGTAACACACAACTTGTGGGACCCCTTCCTTGTTGTCGGTTTTTTTTTTTTTGGAACCCCCTCTTTTTCCCCTTGTATTTACAAAGCCGCCGATCCCACTCTGCTCCACCTCCCCCCCCCTTTTGGGCATTTTTTTTCTTCACATTTCTTTCTTCCGGCACACGATCTGTTTTTTTTTTTCCCTGGCGTCCATCCCCTTTAAAACCTGTTTTGCTGGTGAGGGCTGATTGAAGGTTTGAGTTTTTTACCTACGTTTCTTTTTTTTTTTTCTTTTTCCCTCAGCTAGTCCTGCATTGTCTTCCCCCCCCCAGCTCATTATTAACCCCCTTCCATAAACCCCTTCCAAAGGCTTAGGCGTCCCAATTTTTTTAAGACATTTGGGGTACCGAATCATCCTCACTTTGAGGACCCCTTCTCCCAACCTACCCACCAAAAACCCCTTTTTTTCAGTGGGGTTTTCCCCTTTTTGTTGGCAGGTAGTTTTGGGTGGGTTTATCGTCCCCCCCCCAAACCTGAACTGCCTTTTTTTTCCCCTTTCACCCCCCCTTCTTCCCCCGTTTTTTGAGGCTCTTTTTAGTCGTTTCATTTCCCCATGCCCCGTCCCACCCTTCATGGGCAACAATCTTGTGTTTTGACCTCTTAAAAATTCCCCCCCCTCCTCTTGGAACCATTTGTTTTTCTCTTTCAACTCTCTCCCATCGCCCCCCCCAGATCTGGACCCCCCTCCCCCACCCCCCATCTGGTTTTCCTTGATTAGTAGGTTCTACAACAACACCCCGTCTGCTCCTTCATGCACCCCCCCCCCCCCTAAACCCCGGTCATAGAGTTGACGCCCCGGTAATGCCCCTTCACACCCCTTCGAACCCTCCCCACTCCCCCTCTCCTTCAACTTCTACCTGGAACGAATTTTCCAAAAATTGTTTTTTTTGTTTTTAGCCCCCCTCTGACTTCATTTTCCCGAACATTTTCCCTGTCTGTTCTTTTTTCGGTTACATTTATTGTTTGCGTACTTCCCCACCTTCCGTAACATTTGAGAGCCTCTCCCTCCCCCGGTCAAACAAGGCTTCTTTTTTTTCCTGTTCTTCCAAATTCTTATCCCAAGGGCAGGAACATTCCTCCCTCCCTCGGACTCAAGTGTACGGGTACAGTCGCGTTCCCCTTCGTGGGCAGTTTCCCCCCCCAAGTGACCATGCCCCCCGTCCAAGTTTTTTACCAATCAGTTTTTCCCTCCTTTTGAACCCGATTCCCCTCCTGGGATATATATGTTACACACCGGTGACCCGCCACATCGTCAAGCCCCACCTTACCCCCAGTCGTCATTGTTGTCTTACTAGAAAAAGACCCAAAGCCCCTCTTTCTTTTCCCCTAGTTGTTGGATGTTCCCCCCTGATATCCATACATCTTTCCTCCTCCCCCCCGCACGTTATGTTTTTTTGTTTAAAGAGATCTCTTCTTCCTACTGGGTGTGTACAAATGGACAAGTTGAATCTTTCTTTCTGATGTGTTCTGTTGTGGGGTCTGTTGTTCCATCTCCATTTTTGTAAAGGTTTTCTTGTACAGTTTTTTTGCATCCGGGTTCCCCTCTCTATTTCCATTCTTCTCCTTTTTACCCTTGGTTGAGTTTATCCTCGACTGTCCGTTATTTGTCTCCCTTTCCGTCCCCACTGCCTTCCCTCCTGTTCCAGTCCCCTTTTTCTCCGGTCCCCTCTGACTTCCGAGGCGCTTTTTTCTGCCTTGGGCCAAAAATCCGTTGTGTTTCGGCACCCCCTTCTTCTGTCCTTTTTTTTTCGGTCCTGGAACGAAACCATTGCTGCACCTGTTTCTACCTTCCCCGCTTCCTTTTTTCCCGGTGAATAGTTCGGGTAGAGGCCACATTTTTTGTGCATATTTTCCCCGGTTCAGTGGGCGGTTCTTAAATCTTTTGTTATGACATTGGTAGGTTCTTTCCCGGTCTCTTCAAAATTTCCGCAAATTCCGTGTGTTTTTTTTCCTTTCATCCTTGTTCTTGTGGTGTTTCCTTTTGTTTTTCTAAGGATCATTCTGCATTGGTCGCAACCTCTTTTTTTGTCTTGCAGCTGTCCCTGATTCAGTACCCATCTCATCCGTTTTCTTCTCCCCTTTCCAGCTCCCTTTCTTTAGTAGAGGGATGCACCCCCTCGTGGACATTCCTTTTGCGGTTTCGTTTCAGCCCTTGGAGTGAGGCACCCGACCCCAAAAAAAACCTTTTTCCCATTTTTCGGTTTATTTTTTTTCTCTTGGGTCCCTGGTGGTATTTTGGGCACATTTTGGTCCTTCCCCGTCCCCTCTGAGACTTTCCCAGCCCCCACCCCGCCGTTTTTGTATTCTTTGATCCGGTTCCACTGGTCCCTTATGTTGAACCCCGCGACCTTTTTTTTGCGTGCCCTCTTTTCAGTGTGGTTTGCTTTCTTGAATCCCTTCCTTGTGGCGCTTGTTCTTAATATCAGTTTCCCTTTTGCCCTGTGTTGTTTTCCGCTCCAAAAAAGAGTGTTCTCCCCTTTTCAGCCCTCCTGCCAACCCCCCCCCCGTACCTCTTGCCTGCTCGCTTTCCAACACCCCTCTTTCCCCCTTTTCTTACCCCGTTAATTACCTGGAACCTACCCTCCCCCCATGGATGAAGCGGTTTTTTTCTCGGTCTCTTTGCCACCTCCTTCTTCTTTTTCAAACCCGTATCCACCAGTACCCGTTTCCCCCATTTTGTTTTTGGATCCCCCCCCCTTTAGGCTGTTTTCTTTCCTTTGACCCACTTCCCCATTAATTTTCACCTTCCTGGGCCTTTTTTTTTTTTTTTTCTTTTTCCCCTTTTTGGGACTCTCTCCCCCCAAGGTTTTGACTGTCCTCCTATTAGAACCGTGGGGCGTCCTTTTTTACTCCTCGCGTCTTGGGTGGGTGTTCTTCTTTTTTTGTGACTCTTTGTTTCTCTGGGTCTCGTCTCCCAAGCTTGTTTTCACCCGATTTTCTGTCCTTTTTTTTTTACTCCTTCCCCCCCCCCCCCCCTTTGTGGCGTTCTTGGGTTGGTTGGAAATGGTCTTTTTCCATGTTGTTTTCGCGGACGTAACCTTCCCTGGGGGTTTTGACTTACTGGGTTCTCTTGTGCTAACCGGTAAGGGGGTGCCTATTTGCCCCCCCTGCACCTCTCTCTTTTCCTGACGCCCTTTTTTTGGTGCTTACATTGGAGTCTTTCCTTTTCATATTGGTGGCAAATCACTTTCTGCCCAATGTTCCCCCCGTCCCCCTTTTTTTCGCCCCTGTGTGTTTTTTTTTCCCCATTATGCTCCGTTTCACTGTTCGCCCCCACCATTCACCCGCCCCCCCCCACCCCGGTGGGATCGGGGTACCGTTTGTCGTTTTCATCTTTTTTTTGGTAACCTTCTTTTTGCTTTGAGCAATCGTTTCCACACTTTCGTCACACACCCCTCCCCCCTCGGGGTTCTTTTTCCCCCCTGCTCACCGTCTTTTACTTGCAAGAAAGATCTGATTCCCTTTCCCACCCTTGTGGCCTTTTTCCCCCCCCCTTTTACCCCACAGTTTCAATGTCTCCAACCCTGCCTTGTTTGGTTGTCATCTTTTGCCTTGCTCAGTGGAACCATCCCCCCTCAAACAATGTTTTGTAGGGTAGTTCCTCCCCCACCAAAAACGGTTGGTTAAATTTGTCTCGTTTGACCCCCCCTTTTTTTACTGTGAGGTCCCCCCAGCTCAGTCTCTTTTCCTTCCCAATCTTCCCAACTTTTTTGACTGTACTGGCTTCCCCCCCCCTTGTGCTCCTTCCCGGTCTTCCCCCTGACAAGTTTTCCGTTTGGGCTCTCCAGCCTTCTAGACACCACCTAAATGGTTTTCTGAATGCTCTCACTTTAGCCCGCTATTTTTTTTTGTTTTCGGCAACGTCTTCTCCCCTTTTCATCCTTTTATACCAGCGTGCAGGAATTCCCCCCCCTTTTTCATAACTTACCCTCTTCCCTTCTCGCCCATTTTTCATTTTCCCCTGTTCGTCTGGGTCCCCCACCTGCAACCGGCCTTGGGTACTACCCTTATTTTTTTTTTCCAACCACTCTCCTCCACACCCCCCTTGGCCGTTGGATCTGGAACTGTGGCCTCTCTTTTGGGGCCAGCGGCCAACATTTTTCCCCCCCCTTCTCATAACAAGGGACTGACAAATAGTGCCCCCACTTTACTGGCGACGGTTTTTTTTTTCATCCACCCCCCCGGCTGTCCCCCCCAACAAGGCCTCTTCCCCTCTGTTCCCATAATACAGTTTCCGCCGGGTGAAAATGTCTCCTCCTCTTCACCTATTTTTTCCCCGCCCAGATCTTCCCTCCCAACCCAGAGGTTTGCTCCTCGTCAGTCGTTCTCCCCTTCCGTTCCACAACCCCCCTCCTTGGGCCTCCTTTTTAAACACCCCCCCCCACTACCCACTTCTTTTAATTTGTCCTCGCCCGTTCGTTAACGTACCCCACATTTTCCTCCCGCCGATACTTAATTCCCGACTTTTTCACCTCCCTTTTAAGTACCACGTTTTTCCCCACCTTTCCCCACCTTGTTTTCTTGCCACCCCCTCTGGATTTTTCCTGCCCCGACAATCAGTGCTTGTCTTTTTTCCGCTTTTTTTCAAGCTTGTTTTTCCCCTTACATAGCACACCCTCGTTATCCTGTTTTTCTCCACAACTTCCCCAACCCATTTGCTGTCTCAGATTCTAATGAGGAAGGCTTGACTCTTCACAAAAAATTCCTTTTTTTCCTCGGTTGGCATAATAAAGTGCCCTTTTCAACTGAATTTGAGGAACACCCCCTTTTTGTCCCCCCACTTTCCCTCCCACATTCTTGCCTTCCCCTTACGCTTTCTTCTCCCCTTCCCCTGGTCGTTTTCGTGAAGTTTTTTTGAAAAAAAGGTCGCCCCCTGCTCTCTCTTCCCCCCCCGGATTGCAAAGAGGATACATCCACCCCCTTTCCCCAAATTGGCGGTTGTGTATAGAGCCCTTCCTCGCCACCCTAAACCCCACTCCCTGCAATCCTTCTGGACCATTGGCTTCTTCTTTTTCCCCAACTTCATCTTTAGAATACTATCTTTGTTTGGTTTTTTTGTTGTTTTTGTTTGTTTTGAGTTTGGTTTTTGATGTGTCCTTCCCTTGTTTCCTTTGTCCCATTTTTTCTGGAAGATTCCTCTTTTTTCCGTGGTCCTGATTCTCTCACTCTCTTTTGTTTCCTTTGATTTGAGGCGTCTTCATACCCTTTTTGCAATGATGGGTCATCACATTTTGACGTTTTTCCCTGCCTTCCCAGTACACGCGATGGTCCGTAATTGTTCCTTGGTTTTTTTTTTTTCTTTTCTCCGACCCGGTAAACTGTCCGCCCTTGGCTTCCGTTTTTCCCCTGTGGTATTTTTCGTTTTTTTTTTCAATCTTCTTTTTAGACTGCCTTTTTTTTCCCCTCCACGGCCTTCAAATCGGTGCCGTTTTGGTGGCCCCGTGCTGCGAGGTTTTTTTTTCTCCGTCTTTCCCCTTTGTTTTTTTAAAAACATTCTTACCCTGCTTTTCCAAGCCCCCCCCTTCCCCTGAGCTGCCTTCAGGTCCGTTTGTTTCTTTCAGTTACAATTTGTTTCCCCCCCCTTCCTTGTTCGCCTTTTGTCTGCGTCCCAATCCCCTTTTGCAAGGGAACCTTTCGGGTTTCTTAATTTTGAAAACTTTTTTTTTCCCAAATTCCTTTGAGGGGTATTGGGGCCTCTTGCCTTTTTTTTTTCCAGCCTTCTGCTCCGCATCGCCCGGCTACAACTTTTATTTTTTTTTTTCTTTGCCTGCTTGTTAGTTGATTTTCCAGCTATTTTTACCCTATCTTCTGACAATTTGGTCCCCAGGATGTATTTCTGGTTTAGGGTCTTCCCCCAAGTCCTTTCCTCTGTTCTTTTCTTTTTCAGCCTTTTTTCTTCACTTACAAAAAATTTTCCCTTTTCTTTGGTTGCATTGGATTTCTTGGGTAACTTGGCGTCTCTTTCCCTGGATGTGCTCTTTCCCCCCGCCAGCTTGACGGTCAAATCAGACCCCCCCCCCCCCCCCCCTCCCCTTTTGTGTTTCCCTTAGATTTTTTTGCCTTTTTTCACTGATTTTTTTTCAACCTCCCTGAACTGGATTTTTGGAGAATAGTTGGCCCAAGTCTTTTTGTTATGGCCTGTGCGGTCCCATTTTGAGACTCCTCCCTTTAATGTTTCCCCTAGGCGTGGCCGACGATCCCCACCTGTCTCCTCTTTCTTACGGTACTCCCCCCCCCCCCCCCACTCCCTACAGCCCCTTTCTTTTTCCCCCTTTGCTGGTCCCCGCGGGACAAAACCACCCTCTTTTTCTTCCCCCCCCCGTTTCCTCATCTTTTATCCGAACTCCCAGATCCCTGATGTGCGTCATCTCGCTTTTTTTTTCCCCCCCCACTCATTTCTCTTTTCCCCCCCCCCTCCAAGACCCCCCACCTCAGTTTTCCCCCCCAGTTGGTTTCTCCTCTTTCCCCAACCTTTTTCTTTTTTTTTTTATTCCTCAACCAACCTTTTCAAAATTCCATCCCCCAGACCGGAAGTTTTATCTTTTCCCTTTTGGGTGACATGTCTAACAGTGGTTCCTTGGTCAAACCCCTCTCCCTTCTCCACTGGTCCCGTTGGGCTCACTTTTCCCTTCCTTTGCCCCGGCTTGTTTTCTGGTGGGTTTTTGGTGACTATTGTTGGATATGGTGGTTCCCTTGACCCCCTCCTGAGTGTTCCACTTGATTCATTTCATTTACTTGACCCCCCCACTTTTTTGTGACTGGTTGTACGGTCGATTTGATATGTTTTTTCTTCGTTCCTTACGACACAAGAGTTTCTTCATACTTTTGCTGGATCCTTTTTCTCTTTGAACTCCCTTTCCCTTTTCCTCTTTTCTGTTACCCTTCCTCCCCTTAAGGTGGTTTTTCTCCCCGTCGCTAGCTTTGACTTAAGATGCAATTTATCACTAGCCAACGCCCAGGCCCCTTTCAGACCTGATGTCCCCCGTTTTCTGAGTTTTTTTTTTTTTTTGACAGCCCTTTTCCGATCGGACACTTTGACCAACACCAGCCCCCCGCCAAACAAACTCTTTTATCTTAAAGGATTTCCCTGTTTTTTTGCCTGGTTTTCCTCTATGTTGCCCCCACCTCCTCACACCATTCTCTAACCACACCCCCCCCACGCCACCAGGCGATTAACCCTTCGCCCCCCCTATTACATTTTTCCGTAAGATGGCTCCACCCTTTCACACCATTTTCCCTTATTTCCCCTTTTTCCCAGCCAACACCTGTTGGCACTTTTTTACTTTGTAATTTTTATTCCCAAGTTTGTTGCGGACATCCCCCCCCCCCTCCCCACCTTAAACTTTTTTTTTCTGGGCGACATTCCCCCCCCCCAATTTGGTAAACTTTTCTTTCTCTTCGTGTTTTTTCATTTTTTTTTTACACTTCTTTGCATAGTTTCTTACTTGACTTTGGTCTCCTCCCTCTTCAGGACGTCCTTCCTTCAACTTTATTTTCGGATTCAACCCCTTTCTTTCTTACCTTGCTGCCCAGACACCCAGAGTTTTTTTTTCCCTCCTCTGGCATGGCCGACAAACTGTTTGCTGTTTAGGCTTGTCCCTTTTTTTGTAATTAGCGAAACCTCGCTCTTTTTCCCCTTTTCCTACACTCTTCCTGAATATTAGGTTTCTCCCACTCGCCAGTGATTCCCATTAACCCACGGCCCCCCCCCTTTTTTATGTCCCCCCCTTCTTTGACCGAACCCTCCTTCCTCAGGGAGTTTTTTCCCCCAACCAGAATCCCCTTTTTCTTCCGGTTGAAAAATATTACCAACCCCCCCAACCCACCTTTTTCTTTTCTTGCCCTTTTTGGCCGCCGGCTTTCGTGTGTGCTGTTAGACGGGTGAGAACATTCCCTCTCTTCTTTCCAGTCCCCCAAGTAATCGGCCCCCGAAGGGTCCCTCAGCTAGTACTTTTTTTTCTTTTTTTTCACACCCCCAAGGATCCTTTCCGACGAACCCCCTCCCTGCCCCCCCGCTTTTGGTTTTTTCGGTGCCTCTGCTCACCCCACTGTCCCTTGTGGTCCAAAATTTGTAGGCTCTTTCCTTTTCCCTCGTCTGAACATACTGCCCCCTTTCAGGTTTTCCCCAATCCCCACCCCCCTTGAGGGTTTTCCCTTTGCGATTCGTGAGCATTCTAAAAACACAAATTTTCTTCCTTGCCCCTTTGCCCCCACACTACCACGATTTCTCCTTTTTTGTTTTTCCCATCACAGACTTTTTTAATTACCCTCAACACACCCCCTTTTTCCAGCTATTCTTACCTTCTTTTTCCCCCGGCCCCCCTTGCACTAACAAATGGTCCCCCCCCCCCCCCCCACCTTTTTTTTCTGTTTTGGTGCTCGCCGTATTGTTTCCCCCGACCACAGCTCCTGTTTCCCTTAGTTACACTCTTTTTTTTTTTTGTCCAGGCATACTCACCCCCCCGCGTTTTCCGCCGCCAACTGCCCCCCCAACCTGTTCAGCTATTTATTTTCCTCCCGTTTCCAACGGCCTTTTTCCAAACCCCTACGTTTGACCTCCCTCGGAACATACCAAAGTTCTGGTTTTCCTCCCCGTCTATTTTTAAGGGTGTTCCAGTATCCCCCTTGTCCCTCCCCCTTTCTTACTTACCAGCAATCGTTCTTTCCTCCCCTGGGGAACATCCCCCGCTTGAGCTGATCTTTTTCGTCCCCCCCCCCCCGGACTCCCCCCCTTCGTAATCAAGCCTTTTCCCCCAATTTCTCTGTGTTGGTGCCCCTCTTTCCCCCACGACCCCACCCTTCCGATCCCTTTTAGCAAGGTGGCCCTTTTTTTCGTGTATCCCCCCCCTTATCCTGCCCTTCCCCTCCCTTTTTCCCCCCCCCCCCCCCCCCCCTTTTTTGTTTGACGCCGGTACCCTCCCCCTTTGGTCCAACGCCGTTTCTTCCTTTTGTCTTCTGAGGCGTTAGGTGTCTTTTTTCTTTCTCTCCCCCTTTCGCCTTTTTACAAGGGATGTGCTTGTTCCTTTTTTTTTTTTTTTTTTTTTCATAATCCCTTTGTTTTTCGATTTAGCTCCCCCTTCTTATCGTTTTTTCCCGGAGGATTATCCCCTTTTTTCTTTTTTCGTTAACTTCCGTTGGCTCCCCTTTGGACTGGCACCACGGGAAGGTTTCCGCAGTCTTTCTTTCCCTGATTTCCTCCCTTCTTTGTTGTGAAAACTTCGGATTTTGTTCTTTTTTTTTTTTTCCGTTTTCTTTTCCCCTCCCCCCCCACTTCCCCTCGGGTTTGGGAGTGATTCATTACCCAGTGGTGCGGATTGTCGTTTCACCGGTGGGCAAACACAGTGAACGATCACTCCCCCTCCTTTTTTAGCTTTTCCCCTCCCCTGTCCCCCCTGAGGGGCGACACAATTTTTTTCCCAACTTGCCTTGTTCGATCTTTTTCCGGGGTTTATTCCGACCGGCGGGTAGGTGGTTTTTCACCTTTCGTGCCTTTCCGTTGGGTCCTTCTTTCAAATTTAATCCGTTGGTTTTTTTTTTTTTCTTGGTCTTCTTTTCCGGCCTCTGTCCCTGTTTTGTTTTAGAGCGCCCCCCTTCTTGCATCGCCCACCTAGGTTTCTTTCCGTCTGCGTGATTTAGCCTCTTCTCCTTCTGACCACATTTTCCGGTTTTTGATGTTACCGAGTTGCCCACCACGGCTGGTTTTGGAATTCTCTTTGCCGGTTTTATGCACCCCCCGACACCCCTTTCCCTTCCTTTTTCTATTGGTTTTGGGGTTCCCCATTTTATAGTCTGGTTTCATTTTTCCCCGTCCCCGTCCGCGGAGCCTCCAAGTCCACGTTTTTTGTTTTGCACTGTTTTTTTTTTGAGTCTCGTTTGCTCCGTGCCCTCTGTCCCCCTTTCCGGACCCTGCGAACCACTTTTCTTGCTTTTTGGTTGGCCTTGTGGCACCTCGGTTTCTTTCTTGTCAAACTTGGCCTCTGTGTCTGCGAAAGTTTACAGGATGTTTACTATTTTTTTTTGACTGACCCAACAAATGCGTTTGTGTCCTTTTTCCCCCAACCCCCCTCCATCAACCCATCCATTTCCGTGATGCTGCTCCTTGACCCCCCCCTCTTGGCTGCAGAATTAAGATCACTTCTCGCACTTCCCCCCCCCCAGGATGTGAGTTTGCTTAACCGTTTTCCCCTCTGGGCATCCCTTTTCTTTTTGAACCCGAGACCCCTTCAAACAAGTTTTTCCAGTTTTGTGGTTTATGGCCCCCCCCCCCCCTTTTCATTTGCCTTGGAAATTTCCCCTAAACATGCATACAAATTTACATCGGTGTCCTTTTCAATTTTTTGTACCCTTTTGATCCAAATTTGGATGAATCCCCCCGTTATAGGAAGTTCCCTCCTTTTGGGCCCCCCTCTTTACCTATCCGTGGTAGCTGTTGGTATACATGGTGTGCGTCATTTTACCTAGAACACCATTTTGCGTTGTTCCCCCCAACTCTTTGGCCTGACTCCTCCACTTAGTGTCGTCCTGGTGTGAACTTGTGCTATTCTTTTTTGTCGCCTTATTCTCCAGCCCCTTTTTTTTTTTTTTAAGGACTTTGTTCCTTTTTTTTCTACCCCCCCCTTTTTCCTTTAATTTTCCCTTCCC
>Ga0179593_1296700_pt1 | contig 17904 bp, 15 predicted proteins | sample CZODoug2_1_08_16_FD_185931 | JGI IMG/M metagenome (GOLD analysis project Ga0179593, IMG submission 185931) | Vadose zone soil fungal communities from Angelo Coast Range Reserve, California, USA - CZODoug2_1_08_16fungal (PacBio error correction) | ecosystem: Environmental > Terrestrial > Soil >... | reverse complement strand
AACCTTTCAGCACGTTATCTCTTTTATACGAATTAATCGGTTTCTGCCTCACCTTTGGCTGCCGCCGCGCCTCCCCAGCCCCACCCATTGATCATCCCCGTCCGCAGATTGTGCTCGTAGTGCCATTCCTTTTCAAAAAACCGATCGTTGTTCTGAATAGAACCTTCGCGTTTTACTCCCCCCTAGCGGCGCACTCCTCTCTGGTCCATTCCTTTGTTCGACGTGTTGGATCCAGCCGGCCTGCTCCTAAGCCCTTCTTCTATTTTTCGAAATATTTCCCCCCAATCATTGCTACTTCCCCCTGTGTCTTCTTTGTGTCCTTTCCTGAATCGTCAGCGACACACTTTTTCCCGCGATGCAGTACACGAAGTAAGCGTTCTTTCTCCAACGACACTTAGGTCGCTTTTCCTTCTCGCTCCTGATTCTCACCCCTTCTGCCCTTTCTGTAAATGTTTCCTTTGATATAGTCCAACTTGGGTTGTGCGCCCCCGGCCACGACGTTTCCTCTGGTACATCTTTTCGCTCCCCTATCGCACTTCCCGACTTTTTAACTTAATGAGAGATTCTAAGAGGTTGGGCGGGATTTCTGCCCCTTTCTTTGCATTTGGCGTTCGGTTTCGACCACTTTGCACGCCAGACCCCTTGCTGAAAGACTAAGAAGAAGAGCAACGCGAGTCGCACACTTGACGGCTCCGGACGTCCATTACTACAGCGCGTGAAGGATTTCCCCCTTTATAGCGACTGCTCCTCTTTTTTTTTTTTTTTTTTTTTTTTTTTTTTTTTTTCATCTCCTCCCCCCCCCCCCCCCCCCCCCCCCCGAGGAGACTGGATTCGATGACTTTCTCCTTCTTAGCTCGGCGAACCGTCTGTCCGCGTCCGCCTCTTTCAATTTCTTTCTCTTCCTTATTTTCTTCCTTCCCTAGATTTCGGAACTCCTTGTTGCCGCCTCTTTTTATAGGAAGATCTCGACTTCTAGCAGCTTCAGATCCCCTTATTTTTCAACGTATCATGCTTCTTCTTTTCAGCCGCGGATTCTTTTTCACTCCCACTGATTTATCACTATTCCGATCCCCTGTCCCTTATTTTGCCCATACTTTTTGTCCTCCCCTCTCAAGATTCGCGCCGTTCCCAAGACATACTAAAAATGGGCGGCGGTTTTAACGCCACCTCGATCGATAACTCTACTTTCCTTCATCCCGTCACTCCTTCCTCTGGTGGTTTACCTTTGGACACCTACGATTGCAGTCAGCCCGGTCCATATCCTATGTTGTCCTCGTTTTCTTTGGTCCCGTTTCTTGCTTTCTTGCTTTTGCCATGCAAACCAAAGATTACCCAACAGCAAAAATTATAAACCTTTTCCTCCCCCCTTCCTGCTTTTTCATTGAGCGCCTCCCCTTTCGCAACTTTACACACCAATTCGGAGTCGGTGTGCGCATTACCGACTGAACTCTCCTTTCCGCCCAGAACATTACTCCGCAAACCTTTTCTACTAGTCCGCGAAAAAAGGCCCGGGTCCCTATCCAGTTTCGAGATGACCTCTGTCTCCGACAAGAGTTTATCCAGGGATTTCTTTTTTGCAAACCTTTCCTCTCATCTCCCATGAGCTGCCGCTTCGGGCTTTCTAGCCTCTTGTATGCTTGAAAGCTCCTGAGAGCCTCTAGAACCGCAGGACTCTTGCGCAGCAAAACGCGGCACCTATCTGTTCGTGGCACTGAGTTGAGCTTCTCCCCGAAACCTGAGATTACTGCTCCCACGGCAAGCGTTAAGGCTTGGCAAAAAACCAAACCCGTTCATCCACTACTCAAGCCAATCCTCCCGCGGGACACTCCCTTTCCCCCCATTTTCCCCTTCGGATTAAAAGGCGTCCAGCCTTTTTTCCTTATCTCCTTTTTTCTAGACGAATGGTGAAATTCTTCTGCCTAAATGACAGCGGCATACGTCCTCGATCACGCGTCCCCTCCATATAATGCCTCCACCTCGGATTCAATTTCCGGTGTTAGTGTTTCCTTTGGGTTTATTTGATTAGACGGATCTTACAGCTCCCTCCAGGCCTTCGTTGCACGTCGGAAGTCGTGTCCCAAATCTTTCACTCCCTCTAACCTCCCTGACGGCTTTTTGCCAGAATGTTTCCCTTGTTCCTCCGGACTGAGACCGACCCCATTTCCCGCTCCCTTTTTTCCCCTTTCATAGTTAACCAGAGACTAATTGAATATCCCGGCAATCCTCCTGCTTCTTAAAGAATTTTCTCTTGGATTGAAGAGCCCTCTAATAATACGTTCTGAATTTTATTCCCTCAGCGCTATTCCTGATTGCCTATTTGCCCCCCCCCCAAGAACGCTAGCACAGATTATATTGTCTCCCGTTCTCCCACTCAAGACTTTCGGCCGAAATTTTGCTTGCAGCTGCGTTTTCGGATTTGCGCGCTTTCTGTTAAGTCCTCCTCCGCACTCCCGGCGACCCGTCCTGGGCGGACAGCAATGATAGGTGTTCTCCATAGACACGATGGCCTTCCCCTTCCAAAAAGGACCCCCATGACTTTCGGGTGGCTGCTAATACTAGAGGTCTGCTTGATTCGCCATCTCGTCTTGTGCTCGGCGTTAGCCCTGTACCCGCATTCTTTACCGCCTGAGCCGTTCTTATCACCTTTAAGTTTTTTCCATGTGGATGGATTTGCTCGCGGAAATCAGGCTTGGTCATTTCTTCAGGCGCTTCCCTAACTGATTCTCGTCTTAGACTTGGCCTCGCCGAGCACGATCAACGTTTTCCTTAGGCCGGATAAAGAGAAATGTCCGATTTTACAGGGACGCGATACTCCCGGCTGACTTCTTTATCCTGGCCGAATGGCTTTTCACACCGACAAATGAGGTTAGGTAAGGTTTCACCATGGTTGTTCGTCGAGAAGCGCGGGAGCTGTTCTTTTTTTCAATCCAACCCCCCTCAAACGCCCTCATGGGCGCGTCATAAAGAAGTTTTGACTGCTAAGCGAGCTTGTCTTGAAGAAGGATATATATTCCCTCTCCTTCCCCACGAATGAGGTCCCCATTCAGTGGGTCTTTCTAGTGTTCGGCATCACCAAAACAAGTCGCGAATGAGCTACTAATATCCCACTCCCCTTCCGCCCTCCTTTGATCCTTCTAGTTCCCTTGCTTGGCTTTCGCCAGGATAAAGATTGCCTCCGTGTACGAAGGTGTGATTTTAGTGGTTGGATCGTCAATCTCGACCTCCTGCACCTTGCTCTCCCAACCGTTCCCCGATTTTATTTTCTTCCCTCTTTACCCTCGTTGTGTGTTCTTTTTCTCTTAAGTTCCAGGTCCCTGTTAGATACTCCCCGGTTTCATTCGGTTACGTTCCCCTCACAAATAAGAACGGAAAGAGTGAAACGGCTTCTTTTTCCCCCCCTTGAGTTCTTGTATCCTCCTCCCCCCCCAACTCTTTCGCATTGGATTGCGATTCTTTTTCGGCCCGACCCGACGTTTTTTTTGAATTCCCCCCCCTCGTCTCGAAGCCCGCGCGTTTTTTTTTTGCTGCTGATAAATCGATTCTCCCCCATCCGCACCCCGCTTTCCCCCGGCCTCATGGCCCAACTTCTGTATATATCGCTAACCCTTTTTGTCGTGCTTAAATCAATGCCCCAGCTTCGCGCTTTCGACTTGAGACACCATGGACCTCATCTCTCCCAATCACTTTTCTTCTGTGAATTCTTTTCCCCCCTTTTTTCTTAAGTTCAGCCGCGCGTCCCTGATGCTTCCGTTCAGTTTTTGATCCAGGCCAGCGGACATCCCCCCCGCCCCCTTTGAAAGTCTAGGGCCCCCCCTGCGACGGCATGATCAAACTCGTCGTTTTCGCTCCCTTTTCCCCCCATGTCTTTGATCCCTTAAAAAACGTACGTTGTGATAAAGGGCGTTTGGACTTTGTTCCACCATGCCTTTCCTGGAATCTGCCGCCCAGTCCTCTTTTTCTTCGCTAAAGCAGGCCCGCAGTACTCCCTTAGAGAGGCAATATTATCAGTCTTTCTTCCCATCTTTCCTCATCGTGCGTGACCTATCCCAGTTCCTGATGTATTCCCCCAGTAGGACGTTAGTGCCTGAATAAATTACAACCCCCCCGAAGCCAATTACCCGCCTCCCCCCGCGGCAAAGGCATTCTTTCAGCTAGGAGTGGACCCTCCCACCATGAAGTCGGTTCCGCTACGTCTCTTTTTTACCCTCCCTGCCTCTGGGTTTTCTCGATTTAGTACAACATTGCATCTCTTTCGGCGCGTTTAACCGCGTTGACCTTTTTGACCCCCTAATGTTCTCCGGACGACTTTTTGCCGATGAGATTAAAAGGTATCCGATGATGATTTTACGATGTCTTCGACTTCGTGGTGCACAGTTCCCCACGCTTGTTCGGTTTAACAGAGGCCCCCCTTTTCCCAGGGAACAGCGGGCACCCCTCGTCTCTTCTTTGCCTTTCGGATTTTGTCGAATTCCGCCACCGGAAAGGGGTGACTTCTCCCCATAACCACACCCCCAGATCCCCGGCCCCCGTTGCTGGACCCTTTGCTTCCCTGTAAACCGCAGTTTAGATTAGCGCGCGTGATCGAATGCATTCCTAGCTTCGGATCACCGCCCCCCCCCTCTCCCCTTGCGACGCTCCTTGAAAGCCTGGCCAACCTTTTGTTTTTTCCGAGGGACGTTAAGACAGGGGTGCCCGCTAAGTCTCCCTTTGGTCTCTTTTTTTTTACCCTGGTGTTTGATTTTTGTTTTGTTTTTATGCTCGAATTCTTGTTATATGTGTTTGTCTGATTGCTGTGTGTTGTCGAAATTTTAGGATCTATTGGTTCCACACCTCAGGCTTTTTTTTTTTATTGACGTATTCTTGTGTTTGTTGTGTCTTTTTTTTTGTTTTTTTTCAGTTTGTACTGTTTTTTTTTTGTATTTTTGTTGTTTATGGTGGTTCTGACGGATTAGTCTCCCTCGCCTTTTCTTCGGACTCTCCCCCCACACCTCTCCCCCCGTCAGGCCCTCCTCTCGTTTCAGTGTATATGCAGTAAAGGTTTTCCTCTAATCCCCCCGTAAACCTCGTTCGTCTTCACTGACCCGCGTTTGACAGATGCACCCCTTAGCGTAAGCACAGAGTTCACCTCTTTTCTGTTCCCCTATGTCCGTGGGGCTGCTACATGTTGCGGACGTCTTCCTGCGGTAATAGGCATGCGCCCCCCCCTCCTTTGGATTCCCCTAGATTGGATACAGATTGTACTGTTTTTAGGGATCGATTGGGGGCTCGTGGGCCTGTCGTTCTTTTTCCAGGCCACATGGCGCCGCGCCCCCTCGGCAACGTATGATGGACCTTTTCGGCGCTTTCCGCTGTAACTGAGGAGCTTTTCCTTTCTTCCCCCAGGCTCTTCTTGGAAGTATAGGGTAGGGCGTTACGACCGGAACCCGCCCCCCTTTTTTAACCTTTTTTTCTTTTCCCTCTTTTGTCCCTGCCCCCTGCGTCGCGACGACTCTCTTCAGCTTTGAGGCTCCCCTTTTTTTAAGGCGTAAGAACAAAGTTTGATTCTTCGTCGATAGTTGAAGAATTCCCCCTTTGTGTTCTCACAAGCGTCTTATTCGCCTCCCATTTTTAAGGTGCATGGCCTCCCCGACCATGGCCAATATGTGTACGTTTTTGACTCCCTTCTGAGATGGAAAGCCAGACGATCACGACCTTGGCTTCCTCACCCCCTCTGAATCGGGACGAACTGCCCCCCCCCTCTCCGGTTTCACAAGAATCGTCGCTGTAACCTCGGTTTCTTCCGTCTCGCGATTGACGGCGATTTTAGACGTTCCCGGTTCTTTTTCGTTTCTTTTGGTCAGCACACGCCACCGCCCTGAGTAAATCCTTTGCCCCCCACCCTTTCTTTCCTTTCTCCCGGCCGTCGATTTCTTTCGTATTTCTACGCCCCCCCCTAGGAGTGTCTCTGTCCCCGGGCCGATGATCCCACCCTGAACCCCCGGAGAGCGATATAGGAGAACTTTGACCAAAGGACGATTTCCCCAAGCGGCAGGTAAGATTAAGCCGTTCTGCGAGAGCGCGGTACCCTTCTAGTCGTTCCCCAGTATTTTATTGTTTTGTCCTGCCCTTAGCGTACTGCTGGCTGGTTTCCTATTCCATACTTCAGCCCTTTTACGGAGGAGTTCTCCTCTTTTCCTGATCGTATTCTTCGCGACTCTTCTCCTGATACTCTAAAAGATTGGGGGTGTCACAAAAAAACTTCGCGGGTTTGAGTTTTCCTCGCATGTATTTCCCACATTAGGAATATCCCAATCAAACGTCTGTTGATTTCTTCTCTTAAGATGGCCTTTCCCTAACAAAACTCTCTTTCTCTTCTTCCTTCACTTGTGTCGTGATTGCGCGCTCGCCCCCCCCCTTTCTTTTCTCGAAACCGAAAAAATAGTCCTTTAGAACTGGTTGAGATAAGACATTGACAATCTATATCTTTTCCTCCTCCCTTTCCCTTTTTTTTTGTGCCTCTCTTCCGTAGTTATTCCCCATTCGCATTTGATTCCTGACTTCACTAGCTGTTCCTGAAACCTTGGGGCTGCGAGCGCCTTCCTACACCCTTCTCCTTCGCCGTTAGATTTTATTGCATTCCCCTCGAGCCGGCCATCACCGATCGTAGCCCAGGAGTGGTCCTCAAATAGATCTCACTAACCTCTGCATCCCTATGCGCCAGTCGTACTCCGATCAGCCGTGCTGATGACGGCCTTATCTGCGTGAATGCGACAGGAAAATCGAGACGGTCCCCTGGATGCAGGAGTTTTCCTCCTCTGGACGACATCCTGAACCAGACTCAGGATCGCTTTATAACAAAACAATAGAACTTTCCGTCTCAAGCCCCCCGCCCTTTAATATGGCTCTAGCAGGAAATGCTACTGTGACTTTGTCCATCGACAGTTTCATAGCCTATGGAGAAGGGATCACGGTACCGTTATTGGCCCAAGTCTCCCCGCTAATCACTAGCCCCCCCCTCAACACCCTTTTCCCTCGTGCACCCTATGGTTCGGAAGGGATTTTTCACAGTTGCTTGGTCTGCGGTCCCCCCTTCCTGACCCCAAGAACCAATACCAAGGGGCGTTACCAACCCCAGCGATCGCTTAAGTCCTCCGCTCTCTCGAACCCCTCTGTTCTTCCCGGTGAAACCGGTCCCACATTCATTTCAGATTCAGGCTTGTTCGGACTTCAAGCCTCTTCTTACGATGTTCGCACCTCAGACTTCTTTCCTTATCGATTTCCTTTTGTATACTCGAATGTGCAGCCATGCAAATCTCATCGATGTCGGCTCCCCTTTATCTTCCGCTTCGCCCCCCCCTCAATGATCTTCTTTCTAATACCAGGTAAGTTGTTCTGAAATTCACTCGGATTCGCTCACCCTCCATTCGCTCGTTTTTCTTCCCCCAAAGCCCATCAATAAACTCGGAGTTACGCGTAACCGAACTCGATACTCCTTACCTAGCAATCCCGCACCCCCCAGACGATATGGGTTGACCAATAATCAGGGAGCACCCTCGCCTCCTTCTTCCTGTTCCTGCATGAGTCAGTCCTTCCCTCACTGTGTTCTGCAAGTGCACTGGAAGTCTTTATCGAGGGCAAAGAGCTCACCACCGCTTCCCCCCCCCCTCCGGCACCTGAATAAACCCATCTTTTTTCTTCATGCTAGAAACCGTGAGTAGTGGGGCCACCTTGACACCAATCTATTAGTAGTTTGGCTCAGACCTTACCTTACTTAAGAATTACTCCCTCCACTCGCATGCCCCGCATTCCAATGAAAAAGAGCGGTCCCCTTCCTCCCCCGCTTTTTGCCGATCTTTTTGCACTTTCTTGCCATTCTCCGAACTAGTTCTTACGCTTCTTGCGTGAGGACACAACAAATTTTACTGGAGTCTAATCAGGGACAGTTTTAGTATGCTGAGAAGGGGGTGACTTGCTCGGAGCGTTGAGCCCTTGCTTTTCTAGCTCCTCCGCTCGCTCAAAAGAAACTAAAGCGCGCTCCTTAAGCCCACACAACCAATTTTATCTACGCTTTTTCATGAATTGTGAGCCCCCTGTATATGTGGGTACCCTAAACCGTGTTAGTCTTTTCTCCACCTTCCGACTTACGGGATAAAACCCATCAACCCAATTTTCATCCCATAAACCTAACTCCTCCTGGACCCATAAATGGCAGGCCCTGACGGAAAATGAAGAGTGGTCTCTTTATCCGCTGCTTTCCCCTCCCAGCCGCGCATGGATGCCCCGGTGCCTCCCCCGTCCCTCTCCGGGATTATTCTTTCCGCGCCGCCCTTCTACCGTTCCGTTGAGAAAGAAACGGTAGCCTGTATGTCGGGTTTTTGTTGCGGGGAGGAAGTGATGAACCCTAATATCCACGTCATTAGTTTTGATTTTCTTTTTAGACCCATAAGACACTGCCCGCAAAGCGTCCGGCTTTTTTCCCGCCTTTGTTTACCTGGGCCCCTTTCCCTGCGGCTACAAGTTATTTTTAAGTAGACCCACCCCAGTGCCCTCGTAGATACCCTCTCCACCATTCATTTCCCCCCTGCCCCTTAGCTGGTCTGCCTCTCTTTTTCCCTCTTCGATTCAAAGAGGGAATCTCACCTACGAGCCCCTGTTTTGCATTTCCTGACATGAAGCGCGAAGACCAGTTTCGTCCGTTGTCCTTTTCCCCCCCCAAAGAATGTAGCTACCCGCTCGTCTATTGTCCTCTTCCCTAATGATTTATGTGACTTCCCTTGCGCGGGGTTGCGAAGGCGTGGCCTCTGCTTGTTTTTCCCTTAATTCAGGCCCCCCCCCTCCCGTGGCCTGACGCTGCTTTTTCCATACATTTTCGCTACGATTTACGGAAAAGACGATCGTTTCAATGGAAGCATCCCCCCCCCGTATTGATCTCCTGAGCGCGTGCTTGCGACCGTCTTATTCTCCTTTTCAGGCCGTCAACGCCGCTTTCCCAAGTCATCCCCCCCCGTGCGGATGTACCGGTTTTCCCCCTGTGATGGTTGAGCGGGAATAACCAGCGTGTTTGAAAGCGGTCGTTCCGTAGACAGGCGTTACTTTAAAGATGCAACGCTGATTTCCGCCTTCTTTTCCGACCCGAGAAACGACGTACTTTATCCTTGGACGCTCCCGCGGCTTCCTGATGTGCTTGGCCCTCCCCAATTTACACAATTGTAGGAATCCTGGAATCCATGTGTCTCCCGGCTCTCCTCGAGAAGCTTTGTCGTGGTCAACCCAACCCGCCAAAAGAAATGGTTTAAGCGAGATATCCTGCAGTTTTGCCATTCTCCAGCTTTCTTCTTTTTAGTTCCGAATGCCATCCCTTCCGTCTCCCAGACCGACAGGTCGGGCTGGCTTCTCGAAGAGTGGTTTTTCAGTACCAAACCCCCCGTCTGCGATCTCTCCTCGCTCCCCCATAAGGAATCCTAGGTCTTCGGAAGATCAGACATGGGAGATTTGACTAAGCGTGACCCTCATCTTCCGTTTCGTTAAGGATTTCCTTGATTTCTTAGTTGTGTGAATTTCCTCGCCCCTTCCGTTTCTTCTCCTTTAAACCCGAATAGATTGTGGAAATGCTAGATGCCTCTCCCGTTGGTGTGGGGATAAGTTAATAATCTCTTTCCATGTTAGCTCCTTCCGGTGTCATATTTTTCGTGTCTAATCTCCTTCAGAATCCTTTCCCCTACGGTTTCATCGTGCCGCTTCCTTTACCAATATTTTGAATTGACTTGCGGATGAGTGCGATTTAGTTTTCTTGCTCGCGCGACTTGATCTTCCCCCTTCTCAGCCAGCGTTTTTGATAAACCGCGATCTTACAGGTAAGCACGTCCCGCAGTGATTTCATTTCAAAACTGCTTTATCCCTTGCTGCGGTGGACTACAAACAGCTCTCTCCGCGCTCGCGGACCCTGGTTGTTCCCTCCCCCCCCCGATACCCCCCCCCCCCCCTCATCCTTGTGCAACACCAGTCAGAAGGAGGAAGATCCGTGGAGTCATCTCAGTTTCTAGTCTTCTTTTAAAAATATAGTTCTAAACATGTCGTGACACTTGCGCTAACGGCCCAGGAACCGAATAACTCGTCCCGGTCCCACTCCCTACCCCTGACCCCTCCCTGCTCCCCATCATCCATGGAACCCCGCCTTTTTCTGTCCCTGCCTTCTTACTTGTGAAAGCTTCTTTCTTATCCTCATATCCGCTCCTACTAATCGGCATAAAGAGCAACATATGGCTATAAAGAATAGGTCATGTGGTCCCTTTCTTTCCGCCTCCTAGTTTCCCCCTTTCAGCCTTCTTATATCTGGCATCCCCCCTGAAGTTCGTGATGAATCATCTGCCCCAAAGCGAACGGAAGATCTGACCCCGCCGCGCATTCTCCCATTTCGGCTCCATCGGCTTTAGTGATACCTTTTCTCCCCCCCAGATCGCATAAGATTACTTAAAGTAAACCCCCGGCTCAGGGGACGTCTTGCATTCGCCCCTGTCCGCTCGTATTCTGAGATGCGCGCTTATTTTTTGACTCCGCCTTGTTCGCCCGACTAATTGCACTATACCTCTTTTAGATGAGAACCCTGTCATCAGCTGTGTACCCGCTATTTCCTTTTGCCAGTAAACAATCCGGGCCGCCGAGAGAAGTCCAATGGTAAACACGCCTTTTCCAAAAAAGCCGGCGCTTTTAAGGCGTGCCCTCTGATTTTTTTCTTTTTACCCCCCTTCTACCACCTAAACCACGGACGAGGATTTCTGCTTCTAGTTAACAAAAAACCTACCCAGACACTGTTCTGGCCTGTTCACCATGCTAGCTTTTTTTCCCCTTTCTATTGTTGAGCGTTCCGAATCATTCAAATCCAGATGAGGTCAGCCGCGATGCATAAATGCTGCTCGCGAACGCGCTTTTCCTCTCCTACACAGTCGCCTGCATTTCCGCCGCTTAGTGCAGAGACGAGAAGGAGGATTTTTGGTCTCTGATTTACCCCTGGTGATGTTTCATGACTCAAAGCTGAAGATTCGTGTAAGCTCCTTTTAGGTCGAAGTTCTCGATTGGCTCCCCCCCCCCCTCCTTCCTTAAAAGCTATTGACGCTTTTTTCTAGCCTTTCTAAGGAGTGCGAGGTCTGGGTCGCGAGCGGATCGTCAAGCTGCTGTTCTTTCCCGCTGCTCTCCCCCCAGACGCCTCCCCTCCCGCCCTAACGCGATAAACTTGTCCTTCCCCGCATGTTCCAAGAAAATCTTGTTTCCCCCCATATTCCCTGATCCCTTTCGCTCCATGCTCTTTTTCCCGAGCCGTTTTTTTTTGATGGCTCTTTTCTTCCTTCCTTTCGCGCACGGTCTGAGCCACAAAGAATCATCGATGTTTGTCCCTGAGCTCTTTCTCCTCCTCAGCTCTGTTCCCTTTTGCAGGGTTGAGCGCTTGTGTTATCTTTTGTCTTTTTTTTTCTATCATAGAGCAAGGAAAGAGATACGTTAGAACCCCCAAGATCCCATCGTATGCTGGGAAACGTTTTCCCTTCTAGCATTTGTAAAATATGCGGCGGGTGCCTCAGTTCCTTTCCCACCCCCCCCCCTTTCCGAAGTTGAGACTAGATATAGAGGTTCCCCTTGACCGGCCAATAAGAAATTTAAAATTTGGTTCCTCTTATCTCAGGTGCACCGCGCTCTGTCCCCTTTTTCTCTGAATTGTCATCCCGCTAGTCCTTTAGACGTCTAACTCAAAAATGAAGGATATTTTTCCAAGGAATATTGGTAGCGACCCCCGATTCGATATTTCCTCCACTCATCGGCTTTTTGCCTGTTCCTTGTTGATCTAACCCCTTGCGGATCGCAGGAAGAAGTTGAGAGGGCGCAACTCACTCGTTCCTTCAATATCTTGGACTTTCCTCACAAAGCTTCATCCCCCTCCCTTCCTGTTCCAATCCTTTTTCCCCCCTCGGCGTTTCCACGGGTTAGCAGACGATAATTCAGTCCAGAGCGAATTCGCCTTTAGTGGTATTGGCTTGCCCGGTTGGTCTGCAAATCTCCGCGCCAAGTTAGTTCAATCCCGGCCCACCTTCTTTTTCCTCTTGCAGTCTTTGCCGCGTTCTTTGATGGTACGTCGTTAGCGGCAAAACGTCCTGTTTTTATCCCGGCCCCTGTTGTATGCGCCTCTTTGCGTCCCCTTCCCCCCCGTTTTTCTTTCCAAATGTTCCTTCATTCCTCCGCTTTTTCTTCACCGATCCTTTGAACCTTATCTCTTTTTGTACTGACAGCGCTTGTGCTGTTCTGCTGTCCGTTTTTGCCCCCTCTCAGTCCTTGCACATCCCCTTGACTCTTCCCTATTTTCCTCTTCTTCCGCTTGTCTGCAGACCTTTGATTCTAACTCTGTCGCTGCTTGACTGAGTGTTTTTCCTCGATCGTAATTGTCCCTCTTTTTTCTCTTCCCCGAACATCCCTCTTTCTTTCCTTCTTCGGCTTTCCTTTTGACAAACACGCTGCTGATAGAATTTTGGCCGGCGACCCTCCCATGAGCGAGGGCAAACTTATTCTTACCACATAATCCATAAGCTTTTTTCGACTGGCTAATAGCCCTTTTCCCTCTCTTTTATTTTTTTTTGAGATAGAACTTTCGGGAGACCCCAGGTCGACAATTCCTGTATTGTGGATAACGCTTTCTCCTCGGCTCACCGGTGCTCTCCCGTCCTCCCCCATTTCGATCCCCTCTTTTCCCTCCGATTGCCTTTTATATGCAGGCCATCTCTGAGGAAATCAAAGATACGAGGTTTTGCATAGAAAGTTTTCTTTTTACGACCTCTTCGGCCCCCTCCTTTTTTTGGTCCTTCATCTTTGACGATCTGGTTCCTGAGATACTTTTCGCACTCCGCAATCCGAGATTCTGATGTGAAGAGGCCTGAAGAAGGAGGCAGAGAACCATGCAGGTCATCGCTGGCAGTACCCAACCCCCCGAAAAGATACGGATCTGTTTCTTATCCCCTTCCTCTTTTTCCGCTGGTCTTCCCCCTGCCTCTGTGAACGGAGCACTCTTTTTCCAAAGCGAATGTCCTTTTCGGGGCCCTTTCCGCCTCCCAGTACGCCGGGTCATTCTCCCTTGTCATCCTAAGCTTCCTCCTTTCCCTCCTCCCCTCAATTTCCCTAATTGCCGGAGACGATGGGGCAGGTTTCCTACAAGTGATCTGAGGCGAGTTCCGACACACGCTGCACTCCCCCCCTACCCCTTTCCGCAGCTTAGCCTGCAGGAGACACAGATGTTCGCGAGTAATGGTGTCACATTCCTGGCAATTCCTTCCCTTCAGGCTGGTTCGCTTCTCCAGTCCCGTTTTCCTCTTCTTTTTCGAGTTTATAGACTTTTAAGCAGAAGAGTTTGCCTTTTTAAATGGAGATAGAATGAACAATTCATCATCTTGTCGGCTCCCCCCGTTTGAACCCGCCCCTTCTTCCCCTATTTTCAGATCCGGCCCCTTTTTTTCCTTTCCCTCCTCGGCTTGCTTTTCTTCCTTCGCGGACGCGGGCTAAGTTGGGAAGACCATTTAAAGTGGGAGTCTTTTCTTACGCCCTTTCCCGTCTTCACCCCCCTCATCGGCCCTGTTTAATCACTTTTTTTTTTTCCCCCCTATCCGCGACGCGCCTGCCCCAGCTTTTTCGTTACGAATACGTTTTTCTTGTTTTTTTTTTTTTTTTTTTGTTTGTGGTTTTTTTGGTTTTGTTTTTGGGTTTGGAGTTCACACGTTTGATAGACCGGAAGGAGTGCTTCTGCTTGTCTCGCGGTTCCCCCCAGAGCCCCCTTTCCCCCCCCCCTCCAACTGTTTCCCCCTTTCCCTACTTCATTTTTGCTTCCGGAGATCTAGCGGTAAACGTTACCACATAGATGAGGTTGGTTGAGAATTATCGTCCCCCCTTCTCTCTCCCGCAAGTTAAACTTTTCCCAGCCACTTTCGCTCTCCGCCCATCCTTCGGTTCCCTCTCCCTCTCCTTTTTTTTTTTGGACGAGGAGCTAAGAGGCTCAGTTTTCCCTTTTTTAAGGGATGCTTTAGGTTCAAAAAGTGTCTCCGAGGCTCACATGCTGCTGTGGCGGTCTCTTTTTTTAGGGTTTCCCGCTATCTGGCCTCTGACGGTCTCTCCCCTCTCCTCTCCCCAAGCCGCCGCAGGCCGGCCCCGAACAAAAAATTATAGATTGTTGATGAATGATGTGTGAGCAAGTCTCCCTTTTCCGGCCCGTAAACCTGCTCTACTGCAAGCGGCCCTTTTTTCTTTCCCAGTCTCATCGGGCATCTCCCCCCCTCCCCCCTTTTTCTAATCTACCAAGCATCGGCCCCTCCCTTAAATTTTCCCGGACAACTGCGGAACGTTTGTTGTCCGATATTTATCTCTTGATCTTTGAGTCTTGGCTGACCCATCGACTTTCCTCCTCTCCTCCTTTTATTTCATTTCCAGAGTAACGCACACAAACTTTGACAATTAACTGGTAGAAAAGTGGTCTTTTACTTTTTGTATGATTAGGATTAGATTTTAATCCAGGCATGTTTTTTTTTCTTCCTTTGACTTAAAGCCAGCTTTTTGTGACCTTTAAAAGGGTAAGGGGCCCTGACTTCGGCTGTCGCCCAAATACGGTTTACGGGTACCAAACGAGCCCTTCAGCGGACCCCAATCGGAGGTTGAAAATGGAAAGCTACATAGGCTGCACGAAGTCGGTGCTCCCTTCCCACTTCAAAGAGACGTTCCCTTCTTCCCCTTTTTCTAATGCAGACGCAGCCGATGCCGTGGCTTTTGAAAAAATCCTAGAGAACCTCTTCTCTTATGGTCTCAGCTCCACTTTTCCCCTGAGGCCTCCAGTGCCTGCTGGGCGGCCCTTTCCCCCCGATCTTTTTTCCTTTTTGTGCTTTTCATCGGCGTACGGTATTGCTGATTATAAACACCGATTTTTTTTCAGAACCTGTTCCCTGGCCGGCCTCCTCTTCATTTTTTCCACCCCGCGCTTCTGAGTGCCCAAGGTTTTTCTTTTTCTTCCTCCTTCGTGGTGATTCCGGAATTTCGACATTGATTAAAATTGAAGAAAGGCCTGGATCATCACCTACGTTTAAATGCCTTTTTCTGGTCGTTGCACTTCCAGGCGGGCATTGTGATCCCTCCCTCCTACTTTTCTTCACGGTCCAGCGAATGAGCATCAGTCACGATTTCAAAAGCGTTGATAAGATATTTTGCCTGGATCCCGTCTCCAGTCAGTTTTATAAGGGAGGGACTCTGTATAGGATGAGTGCGCGGGCACCCAATTCCCCTTCCCCCCTTTGTTCTTGCTTTCCTTTTCATCCTGGTGGGCAGAGAGACGCTTCTGAGTGTCCTTTTCGCTTTTGTTATTTTTTTTCCCCCCTCCGCCACCCCTCCGTTACGCGGATACACGCGTTTTGCTGTTTCCTCCCTTTTTCTGCTTCTCTGGAATCCTTCCCTCCTACCGCGATCACGAAGTAAGAGTCTCTCTGCCTTCGAGCCCCCTAGGGGCCGACTTTCCTTCACCATCTCGAGCTTCCCACTCGATCGACGTCCATCCTTTGTTTGAGAAACGGCTCGACCGAAGAAGGACACAGTGACGAGTTTCGTTTACTCAATGTATTTTGCTGGTGTTATTGTTGGAACCGCCTCACGTTTTGATCTAAAAACGGTCCCTTCCTATGTTTCCTTCTCTTCTTTCTTTTTCCCCCCCCCTAGTTTGTTGTTTAATTTACGCGTTATTAAACCTCAGGTGAAGTTCGGTTGTTCGCTTAGATTCCTTCAACCTCTCAATTCTTTCACATCCCTTCCCCCTCCCCCTGTTCTCCTTGTACGGTCACCCTCCGTTCGCTCTTCCCAGCCAATCTTGTCGTCAGGTGGAGCGTTTCTCGAGTGTTTTTTAGCGAGCTCATATGAAACGCCAATAGGACATCCACCCGGACGAGTCAGGTGTCGCGCTGTTTATACCGATCGCTTTTCCCCTCCGCTCCATCTGCCTTGAGAGCCATGGACCAAATGCTGACTACCGCGTACACCTGCTGGCGTTGGCTGGTGTTCTAACCATCACAAGTCCGCTCCTTTTGCCTTCTCTCCCCCCGTGACACCTGGAACGCACCGCACCCAATACAGTTTCGGTAATTCGTTCGCCCGCACCATCACCAGCGCACTTTCTCCTTATCTCATCATCCGTTTATCTTTTTCCCTTGCCCTCCTTTACCTTTTAGCCCTTACCCTGTGCTTAGGAACGGACGGGAAGGACGTCCACGCCGAACTTTCGGTTTGTCGCGCTATCACATTCCGCCTTGATTTCCCCGACCGAAAATCCCACACTTTCAAACAGGGAAGCTGAATAAAGGAAGTTATGACCGTGAAGCGGCGTTGCCCTCCCTTCTTCCCCTTTGACTTGATGGTCGACTTCAAGAGCCCCTCCCTTTTTTCTTTCCTTCTCTCCTCCCACTATAGCCCCGCTTATCCTGATTGTAAGGAAACCCATTATGTGAGACCGATCAGGTCGTTATGCTTAGCACCCTGTCTGCCGTTCGCTGCCTGCCTTAATATGACACCCTCTCACGCGTGACCCCCCAGCCCAGTGAACTGGCATTGGAGAAATCGGAGGTTGAGTGGCTCATCGCTCCCTACCCCTCTCGCGTCTCTACCCCTTCTTTTTTTTTTCAAATCCCCTCCCTTTTTTTGCTCATTCGAAAATGCACTTCTAAGGATGAGAGCGCCTTCAGTGTTCGGGAACAGGGACTTCGCTTTATCCGATCCGAGCTTTTTTTGCATATTTTTAGGCTGTACGCTCTCTTCCTCCTTGGTTTCTCCCCCTTTTTCACACTCCTTGTTTTCGTCGCGCGTTCCAATCGTACATGGTAAAAAGCCTGGCACACCCCAACCCCGGCTTATGATGGCGTTCTATTTTTTTTCTCCCCTTTCCACATCCCCACCGAAGGCAGGGGGGGCAGATCTCGTTCATAACCATACACCCCGCCCCCGTTTTCCGGTTTGCGCGTGACCTCCCTCTCCCTTTTTTTCGTTTCGTGTCGTGTTTCGAAGACCTCCCCGAGCAGCATGCTTGAGACCACAGCGATGTAATCAATTCTTGACGCGCGGATTAAAGATTACAATGAGTCCCCTTCCTTTTTTCCGCGTTGGCCGTGAAATTAGTTTTTCCTTATTTGTGGGATCGTCATGAAACTGGTTGAGTTTTCAAGAGAAAGAGGCTTGCATCTTTTTTTTTTAATCTAGGTTTCGGCGTTCACCCTTATCGATCCCTTTCCCTCCCCCCCCTCCTTTTCCATGCCAGTAGAAAAGATTTTTATTAGAGTACCTATGCCCGGCGGCTTTGCCTTTTCTCGTTAAGTCCTCTTTCTTTCTATCCCTTCGCGCGTCCCCGCCCAGTCTGACCTAGAAGCCTTTCTATGAGCCACGGTTTGGCCCCCACGTAAAGAACCCCTTTTGTATTCCTGGTCTTTCCTCCTCGGGCCCTATTCTCCCCGATGCCTGTTTCTGTTATAGGAAAGAGGTTTGCGACATTTTTTGCGTAGTCGTTTTCTTCTCCTTTTATACTGCTGCCACCCCGGACTTTTTCCTTCTCTTTTTTTCCTCAGTGTGAGATCGAGCGCCTCTTCCCAAGCCTTTTCCTGCTGTTGATCAGTTGGCCTGATTGTCGGCTTTTTTGCTCTGTTGCCGTCCCCTCTAACGCCAGCCACGCGGTAATTAGGAACAGAACGCTTTTCAAACCTCGGATGCTGAACTGGCTGTTCCCCCCCCCTGCACTTTCCTCCTGCTTGCTCGCTTTTTTCCTTCCCCTTTCTTACCGCCCCTTCCTCCGCTATTTAGATGATGAAGTAGAGTTGGTCGAGGGGCGTTTCCTACCGTGCCCTACGCCCCCATTTTTTTCCTGACCAACTTTTTTTTCTT
>Ga0179593_1290931_pt1 | contig 17904 bp, 27 predicted proteins | sample CZODoug2_1_08_16_FD_185931 | JGI IMG/M metagenome (GOLD analysis project Ga0179593, IMG submission 185931) | Vadose zone soil fungal communities from Angelo Coast Range Reserve, California, USA - CZODoug2_1_08_16fungal (PacBio error correction) | ecosystem: Environmental > Terrestrial > Soil >... | reverse complement strand
GGTGCAGTGCGCCCCGCGACATAAAGGGACAGCGACCAGACCAGTTAGCAACGGTGCTTTAGTTTTTCACGGTAGCGGTGATCCTGTACTTTTGGATCCCCCTTTTGGTGGTCTTCCACCTGCCCCATTCCATCCTTTCCCTTGGACCATCGAGACGTGGTGTACGGTCCGCCACGGTGCGCTGGAGATCACATGACCAGAAACAGAGGCTGGCACCCCCCTCTTCGTTTCGTAGATCACGGTGAGGTCTACGCTTTAGTTTTGGTCGTCGGACGGATCGCCTGCTTTTCATTGGCGCCGTACCAGAGAGCCAGACTCACAGTCGTCCTACAGCTGTTGATAAAGGCGCGGGCGCGCGCCGGGGTGAAGGGGCGGCGAAATTCCCGTTATTTCCTTGATCACTCCAGGGCAGCGGTGTCGGAACGCCGCCGCGCGTCTGATCTGGCGTAGAGCCGGCCTGTCTCTTTCCCTCCTCCCCTTCTGCGCTCCTCAAGTGAAGGAATGACTCTTTCCCAGCCCAAGTGAGTTTAGGCCCCCCTTTTTCGGCTACTTAAAAGGCCACCCTTCGTAACCCTTCCTCCTCGACCTCGCCGTACCCACCCAGCCTCAGGTCCTGTTAGAAGAAATCAAGGCCACTCGGCCCCCTCTTATCCGAAGGACCTAAGGCAGATGGCCTCTTTTTTTTTAACCAAGCGGCCCAATTTGAAGCGTTCACCCTCCACTTGCCCCCCCCCCCCCCCCCCCCCCGTGGGTTTGGGGGTGGTTTTTTTTTGTGTTTTTTTGTGTGTTTTTTTTTGTCCGACGAGTTCGCCATGATCAAGGCCGACCAAAGTGAGAGGAAGCGCCGCTTTCAGTTCTTCGAAGCGTTGTTTTCCGATGCGCTCGTTTCGCGGCTCCTCTTTTCCGCAGTATGTTCTTTTCCTTTAGCGTCGCTGCCGGCGCCTTCCTTCCTCCCGCCCCTGAAAGACTGGAGCCCTCAGCTCCCATTTCTCCTGCCGTTCCCATCGTCTGCGTCTCTCCGTTTTGATGAAGGAGGACCATTAAGCTCCCTATTATTCTCAATTCAGCCAAAATGCTAATTAGATGAGATGGACCTGGCATGAGCAGGACCCACTATCAGGCGGCTTCGCCGAATGTCTTTTTCCCCCTACCTTTTCAGTCCTACGGGTCACCCGGGTAGTCTCGGCGGGCTCATTTAGTGAGATGAAACTCTGTCAGAGGGAACCCCGGACTCTGCGCTGTCGGCTTGTGTCCTTCCCCCTGGCGGAGCTTTCGCCCTGCCTGCGGGAGCTCTTAATCCCTCGGTCTTCTTACCTATTACTCGACGACCTCTTAAGAAGATGAGAGACTTGATGCCCGCGCGAGAGCTGAGGCGGTTTGCTGGGATGCGATCTTCTGCTTGACCCTCACCTTTCTCTTGAGATTCCAGGTGAATCTGATTCCCCAGACTGCCCATATACCTCCACTGGCGATGTCCTTTCCGTTCGGTTGTCCGAGAAGCAGCGCATTCAGCACCGTTCTTCGCGAGAAGTTGCTCCCTTCTTGAAGGGTCCTCTTTTTCCAGCGTGAACGCCGTGTCGGAAATGAGTCGCAAAATTTGAGGGGCCACCCAATCTTTTTTCACTCCGAGCCCCCTCTCGTTGTAACTTTAGAGGAGCAACTGGTTCCCCTCGCTTGAAGGGGATGACCCCTTTCCCGTGCCTCGGGTCCTCCTCGAAATCGGACTACTGGAGACAAGTGACCCCGTTTCTTTGCGAAGAAAGCTGACCGAGCAGGAGTGCGTTCCGGCCGCGCAGGCCCCTGTTTCGGCGAGCCGCACTTTGCTGTGGCCTGTGCCCTCTTTGCGGAGGACACTCTTTGGCCGTTTCCTTTCTTCCCTCGACCCAAAGCCCGTGAGAACTCCCCTCGACGCATTTCCCCGGGGGGTTGGGGTTTTGTGTTTTTTTTTTCATTGCTTGTGACAAGCGCTGTCTCTTCCCTGCAAAGAATTTCTAACGCAGGAAAAACACTACATCCCCAAGGTTCGATTGCAGCTACGAATCCTCTGCCCTGTCAATGTCCCTCTCGCCCTTTTTTCAAGAAGGGACTCGCTCCGGCTCGAGTTATCTTTTCCGTCACTCCCACTTTTTCCAATGTGAGGATACCTGCGGGTGGATGTGTGTCCGTCGGCCAAGGGGGCCAGGCCCTCCCCTATTCTTATAATATTCAGTTGCCTCAACGTTTTGTAAAATCATGTTTCCCTCTCCTTGTAGCAACTACTCATTACTTTCTATCGATCGGCACTCTCTTGCGGTCTTTTTGCTCGTCTCCGTCGACACCGCCGTAGACGTGGTTTTCTCCCCCTCGCAATGCTCTATCTGTATTCAGTAGAGCCTCGGACTATGTTTCTTGTCATCCTCCGGTGAAGTAACTCGGAGGTAATCCGAGACTTTTTCCCCGCTCGCGTCCTCTTTTTCCGGTTATAGCGGAGTTCTTCAGATTTTGAGCCTTTAAACTTCCAGTCGGGTTGCGCCGCCGATTCATCTCGGCCTTTTAGGCCTCTTTCCCCTTTCGTTCCTCCCCCTTTGAAATGAGAGATCTTCTCTAACCGAAAAGGTCCCCTCAGATTCTTTCCACTCTTTAGAAAGGCCTTTCTCCTTGGAAGCCCATTCTACTCGCGCGAGTGCAGATTTTCTCCCCGGCTGCAGAGAAATGCTTGTTCCTTCCCACTTTGGAAGCTCATTTCTTGATGAGCCCAGATGTGGCCTTCTTTCCATTACAGAGTCTTTCTAGATAGAAATTCAATACTTCGATACTCCCGCATATCCCGATCGCAGAGCCACCCCCCTTTTTGAGAGCTCATTTTTATCCTAAGTAAGTCACATCCCAACCTTGACGGTCAAATGAGTGATCGCAAGGCCTTTCAATTCCGTCCTGGTGCCATCCCTTTTTTTTTCTTCGTTTCTCCATTCACCACCTCCATTTTCTTATGCCCTGTAGCCCGTCGTCCTTTTATTCTTAACTCTCTTTGGAGATCTTATCGGACGGGACGAAATAATTTTTTTTTTTTTTTTCAAGTCCTTGACCCCCATGGTTTGCAGAGAAATAGGACCTTTTTGTTTCCTGAAGTTCCGGGTAGGCTCCCACCATGATGTAACATGCTTCGTTTGGAACTTCTTTTGGTACATAAATGGAGAGCGTCTGCTGAGTGTTTGAAGCAGGCGCCTCCTCAGGATAGGATTATATCGTATCTTTTGCCGTTCTTTCTCTTTTTCTCCTTTTTCCCCCCCCCCTTGTGACTCTCGATGGCCACGATCGACGACGCATTCTAGGCACCCAAATTTTGCGGCCGCATCTTTCTGCTCTTTTAGAGATTCTTCATCGACTTTTCCTTTTTTTCTTCCCTGATCCCCATTCCTTCCGGGAATTTCCGGACTAGTCTCAGGACCTCTTTTATGTCCTTTCGGCTTAGCGTTGCACCGTGGGTTGCCGCCAGAGCGGTTTCTATTTTTTCTTTCGGAGATTCTCGTGCCCGGCTCCGATCCCCTTCTGTTTGCTTTTCCGACGGACAGCTGTCCTACCATACATTACGTCGACCCGACTGCTTTCCGGTCAACATAGCTTGTGGCAATTTCCCGCGATTACTTCCAAGTGCTTGGAAACGATCTCATTCCTCGCGCGGCAATAAGACTCCTCTTCAGTTCTTTTGGTCTCCCTTCCCCCAAAGCGCTGCCTAGTTTTTCGCCTCCCTTAGAGAATCTCGGACCAGTCTTTCAGATACAGTCTTAGTGCTTCGAATAACGATCCTCGCGTCGTTTGCCCGAACGGTTTTCCCTCTTTTAGATTCTTCCATTCAGGATTCCCCCCTTTTTGCTTTCTTTTTGAGGCCCTGTTTTTTTTCTTACTTTTCGGCCGTCGTTACATCTTGATTTTCTCCTCCCCTTTTCGTTTCTTTGTGCTTGCCGTCAGAGTCCACTCGACTCTCCCCCGGCATGGATTTTCTTACTTTCACAGCGGAGCTCTTTCGGCCTCTATGATCTAGACCACTCGTCTTTCCTCGTGCTTTTTGGAATATTTTTTGGGGTTTTTTCAGGGTTCTTTCCCCTTTGTCCCCTTCGAGAACTCGTTTCCTCTCAAAGACTGATGTTTTCGCCGTCTTTGTCTAGGCCGCGGCTCTTGTTTTTTTTTTCCCCCCCCATAGACAGGAAGCGTTTTTAGAATAAAGCTTGACAGTCCTTTGCTTTAAAACCCAGGATTTTCCCCCATCCCTTTTTTTTCTTCTAGAACTCGGTCGTCGGGCCAAGCTAGGACCAGATGGAGGGTTACCCTTTTCATCCCTTTTCCCCCTTTATTTCTAAGTCTTTATCCCCTTTCTCACACTGACAATCCATAAAGTGAGAAGCGCGGTCCCTTTAGTTGGAGATCAACATTTTCCCTCTCTTTTTATGATTTTATTTAGTTGGCCAGCAGGCTTGAGGGGGGAGCCCTTGACCTATGAGTCCTTTATGCATGCCCTTACATTAAGTCTTTTAGAGAGCCTTTTCATGTCCGTCTGGCTTTTAAGAAGGAGCATTCTTTTCTTCCTTTCGTCCGACCCTGTCTAGGACCGACCTTCGATTTTTCCCCTTCTTGTTGCGAGTCGAGCTCCTGTAATTTCCAACCTCCCCTGTAGGGTCCTGTCGGTCCGGTACGTTTTTTCCTCATGCGGCCCAGCTTTTTTTCCTTTTTTTTTTTTTTGAGATAGCTCTTCTTTTTCTCTTTTTCTGGTTAGATGGTATTCGCTCTTTTCAGAATAACGATGGGACGCTTTTTCCGCCGTTTTCTTTTTTCTTTTGCGACCTTTTCCAGGGTTTAAAAAGTCCCCCGTCCCCCCTCCTAGAAGCTCCCAGCAGAATACCCCTTCCTCTGGTTCTCGGTTTCCTTCACGAGCGCCTCTTCATGCCTTACCTTTTTGGTCCCTTTTTTTAGTTCGGACTCCCCTGCTTTGCAGGCTAGCCTCCTTTTTTTTTTTTCGCAAACCATTCTGATCCTCGATTTCGCGCACATTTTGATTAGCTCGGCCTAACTTTTCTTTTTTTTTTTTTTTTAGCAAAAGCCCCCCAACGATAGCGCCAAGACTGTTTCCTTTCTTTCAGCTGCTCTCCGGGCTCGAGGGGATCTTCGTTCTCTCAGTACGTCTGGTTTTCTTCTGTCTTGCCTCCTCGCCGGCACAGTTGATCACTTCCTTTCTTTCCGATTGACCTGCAGTAGAATTCGCTCTTATCTCTGCCCAATCCCCCTGAGATTCGTACTTTTTCCTAGCTGACCCGGGCGATCTCGTTCCACTTTCGGTACTTTCCTGTTCTCCTCCCTCTCTCTTAAGTGTTCTCTTTTTTTCACGACCCATAGTGGCCTGCGATAGAGTCGCTTTGCCTGTTATTTTTTCGGATTTAGTCATCCTTTCCTTTTCGTCGCAGTTGACTTCTGGGTTTGGCTGGCTTTTCTCTCGCTTAATGGACTTTTTCTTCATGCGAGAGACTTCGTTGCTTCTCCCCTTAACGTTTCCGAGCAGTTTGCTTTTCTCCTACTTTCATACGTCCTCGAGCCATCTTCTAGGTCCCCCTCGAAATGTGCTCCCTGGCTGATTTTTTTGACGTATCTGCTGTTATCTCGTGTATGTGTTTATTTGTCTTTTTTGTAGCTTTGCTTTATTTTTTTTTCCCCTGTTCTTTCTCCTCCTTAAAGCTTGCTATTTTTTTTTTTGTTTTTTTTTTGTGTGTTAGTATTTTTCTGTTAATTGTACACTACACACCGCGCTCGCCCGGCTCTTGATAGGCCTCCGGGTGACCATCCCCCCCCGCATTGATATTTGGTTCATCTGAAGTCTCCCATGCCGCCGTCCTCCGTTCCCCCTTCCCGACGACCTCTTTCAGAATGGCTTCCTGTATTGCGTCCTAAGTTGTGCCCGCATCTTTTTTCCCCCCCTTTTCTTTTTCTCCAGCTTAACAGCCCGAACCTTTTTCTCACCTTTTTTTCTGACTGGGCCTGGATTCCTTTGTCGCACCCCCGTTAGAAAGAAAATCCCTTGGGGCTTCGAGCACCTTCTTTTGGCTTCCTTTTAGAGGTCGGCGGTTTTCCGTCTTCTTTTCGTCCCCTCCTTTCCTTTTTCCTCCCATAAGTGTTGTTCTCTCCTCTTTTTCCAGAGGAAGAAGGTCAGCCCAGACCTCTTCCTCATTCCTGTCCCCAGACCACTTTTCCTCGGATGTGATTCTGAAGCTAGAGAACCTTTTCGTACGATTTCTGTTTTTCTTCCCCAGCAGCTTCGAGTTAATCTGACAGTTTTTTTCTTTTCACTTCCCCTGGTGAAGATGGTGAAGATTTTTCAACTGATCCCCTCCCCCTATTTTTCTTTTTCCCCCCTATGAGAATCCTTGATCTTTTATGGTTACTATTTCCTTCTCTCATGTCTCTGGGCTTTCTTTTCTCCGCAAGTCTCACAGACCCCAGCTTAGCTCCCTCTCTTTAGTCTGGGAGGAGATCCTGGTCCTAGTGAAGGGCCTCACCTGGCGATTCCCTTCCCCCCCTCATTTTTTTTCTGAGAGAAGATGTTTTTTTCTGGGGTTTTTCTACCTCTGGGTATCTCTTCGTCTCGCGTCTAGTCCTTCCTTGAGCATCCTTTGGTCTTTCGACGGAAAATGTATGCACCTCCTTCCTTGCCCGCTCCCCTTTTTCCTTCCGGCTCCTCGAAAACCTGGCACTCCTTTGTCTAGGCCCCCCTTTTTTTGGCGACTTACCATCCTAACCCCCGCTGTCACCTTCTTTTTTCTCCCATGTGCACAGACCCCCCCCCTCCGCCCTCCCTGACCCCCCCCCTCCGACCCCCCTGTCCCCCCCCGCCCCCCCCCAACCCCCCCCCTCCCCCCCACCCCCCCCCCCCCCCCCACCCTCCCCCTCTCCCCTCCCCCGCCCCGCCCCCTCGCCCCCCCCGGCCCCTCCTCCTCCCACCCCCCCACCCACCGCCCCCGGCACCCCCGCGACAAAAAGCAGCGGCCCACACAACACACCACACCCACCCCACCCCACCCCCTCCCCGCCACGCCCCCCACCCCCCCTCAACGAACCCCCCCCCCCCCCCCCCCCCCCCCCCCCCCCCCCCCCCCCCCCCCCCCCCCCCCCCCGCCCCCCCCCCCCCCCCCCCCCCCCCCCCCCCCCCCCCTCCCCCCCCCCCCCCCCCCCCCCCCCCCCCCCCCCCCCCCCCCCCCCCCCCCCAACCCCCCAAGGAAGACTCGGTTTTCTCCGCCCTCACCACTTCTCTTTTCGAGGACATGCATGCTTATCTTCCCTCTGGCCTTTTGAAAAACCCCCTTGCAAGGAAGCCGCCCTCAATCTCTTCTTCGATCAATCCTCCAAGAAAGTTGACGTATTAAAGCCTCGCGGTATTTTGAATTTTCGACCGAGCTGGCTTTCTCCTCCTCTCCCCTTTATGAAGGACGCAGATGATGTGACCCAACTTTTCAATTATATGTTTTCGACTACGGCTCTTAGGAGAAATCCGGCCTCCGCCCCCTTCTGTGAATTCCCTCCGATCCCCTCGAGGACGGTTCTTAGCCCTGCCTTCCGTTTCTTTTCTGCAGCCCTTTCAGATTCTCGTTTTTTTCCTGCAAGGAGGCATTCCCTTTCCATTATTATCTCCGAGATATATCGCCCCGGGATGTACGTCTCTGGCTTTGCCTTTTGCAGCAATTCATCCCGTAGTCTTCTCCGTTCTCCACTGCCGACCCTCCTCGGCAGGACTAAGGTCCCCCACCCCCTGTATTTTCCTTTGGGCGTCTCGAGCTTCCACTTTCAGTGACGTGGCTTTCCTTTGTCTGTTTTTTTGAGTGTTGTTCTTTTTCTCCTGAGAGAGCCTCCCCTTTCCCCAGTGAGGTTCCTCCTGTCTTTTTTCGGTATTTGCTATGCCCCCCTTTTGACTTTTGACCCGCCGACGAGTCTGATTTCCTTCCCTTTTCTCTTTCGTCCGGGTACATCTCCTTCGCTTGCCCCGCAATCTCTCTCTCACTGGTTGATTTAGATGGCGTCCCAATATTTCTGCCCTCCCCCTTTTTTTGCTTCCAAGTTTTTGTTTCTTCGTTCCCGGCCTTGAAGAAGGGCTTCTTACCCCTCCATTTTTTTTCTTGGTCCCTGTGAGGCATGACTTTTTGATTTAATTTAAACTAACCTCCCGGCTTGCACTTTAGACCAAACCCCCACCTTGAAATTTGCTCCCCCCCCCTACTAATCGTGCATCCCCCTCGAGAAGCTTTTCCCTTTTTTTCCTCCCTGGCCTCCCCCCACTAAAGGTAACCTCGATTCCTTTTCTTCTCCCCCCCACAGTTCCTGTTTTTCTCTTTCTTTATGATATACTCCTTGCCCTCCCACCCCCTGAAAAAGAGCACTCTCTTTTTACCTACCCTTTCTTCTCTCTTCTAGACGCCTTACTTCCCCCCCTCCTACGAGACGGAGGACTTTTTTCCCCTTATGTTTTCCCCTCCTTTTTTTTTTTTGTTTTCCGCCCTTCAATTTTTCTTCCTAATCCCTCCCCCGAGGTTCATTCCCAAGCCGCAATGCAGGCCCTCATAGCCGATTTTATTAGAATCAGGTGTGAGCTCCCGCTTTCAAAATGTGCCCTTTCCCTCCCGTTTCACCACCCCAGTACATCCCCCCGTTTCCATCCCAGGCAGTAGGTCCCGATAACTCCCATATCTTTTATGGGTACCATCCATCTTTCCCTTCAGGAAGAAAGGATCCCCTCTTAGATTTATGTCCACTTCTCACTCGTCATTAAATGAGTCTGAGTCTTCTCTTTCCCTATGAGCCGTATTCTTCACTTCCTTGTCCAAGTGCCCATCTCTTCAGTTTTACTTCAGGATATCGTGCCCCTTCCCCCCCGCTGCCTATTCCTTTTTATTCCCTCCTTTCTTATAGTTTCGACTACCCTCCCCCCGCCCCGGGATCTTCATGCTGGACTATATGCGCCTATCTTTGAGTCCCCCCTTGCCCCTCTTAGCTCTTTTGGCCATTCCCGGGCCTTTCCATGCAATAGTTCTTTCGACCGTCCCAGGAAGATTTCACTCGATCTTCCTTGCCTTCGGCGGATTTGAAAGCTCCCGTCTTTCACTTTCCCCCCAATCCCGAGACTTATTTAGACTGCCGTCCTTGCTTTTGGTGTATTTGGCCTTTGTTTTTCGTATTCCCCTCCCTCCTTTCCCCCTTTCCTATCCCCCCTACCCCGCGCTATAATTCTCCCAACCCTCCTCTGGAGGCCCCCCCGAATAGTAACTTTTTTTGACGTTTACTCCCCCCCCCCTCCCAAGTTTAAGACCTCCTTCGGTTTTCTCTCTGATAGGACTCCGCCGGGCGCCGTTTTTTTCTACACTTCTCGAGTAAAAGCTTCGCTTGACTTTTCTCTCCTACTGCGGGCTATTACTTCTGTTTCCTTTTCCCGAATCCCCCCCTTTTGCAGTCGAATTTGTCTTTTGATTAGCTCTTGCTTTCGTTTTTCCTTACGATAACTTTTCGCAGCTTCCCTTTTATACTTAAGGGTTCCCCTAATTTTACTCTCCTTCCCTAAGCTATCTTCCTGCTCGTTGCCCGTTCTTTTCCCCCCCTCTTTTTTTTTCTTCTTTATACCGGACGAATTCCGCCCCCCTAAATTTGCGTATGGCCATACTTCTTTTGATAGGAGAGTTTTTGGCCCTCCGTTTCTGTATTCTCCCCCCCAATGTTTAAGGATTTCTGGCCCTAAACCACATAACATTTCGTCGATCATCCGTTCGCCCGATCTCTGTATTTTTCCAATCCATAGTGTTTTTTCTCTGAGAGATCTTCGCAGCTTCTCACGTTTCCAGAAGACGGGCATTTTTTTCGTGTTAGGACCCTCCCTGACATGATTTTTTTGACAGACATTCAACTGCTTTTACCCTGTCGAGTGCAGACGCTCCCCCCATCAGTTCCCTGCCCCCCCCTTTTGGCGGGATTGTATTGATCCCCCCTTTCCTCCGCGAACGCGCCCCCCCTTCGTTGTATGGCCTTAGGATCCGAAATTGAGTCTGATTCGGCAGTTTTTTTTACCGCCCTGGTCTACGCTGGATTGGACCGGATCGACTTTACCGCAGACTGCTCTTCGTTCTCTGAGCTGGCCCCCAGAGGAGCCTCCCCCTCCCAGGGAGGCTGCACACAAGACAACCCCTTCGGTTTAGGACGGAACTGAACCCCCCAACCCCTAGTGCTTCACGGAATTGCGTTTTAGATTAACCCAGCTCCCCTCCCCTCTCATGTCCCTCTCTGGAGGTCCTTCCCATATTTATGGCGTTCCTTCGCTCCGGCCAGATTCTTCTTTTTGTTCGTTAGCGCTATCTCTTTTCTGTCGTCTGGCGGTTTCCTCCCTCTCTGGGTTCGATTCGCTGATGGCGCGTATTTGGTCTGTTTTTTTTTCTTGTTGTTGATGCCGTTTCGTTTGCTTCTCCCTCTCCGTCCGAAGCCCTTCTTGAAAGCCTGTCTTTTTCTTCTTCACATCCTCCTGGATCTTCAACCTTTGTCCGAACCTTCCGATGGCTTCATTTTTTTAGTGATCCTTTTCTCGGATAATTGCAGACTTTCTTCCATGCTTTTTTTTCGTCGTCCTCTTTTTCCTCCGAGTCGCTGCAGACTTCCATTGATTTTGATCTTTTCTTTCTGTTTAGAATACCAGTATTTTCGCATGGGTTATTTTCTCCCGTACTACATGACCCCCCAGGGTTTTGAATGGACTTCTTTCCTTTTTCCGATGATATTCTTCTTGGTCCTTTTTTTCCCTTGTTTAAGAGGTCTCCGTCTGTACTAGAAGTCCTGTAATGAGTGTAGTTTTCCTTCATTTCCCTCTCCTCTGGAATGGCTTCTTTTTTGAAACTTCCGGAGATTTGGCCCCCCTTTTTTCTCTTGATAGTAGATTTGACCTCCTGGGAGAGGCCTTAGGTTCAGATGTCATGTTGAGTTTGTTAGTTTTTCCGAGTGTCCCTGTTCCTCCGCCTTTTATTTCCCATCTCTTTCCTTTTTTTTTCGCTGTGGGCGTCTGATTATTTTTCTTCCCATTCCCCTTACGTCAGTTCGATTAACCCTCTTCCTTTCCTGTTAGTTGGACACCCCCCCCCCGGATTTTTTTTAACTACCCTATTGAGATCTCCTCCTTCTCTTTTGGATTTTCTCCCTTCCTTCCTTATCTGATGTGAGGTACCTAGTGTCTGCCATGTCTTTCCGTTTCTATCTTGATCTAACTATCAAAGGAGACCATACTCTTTGTACTCGTTTTTTCTCTCCCTTTTCGGTCTCTCTCCCTGGTTCAGAATTGTCCGTTTCTTTCCCCCCTTCTCTCTTGACCCAGATGAGTTGGGGGGTTGTATGAAGCTTGCCCAGAACTGATTATTTTTTTTTCGGTCCCCTCTAGATTGAGATTTTTTATTTTCCTTCCCCTTCTTTTTCCTTTTCTCCCCGATATGAATATCTCCAGGACTCCCTTCAGTTACCCTTTTTAGCATGGATTACCTATATTGGAGTCCCCTTCCCTCCATTGGCCAACTCTTCCCATTAGTTTCTCTCTCCTTCTTTTTTATATGCGAATTCACTGATTTTTTCCCTCCCTCCTAAACCAGTCTTCGAGCCCCCCCCCTCTCCCTATATGAAAGGGGTTTTTTATTTTTTCTCTTTTTTGGTCTCTTTCTCTGATGCAGCCCCCTCTTTCTCTCCCTTTTCTTTTCGAAGCAAGGGAAATTGTCCTTCTCCCTAGCAATCTTTTTTTTTTGAGAAAAGTTCCCCACTCCTCTCCGGACATTCCTTTTTCCTCCGGTTCTCGTTGCTCTCCCCTCTTTTCCCGCTTCTACTTGTGGACCTTCTTCCCCTTCCGTTTTCCTTGTAGTCTTGCCCTTTCCTCCTTCCCTCCGCCGACCCTTTTTCTGCTGTTCTGTTCAACCCCTTTTTCTTTCCGGCCATTTTTTTTTTTTTTCCCTGCTAATTGGCGAGCTTCGGGCGAATCTTCTTTCCTCTGGCAGCGGGCCTCCCCCACAGAACACTGATATCTTCCACCTCCTTAGTAGTTTTTGCGTTTCTAGAACATGGTGCTCCCCCCTCAGGTTCTCTTTCGGGGCTCTTTCTTTCGGATTGTTCGTTCCGGGTTTTCACCTCCTCCTTTTTTTTTTTGACGTAACAGGGAGGTCGACATCCTTTGACGTTACGGATATTTCTCCGGGCAAAGCCCATTTTTAGAAGACCTTCCCCTTGCTGAATCCTTTTTCTTTCCCTTTTTTTCTTTAATCAGTCCTATTGCTATTCGACCCCCTTTCTCTTTTTTACAATCTTCACTAGTGAGATAGTCGGCTTTCCTGTCTGTCCCATCGGTCTCCGTTCAGGCATTGATTATTTTTCTTTTGGTAAGTCTTCTTCCTTTTCTTTTGTTTTTTTTTGTCTCTAGAGGCTTCCTTTGTGGACTTCTCATTTTGTTGTAGTTTTTTACATTAGACGTTTTAACCTCCCAGAAGCTAATTTCTTTTTATTCCCTGCCGGATCGTTCTTCGAGTCCATGAAGTCTTCGGTAATCTATCCTCCTTTTTCTCCTCCGAATTTTTCCCGCTCTCAGTCGAGACGTGCTATAGTTCTCAAAAGTAGGTCTGTCTTTGGATTTCTCGTCCCGTTTCTTTTGAATTTCTTTTATCACGTTCTCCCCCCTCTTAGAGAAGCTCCCCTAATGGATCCTGGTCGGTAGCCCAACTTTTTCTTGATCTGGATCTTTCTCCCCCTTTTCTGGCCGTCGACCTTCCCCCCCTTCCCCCTCGCCGACGCGTCTCCCGCTGGTCTCTTTCCTTTTTATTTTTCTCCCCCGGTCCCGGTATGGTCGATGTGATTCAGTCCCCCCTCCTCCCCCCGCGCTTTTTTTCGGCCTTCAATCCCTCGTCTTTTCCTTTTCTTGTTTTTTTTGGTCCTCCCACCCTTCCTGAACTCGACGATCAACCTTCTTCGTTTTCTTTTTTTCTCCCCCCCTGGTTCGAACTTTGGTTTTATTCTTTTTCTTTCGTTGCTTTTGCTTCTTGCTTTAGCGTGCCTCCCTCCCCTCCTTGTTTTTTGTTGCTCTTTTTTTCGCTGCCTTTCTCCCCTACCATCAAGGTCCCGCCCCTCCCTCCGTTTTCTTTCTTTCTCCTTTTCCAAGGTGCACGGTGTCCTCTTTCATTGTTTTTTGGTTGGACCCTCATCTGCTCAGCCCTGACCCCCCTCGAGGTGGGAATTCCCGCCTGCTCCTTTTTCCAAGCTTGTTTCTCCCCTCCTTTCAGCAACCTTTTTTCTGTAACCGATTTCCCTTCCCTCTCCCCCGGTTACTCTTCTTCGGCTTGTTAAGGCTTCTTTCTCCCCCCCCCTTTTCCTGAGTCTCCTCAAAGAAGTTCTGGAGCCCCCTGCTTCCAGTTTCGGTTGGTCGCTGGCTCTTTTTTCGGCCCTTCCTTTTGTGATGAACATATCTTTTTCCCTCTCGAGGCCCCCTCCCCCAGGGAATATTGATGGCGCCATCCAGAATGTGATTTTCTCCTCCTTCTTTAAAGCGATCCTTTTCTTCTTAGTCTTTTGCCACATGTATTTCCCTCTTCCTTTTCGATCTATCAAGGGAAGGCCGGCCTCAAAATTTCCCCCTTCGCTTTCCCTTCCCACTTTCCTTTAAGGTCCCTCTCCAAACCCTCTTCCTTCCCACTTCCCAGGAACATCGAATCTCCCCCTCCTGACGCAGGAAACAGGTCCCCCTAAGTTCACATCCCTGCCAAGGCTTCTATTCCTCCTTCCTTAGTCCTTTTTTTCTCTCCGTTACTCTTTTCCTCCCAAATGCGTCCAGCGCTGCCCTACTCTTTTTCTCCCTTATCAGGGAAGACCGCCAGTTGTAAAGAGTTTCCCATTCCTCACCGGATCTATTCCTCCGTTTGAGCCCCTCTTTTCTAGATACTCCTTCCCTCCTTCGGGCCCCCCCTTCGCCAGTCCATGTTTTCTTTCTCTTCCTCCTGGTTTCTTCAGGACGAACGCCCGGACTCCCCTGTCTCCAGTGGTGTGCGCTCCCTCCTCAAATAACATCTCTTAGTGTCTCTCCCCTCCTTTTTCCCTCCCCCTCTGCTCTTTTTTTTTTTTCTTGCGTCCGGCGGCTTCTACCTTTTTTTCCTCTCCCTCTTCTCTCCCCATGATATTAGATGGATTTGTTTCCCATAGCAATGTATCTTGGTTCCTCAACCCTAGCCAACCCTGTTTTTAGAAGGGGAATGACTGACCGTCACCCTCCTCCTCCTTTACAATCTTCCAGTTTGAGTGGGCGTTTTTCCTAGTGATTTTCCCCTCTCCTCTTACGGACGACTGATGCTTTTCGTTTCGCTTCGTTTTCCCTTTTTCGACCCTCTTTTCCTCCTAGCTCACCTCTTTTATGTTTCTCTTCTCGTTCCTTATTTTTTTTTCTTCTTCTCCGTTAACTCCCCCCTGCGTCCTCGAATCTCCCTTTTTCGTCTAGAGAGTTTATGATTTCCCTTTTTTTCTTTCCTTATTTCTCCCTCTCTCCTAGACCGATTTCTTTTTTTTGCCTTCCTTTTCCCCCCCCCTATCCAATATGTGCTACCCTCCCCGAATGTTTTTTGCGTGGCTCTTCCTAATTCCTTTGACCTCGATTGGCACTGCGCGGCTCCCCTCTCCTTTTCGAGTCCTCCCCCTCCCTTTCACTATTCTGTTCCCTTAGACCCCCCCACCTCCTAGAGGGAAAAACCTGTTTTTTTTGTGCCCTTTTCGACCTACTCTCGGGACCTTTCCTCCCCCTTGCCTACCCTCCGTCCCCAGTTCTTCTTTTTTTGTTTTAAACACTTTCTTCCCCCTTGATCTTCTCGTTTTTTAAATTTTTTTCCCTCCACCCTTGCCACCTTTACTCTTCTACCCCAGGAGATCTAAGGTAGGCCCTGATACCTCAAAGTCCCCTAGAAGTCGTCTCGAGCATTTCCTACCCCTTGTTTTCGCAGCACGTTCCTTCTGACTTCTCCTTCTGAGGTGAATATCTCGTAAAAGGGAGGCTTCCTATCCATATTCACCCCCCTTGAATGACATATTCTTTTGTTCCCCCCTCCTCTCTTGTTTTTTCCGGTCCCTCCCCTTAAATTCGATTCCCCCCCAAATTTTACAATCCCAAGACTTTTCCTAACTACTAGGGAGATCATTATCCCCCTCAGGCGAACTTTTTTTCCCGTTCCCCCCTCTCCTCCCCCGTCTCCCCCCTTAAGACTTACCTTCCCTGATCGGCTTTCTCTACCGTTGCACGTCCCCCTTTTCCAGCCCTTTTCTTCCCTTTTTCCCTTCTTCTCAGTAAGCCTTCCGTTGTGGCAATTTCCCACAGCACGGACTCATCTAATATGCCTTCCTTCCCCCCTCACGTTTTTTTTCACCCCCCCTTCGATCGGTCGGCCCAATCATACAGTTTTCTTCCTTCCAAGAAGATACCTTTGATCCTCAGATTCCTCTCGCTTTGTAGCCTCTATAGGAGTCCAACATAGTCCCTCTTCCCTGGGCCGCCAACAGTAATCCTCCCTCTTCTTTCTTGTATGGAGCGCCCTCAAGCCCGGACCTCCTCTTTCATCAATCAATTGCCCTTCCCCCTGGCTCTTGTTACCTCCCCGATCTTGCCTTTTCCTACCTCGTTTTTTTTTTTCTACTTCTTTACGTATTAGATTCGTCTTATGCTCGACTGGTTCCTCTTTCTTCCCGGACCCACCTCCCTTTTGGTCTAGATTTTTCCTGAAAATCCCTTGACCCCCGCCTTTTTTTTCCCCGATTTGGGCCCCCCCCGTACATAGCCCTTCTCCTAGATGCTATACGAACCCCTCCTTCATGACTCTTTTTCTTTTGTACTCTCTCTCCCGTCCTGACCTGCCGTTGTGATTTTTCCCCTCCTCCTTTCTTCTCTTCAACCTCTTCCGAGCCTTTTGCCACGATCTTCCCCTCCGCTTCTCTCCTCTTGTTCCTTGACTCACATTTTGACGTCTCCCCTTTCTTTCGGAGCTGCATATTCGCCCCCCTAGTCTACAAGTTAGCTAGTCCCCTAGCATATTCCCAGAAAGTTTGATCCCCTTCCCTCATGAAGATCTCTTCGGAGATCCCAGGCCTCCCCCTAAGTGCTTCCTTCTCCCCGACTGACTGGCCCGAAAGAAATGGTCCTTTACTTGTCCTTTCTCTTTCTTTCCCCCCCCCTTTCTGAAGAAGTTAAGGCGTTTCTCCCCCCCCTTGTTGCCGGTGCCACCCCCCTCCCTTTTTTTATTTCCAGTGATACCCGACTATTTTTTCCTCCGTGTTTGTTCTCCTATTTTTGTTTGCCTTTTTTCCTTCCTCCTTATTGGCGGACATTTCCTTTTTCCCCCCCCTTTTGGACGTGCTACCCGGACTTCCCTGGAATTGAATGACCTTGATCCTCTCCCACAATTATTCCTCCCCTTTTTTTCCTTTGTCGGGACCCCCTTCGTTAGCCTAAGTCTTCGTGGATAAGTTTTTACTTTCCCCCCGCTTTTCAGTTCCCCCCCCCCTTCTTTCCCGACCCCCCCGTTCTGACTTTGAGGATGTAGACGACTTCCCTAATTGCTTGCCTTCTTTTTCTTTCCGTATGCAACTCTAGAGAAAGAAAGTCCCCTTTCTCCTTGCAACCCCAAAGTTTTTTTGATTCCTCCCCCCTCCCCCCCACCATTTCCAGGCTCCTTTTCTCTTGCTCCTTTTTTTCCTCCTTCGACTTGATGTTCGTAGTCTAATTCCGGACAAGGAAGAAATTGTCCTTTTCTTCCCGCGCTATCTTTTAACTTCTTTTTTCTTTCATTTTGGGTTTTCTGCTCCTCCATGCGAGAATGAGCGAGGGCTTTTGTTTAAGTCCCCTTTTCTTTTTTGTTCTCTTTCCTTTTTCCTTGAGCTCTGTCCTGAATGTACTCCTTCGTGTCTTAGATTGCCCCCAGCGTGTCAGCCTCCCCGAACCCCATCCCAGCTTAATAGAAGACCCAGTAAGGAGAATTTTTGCTCTTGCCTTCTTCCCCCCTTCGACGTCCCTTTTAAAGAATCTCTTTTGGAACGGCCAAGTCTCTTCCCTAGATGGGCATCGTTGTCCAGAGGCACTCTAGGGAATCCCTCCCCTCTATGATCTCCCCTGTTTTTGCCGTTGGTCGGAGGCCCCCCCCCCCCTATGTATTTTTTTCGCCTTTCCCGTTCTCTTCCTATTCTTCACCTTCATCTTTCCTTTATTTGGGGGTTTTCGAATAGATCAATCCGTTTGCCAGTTCTTTGACGACTTCTTTCCTCTTGTGATTTTTTCCCGTTTCCCCTTTCTTTGCGTTGATCTTATTAGGCTTGGTCCGTGGCCATCTTCAGTCTTTGAAGGACTTTCCCCTAGGCCTTCTTCTTTTGAATGCCGTGTGCTCTTCTTTGAAAGAGGATTTTCATCCTTGTATATTCCCCTCTTGACCACTTCCCCCGGCCAAGGCTACGTCGCATTCTTTCTTTTCGGTCTCCCTTCCTGTTTTCAAGATTTCCCTGGGTTTTTTTCCTTTTTTTTTCCTTTCCCTTTTTTGAGCTCACGCTTTCCCTCGAGTGTAATTCCGTCGCTTCTGGCATCTTTTGAGTTCTTCCCTGCTTCTTCCAACACCCCTCCTCCCCTCGTTTGAGTTACTCAATTTCCGGGGCTTGCTGGACACCCCTGGCCCAGTGAGCAGATTCTACCCTACGCAGTCAGGGTCCCTCCCCCTTCTTGATCCCCTGGCTCCTTCTCGCCCGCTTTGGGATTTTTTTCTTTTTCTCTTTAATTTTTGTCGCTATAGCTAGAAGCCCTGAATTTTCCCCGAGACGCGTAGGTTCCCTATTTTGCCTCTCAGTTCACCCCTTTCCCCCCTTTCGCTCGGGATGACA
>Ga0179593_1353078_pt1 | contig 17906 bp, 13 predicted proteins | sample CZODoug2_1_08_16_FD_185931 | JGI IMG/M metagenome (GOLD analysis project Ga0179593, IMG submission 185931) | Vadose zone soil fungal communities from Angelo Coast Range Reserve, California, USA - CZODoug2_1_08_16fungal (PacBio error correction) | ecosystem: Environmental > Terrestrial > Soil >... | reverse complement strand
CGCTTCCAACTAGTCATGGCAATTACCAAGTAAGTCTTGACCACCATCCTTGATTATGCCTTTTTCCACTAGGAATGACCTTTTAAACCGGTTAGTTTTTCTTTTTTCAATGACCTCTTCCCCCCCCACCATGGCTGGTTTTGGTAGGATTAACCCCCTGCCCCCTGTTGGGTCGTCTAAGACCCTAAAATTCCCATGAACCGTTAAAACAACCTCCCACAAAACCTTTTGGGTATATTTCTTTCTTTTTTCCTCCTTTCTTCCTTTCGATTAAATTTTGGTTTTGACCCCAACCCCACATCAGTGATTCCCTTTTCACGGTTTCTGTGGAAACTTTTTGGTTTATAGGCCCCCCGGTATGGTCTGTGCGTATGGACTTTTGAAAGGAAAGTTACTTATGGTCTACAATTTTATATATGGGCGGGAAGTGTCCTGCTTTTTTTACCGTGGGTTTATGTGTGGGGTTCTAGCCCTCCATGATCCCCCCCAATGCTTTTCCTTTCTTCTTGTAAAGTATCATGCTTGGTTTAAGGTGGCTGGCTGCACCTGTTCTTAATGTCACCCATTTTTCTCAGTATCCACCCCCTACATTCTCCATTTTTTTCCCCCCCTCCCCCCCGCTGACCCCCCCCCGTTTAGGTGGGTGGATCGTTGTGGGGGGTTATTTTTCTGCCGTTTCAGCAACATCTATATAGATTGTAATAAGCCAATTCCCCTGTTTTTTCCGTGGAGCCTCCTTCTGTTCCCGTCCCCCCCCCTCAACCCCCCGCTTTGCTTGCCATTCCCCCTTCCCCCCCTGGGCCAAGAATTTCTTGGGAAATGGGGGTGTTGATGTGAGTGGAATTAATAATTTTTTTAATTTTCCATTCGTCGTACTCCTTTTTCCCTCTTTCCAGGGGGAAAGATTTCGTCCTAGGAAAGGAGGCATGCGGGGGGGGGGGTGTTTAAAAGGTCTGGGACCCTCCTCGATGGGAAGTTGCAAATCCCGGCGAGCCGAAAAGTTTTTAGTCACGTTATAAGATTCGACACAACGAAAAGTGCCGACTCCCCCACCCCAGGGCTCCGCTCACCTCCAGAGGTGGCCCAGGAACCACGGGAATAATCTCACCACCTTTTTCAGCATCCTGCCATCGGTCTGGCGCCTTGCCTGTTTTCTATTGTATAGGGCGCTAAACCCGGCTAAACCATGCCTGACTCCTCATTCAGATACTCAACCGACCAGTCCGCCAGGTCACACCCCAGGGGTGCCACTTCTCCCCTGATATAGCTCTGGAATACCGCCACTTCTCACTCCCCCCCCCCCCTCCGACAATAAAACCCCCTCATTATTATCTCTCCCGTTCGTTCGCTGCAGTTAAAGTAGTTTCCTGCGGAGACCTCATCCCCTAAACCTACGAGGCCTCGCTGTACAACTTGTATCCCTTGTTGACACAGGTACACGCCCTCTTCACCACCCCACCTTTTTGTGTACGGACTGTGGACACAACCCCCCCCCTTTCGGTTGCCCCCCCAATGCCCACGCGGCCTTGCTAGGCGCCTCAGGGTAACCCAACCCATACCCATTCGGCCAATACACACCTGGCCACATGTCTCTGGAACAAGGGGCCGCGGCGACCGGCCACCTCAAACTGTCTCTGCGTTCGACACCTTCGAATGGTCCTCGCACGACCCTCCACCTCCCTACTTCACATACCCCTGCCCACCCGCCCCCATCAGCGATTTCACGCGGTTAAAGGGTTTTCCCCCCCCCTAGCACAAGCACGCCCCGCGTGCTCTCTTAATAGAACCCTGTGCCAGTCGTTGGCCCCTTCAACCTTAGGAACACATTTTCCGCGTTTTCCAAACTATGTTCCCCCTTGGACCCACTTTTTTTTTTTCCTGTTGATGCAGTCAGTCTACGTTGAGGTCGTAATCCGGGTTTTGAAGAGGCCAAGTTTTACTTATACGCCGGACACTCCCGTTTAAGTTTGACCGGACTTGGTGCCCCCGCCATTTTCCTTTACATGATGACATATACCACCCGCTGCCCCAATTTTTGCCATAGAGTCCCAGGATCCTTTTTGAGAGAAGATTTCCCCCGTACTCCCCTCCCATGGCCAATCTTTGGCGTTGGTGGGAAGGGTTGTTTCTCAACCTTTTTTCCTGGGTTCCCCATCTGTTTTTGCATGAGTGGCCTTTCCTCTGCTGTCCCAAACCAGTCGGTTCTTTCCCTTAACAATGTCTTCATTCCTGAAGTGTTTAGCGAAAGCGCCTTTTATGTATAGCCCAACGGACAACTGTTTTAATCTCACAATCCCGATCCTTGTCCTGTTCGGGATTTTTAAGTTTCCCCCCCTCGGTCAAGATTGAGGGCGTGCTCCTGTTCTCTTGACTATATCCCCAATTAGGCCCCCGTGGGAAGTTTTTCTTTGTCTTCAGTTCACTTGTGCCCCCGTCGGTTACCCTACTGCAATTTTTTAAAAGCCGTTTTTTTGGTTTTTAATTGTTGGTTTTTCCCTGACATTCCGCTTCCTTTCCAATGTCTTACCCCAATCTGGCCAACGTCTTTGGCAATTGTGCCCCCCCCTGTACCTTGTGCTATAATTTGGGAGCCTTTAATGCTGGACTTTCATCATTTCTTTATCCTGCCCCCCCTTGTAGGGTGCGTATCTCTCGTTCCCCTGTCGGTTAATGGGATGATGTCAACACTTCCGTTTTGAGTTCATCCCTAGTTGTTTAATAGCATTGATGTTCATGATTCGTGTGACTTGGATTTTTTTCTTGCACCGAACTTCACTCTTTCCTTACCTTTGCATGCTACGGTATTGTACTACTTTTTTCCCCCTCCATTTCTTTTACTGTACTCCATTTCATTTTTGCCCTGTATATGGAGAGGTTTTCCCCCTACATGGAATGGTTCCGTCTACCAGGGTCTCCCCATTCGTCATACTCTATCTTTCTATTTTTTTTTTTTGAGAGATGACGTCGAGAGTTGATTTGAGGTAGAGGAGCCAGCAAAACAGGGAAGGGATGGACCCCCCAACAACCTCTCTATACCCCCCCGGTTCCCCCCCCTCCCTTGGGCTCCCTTACCCCTCCTTTTTCTGCCCAGACCCCCTTTCATTCTGCAACTACGTTAGCATGCACGGTAGGTCCGAAGGTGAATTGGTCAACCTCCCACACGTTTTTCAGATATGAGATGAAAAACCTTTTTACAAAAAACGTCTTCTAACCATCTTTCCTTCCATACCCTGAAAGCCGGCCTTTTTAAGGGCGGAGATCCCCCAACACACACAGAGGTCAGGTCGATAAACCAATTTTGCAAGGTGCCCTATAATTTTTGAGCTCAAAATATCCCATTTTAAACCTCCCAACATGTCCTCGCTTTCTCCCAAGGAAGTGCTCTGACTTGGGTAGTTCCCCCAAACACACAACACCTAATTGGAACCGTAACGTCTGGTACAAGAGTTCCAGCCCTCTCCCTATCCCCACGTTTTTTTTTGGTCTCAGCTCACTTATACTCCCCTCATAGCCAACTAGGTACGAAGGTTTTTTAACCAATGGTTTCCCCTCACAGCCCCATATTGGGAGTGGGAAGCAGTACAGATTGCAGCGCACCTTTCCGGCCAACAGATGCTCCCTCTCACTGCAAAATGCCTCTTACACACCCCCCTTTTCCCCACAGCCAGGACCCCCCAGAGACCAAGCAAACAAGGATAATCCCCTCCCCACCCACTTCTTTTTCCCCGTTTTTGGTCGGTATCCCCCCTTACTCCGGCCTTCCGCGTTAGTCTATCGGAAAACTTGTCCTCTTCTGATAATGATCCGTAGGCAAAACACTGGAGGCTCGCCCCGCTCCCCCGCGTCGTGCCTCCCTATCTTCCTTAACTCTGACTCCCCCACCCTGATTTCTTCTGATATTCCCTCCTCACCCATTTAACCCAATGAAAGATGTTGACATTTACTTCAGCCTTTGTTTCAGTCCTATTCACAGTTTTTTTAACCCCTCCCACACGGAACCTTTCTAGGGTGCCAAATGCCCCTGCCCGAGAGCACATGACGTGCATTGGCAGGCCCTCTTTTTTCGCGCCCAGATGAGTAGACCTTTCCCCCTACTTGGTCTGTTAGGCCAGCTTGTTGTCTCCCCCTCCACAGGTCACCAACCATGGTTGGTTGGCCAGACTACAACAATTTAGATCAGTGAAGATCTCCCCCGCTCCCTTACACCGCGTCCCTTCCCCCCACTGCGCTTGCCCCATCCAAATCAGTTCTGTTTTTCCGTGCAAGTGCTCTTACCCCTCACACTTGCTTTGGACGAGTGAGTGGTCTTAGGTCCTACTTCCAAGAAGTCTCTAGTCAACCCTTTTCCTCCCCCCCTTTTGATGAGGTCCCCCCCCCGCCCTTTTCTTCTTTCTCCATCCCCGAGCTCAAAGTCCCCCCCCTTTGACCCCATGGCCGTTTACCCTGTCCCCGGGGGCCCACAAAACCACAAGGTCCGTAGGTCCCGCTTGACGGGCTTTCCCCCCCCCCCCTCTTGATGAGGACTCCCCTCATTGACCCATCCCCCCAAACTTGTATTCCCTTTTTTCCCAACCGTCACCAAACGTGACCCGGTTACACCAGTGCGCAACACCTTTCCCTCCCAGACTTGGCATTTGTCACTCCAAGGGTCTAGTTTTTTGTAGTTTTGATTACAGCACCGGCTGTTCCAAGTAAACAGTGATTTTTCTCTCTCCAGGTAACCTGCAACTTCCCCCTAAAAACTCAAAAAAAAAATCCTTTTGACTTACCCAATACATTATAACTCCACATACAAGCCCCAGTGGCGCTTATGTGCAAGAAGGCGAGAGAGAATTGTAAGGGGGTCTCTACCCCCTTTTACCCTTATTTCTCCCCCCGGTGTTGCCAGATATAGAGAACCCCGTTTTCTCCACCCCCCCCCCCTACCTTCTCAAAAATTACCTACTGTGTAAGACCATGACATTGTATTGAAGGCTACCTTAGCCAACCCCCCCCCCCCCCCCCCTCCCCCCCCCTTTTTCCCCTAGGCCTTTCTTTCCCCATCGATATAATGTCAACCCAAAGGATTCTCACCTTTCCTCAACCCTCTTCCCCGCCCCTTTTAGGAAGTATTTCTTCCACAATCATACACTTACCAACATGTCCCCCATACTTCTTTTTTTTCCGTATTAATAACCCACAATGGAATCCTCCCAGGAATGAGTGTTAACTATCCCCCCCCCCCGTTTTTCCTTTGGGTTTTTCCTTAACTTTTAGTTTAGTGGACTAAAATTCTCAATGTACTAGTACCCCCCCCCCCACTAAATGGTGGGTTTCCTTATCATTTTTTCCACCCCAACCCCTCTACCCCATTTTTTTATCACGTCCTGTTTTTAAAGGAATGAAAAAAGAGGTTTTTCCATTGGTTTTGGAGCAGATTTAGGCATTCCCTTTCCTTCCCTCTTCCCTGTGTTTTTTTCTATCCGATGTCCTAAATTGGACTTATCCCATCCCATTTCAACTCCATCCTTAAGTATACACCCCAAATAATTTCTGCTTTACCTGTGAGTTTATTCCCTTCCTTGGTTCATTTTGTGTTCTTTGCCCCAATATTAACTCCATGAAAACCCCTCATTTTCTGGTTTGGTACAGCTTACAGTAAATGTGTTGTTACATTCTCCCCTATCTTAAGTATACCCCAACACCCCCTCCTCCCCCCCACACCTTTTGTTTGGGTGGCTATTCGTCGAGGATTTTCTTCCCTTTTTGGCTTAATACTCCCACCCCCCCCTTCCTTTCATTATTTTTCCCCTGCTACGTTGAAGGTGTTGCTGATGCTGGCATAGTGTGCTTAATATGCCCTTCAAACTTCATTGGCGAGTTATTAGGGCAGTCAGATTAACCGTTGGGTGGTTATGTGGTGGTCCTGCCCTCCAAATTGTTGGTGTAGTAATGTTTGTAAGAATTAGGGTTTTTTTCCCGATGACGTCCCCCCTTTATCTCTGGCAACCCCTGTCTTTATACAAACATTTTCTCAGTGATCTTCCAGTCTCCCTTCCCACGCGCCCCCTCCTGGGTGTATGGTTGTATTCCTACTCTTCTTTTTCTTTTCCTTTCTTCTTGTTTTTTAGTCATTGCGGTTTTGTTTCCTATATTCCTGTAATACTACCCCTTCCCCCCTTGTTCCATGTCTTACTCTCCTGTGCTGTTTATCACCTCACACCAGCTCCTCCCTTGCGTTTCCCTCCCACTTCCCCCTCATTTGCTTCACCCGTTTCCTCATGCAGGGTTGGTGAGACGTAATAACTTTTTTAGTTGTTCCTCATCTCTTTCCCCATTTTGCCATCGTCGTCCTCCCCCTCGACAGCATTCCTGTGGTGGACCCCCTTTGGTCACCGCCTGTTGTCAATTTTGGAGCTAGTTGGAAGGGATTCTCCTCCTTATTGAGTCCCTTTTTTTTTCCGTTTCTTTTTTTTCGTTTTGTTGTCGTGTCATGTAGAAACTTCCAAAAACTCCAAGATTATGAACTGAGGTTTGGACTTCCGGCCCCCCAACCCCCCCCGCTTCGGAGCATTTCTTGAAAAGGGAGTTACTGGTACCTCTTGTTTTCGAGTTGCCCTTTCAGGGTCCATTGTGTGGTTATATTGACCCCCAAAAACAGGTTCGGGGGTGGACCTTGGGATGCTTGCCGAACACCCAAGGCGCCCTGGGAGCGACAACAATGAAAGACGGTCCCTCCAAGCTTCCGGACAGAAGGTGCGCGTCCAAATATTAGGCATGTCCAGAGGGCGGCCCACTTTCCTGCTTTCCCTCCTGCTTGGCCTTTGGCCCACTCGAACCGTTTCCAATATTTTTGGTGCTGTTTCCATTACCCCATGTTTTTCCGTCATTCAGTCTTTCCCATTAATGTTGTCCCCCACATTTGGAAAGTGTAACTGGGTCGGTGTTTGATATGATCTTTCTCCCCTATAAGCCATGCGCTCGGTGTGATATCTGCCGATGATATCCATTTCCTGACATTTCTGTTTTCTCCTGTCGATCACGTGTTGTGCATATACAAAGATCATTTACCTCATATAACCCCAGGACACGGTGATCCCAAAGGAGCTACATCGCTGGGCGTTGCACCTCCTGTTCTTAAGCCCACCTTCAACTTCCAAATCTGTGGGTCTGTGGGCGGGGTTTACACATTTTTTTTTGCTTTTTCACTCTGTTTTTCCAGTCTTTTCCCCATTCCTCTCTGGCCCCCCTTGGGTGTCTCCCTTAAACCAGTTATTTTCATTTTTCTCTCGAACTCTTGGAAGCGTCCGCCACCAAAAAATTTGGAATCCGGGCCCCCCCCCCCTCTATTGGGGTTTTGGCTCTTTTGCTTTGCTTCTGCTTACTATTTGTCGGCTCACATTTCTCTTTGGCAATCCTAAAGATCGAGTACCCGGAAACAGTGGTATTCTTGCAGTTTTGTCCCGTTCACTCCGTGTGCCCGTTTTTCCCATCTTTTCCCCATTTGTCCCCTTTTTTTTTTTTGGAAGGGCTTGGACTGACTCCGCCTCCTTGTCTACCCATTTCTGACATTGTTTTACGGGTTTACAACTGAGCATTTGATGCTACAGTATTCATTGCACTGTTCAATTCCTTCTAGACATTTCTCTTCTTGGGTTTTGTTCTCCCTTTAACCTGGCGTTTCAATTAGTCTTTTTCCATACTAAGTCTTCGGTTACCTCCCCTTCTTTTTTCAGCATCCTCTAATCTAATTGTTGACTAAGAAGTTCAATCTTTAGTTCTACCTTTGCACCCCGACGTCTGTTCATCCCTTTATGAGGTTCTTTTACCTTCTGTGGAATCTCCTTGGTGTTTTGCAACCTCTTTTTTGGTCTATGATGGAGATGGTTTCACAAATGCCGGTTTTATGGGAGTACCTAATCTGGAACATCTCGTCCGTCTATCTTTTCCTCCTCCCCTTTTGTGTTTGTTTAGTCTCTTGCTTTTTCGTAGTGTTCTTCACTTGGTAGAGTACATATCCCCTCCAAACAACTCATGGATGGGCACACAACAACTCCTCCCTCTCTACCACCCCCTTTTGCAACCCCCCCCACAAAAACATGAGGAGTACAATCCTGTGGGCCCTCATACTTTTTATGACAATAGTCTTAGCATGGTGTTCCGTCTTCCTCGAGTTTTGTCCTTTTTTAATCCCCTCCCCCCCCACCAGTATGATTACCCCGTGCAGATGATGTCTATTTAAAAAAAAGCTCTGAACTCCCGTGCTGCGGCATTACAACACAGCAAGCCGCTTTGGCCCCTTTCTTACGATAAACCCACCCTAAGATGGAGACATGTCGATAAATTTGAACAATGGACAGGTGCCAGTAAGTCTCAAAACTACTACAGGTTTTCCATTACCTTCCCCCCCCTTCCATTATTTTTTTCCCCAGTCGAGATGGGTCGGCCAGGCCCCAAAAACACACCAGGTAACCCCTGGGCCCGTTTCAACATCCCTTCCCGAGGGAACTGGAACCCCAACCCCTTAGACCCCACTGTGGGCCTCTTAATCATTGGCAATATCCATCGCCAACCTCATCTATTTACGGACCTCCTGCCATGGACCCTACCTCTCCACAGCTATTTGTTGGCAGCGTCTTCCAACATTTTTTTTGATCTTTTTCGCAATCTCACGCCAACTCGTCTCCTCGCCCACTATTCAAACCTTCCTTTCCCCGTTGGCACTACAAAGCCAGCTGGCCCTCCCCAGTTTTGTTAAAGCACCAGGGGGTACCCCCACCCTTACCACCTCCCCACCCATCTTGGTTCCCTCTGGAGTTGTCTCCCTCCGGGACTCGGCAATTCATACTTAGAGCCCTACCTTCCCCCCGTTCGCAGGTACATCATGGCGGTCGTGTCACCACGAGACGATTCTTTCCCCCTGACAACGGAACTTCACTTACGAATCCCCCAAAATCCGTCCCATTCTAGTAGCTTTTCACTTACAACGCAATGGACACATGGTCTTCCACTGGCACCTCTTGGACCAAACATTCCTTTGTGTTCCTTTAAGACTCTTCCCACTGTATTACCTCCACAAATCAGTGCCTGAGTCTGGGACAAATGCCAATAAGCTTATTGAAGTAGGATGCCCGTCAGGCATGGATTTTCCATGCAGTCCCCTTCTCTGCCTCCCCCCTGAATGAGTATTTTCCCCCCCCCGGAAGTCATGTTTACCCAGATGTGTTCAATACCAAGGGGTGAATTGGCCGCACTAACCATGCCGCTTTACAGTGCAGATCGCCCCCGCTCCCCTCCAGCTTACCAAAGGACCCCATAGAGATGGAGGTGGCCCCTTCCAAAGCAGTCCACTTTTTCCTTTGACGGGAGTCGTGGGCTGGTCCCGTGTTCCCTTCTCACCCCTCTTCCATACAACGTACCCCACGAGAAGAGGCCAGTTGTCACCAGGGACAAAGAAGGACGATCTACCCAAGTTCCCCCCCTTCACCCCCATGCCAACCTGTAGGCCCTCGACGGGTCCAAGCGGGGCCACCCCCCCCCAAAGGAATGCTGCCGGTCCCTCCCCGCTTTGAAGATGGGGACCCCTTAAAAAACAAACAATCCTACGTAAAACCAAATCCACACTGGCTGAACCAGTTTGCGTGCCCTCCCCGCCCTGTCATTTAATTTTGTTAGTGTGGATACCAGTCGGAGAGTTACTCACATTTTTATTGGTCCAGTCCTATCTATCTGTGCCTGCAACCCATTCCCCCATGAAAACCCTTAAAAATAAAAAAGCCTGACCTCTCCACCCTAAATAACCCCCCCTACAAGAGTGGTGCGCTTTTGAGTGTATGTAATCCAAGGGGGCTCACTGATTGTTTGATCCATTTTATCCCCATTTTTTGCCCAGATCTATAGCGCCCTTGCTTACAACCTAAGGTTGAGAATACAATGACCTTTTTTTCATGGGGGTACTAGACCCCCACTCCCCCCCCCTTACCCTCTGCTCCTCCCATCCTATTTAAATGCTGCCATAACACCGACTTTTGTTCACTTATATAAACTATGGACCCCCCAAATTGGAATTCCCACTCATCCCTTAAATTTTTCCAATAATGTATCCTTATGTGATGGTTTTTCCATGTATTAATACCCAAAATGGATAAACAGGTTTTTGACTGCAATCTACCAAAGGGTTGACCGTGGATTGGTAGCTTTTAAGGGAGGTCTTTTCCAGTCCCCCACCCCCCCATTAGTATGTACCAAACCATCCCATGGTCTTTGACTTTCTATTGGCACCCATCACCTACCCCAGTGAATTTCATCAACTTGTAGGTTTCCTTCATGACCACCACGTCTTTGTTTTCTCCTTTCCTTTATAGGTTATGTTCTTTTCCCCAACTCCAGATTAGGCATCTCTATTTTCTATCTGTGGTGTCTCAATTTGGGGTCTCCACATTTTCAACTCCCCCCACAAGTATCCCCCCTCCTTCTGTCCCCTTAAACCTCCCTTGATATTCACATGTAGTGGTGTTACTATCCAGCTGAGATTCTCATGGATGGTTTTCACAGTATGAAAACCTGCTTTTCCAATTTTGTAGGTTACCCTCCATATTCCAAACGCCCAGTATAAACAAACCCTCCCTTTCCCCCTTTTGTGGTAGATTTTTTTCCTTTCCAATGCCTGATGAATTTTCCATTTGTTGTTATAACAATGCACCCCATAAGATATATTTTACATAAGTGTAGGCAGTGTGGGGATACCTCTTACTACCATGTGGGGCTGACGTGTTTTCGTCCTATGAATTTTCCACCACCCCCCCGTCCTTTGTTAGTTTCCTTTCCCCTATATACTGGGAGTATATAAGGTAGGTTGTGGGGGTGTCGTCCTCCCCTGAGTACATGTCATTTTCCGTGCCCGTCGGCATTTTTTAAGCCTTTTGTAATTTTTCTCTCGATGGAATGTGTCATATCTGGCCCCATGGTCTTGTACCCCCAGGTCTCGGTCCATCCCCCTTACTTCTCCCCTTCTTGGAACACCCAGCCACCCCCCCAATTCGGTTTTTTTTTCGTTATATTTCTTATTTTTTCTTTCTTCTCCATTGTGCCCAAATTCTAATCTGGAACTTACCATTCACCTTTTTACGTGGCGACCTCTTTGCTGTATTTTTTTCCCCTTACCAGCGTTGCATGCCCCCGTGATTTAATTCTGGTATCCCATTGGCATGTGGTTTTTTACTTTTGAGAGTTCATAAAAGTTTTTTTTTTTTTTCTCTTTTAATGAGGCTCTCATCCTCTATTGGTTACACGTCGAGTACATGAAACTTCGTTTTGGTGTTGTGCTGGTGCTTCCGATTGGCATACTTGCCAAGTGTCAATTCTTCCTCGTATTTTCCCTCAGTGGAAAGTTCCTTTCCCCCCTCCCTTATTGTTTTGACTTCCATTTTTGTATGTTACATTGCTTTTACCCACCCACTCCTCATCGTCCACCTTGCCCCCCCCATTGGTTCTTTCATTTTCACATCAGTCCTCCTCTATTTTTCCCGTAGTTTGATGGTACCTTGGTACGTGATGTTACTCACTTTCTTCCCTGTAGTTTGTTCAACCACCATGTTCCTGCCCCTGTGGTTGTCCCACCATCTGGTCTCTAACTTCAGATGCTTACCATTTGCATGATGTCGCTCAAACACTTTCTTCCATCTTGCGGCATCCTGCGCTCCCTCTCCTTGCCCCTTTTTCCCCAACCGAAACATTTTCACGGCTGGCTGTTATCACCTGGGCTGTCCTGTCTTCAAAAAGTACAATGGTTTTCCCCACATCTGTGACCCCGTGTTCCTCATTTTTGTGACTGAAGCACAGGAGGACATCCTGGTGTGAATTTGAGCCCTTCGATACTTCTTCACTCCTTTTTGTGCTATCTTTTTTTTTCCCCTGAGCAACCTGCTCTACCCTTAGGACCCGTCTGACCCATATTCCATTGATCTCCTTCTCCCCGGCTATTTAGATTCCACTTTGGCCATATAGCATTGGCCCACCTTGGTGGGTTCTGTGGTCCTTTTGGTTTCTCCCCCCCCCCCTTGGTGTTTGTCACTCGTTTTTTTTGTTTTCGCTTGCCTCCACCCAATGGGTGTCTTAAACACCCGTTCAGGAAGGTTCTAGTGTCTTTTCGCTCTAGTTTTTTTGCTGTCTAGCAAATAGGAACCAGGGGGATCTTTTTTTCAAACTCCCTTATATGTGGGCTGGCCCCGATAATGCGTGTTTTAGGTCGGGCTATTGTTCTTATTTCCCTTGCGAGTCCACTCCTTCCCACAGTTTTTCCTTTTTTCTGCAGGTTTTCCATTCCCCCTCCGGGCCGTTGTTACCATCCTTTCCATGGTTCCATGGCGTTGTTTTGTTTTCACTGTTTTAAATTTACCAACCGTCCCCTTGGTACATCCATCTGGACCGGTGTGTTTCAGGGGTTTGTAAAACACCTGGTCGCCTCGGCGCACCCCCTTTTTCCGGCGTTCATTGTCCCTTTTCTCGACATTCGGGTTTTGAGATAGCGCACTTTTCCCCATGGCAGGTTTCCTTGTATTAGACTTTACTAGTTGATCAGTTTTTTTCAATCTCATATTTTTCATTTTCCCTTTTCCCTTCCTACTGATCCCTTGTTTGCTTCTTGCCAGATTGGTTTCAAGCTGCACTTGTCTTTATCACCGTTTCATCCTTTGAGTTTCGGCCTCCATTCTTTTTCTTGGATCCCCCACGCGCCCTCGGGTGGTATTGAGGTTTTTGTTCCCCATTTCTTATTCTCACTACTCCATTGTAGGACACTCTCGGCCGTCTTGTTTTCTTCCCTCCTTTTTTTTAGAGATCATGACGTTTCCTTTGGCGAGGTTCTCCAATGAGTCTGCTGAGATCGTTTGACAACCATGCTGGATTGTCCCACCACCATATATCACCACCAAGAGGTTTTGCACCCCGCCTTTGAGTACCCGCCTCCCCTTCCCTTTGATGCCGCCCCCGACGAAGCAACTGTAGATGCAAATTCTTCAAGGGTTCATCTGTGCAAGCAAACGCCACCAAGGATCAATTAGCGGCTGCCTAAACATCTTGTCTTCTTTCCCCCAGCTTTCGAACCTCCCCTTTCATTTCCCAGGGGAAAGGTGCTCCCGAAAGCCGCCCAGGGCAAGTTCCGAGATACCCAACCGAGAGAAATGTACTTTCCCCTGTTTCTTAAAGTTGTGTTTTTTCCCCTGCAGCTGCGCCTTCCCCCCTCCCCTGGCACCACCACAGTCATTATTTTCCATCAGGAAGGTGGGGTAAGTCCCCCATCCCCCCCCTTCCCCACCCAACCGCCATGGGACCTGGTCCAAGTTTGGCACATCCCTGCCCGTCAACTGGCCAACTGGAAGATCACGTCCGACCCCATGTTTTCCTCCTGAGGGGGCTGAGGACTATGCTGTCCCAAGCCCAATAGCCCTCCCATTTTTCGGACCGAAGGCCCCTTTTGACCAGTCCCATCGTCCACAGCCCAAGGCGTTGGGCCCTATCCCCCATGTGTTTTCGTATCGATTATGAAAGATTCGTCCAGGCACTGGCAAACTTCCTTTGTTTAAGTGGTAGACCCCCAATGGGTGCTGACTGACGGCCCTCCCCGCAAACCCTGGAAGAAAACCCTTTTGATGTAGAAAAACCCCCGCCCCCAGGACCCCCAGACTTTGAGTGGTATGGATTTTCGCCTATCCCCTGTTAAGCTGGAATGCGCCCAGCTTAGGGCCTGCTAGGTTTTGAAAAGTGTAATCGGTCGTTTTCTGTTTACATTGGGGCACCCACCCCTTGCAGCTTTTTTTCCCACACTCCCCGAGTTTCCTTTGTGGCAATTGATATCCCCCCAGTTTCTACTTGGCATTCTTTTCCGCTTGACTAATCTTTTTACTCTCATGACACCCCACTGCACCTCTTGGTCCAATACTGGTGAATCCTGGACAATATGGCGGGACTACCCCTCCCCACCAGTGAATGCTTTTTGCCACTGTCCACCCCCAGTTCAGGATGGGACCCTGCAGTGTGCCGCATTGCGGCAATTCTTTTTAATCGCGAAAGACTTTGAATTACCCATTTGACCTTTCCGTTGATAGCCGATGGTGTCTCCTCCACAGGTTTTGCACACTCCCAACAATGGTTTTTCCCATACCCCACAATTGCCGACTGACGATAGCCGAAAGTACCACCAGATTTCCCCCTTAACCTATGGATTCTGCCATCCAATAGAGAGGCCGGAAGTGCAAACTCTTCACGAACCAGTTCCGGTGGTTTTGATTGGTCGTATTCTTTGGCCAGGGTCCAACTTTATACATCCTACAACGAAAAAACCCCCTCCTTTTCCAGAGTTAAGTCAAACTTTATCCCGAAGGGGGGAGGACATCCACTGAGCGCTCAATCAAAATGCCAATTGCAAGCTCCATCGTGAAGTCCCACTTAAGGGGCACCAACAACGACTGATGCGGAAAGCTGACCGCATGTGTACCCCCTTGCACGGATGAGGACATAGGAAAAAGAACCAAATTAGTACTTCCCACGGAAAAAAACCCCATGCCACATGTTTCGGAACAGTGAGGCAATTAAATCCCAGTGTCATGTTCCACTTCCTCGACTGGTGTAGTTTCTCCCAGCACTTCCAACATTTATTGTATATATCTTTATCTTTTATATAATGTCTCCACCTTTGAAACGGTCAATTTAAACTAACACCAACCTTTCAGCCGCAATACCAAATACTATACCCTCCTCCCACCACCCCCCCAGAGGCTGCTGGATTTTTGCACCGTTTTCATGTTTTTGGACGGACCCCTTGTTTTTCCATATTATTCCCCCGGGCCAGAATAGAGCTATCCAAAACCCTACCCCCAAATTACCCCAGAGAAGGATTCATTGTTTTGCTCCGGAGCAGTGCACCCCCACACCCACGTTTACACTCTGCTTTTTTCCTATATATTTTTATTCGAGACACTAACAATAATGGTTGCTTAGCGGTCGATCACCACCTCAGTCCACAGTCGGAAGATCACCACCTTCATACCCTAAATAAGTTCCCCCTGATAATCTTGGTTTGCGTCATGTATGAAGAACCCCCCCCCCCCCCCCATTTGCCCCCTACAACTCCGCATTCTACTTGAAAATTCTCCACCATTTTAACGGGTTTGTTTTTTTCCTTTCGATGAGTATGTATACCCCAACACAGTAGTTATTTTTCAGCTGTACAAAATCCTTGAGTGTTTTGGTTAATCTTTCTCTTTTTTTTCCGAAATTACAACCCTTTCACCCATGTTGTCTTCATTCAACTTCCTTCGGGTTTACAGGAATTCCCCCTGAGGTTTTTACCAAGGGGATTGATGGGGGATACTCCCCGATTTAGGCTCTCTTTACTCCTCTCCTTTGTGGGTTTTTCTGAGAGAGCCTTTTACCTCTTGTTCGCATCCCTACAATTTGACCCTGAGACCCCCGGGTTTAATTCCTAAACTCCAGGAAGTTGTTTGACACTAACCCCCCCCCCCGGTCGAGGGGTGTGTCCCCCACCTCCCCTTCCCCCAAACATCAAGGGGCTGTGGTACCCGTCTGCCATTCACCATTTGTGTCGGTATCCCCACATACCTTATAAAACCCCCTCCCTTTCACACGTTTGTGTATATTTTTCATGCTCTCGGCTTGAAGATTTTTTTTTTCAATGACCCCGCCCATAAGTATCTTTTTACATTATTTAATTTATTTCCCAGTTTTTTCTCTTCCTCCCCCGGGCTAGGTGGAACATGGAAGGGAACACCCCCCACTCTGTGTTAGTCTCGCCTTTTATCTATATCCCAGTCCTTTAAGTCTTTTCCCGTTGTTCTGTAGTTTTTGGGTCATAACATGAGCAAATACTGTAATTGAGTTTTGCCCTAGAGTAATGTTTCCTCTTGGGGTGGGATATCGCTGACTGGCTCTCGATTTTGAACCTGTTTACAACAAATTTGGGTATCCCCAGTTTCTCCACCATCTTCGGCACACCATTGCGCACCCACTTGTTTTATGTGTGGTTACAATAGTGTTTTATCTTTTATTTTGTTGTGAGGTTTATTTACCCTCTATATTATGATATATACACTTCCTAAGTGGCATTTACTCTCTTTGATGTTCCAACTACACAGCTTTTCTGCGTTGTTGCACGCTCAGTTTTTACTGGCCTCCCCGGTGCCCTGTTGGTGTTTATTTTTTGAGAAGGACTACCAACCAAAACCACCAACACAAAAAAAAAAAGGTTTTTTTTCTTGTTCAAGAGGTCTTCTTCCGCTCCCCCTTAGTTCCCACTCGTCGTGCCTTCACGCAGTTTTTGCCCCCTTGCACTTCGAGGGAATGATGTTTTTCCCCATTGTTATGGGAGCTCGGGCGACATCCGTGACTTCCGTCCTCCTCCCTTATTATTTTTCCCTTTTCCATTCCAGATTCTGGGCTTAGGTTAGTCTACCGTGGACCCCGTGCCATCCCAACTACTCCTGTCACCCAAAGTACGTTCCCTTTCTTGGCCATCCGGCCAATCCATCCTCCTCCGTTCATGTTTCATCTCCGTTTCCTGGTACCTTGTTGCCACTGTCAATTCTTACCTGGTTAGTCTGTTCCACCCAAGGGTTCTGGTTATTTATACCACATCTGTGCTAACCGTCCCCCCCCCTTGGGTTCCCCCCGTTGTCCTCCCCCTCATTCTGTCGCGGTACCAATGCATGCATGTCTGTTTTTTCTGCGCATCTCCTTCTCCCTCCTCTATTGGTTTCCCTTTGGCCACTCGCCCCCCCACCTTCCCTTTTCTTTTTTGATCTGGTTACCCTAGAAGACCATGTCTTCAACGAGTTGTTCCAACATCTGTGTTTGGAGGCGGGTGGGTGGGTTTGGGGATTCCTTCTATGTGAGAGTCCGCTCTACGAGATGCTGTATTTTTGTGTTGAATTCCCAAAAAATTTTTTTTTGTTTAAAAGGGATGAAGGAGTTCCAGTCGTACTTTGGCATCGCTCCGTTGGGCCTCGCAATTTTCTCTTACAATGCTTCCAATGAGGACATGGATACTTAATGGTTCCTGACTATGGGATATAACCACCATCTGGCCCACTCCTGGTGTTTTTGTGGGGATTTGGTAAGGTTTTTGTGAACAGGTTGGAGTCAGGTTTTCTGTTCTTTCCTCGCTGGAACCCACTGGTTATTAACCTCAAAAGAGATTTTTTTCAGTTTTCCCTTGTTTTGGTTCCCGTAGGTGCCGCCGTTCACCTCCGGCACACTGTTTTGACTACGCTTCCACAATCCACCATTAGGGGGAGTTTCAGGTTTGTACTCTTGCCAGTTTACCGGGCTACCTGAGGATATTCTGATTCCAATTTTACCTGATCAAATCGGACCCCCTTTTTATCCTGTTTGGTAGGTTGTCCACACTCCCGTGCCTATGTACACATACCTTGTTTCCCCCCATGGCGGTGGTTTGGGGGTTGCAGGGAATGAAAAATGTACCGTATTCCGTGAGCAACCAACTCATGGATGAGTCGGGGCTAAGGGGGCAAGTAACCACATTTGTTTTAGTAATTTTTTCACTTAATTGATGGAAGGTTAATTTTTCAATGTATTTATGAATTTCCGTGTTCGGCGATTTTAGCCACGTAAAATTCGGTCTTGTAGTCTCTTTCCCTAACCTCAAGGAATTTTTCACACTCGTTTGTTTTAAATAGCAGTGGTTTCCTTATCCTCTAATTGCCTTCCACCCGTGGGTTTCTCCCCAGACATCTTTTGCCCTTCCTACTTGGTCATGCTCCCGACGGATTTTTCTATGAGTCGGCTGAGTGTCAGCTTGTACTCCATTTTTTTTGACCCTTCTTGGTGGCTCTTCCGGAGGTTTTTGTTTCCCCCCCATGCATGGTGGATGGTCCTCACCCCATTGGAGAACC
>Ga0179593_1286865_pt1 | contig 17906 bp, 22 predicted proteins | sample CZODoug2_1_08_16_FD_185931 | JGI IMG/M metagenome (GOLD analysis project Ga0179593, IMG submission 185931) | Vadose zone soil fungal communities from Angelo Coast Range Reserve, California, USA - CZODoug2_1_08_16fungal (PacBio error correction) | ecosystem: Environmental > Terrestrial > Soil >... | reverse complement strand
GTCCGTAATCCTTTTTTATTTTGACTCCTGTCACGCGTATTGTTCCCTTTTTTGTTTGTCCCCTCGCTCCGCGTCCACCCTTCCATCCAACTCTTTCTTTGATTCCCGAGTTTTTCCCCCCCAACGCTTCTGTCCCAAACTTCGAGCGTCCCATTTTTCAGCAGTACGACGCTTTCTTCGCTCTCCCAAGTTCTCCCCGCGCCTTCCCTCTTTTCCCCCATCTCCCCTCGTCGTGTTATCGGCAATTTTGCGTGTCTTAAGCCGTGGAAATATTTCAGCTTTCCTTGTTTTTCCTTCGGGCCCCCTCCTTCTGCTTTCCCTTTTGTCCCCTTTCCCACCCCCCCCTCCCCTTTTCCTGACAGTTTCTGGTTTGTCTCTTTTTCACATTCTGTTCCCCCTCCCCGTCTTTTGATTTTTTCTTCCCCTCGTCCCAATCCTTTGCTTTACCCGAACCCCTAGTATTCTCCCCCCCTGTGACGTCTCTGACCGTTCTTCTTCTGAACCCTCTTTCTTACCAAATCTTTTTCTCTTTTCAGTTCTTCTCTACCCCCGGCGCCTCCTCTTTTCTCTTTTCCCGCCCCCCCCCATGGATCGCCTCAGGATCCCCGTTTTAGTATAGTTAAGGACTGTTCAAACCCCTCATCCCCCCCGAGCCTTTACTCCTCGTCTTCCTCTCACCCTTTCCTCCCTGCCCCATTTTACGTCTCGATAGAGGTAACCTTTCATTGACCCCAGAGAGCCCCATCCGATTGCTGGCCGTCGAAATTGTCTTCCCTCCCCAAGATGGTTTCATATTCCTCTACCGCTTCCTTCCTCTTTTTTTCCCACTTGTCCCTGTGTACGTCTCCTTTCCTTTGTCGCCCCCTTTTTCCTTCCTGATGCTCCATGGCTCCTCGCCGCAAAAAGTCGTCCGGCTTTTGGGAAACGTTCCCCTTCCTTTCTTCATTTACTACTCTTTTTTTTTTCTCTGAGGCCCCTTTTTCTTTTCCCCCTTTTTTCCCCATGTTTATTCCCCTTCGTGTGCCCCCTGTTTCGGTTCGTTTGGAGCTCGCAGATATTTCACGGCCACTCCCTACTACGTACAAAGCCCCTTTCTTTTTGTTCCCCCCCTTGGGTGAGGCGCGCTTCCGCTGGAATAGGTCAGATCGTTTCTGTAGTACTTTTGCCAAGCTCCTAGGATTTTCCCTTTCGTGGCAATAATATTTCCCTTATCCTAACCCTTATTTCTCTATCTGGTTTTTCAGCCTCTTACTTTCCCCCTCGGTGTGGTGGGTTTTACTAGAAAAATTCTTCCCTATACGACACTAAGGTTTTTCTCATGTGTCCTTTTTGCGTTCTTGGTTTGCTCCCTTTCCTCTTCCTCGGCGCGTAGGGGAGCTCGATATTCATGCACTGATTTCTTGCCGGATGGATGTAAGAATCTTTCAGTAATATTTTCTCCCAGCTGCGCCATTTCGTGTTCTTGTGCTTTTTTTTCTTACATCTTCTATTAAGTTCCACCCATATTGGGTGCTTCAGGGAAGGTGCGCTTTATAGGAAGACCTTTTTTTTTCCTAAGTGGGTTCTTTTTCTTGGCACCCCCGTCCTAGTCTTATTGGCCCTCCCCCTTGTATCCTTTTCCCTAACCGTCTGCATTTCACCCTTCTGGCCAGTGAGAGCTCCCGTGAAGTGCGTTCTTTGCCCCCTCTACACGATTCTCTTTTTGTTACCCTCTCTCAGTTTTTTTCTCCTCCCCTTGCCCCCTTAATTCTGGAAGTCGTCCGCGCAGTCCTTTCCCATGGTGTGCCCAATTCAAGTTTAGTGTTACCAACTTGGATAGGTCACCCCCCTTGTGGTCCTCTTAGTTCTCGCTTCTCTTTTCTTCACCCCCGGTACTTCCTCTAGTATCGTTTACCCTTTCTTTTGTTTCGACTATCATATTAAGAACGTCATTGCCTGAAAATATCTAAATGGGATTTGAGAACATTTTTCCGGTCAAACGTTTTCACACCCATGTTTGCCCCCCCCCCTTGTCGTAGGATTTTGCGCAATCGGATTTTTACGAGTTAATGGCAAATCCTTATAGGGTGCACATACTCCCGTTCTCCCCCCCCACAATAACCCCTATAGGGTCTCCTGTTTGTTCTCCCCCTTCCTTTTTGAAAGTCTCTTCCCTCTCCTGCCAGGAGCTCCCCCTTTTCTCCCCGACGTTTTTGAGCCTTACTGGTGGTCCCCCCATTCGCTCAACTCGCTTTGATCTTTCAAGTCAGAAATGCTGTGACCTCGGATGGTGCGCTCCCTTTTTTTCAGCTTCCCCCTCCCTCTTCGTAGTTCCTTTTTTTACTTTTACCCACTCTTCTTTTCCTCCCCCTTAATTTCCCTATTCCCCCACAGGCTTTACTTACCACCTTCCCTCCCCCTTTCTAACTTTTCTAAGCCCCTTCCGTCGTGTTCCCCCTATTGGCCAACTTCTTCACGTCGTTTTTCAATTTGGGACGTTCTTCCCTTAGCAGTTTTACCGCTGCGGGCTCCCCACCTAGCATCCCCCCGCTTCCCCCCTTGACCATGCCTCCGCCTCGGTTCAGGAGCCTGCGTATCACGCCTTCCTTTTAAATCAACTTTTCACATCCTCGTTGGTGGTGGAGATCCCACTTCATTATCTTTCTTCCCGAACTCTTTCTCCTGATCCCTCTTTGATTTGCTTTGCCCCTTTTGGACTCCTAGGTGCATTTCATTTTGTTGCCAGACGCTTTTGCTACGGACGTCCCCCTTGGAGGTTCAAAGGCCGATGCCCTACTCTTTGTTTTTGCCATCAGTTTCCCCCGTCCCCAAGAGGGAATTTTCTTTCCCCTTTCGCTGCTGGTTCTCGAAGTGGCGAAATGAAGGATTTTCATTCCCATACTCCCTTACGCTTTTTATTTTTTTCCCCAGCCTGCACCACTTTTTTCCCCCCCCCCTCTCCTTTCCCCCCTTCCGCCGCCTTTTTCCTTCCCCGGGAATTCTAAGCTCCTAAAATATGTCATTGTCCATTTGTATCGACTTTCGTTTTCTCTTCTTTCTCTCTTGGATTACCGTTCTCTTTTTTCGATTTTTTTCCCCCATAAGGATGGAGCCCACCCCACTCGTTTCTGCCCTGTCAGTGTTTGCCCTCATCGGGATTCGGTTCAGCCCTTTATCTCGTCATGTAGCCCCGTTTCTCTTTCCCGGCCGCCCTGGGTTCAAACCTCTTTCTCCCGCTCCTTGTGTTACCCAATTTGGTCCACTCCGGACCTGCCCCCTTTTCCAACGTTCCAGGTTATCGGCTATAATTTTGCGACTTGACCCGAGCATTTTTAACCTTTTAACTCGATTTTCCTTTATTTTGGCCCTTTTTTTTCTCCCGTACTGAGGCACATCAACGACCGTTTTTTTTCCGATGTTTTTGCTAACATTCAGGATGATTCCCACACGGTTTCGCTCTTACGGACCGTTGTGTCCCTTCACTTAATGGTTCCCTCTTTTTCTTAAGCTTCCCCCCAGAATCTACTCAGCGATCGTCAAATTTCAGAAAAATTGCATTCGACTTTCCTCTCGCAGCTGTCTGTTCCCCTTGTCTTTTGTTTTGAACCGCCTTTTCAGCTTCTTTCGCTCGGGGTTTTTTGCCAATTAGGCGCCCGCATTCTACGTTTTTTCCCCCCTGCACCACATACCACGTACTTCTTTCAACCGGAGTTTCAGGAGAATTTGAATCGCCAAAGTTTTCCCTGCACACCCAAGTCCTTTTTGATTCCCTTCGGTACTTGTCCCCATCTTCTGACAGGCACCGCTGACCCACTTTTGCTAATTTCTTGCGACTGGTTTTATGATCTCTTATCCAACCCCTCTTCTCCTTTTTTTCCCCCCGCTTTTTTTTTTTTTTTATCTAGGAGCCCGAACCCTTAGCTCGTATTCCGAGCGTCCCCCCGGCCCCCCCCCCGATTTTGAGAAACTTGTCCCCTGATTCCCCTTTTCCCTTCCCGTTCTCTCTATGGACTTACTTTTTACCCTTTTCGCCATTAAGCCCCGTCTTAGAGAGTATATGGCCATTCAGGTGTTCTCCGCGTTCCTTTTTTTCCCCCTCCCAACGATTTCCCCCTCCTTTGTAAGGCTTTCAGCTACAGACCCCACCCACGCCCTCCCTTTTTAGTTCCTCTACCGTCGCGCATCTTTTTTTTGGACCAGACCTTGGCTTCCTCGTACTTTCTTTTTTGCGCCGACTGTGCCCTGCCTTTCTTTCTTTTCAATCTCCCTCCCCCTGGTGCGTTCTTCTTGCATGGAAACGACTACCTGTCTTCCTTACTCTTGTTTTTGTGATCTCCGCCTGGAGGTTCTCCTTTTTTCCCCCCAGCATCGAAGCTTCTTCGGCCCGTGGGTTTTTTAGCGAGCTTCCAATGGAGGGACCTTACCTAACCCCCCCGCCAGTTTTCCCCCCCTTCGTGTTTTTTTTCTTTGATTCCTCTTGACGCTGTGCCGGGCTTTACTCCCTTTTTAGGGCTCAGGCATTTCGAGGGTTTTAACTCATCCGCTGAACGCAGATCTCCCAAATGACCTTTCGTTTTATTGCTTTTTTCGCCGTCCCCCTCTCCTTGTTCCCACATCTTCCCGGCTCTATGGGTATCCCACTTTTGAAATGTGTTCAAGGGAGACTCATGTCCCGGGTCCAGCCTTTTTTTCGTGCCCCTCCTTTCTCGCCCGTCTTTGTCGCTTCTCTTAACCTGAGATAGAGCCTGTGATTGATACTCATCTTTAATCCGTCTTCTAGGTTCCCTGAGTGTTTTTTCTTTCGGTTGCTTCTTATTTTTTCCGAGCTTCCTTGGATCCAAATTTCCTTTTGGGTGCTCGGTGCCGCTTCTACCCGACCTTTGCCTATCTTTTGGAGTTTTTTTTGCCCCCCCAGTACTCTCCTTTTCGCCTTCCCCCAACCCTTTTATCCCCCACCGTTATCCATCTGCCAAGACAATTCTCGAGAGTTTCCTCAGTTGAGGTGTTCCCTCCTTTCCTCTTCTTCTTTCTTGTACCTTCTTCGTAGATCCGGTCACTTTGATATACTTGCGCACGTTTTGAGGTTACCAAGACTTTTTTTTCTTTTCACCAACTCTTTCTCTTACAGTCGTTTGCTTTTTTCCGTTTTATTTTAAAAGGTAACTCACCCAAGGTCGAGCTACCACCCTTGCTTGCCTACCTCCCCTTTTTTATTCTTCCCCCTCTCTTTGCTTGCCCCTTCCTCTTATGGGACTTTCTCCCTTGCCCGGTCAAGTCATGTTGAACCAATGAGGTTCTGCTGGTATCCCTCTGGCTTCATGACCACCTCTTTTCACCAGATACTGTTACGGTTCCCCCCTTCTCCCCGCGCACCTCCCTGAATGAGCTGGGATAGGAGCTCCCTCTTTTTGGTTTTTTTATTTGATATTAATAACTATCAAGTAGTTTCCGCCCCGCTCCGATAGTTGCGCTCGGTCCTTTTTACTCTTATTTTCAGTTTATTTCCTAAATCGGGCTTATGTTAGGTCCCATTTTATCTGCAGGGTTGGTGATTGGATTGAAGACAGATGGTCATTTGCCCCCTTTCTTAACCAGGCTTTTCTTTTCCCTGACAATCCCTCTCCTCTTCATTCCTGATTGAACACGTCTAGTAATCACTTGATTGAGTCATTCCCGGCTTCCTTCCACTTCTTCTTTCCCCCCCCCTCGTCTGTCCTTTTGTCTGTACTGCATTGCTGGGGACAGTATCCCTCTGCGCCTATGCGGGTACAAATTAATCATAATCTCCCCCTCTTTCCGCCCCCCCCCCCTAAGCTGTTCAGGATGTGCATTGCTCGGTCATTCTTTATAATCCTTCTTCCCTATTCATCCCCTTTTTTGTTGTTTCGTCTCTCCCTTTTACTTCCATCTCCCGACTTTACGACAGACTTCCTCCTTGAAATTCCTGATTTGCTACTTGTAAGAGATGCTAGTTCATGCTTTTTCTGCACTTTCCCTATGTTACGCTGTGCTCTCCTCCCGTTTCTTCCCCCTTTGTTCCTTCTTTCTGCCCCCCTCTGCACGGTTGGGGGAAGCAGATTTTTGGGTTCTTATCCCTTTTCCCTTCTTTTCCTGTCTTCCTTCGCTTGGAAAGAGGTCCCTACGTTTGAGAAATTCTTTGACCGAACTCAAGACCGCTTCCTGAATTCCCCCTTTTTGTCTTCGCCCCCCCTTTTGGAACTGTCTCTTGAAGGTTTTTTATCTTCCCTTTTGTGAGAGAGACAAAAATTTTCCCTTTCCGGTCTCCCTCCCCCCAGTTACAGTTTCTCTCCCGGGGGTACTTAGTACTAGATGTTTTAGCGCAGTCTTTCACCTATTTTGATTCCCCCCCCATGTCTTTTTCCTGCCTCCCCCTTGGATTCTTTGAGGGTTCAGTGTCACGTAGAGTTTAGTCTCCGATTGTCAAGTGACCTCCTTTTCTTCCCGCCATCTTTTTTTGGTCCCCACTTTGTCCCCCTTTTTTGCCCTTCCTCCTCCCACTGTCCATTTTTCTGAGGAGAGTGTACTCTTTAGCGTGTTTCAATATCGTCTTTCTTTCCAACGTTTTTTGTGTTTCCCCTTCGTTTTATGATTACCTTTTTTCACTCCGCCCCTCCTTCCTCATCGTTTGGACCCAGGAAACCTACTTTTCCGTCTCCAGAGTTTTCTGAAGCTTGCTTGCCCCTCCATTCCCGCGAGTTTTTTGCGAAGATTCCTCTTCTTTCCTTTTTTTTCCCCCGAAGTCTCCTCGCGATCCCCGTCGTGTCCACTCTTGGCCCAAGTTTTTTTGAGTCGCTACAATTTCCTTCTTTTGGTTGAAATTGCCTCGTTTTTTTTGGTTCACTCTGCTATGTTCTCATGGTTTTTTTTTTTACCTTCTGGCCTTTCAATATAGGTTTTTGTGTCCCCTCCCCCTCAATCCTTTGAATTTGGTCAGACGATACGTTTCCTCGCCCAACCCTTTTTTCTTGGACGTCACCCCCACGTCCTTGTTGATCCGCTCCTTCCCTCTGACGTCGGCACGCGAACCTCAAGGGTCTGGCCCACGTTTTTCAGCTTCCCTTACTTCCCGCTTTCTTCCCCTTAAAGATTCTACGGCGTTTTGAGTCCCCGGTTATTGATGAGGTCCAATATATCTAAGTCTCGCTTTCACCCCTTCGGCCCCCTCTTCAACCGGATTCTTCCCGTCAGTTTATCTTGCCCATGATTCGCCGACGTTTCCGTCTTCACCCTCCTCCTCCCTTTTCTTTTTTTAGCTCGCGGTTTTCAGCGGGTATGTGTCCTATGACCCACTCTCCTTTATTTGCATTTTTTCTTCCGCACATTTTTCTTACAAGCACTATGCAAGGGTCATATTCGTTTCTGCCGCAGAGGGATTACCTGTTTGTATAGTGTTGTTTTTGTTAACTCCCCCTTTTTTCCCTTGATCTTCCCTTGTCCCCCAAGCGCCCGCCCCAGGTTTGTATCACTGTCTATCTGTCTTTTGGTTACAATGGCCTCTTCTTCCTTTTTTGTTTTTGTCTGAGAGATGCCTGATTTTTTCTTCACGTTTCCGTTTCATTTGAGCCCCTGTTTGCGGACTAGGGGCCATGAGCAGATCGGGCCCGTTTGCTCAACCCCCCTCCCCCCCCCTCCCCCTATTTTTTTCTCCTGCCCTCTTCCTCTCCATCTCCATTCTCCTCCCCCGTCCCCCCATCCACCCTCTCACCACTTCACCCGTCCGTCCACACCATACTACCCCCCCCCCCCCGCCACGTCTCCCCCTCCCCTCTATGCCCCCTCCTATCTCTCCCCCCGCCTTCCTTTCCACTCCCCCCTCCCACATCCCCCTTTCCACGCGGCGCCCCCGGCCCTTATAACAAGAAGGTATTGCGTCCTGATTTGATTTTTCAGATTGTGTCCCCCTTTTCTCTCTTTGTCATTTGAATCCCTTTCTGTGGCTCACGGGCCCCCCCCTTACGTTTTTCTGGTTTCTTGCTTTTGTTAATGTGTCTTCGAGCCCTGTGGGCAGATCTTCGGGTTTTCCCTATGAAGGTTAAAATCTGTCGGCTCCGATGCGTTTTCACATTATCTTAGGCAATTTCAGTTTAGAAGCCCTTTGTTTTGGTATCCCTTGTTTCCCCCTCTGCACTCTCGTAGTCGCTTTTTTCATAGTTCCCGCGAGACGAGCCAATTGATATTTATTGTTTTTAGCCCCCCCCTTTCTTTCCTCCTTCCGTGCCGCGTTTCCGCCTTGTGTTGTTCTCGGTTGAGGTCGGCTTTTTTTTTTACCCTTTTTAGCCTACTGTTACCCCAAATTCATTTGTTTGCGGTCAATGGTTTTTTCTTGCATCCTTGGTCTGCACCCCAGACCGTTGCCTATTCCCTGTTTTTGATTTGGTGGTTTGGACATCGAGAGTGAGTTCTTTCAACCCCTATCTCATACATTCCAGTGAAATTTCTCAAATACCCCAGTTAAAAGAAGGTTTGAGATGTCGAAGTGCGATTTCCCAGCTCCCTCCTCTCGATTACTTTTTCGATATGTCCCTCTCCCGACTCGTCCCCCTTACTTTGCGTCCCCTTACGATCTGTTTGCACTTCACAGCCTGTTGACCTGCGTTCACTCGTTTTTTAAGATTCTTCCCTGCTTTATGCTTTTCCCTTTTCACAAAGGCCCAATTCCCCCGAAGGGTCTTATTTTCAAAACCGTGTCGCCAACCAATCATTTCGGACAGCACGTCTAGCTGCCCCCTCTCTTTCTTGACTTTCTCCATTTCCCTTATCCTGTTCCCCCCCCCCTGTTGGCAACCAATGGTCTTCTGCGTTGGAGAATTCGTTTCAGCCATGCGATATTCCTCCCCCCCTGTTTTTTACACTTTTTCTTCCCGCGCCCAAATAATCCCCCTTTGAAGTTATGATTTTTTTCCTAGAGTTGGGATACCTCTTTATTGCAGCCTCTCGACCCTCACTCTACTCTCCGTTCAGACACGCGCTAGACCCTTGACGTTTGCGGAAGTTGTCTTTCTAGCACTCCGTCTTTTTCTTTGTTCCCTGTCCCCTTCAGACCTTGCCTGCCTGGCCTTTTTTTCTTTCAGTGACAGTTTTATCGATGAACCCGAGCAATTCGGGAGGTGTTTTTTGTCCTGCCATCATTATCCGTCCATTTCATTCTTGAAATTCGATGACTATTTGGCGGCCCGTTGAATACCAGCCTTCAATTTTTTTGTGATTCTTCCCCCCCCCGCGTGCTCATTTCCGACATGGTCCTGCCTCACCGAGTGATTCTTGTTCGAAACCGCGGGTTTTATCCCCACAAATCAATATCCCATCTCCCTTTTTCGCTCTTTTCCCCCCCCTCCCCTCGACGCGGTGTCAGGATGCGCTTTTCCCTTTTCGCGTCCCTTTTATTGAATTATTTCATCTCTTTCATCTAAGGGTCTTTTTTTTTGCGATGAGCTCCCCATTTTGTAATTCCCGATTGACCTCATTTTTACAGACAGCATTATTCTTTTCTAGGTATTTTCAGGGGGACTCGATGGTATATTTTTTGGGTCTTTTTTGCTTTTTTTCCGACGTCCCTCCTTTGCGGACGGTTCCTTTTCCCGGCCATAGTCCACAGGTGTGGTTAATAGTGTGTGCACAGTTTCCTTTTCTTCCCTGTTCTTTTCCTTTATTCCTCTCCGACGTGTTGATTTCTTTTTGTATGATTTGTGACCTATTTTTGACCGACCCCTACCTTCCTCTTTTATTCGGTTGCCTCGGAAAATTGTCTCCTTTAGCCCATTCCGCGGGGGCATGGCACTGCATGCTCCTTCACTTTTGTTCCTATTCCTACCTGACTTTGTGGTCTCTGCCAACATCTTTGACACCCCTTTTACCATGGATCGACCGTTGTTGTCTATTTGGTATCTTGAGGACTATGTATTTTTTCGGCCTTTTCCACAGTCGGGAGAGCCCAAATGTGTTCCTGAGCCCTTCCAAGTTCCTGGATGAGCAGGATCCAGTTTCCCACCGCTTGTGCGCTGGTTATAAGGCGCCTCCCGGTTGTGTGTCGTTTGGTGTGCCCTAACTCCTTTATAAAGAGTATGGGTGGACCTGTTTCCTCGGTGACATTGCACTTTCAAGTCCTGTTAGGCGGAGCTTCGAAAGTGTTTCCACAAGATTGTTTGAAATTACTTGTTCAACCTCGTCCTTTCTGAATTCCCCCTTTTTTTTTTTCATCGCCTCTCGCCTAATCCCCGTAACCATCCCCCTGAACCTCCTATCAATTGTTGGTACCCCCCGCATTCCTTCAGTGTGACTCTGTATTACGTTATGAAAGTAGTTGTTTCTGTCTCTTCCTTTCCTTGACTCCCCTTCGTCGAGTGCAAGTCCCCACCTTCTACGTCTCGCAATGATTTGTTTTTCCTCTTTGTATGAACGCCATGGTGGACCGTGGTCTTTTTTGGGTTTTTGTGGTTCTTTTGGTCCCAGCCACTCCCTTCCTATGGTTTTATAAATCCCTTTTTATCAGAACGGTGTCTCCGATTCCTCCTCGCCCCCCCTTTCTTTCTTCACCCCAAGTATTTTTTGACATGTTGCTGTCCCATTTGCTAACGGAACCCGATCCCACTAACTTTGGCCACTGGGGCTGGCGGACCGGCATTCTTAATGTTTACATCAATCCTACTTTTTTCGAGTCTGCGCCTTATTTTTTTTTCACGAATTTCCCCTTATGCCCGTTTTTCATCGCAACGCCTGATCCCCGAGTTTCGGCCACTTTTTCATTGTGTCTTTAAGGCCGGTCATGTTTCCCCTAGCTATTCCTCTTTTCCCGTCTCGTTGAGCCCCCCTCCTCTGCTGCAAGTCAGGTTTATGCTTTCCTTTTTTATTGACCATGAAATTATGGGACACATCGCTTGTTTTTCAGTTCTCCTCACCGGTCCGCAATCTGGTCATTCCTCGAAGCCGGCCTCCCATTTTTTTTCTCCCTTTGCGTTTTAATTTTCGGTGGCTATCCGCAAGCTTTTATAGCTCATTTCCCTCTCCTCCCACAGTTCCCTCGCTTCTCTCCATGGTGGGAAGGGTGTCACCTTTTCCCCCCCTCTCTTACCCCCTCGTTGTTTTTTGGGATTTTGTGCTGGTACTTAGAAAGTTTCATTCCGTCTAGCTCTTTTTTTTTTTGCGTTCGCTTCGCTGAGCCCGGATCATCAGTCGGCCCATGAGGCTCCAAATAAGTACAGCCCCGTAGGTGTTCTTTCTTGGCTCTCTGTTATCTCTCTGGCATGGGCTTTCAATCCCAGTCGGGCTCAAGGTCTCCCCTTACTTGTATTTGGTTCCATTGGTGGGCCACTGCCCCTTTGTACATGATTCCCTTAGGTTTTTTTTCTTCTCGAAGACGAGGACGGTCAATATGTCTGCTCCCCGATGTGGATTACGTATTATCTCCATTTTTTTTCCTTGATTTATACGGGTTTTTGTTTTACGCCATCGGAGCGCGTTTTGTCCCTTAACCTGTCAATACCTGCCAAGGATCTTGGCCTCCCGTCCCTTCCCATCTTTTCCGCCGTGGCGCCCTTTATTTTTTCTGGTTTTCTTGAGAGCCTGGACACCAAACGTATGGTTTTTTACCCGGACATGTGTGTCTATAAGAATTTTGACCATACGTTTTGCCTATTCCCGTCTGGTCCGTTTTTTGCACCCCATGCTCGATTTGAGGGCAGATTTTTTCACCACACCATCTTATCCTCTTCCCCACTTGCATTTCTCAAAGACCTCTGGCCAAAGCTTTGCTCCGATTTTCTTCTTTTGGCAAGTTCGACTCGAGTTTTGGGAGCGCTGCCTATCCCTAATCTTCCCCCCCCCTGGCTCCGTACGCGGCGGACGCCTGGATTGGTCTTATGGTTCGTCGCCTATTGTATCTTCGTTTTGAGACCGTCTCTTTATGCTGCTTTTTCACAACTTCCCCCCTCTTAAGTGTCCGAGTTTAACACGTGCTTTTTTCGACTCTACCTTTAGTTTACAATTTCCTCGATATTTTTTTTTCCCTACCCTCTCTTGATTTGCGAAAGTCTGTTCCTGAAGTGTCCACCCATGAGACCCACAATGCTTCGCTGGGCTTCTCCCTCTTCTTCCTCCCACGCGCCTCCCCTTTCTCCCTTTTTGTGTTCACCTCTTCTACACTCCCCCTTAATCCCGTATTTGAGGGCTCGATATGACGAGTTTCCTTTCCATCTTAATGCGAAGTTTCCCCTTCCCCTTATCCCCCCTTTCCCCCCCGGTATACCGGGCCTGTTTATTATCCTTTTTATGGGTCGCTTTTTTTTCTACCACCCTTTTTTTGGGCTCATTCCCGGCCGTTTCAGACATTGCCCTGTTATTTGTTTCCAGTTTTTTTTGAGATCCGTTTGCTCCTTTTGCCCCCTTGTTGTGTGGTTTTATGACCCCCCAGATATTCTCCCCTTCTTCCCCCCGGAGATTCTCCCTCCCCAAGTTCACCAAGGTTGAATCAGTCAATACGGTTTTTGCCCGTATTTTCCTTTTCCCCCCCGGTCTTGTCTTTTTCTTTGAATGACTTGCCGCCACAGCTTGACGTCTTCCATAGAGTCCCGTGTTGGCATCAAGCACCCTATTTTTTTTAACAGCCCCTGCGGCCCCCCCCGGTCCCAAGCAAATCCGAAGGGTAGGCCGGATTCGCTTTTCGCTGTATTTTTAGATGGGAGCGTTTTGGGCCCGGGTGTTTTTTCTGACGCGAAATGTCCATGCAATATGACCCTCCGCCCCAGAAGATTCAGACTGAATTCCCCTTTCGGACTTTTGATTTTCCTGTGCTGTTTACTCGTTTTTTTTTGCTATTTTTCTGCTTTGCTGCACGCAGCTGCGGCTGCTTGGGCCAGTACCCGTGAGTTAAAAGAACTTAATTTACGGTTTTCCGTGCCCACGCATCCCGTGGCAGGTTCAAACTATGGAATTTGCTGTCTTCACGTTCCGTCCGTTTGGAATTTTCCGTGGTTTTGACCGGCTTGAAATTCGTCTGCATCTTGCCCCCCCGACCATCTACGACTAGTTCATCGTTTGTCTTTTCCCCGATTGATTCGCAGATACTTTTTCACTGCGTATATTTTTGACCCGTCCTTTTGGGCCTTCGCCCCTTCTCTTTCAGCATTGCCCCCCTCTTGACACCTTGCCCAGTTGACGACCACAGTTTGTTTTCTGGGCTTTGTGTTCCTTTCTTTTTTCCTGTCGCTCCCCCATAAGAGTTTGGAGCCCCCCCACTCTTCGTTTTCAGTTTTTTTGGCATTTGCGTTTTTAGACCCTCCACCCTTTTAGACCCGTTACTTTCGGTTTTTTCCATTTGCCACCCTTGTCCCTCAACAGGTTACTTTGGTCCCTTCCTTTCCCCCCCCTCCAGTCCTGGCGCGGAGAGGTTCAAGCATAGAGTGCTGTACCTATTGCCTTTTCCCAGCCGCATGTTTCACTGGCTGTTCCCCCCTTTTTTTAATCGTCCCTTTCTTCTACTCTGGAACCCATCAACGCCGGTGACCGGGCTCCGTTTTTATACCCTTCCTGTTGCTTGAATGCCAAGCCAGGATTCTCGCGGTCTCCTTTTCCCAGCCTAAGTGCCGATTATCTCTTCAGCTTAGAGTTTACTTCACTATTGACACTCTGGGCCACGCTTACTTACGTAGAATCTTGTGTGTCCCCCCCTGCTTTTTTCCAGTATGGTCTTTTTGTAGAAATTTCAGCCCGGGTTAAGGTCTCGTTTTTTTTTTTGCGCGGTTTCTTGCTTTCCTAGTTATGTTTTTCATCCCCTCCCCCCGGCGGATAGCCCCACCCCCTTTCTGGTTGACCGCTTTTCTTCATCTTTTCATGTGATCACCCCCCGTTATTCCATTAGTCTTATGTCCCATGATTTCGTGCCCCTTTTTCCTAAAGGGGCGGTTCCTTTTACCCTGAATTATACTGCCCGTATACACCAATCAATATTTTTTTTTTTTTATGTGGGAGTTAGTCTCTAGGCATCCTACGCGCTCCGATATGCGAGGTCATCCACCCCTTTTTTTCCCCGAGGCAAACCTATTTACTTAGTCTTTAGGAGCTGTTTACCTGCCCTTCTGAGTCCGACGCTTACCTCCTCGTCTTAGTGAGCCCCACCCGCCTTCTTCCAGCCTGGTTTCTTTTCCTCCCCACTTTTCACATCTGATTCTGCTGAACACCCCCTAGTAAGTTTGGACTTTTTGCCCTGACCCCGGGATTCAATGACAATTCATCTGGCTAGCTCTGAGTTTTTGCCTCCCCGCAGATTTTAAAACCCTTATTGTCCTAGAGTTGCTTACTTTGCCTCAATCATGGCTCCAAGAGCCTCCCACCCCCCTTGGGCGCCTGCGTCTTCTTGTTGGGCCTCAAACCCCAATACTATATATTTCCTCTTTGTTTGTGGTTAGTATCTTGCCATTGGCTTTTTTTCCCCATCGCGAAGCTTCGTTGCGCCCACTGTGTGGGGGTCCGCTGGTCCCATGAGCTTCTAGGCCCATTTTTGCTAAAGTACCCTTTATTACAATCCTGTATGGCCCCAAAGCTGCTTTGAGGCGCGCTTTCGCGGACTCTTCCCTATGCAGGGGTTGAATCCCCCGGTTTTTTGGCCCTGTCCTCCTTACGATGATTGGTTCCTTTTTTGCTTGGTCCCTCTCTGTACGCGAGCTCACCCCTGATTTGTGCCCTGCCTAGTCTGTTTCTTCCTTACGTAAGGTCCAAGCTTCTGATGGTTTTAAGCCTTACGCACTTGCAAGTCTTTTAGATTTTCTTGTTTCCTCGGGGCGACCCTTGTTGCTTACTAATCTCTTTTTCTGCGTCCTTTCGCTCCCTATAACATGTGTTGCAACTTCTCTCTTTTGGAATACTTTATAATTTCTGTCGACGCAGTGTCCCAGCCTTTGAGTGTCTTGGTGCAGTTCTTGCTCTTTCGGCCTTTCCGATGTGATCCAAATTTTACATACCCCCCCCCCCCCCCCCCCCCCCCCCCCCCCCCCCCCCCAACTTCCCACCCCCCCCACAAATTTGTTCTCGTCCTGGTTTCGATCGTTAAGACTTTTCTCGTTCTACCGGTGACTTTTTATATCACGTTTTTGAGTTTTTTTTCCCCTCAGGTTTGGCCGGCCTTGCCAACCCCCCTTCGTATCCGCTCCCCCCGTTTTTTGAGAAGAGTTGTTCCCATATTGCTTTCTCGAGACTGTTCGTTCCCGTGCTTCCTTTTTGTCCCAGACTTTTCGACGATCGCTTCGATCCGCTTCTGGGCGATTAGTCGAACTCTCTTAAATTACTTTTGCTCCGGCAGCTCCCCTAACTGATTTTTCCCTCCTCTTCGTAGGTAACAACTCTGGATTTTTACCGTCGTTTCTGTTTTCCTTTTTTTTTTTTTTTTGTATGTCAAAAATTCTCCCCTAGAAGGTTTCTTTTTTAGTGCTTGCTCTCTCACTCGTGGTGGACATCCAGTTTGCTTGCACCCCTTCCTCTCCTGTCTTTTTTTCCCATGCGGTCCTTGAGGGGTCATGTGACACACTTTCTTTGCTGGAGAAAGTTTTCGTATTTTCCAACGCTGCGCCTCCCGTTTTACTGTTACGTTGGACCTATCGCGCACTAAGCCCGCAACAGTGTAGGGCTCCAGGACCCGACAGAATGTTTTTTCTTCTTTTCTCGATTTCCGGTGCAACCACCCCCCCCCCCTCCACAACACCATGTTCACACCCCTCCCCACACCCCCCCCCCCCCCCACACCACACAAAAACCAGAACACCCACCTGCGCCCTGTTGACACAGCCGGTTGTCGAGCGCATTTGGCCACTGTTTCTATGTCTTACTCGCTTAGTTGTTACTCGGCCGTCCCTCCCTATCTTGCTCCCGCTTCTTTGTTTCGAAGACTATGTCACCCGATTCATCTTCGTTCAGTCTTTGGGGCAGCCCCTTTTTAGTCATTATTCATTCTTTATTTCAATCGAGCTTATCCATCCCCCATTGCTACGTTCTCAGCAATTCCGGCGTTTTCATTCCCGTACTGCTGTCCCGTATTTTATTTTTTCTGAATGTAATGTCCTCACCGCGTGTATTCTTCCAGCAGCGCCCCCACCGCTGCCGGGCCCATCCCAGCATTCCATAGACCTTCTCCGTGACCGCCCATATGATTTTTTGTCCTTAGAAGTGCGTAATTCGGTCACTCTTGACTTCCCCCTTTCATCTCTCCTTTCTCTCTCCGTTTTTTTTGTTTTCTAGAGGAACATTTTTCTTTCTCCGTTACCGACGTCAGGCCATCCTGCTCCGCTTCGGAGGGGATTTTTCTTTTCAGGGGGGACGTCGTTTTATGTCTATTGGGTACTTCCCAGTTATTGCTCTGGAATTTCGCGTTGCGGCTTCCTTTTTCGGCCCGATGACCTTGATTGGTTTTTCCCCTGTCCGTACCTTCCTACCCACCCCCCCCCCCCCCCCCTTGTTTTCGTCACCTCCCTGCAGGCTCCTTCACGTTGCATTCGGTCTTACTTTCTTTTTTACAGCTTCCCGGAGGTCAATTTTGATTTTTCGACCCCTCTTCCCTCCGGTTTCATCGTTGCAGCGGACCCCTTTTTTCTTCCGTACCCATCGTCGTTACCCCCCTTCGCCCCCTCCCTCTGCTTTAATAGAACTCAAATCTTTTTTTTTTCAACCCCTCTATGGGACACCATTGTCCCTTTGCTCTACCCCCTTTCTTCCTCTTTGGCCTTGCAGTATCTTTTCCCCTGTCCCCGCTGTAATTGTGTGTCTTTCCCAACCATAGTATTTTCGGCAGGAGCCCTGCGCCCCCAATTCGGGTCTGAGATTTGGTTCCTTTTCCTAGACCAAGTTTTTTTTTACTGCGCCATCGGTTCCGCGGTGTTAATGTCATATCTTTTCCGCCAGCTTCCCTTTTTTTCCCCAGTGACACTTCGGTTCCTTTTTTCCCGTTATTGAGTTTGGTTCACGTATAGAGTCTGGCTTCCCCACACTCTTTCTCGTCGCCCAATCAGCCTTTTCCCCTTTCCCTTTCCCCTCTCTTTACCCCCTTTTTTTTGTAAACTCGCACTACTTTGGAAACTTCCCTGGGTGTACTCTCCCGCGTTGTTGTCCACACAATCCGGCTGAAGTGCCTCCAGACATTTTTCCCTCGCGTATTCCTGAAGCTTCAGTTCCCTTCTTCCTCAGCTTTCCCCCAGAAGTTTTTCGACTCGTCTTTCTCCGACTCTGGTTTCCATCGCCCTTTTCCTTTCTAGCCACTTCTGTCTTTCGTCCTCTTTTTAATTCCTGCAGCGTTTTCAATGGATAGCTCAGGGTTTTGGCCATTCTTTCCTATCATATTAATGTGTGAAGACATTTTGACGGCTATGTTGGTCCCCCTGACGATAATTCGTGAATCTCCACCCCCTGTTCAGACCCATTCCTTGTGAATACATTCGGTCCCCATACCAAGACTTCCGATACAATTTTTACACGTTTCCACGGCTGCTCCTTATCTACTTTTTTACTATATCCCCCCAGACTCTTCCGTTTCCCTGTTGATTTTTGTTCTCCAGGATTCCACCCGATCATACTCTATGCGAGGTCCCCTCAACCCATGATCTTCTCGAAACCCGGCCCCCATTATTCCCTTGTTCTTCTCGTCTAGGACGTGTCACATCGACTCCTCCGATTTTTCTTCCGTAGTTCTATACCATAGCCACAGTCTTTCAGCTCGCTTGGTAATTTCTTTGTCCCGCCCCAAGATTTTCCTCCTGGAGCTGTCTTCTCCAACAGGCTTCCTCTTGCTGTTCCTTCTTTTTTTCCCCTCGGACGACGCTGTTCCCATACCTGGCTTTTTCGTAGCACTTTTTTTTTTTTGCGCTGCCCCCTTTTGTTAGGCTTGTCAGGATACACTTATACTGACAGAGTTATTGGACACGTTACACTGT
>Ga0179593_1622058_pt1 | contig 17907 bp, 23 predicted proteins | sample CZODoug2_1_08_16_FD_185931 | JGI IMG/M metagenome (GOLD analysis project Ga0179593, IMG submission 185931) | Vadose zone soil fungal communities from Angelo Coast Range Reserve, California, USA - CZODoug2_1_08_16fungal (PacBio error correction) | ecosystem: Environmental > Terrestrial > Soil >... | reverse complement strand
TGCTTGGTAGTTGAAGGGGAACATCCGGCCCCGGGCTGGGGGGGGCCACAAGGGGCGAAAAAAAAAAAAACAAAAAAAAAACCAAAAAAACGTGTGCCCCCCCATTTTTTTTTTTTTTGCCCCACAAATGTTGAGAAACACAAGGTGGAGGGTCGGTTTTTTTTTTTTCCGACCGATACGGCGTCGGGGCGGGGGGCCGGCAGGAAAGCCGTCAGGATTTGGAGAGGCGGGAGCCTCGCCGAAAAGTGCAACTGAAAAGGGGGCCCCAGGTGGGCGGGCCGTTAAAACCGAAGGGCGGTTTTGTTGGCGGGTTGGGGAGCCGGTGAAACAATCTGCTCGCGGGATGCGAGGCGTGGACCCCGTGGCTCTTCGACGAGAGAACGGCCAGAGCCGCGGGAAAAAACGCTTTTTGCGGGTCGGGGGGGGGAAAGGGGGGGGGGCCCCGGCGACCAGGGGGTTGGGAAAAGCGCGGTGTGCATTTTTTTTCCCCCGGGAAACTGGGGGTTTTTGTTTTTTTTTTTTCCCGGGGGGGCCGACGGTTGGAGGTTATGGCCGATGCGCGGCGGCGGGGGGGAACAGGGGGGGGGGGAAAAGGGGCGGGGGGGGGGGGCCCGTCCCCGCCCCCGGGGGGGCCACCCCCCCACCCCAAACGGCTTTTTTTTTTTTTTTTCGGCCGAGGCTCGCGCAGGGTGACCTTCGCCGCGGGCGAAGCCGCGTCTGGGATGGACCTTGAAACGTACGCGTCGAAAACGCGCCGAGAGGCTAGGTGCGAACGCCCGGAATAGGGAAAAACCGTGGTGGAGGAGGGCAAGGGCTAGGGGAGGGGGAGGCAGGAGGACCAATGAGGCGCCCAGAACGGCCCGATGGCGGGCGGGCAAAGAAGGGCGACGCCCAGGCCGCGCGGCGGGAGGGGTGACGTGGGGGGGGGGCCAAAAAGGGCCGGGCCGCGGTGCGGGGAGAGTCGGCCGTTCGCGCGGCCGCACGGCGAAACAACAGGGGGGGAACGGGGCCAGGAACATGGGTGGGGGGGGGAAGGGCGGGGCGGGCGGGACGAGGGAGAGAAGGGGAGGGCGGGGGGGGGGGCCCCCCCCACGGAAGGGTTGCGATGCACGGGAAAGCTTGTTTCTCCAAGGGGCAACCGGGTACAGCGGGGCCCCGAGGGGGGGGCCACTTCCGTGGACCAAAAACGGCTGCAAGGTTTCACGCGGGGGCTTCGACACCCGGCCCGCCCACGGGGGGGGCCCCCCCCGGGGGGGGCCCCCGGCGCCGCGGAAAAAAAAAAAAAAAACCCCGAAATACAGATCCAGGGGACAGGTGGGGGTGGCGCCCGCGGTGAACAAGCCTCCGCAAACATGAGGAGCGGAGTTGAGGTAGTTTGAATCATTTTTTTTACGCCGTCCGGAGTTTTTTAGCGCGGAAAGGGTGATGCTCGGCCCCTCCGCGCGGGCCCGCCAGGGAAAGGTTCAATTCGTCTCGACCGCTGGGACCTTTTCGGGCGGGGGTGGGGGGACCCGGTTTTAAGGGCCCCCCCAGCGGTTTTTGGGAGGGGGGGGGAGGGACAAAAGGGCAAGGGTGCGGCGCCACGGGGGGGAACGGACGAGGCAGAGAGGCCCCCCCGGGGGGGGGGAAACCCGGGGGGGGGGGATCCCGGGGGTCGTCGACGAGGGGGGCTCGTCGGGCCTCCACACGAAGACGCGAGCGACGGCCGCGCGAGCCATATCGCCGGACGCCGGGCGACACGGGGTCGAGCCGGCCGAAGGAGAGACGGACGGGCGGTTCCGCCCTATCTTCGTTTTTCCAACACCCCCCCCAACACCCCCCCCAGGCTTCCTCGCCACCTCAAGTCGACGTGTTGCCCAACCGGGGTTCCGCGTCGAAAAGGAAACAACAGGGTTTTTTCGCGGGGGACCGGACGGGGGGGGGGGGGACGGGGGGGGGCGGCGCAACCGACGATCGCCTTTGCAAGCGGAAACGGGATGGCCTTCTTCTGGAAGGCCGACGATATGCGGGATCGGGGGACTGTGCGGACGGCCAGGGGGGGGGGGGGGGGGGGGGGGAAAAAACCACAGCCGAAAAAGCGGCAGCGCGCAGACCGATCAGGGATACCGAAAAAAAAAAAAACCCCAGGGGGCACGAAGTCACCCGCAGAGGCGGACGGGCCACGGCCGCTAATCGCGTAGGTGGTGCCCGTAGGTTGTCCGTGTGCCGTTGCCGAGACACGGGCGCTTCGAACCAAAAAACGAAGTCGACTCAGGCCGGGGCGAGCTGTATCGTTCATGTACCAAAAAAAACAAAGGGCAAGCTCAAATACGGCGTATTTCGGCGGGGGGGAAAAAACGAGGGGCGAACAAAAAAATCCATCGGCGAAAGGGGCGGGGGGGGGGGTGTTTTTCCCCCCCGTACCAGGGGGCGAATTGGGCAAAAAAAAAAAGAGATGAGGCGTTTTTTCCCGGGGAAAATTTTCACCCCCCCCCCCACAAAACACAAACAAAAAAGAGGAAGAAGGGCGGGCGCGGCTGAATTCGGCGGGGGTTGCAAAAATAAAAGCGTAGTCAAGGGACAGGCAGCGGTGAGGTGAGCCAGATCGAGAAGGGGGGGGGGGCCCACCAGGGGGGGGGGGGGGGGGGGGCGCCGGGGGGGCAGCCGTGGGGGGAGTCGGGCCCGGGACTCGGCAGGGCCGCCTCAAGGGGGGAAAAACAACTGAACGATCAAAGGGCGGGCATTTTTACGGGCCCGGGGGGGGGGGGGGGGGGGGGCCGGACCGGGATTTTTTTTAGCGCGCCTTGGCGGGACCGGGAACCCCGCTTTGGTTTATTGGGGCCCGGCGAAAAAAAGGCGCCGCGGGCGGGCGGGCGGGGGGGGGGGGGGGGACCGATTTCGGTCGGGGGCGGGCCCGGTTTTGTCGGGGGGGGTTGGGCCCCCGCTAAGGGGACAAAGGGCGGCGGGGGAATCGTACTAGAGGCCGAGTGGGACCCCCATTTGGCGAACAAAACAAAAAACGGGCTCGCGGCGATTCCCGCGGGGCCCCGAAATGGCAAAAAGCACCCCCCGAAAAAAGGGGGGGGCTTTTCCGATTTTTTTGTTGGGGGGCCCGGGAAACGTTCCAACGCCGCCCGCCGGTGTTTTTTGTGAATTTCCGATGCGATCGGACGACGAAAAACCGCTTCTGCCCCCCCCCAACCGGGGCCGCGCGCCGACCAGGGGAGGGGGGGAGTCGGACGTAGGCCCAGTTTGCGTCGTCGGCGGGTCGTGTAAATACGTACGAGGGGGGCAAGCACCGCAGGCCGAAAAAAAAAAAAAGGCAAACGGAAAAAAAAAAAAAGGCGCCGGCGTGCCAGAATCAACCAAAAGTGGAGAGTCAGCACCGGTAAAGAGCCAGAAGCGCTGACTGCCAAACAAGGGACACGGGGGGAGGCGCAAAAATGAAAAAAGGATGGAAGGTGAGGAGGGGGCTTCATGTGAGTCCCCGAAAGGATCCAGCCGCAAAAAACAAAAAAAAAAAGCCACGCCGGGGAACGTACACGGGGGCGGGGGACTAGGGACTGAGCTTGTGGGACCACGCGGCGGAAAGTCGTAGGAGGGACAACCCCCAGAAACGTGAGACAGACATGGGGGGCCGGACCACCCAACGCGCAAGTTTAGCGCGTCGTTTAATTGGACACGAAGGTGGACCTCCGGGGCTGGGGGGCAGGCGGGCAGGACACTTGTTTAGTAGGGGGGACGGTGAGCTCAGGAAGCTGGGGAGTGGGTCCCGAGGGACGAAAGGCAATTTTTGGCCGGGGAAAGTTTGAAGGGTATTGAAAAAAAAAAAAATTTCTCCTCCCCGTCACTCTTCGCCGCGCGCGCCACCCCTTTTTTTGGCAAAAAGCAATGGACAAAAACAAAAGAGCCATTTTTGCCAACCCTACAATTGTTCCCGCGGCCCCCAGGGGGGGGGAGTGGGTTGTTGACGTGTTTGAAGGTGGGCAGCTGGCCAGCAAAAAAAAACACCCCCCAATTCCTTGTTGTTGGTGCAGTGAAGACCATCTTCTTCTTTTTTTTTTCCCCTTTGGTTTTTCCCCCTTTCCTTCCGTTTGTGTTCGTGGAGGGATTTTTGGGGGGGGGGGGCGGGTGCCCCCCCCCAAATTCCCAACAACGAACAGGATTGGCGGCAAAAAAAAACATAAAAAGGGGGGGGGGGGGGGCGGCACTGCAACGTCAAAAAACAAAAAAAAAAAACCAAAAAAAAAAAACCTCTGCGACAATTGAGGGGGGTTTTGGAGCGGGGGGCAAGGGGGGGGGGGGGGGGAACAAAAAAAAAAAAACAGGAACAAAAAAAAAACAATTTTTTTTTTTTTTTTGGGCACCCCCCAACCCCTTTTTGTTTTTTTTGGGTAATTGCTTTTTGCAAAGGGCCCCCACGGCCCGGGCCGGGGGGAAAAAGGGGGGGGAAGCGGCGCAGAGTGACGGGAGGAGATTTTTATGGAACATGCAAGTGGCGGCATTTTGTATTTTTTTCGTTTTTTCTTTTACACCCCAAACAGTTTACACCCCCCCACCAACCAAAAAAGTCGTATAACGGGGGACAAACCGGGTCATGGGCCACCGGGCTTGCCCGAGGCGGGGAGAGGGTCCAACATCGTGGGCCCCAGGGGGACACCGCGAAACGTGGCGCGCGAAGGGAGGGTACCCAACCGTTTCCGGGTGAGGGGCCCGGTGGACCGGACGTCGGGGAAAGGTGGGGGGGGGGGGGGGGGGCGTGGCCCCAAGTCTGTTAACCGTTCGTGTTTGTTTTCCGGGGGGTTTTTCCCTCCCAACGGGGCGGTTCAGGGCGTGCGGGTGGGGGAAAAAGGGGGCTTTTTTTTTTTTTTTCCATGAAGCGGGGGATCCCCGGGGCCCGCAAAATCGCGTCTTTGACCCCGCGGCCCCCGGGAGGGCAGTTTTCCGGCGGAGGGGAGGGTCGCGGTTTTTTTTTCTTTTGTTTAAACCGTGAAAAACCGTGGAGTCGGTTGGCACGGCGGCGCTGCTTGGCGTTGGGCCGGGGGTGCTTGGGACGGAATACAGGAAAAAAAGGGGGGAAAAAAAAAAAAACCGCGACGAAAACGGGGGGGACCACACGGGGCCCCCCCCGCCCCCCCTTTCACCCCGGGTTTTTTTTTTTTACCGGGGGGCTCTCTCTCAGTGCGGGGCGCGGCCGGGACGGTGGGCCGGTAAAGAAAAAGGGGGGGGTTTCGTTCGGGGGGGGGGGTTTCCCCCGATATCCCAAATGGATCACCGCGGGCGGACCCGTGGACGTGGATTCGGCTTAGGGTGACCCCCCACCCCCAATCCCCGGGCCCCGGGGGGGGGGGAGGGGGCGGGAAAAAAGTATCGCAGGCGAGGCGTTCGGCCCAAAACAAAGGTGGGGGGACGCTTCCGGGGGGGGGGCCTTTGCACCTAGTCGAGTGTTTTTTTTTATTTACGGATTCCTGGCCCCCCAGGTTCTCGGAAGGGGCAACACCGACGTAGGCGATTACGAGATAGTCGCAGGCGACGCGGCCCCGGGCTTCGAGCAGCCGGTTCGGAGTAGGAGGCGGCGCGGGATCGAGGCGGGATTGCGCCCGTGTTGAAAAAATTTTGTAAAATCGTAAGTGGTTTAGTGAGGAAGCGGGGGGGGGGTTGACTTTGGAGGCCGAAGGGGGGGGGGGCACCGGGCCCCCGGGGGAGCGGGTTCGTCGTCGCCCCCCCGGAGAGGCGGGGGGGCCGTGGGGCTTTTTTTTTTTCTAGCTGTTTTTTCCGGGGGGGCTGGGGGCGTTTTTAACCCAAAACCCGGGGCCGGGGGGGGGCCGGTTCCGGGTGAAAGAACAACGGATGTAGGTGACTAAGGAGGGAGTCGCCGGCCCACGTCGCCGGGGGGGGGTTTTGGGGCTCGACGCCGAGGGGGAATCCTTTTTTTTGGGGCCCCCCCATTTTTTTTTTTTTTTTTTTTTTCGCTGTACAAGGACCGATTAGCGATGATTTTTTTGGGTTGGTTAGGCCCCGGTTGCGAAGGGGGGGGAAACCCACCGGGGGGCCGTTTTTTAAAGGGTGTTTGGCCCCCCCCCCGTTAAATAAATGTGTAAGTTTTTTTTTTTGAAAAAAAAAGCTTGGCCCGGTTTTTGTACATGGACGCAGGGGACGAGCAGCGCACGGCCTGGGGATTTTTGGATTTTTCGGAAATTTTTTTTTTTCTCGTGGGTTTTAAAAACAAAATCGAAGCGAGTTTGAGTGCTCGGCAACGGCCGGCAACAAGGACGTTACGGCAGAACCGGAAAAACCCCCGAGATGAGGGGGCTTTTTGCGGGGGTTTTTTTTTTCCAGGGGGGGGGGGCCCCCCGTTCCCTTTTCCGCTTGGGGCCCCGTGGGGGGAAAAAAGCCAGTTTTTTTTTCTTTTTTTCTTTTTTTTTTTTTTTTTTTTTTTTTTTTTTTTTTTTTTCTTGGGGGTTTTTTTTTTTTTTTTTTTTGGTAGGCGGGATCGGTTTTTTTACTGCCGCCCAGGGGCTTTTTGGGGCCACCAAAAAACAAGTTTTTCCCGGGGGCGGTTTTTTGGGTTTCTTGGGGGCGGGTTTTTTTTTTTTTTTTTTTTTTTCACAGCAGGTCGAAGTCATATCGGCCTTTCCAGCAGGGAAGCGCCTTCAGCCTTGCAGATGTTTCGATTTTCGTTCGGTGCGGGGGGGGGGGGGGGGGGGGGGGGGGGGAACCCCCCCCGCCGGGGGGTTTTCCCGTCGGGTTTTTTTTTCCCCCCGGGGGGGCCGGGGCAAAAAAACTTTTTTGTTTCCCCGGGTTCGTGGGGGGGGGGGGGGGGAAAACCTCCCCCGGGCCGGGGGGGGGGGGGGGGGGGTGGACGGTGTTTTTGGGGGGGGGTGGGGGGCAAAAAACGGGGTTTTTCCGGGGGAAACGTGGGGGGGCGAGGCCGGGCGCGTGGGCAAAAACAACAAAGGGGGGGGGGCTGGGCGGCCGGGGTGGGTGGGGAAGGACGACTTAAGGGGAGGACGGAAAACGCAAGAAGCAAAGGAAGGGGGGGGCGGAGTAGGCGGGGACGCGGGAGGACGGTGAAGGGGAACCACAGGCCCATCGTAGGGCGGGGGGGGGGGGGAGGGGGGGGCTCGGCAGGCAGGTGTGACGGGAAGAGAGGGGGACACGTCCAAAAACGGTGGGGGGGCGGAGGGGTACCCCCAACCCGGGAAAAAAAGAGCAGACACTTAGGGTAGGGGGACGAACGCTCACTTACCACAACCCCACCCCCCAACCCACACCCGTGGGGGGGGCGTTAGGCCAAGGGACGCGGGGGTGTGTGTTTCGTGCAGATTTCGAAAGAACGCGGGAGCGGAGGACGGGGGGCGCGAGGCACGAAAGCGAAGAGAGGGGGGGGGGGGGGGGCGGGGGGGAAGATGCAAATTAGAGGGGCGGCCGGAAGGAGGAAAGAATTCATCATTTCCGCTAACATCGGGCCCCGGGCGACGGGGGGGGGGGCGGATTTTTTTTTGTCGGAAAGGGGGAAATTCGGCAACACACAAAAACGGGAAAAGAAAAGAAAAAAAAAACGGGGAAAAAAAAAACCCCACCACACCCCCCCCCGGGGGGGGGGGGCCAACACGGCGCCCTTTAAATTGTTTTTGGGTCGGCACGGGGGGGGGGGGAAAAAAAAAAGGCCGTTTTGCAGCAACCGCGGAAAAGGGGGCAACCACCGAGATTGTTCGGGTGGATTCTTTCGGAGAACCAACCAACAGACCAAGGGGGCCACCCCACAAGGGGGGGGCGGGGAGCCGGGGGGGTCGGGATTTGAGAAGGGGAGCACCAAGTAGGACGGATGAAAAAAACAAAAAAAAACGTTGGACAAAGTGGGAACAGGCAAGGCGACCTCACGGGGGGGGGGGAAGAGGGTTTAAAAAGGTTTTTTGGGGTTGAAAACAAAAAAAGCGGGGGTGTGTCAAACGTGGGGGCAAAGGGGAGCTAAAAACACAACAACCCAGCGGGGGGCCGGACTTCCATGCTAGGCCACTCGTTTCGCCACTCCCGCGCAAGGTCGGGGCGTGCGGCGCCGGCGCGGACGAACCCGGACCTTTTCACAGGGGCAAGCGCCGGTTTGGGGGGGGGGGAAGTTTGACGGAAACGACAGATCGGCGGCCCACGGAGACGCAAGGGGGCGAAGAACGGGGGGGACAACGACGTCTCGGGGGCGGTGGACAGGGGGGGGGGGGCGATAGGGGGGAAGGCCCGGCGTACAAAAAACCAACGGGCAGGGGGGCGAACGGAACAAGTGGAAAAGACGAATCTTCCCCCAGGGGAGGCGGGTTTCGGGGACGAGTACGTTGCAGTCCCAATCCAGGGGGGAAGAGCTAGGGGACGCGGCGAGGTCACGGAGCGAGGTGGACCTACGCGATTTCGTTGTTGGTTTTGTGGGGGGGGGGGGCGGTGGGGGGGGGGCACCGGGGGGGGCGCCTTTTCGCCACCGGAATCGGCCAGGGGACCGACACCAGCCGGCGGAAAAACCCGAGGATCGTACACGCGTTAACAAAACACGGTAGGCGCGACCGGCAGGAAGGAGAAACGCGGCGCTGGCGTTGGCAGACCTCGGTCGTAAGAGGGGGCACGGTCCGCTCGCCGAATGTTTTGTTTCCCGCGACAAGTGGGTCACACCCCGGGGGGCGTAAAAAAAAAACGAGGACGACGGACAGGCCAAAGCCTCCACCCGCTGTTGGAAAAGTTCGGCGAAAAGACTTCGCACGTCTCGGCTTTTCTTGGCAGTGACGCCAGACGAGATGTCAGTGGAAACCGGGGGGGGGAAAAAACCCCCTCCGGGAAGGATCCCCCGGTTTCCTTTGCAGGGAAAAAAAATGTTTAATGGGTCACCGTTGTTTTTTTTTTTTTTTTTTGTTTGTTTGGGCCCATTGGGGGTATTGGTTTTCCCCCCCCATGCCCGGGCGGGTCTTTCAAAGACACGGCAAAGGTGGCTTTTTCGGAGGTCAGAAGGGTCGTCGTGCAAAAGGGACGGCCGGGGGCAAAGTCGGTCGGCGGCGGCTCGTCGAGTCGAAGGGTGTTTCGGTCCGGCGGGCTGAGTACGACCGCGGCGCATGGATTTTCGGGCCCCCACAAAGGGGTTTTGGGATGAAGCGAGGGGAAAAAAAAACAGAAAAAAAAACTACGCGCGTTTAACTCGACGGCCACCGCCCGGGGGGGGTTTTTTTTTTTGTCCCCCCCCGCCCACCGAAATTGGGTCGTGGCCGGAGGTGGGGACCGGACAAGGCGGGTTCCGCCCGAGGGGGGCCCGGGGGGGGTGGGGGGCCCCCCCTGGGGGAAACGGGGAATTCTCGGGGCTGTTCGCGGCAAGGGCTCCTGTTCCGGCGGCGGGGCCCCGGGCGGCGCGATGTTTGAGGCCGGACTCGGTTCGTGGGAAAGAGTGAACCCAACGCGGCACGGGCGACCGGACGCTTTTTCCCGGGAGGGGCACTACGGCCTGGGCTGTTTCGTCGACGGATTTGCGGGGGGGGGGGGGGGTGGGGGGGGGGAAAACCCCCCCACGGCCGGCTTTGTTAGCACTTTTTCCGGTAGAACTTTTTTTTTTTTTCGGGGGGTGTAAAAAACCCCCCATGGGGGGGCCCCCGGGGGGGGGGGGGGGGGGGGGGGGGGGGGGGGGGGGTGGGGGGGGGGGACGGGGTCGGATGTCGAGCCCGACCACGGAGCTCGGGGGGGGGGGCGAGCGCCCCGCGAAGTCTTTTTTTTTGTTTTCCTTTCATTTGTTTTTGAAACAGCTCGGGAAGGGGCCCCAGTTGCGGACGCGTACTAGACGCGATGCCACAGGACCTTAACCCAAATGCGCTCAACACCAAAACCAGCAAGCGGGGGGACGACGGGGCCTAAGATCCAAGTAAGCGGGCCGCGAAAATTTTTTTTCCACCCCCGGGGGGGGGGGTGGGGGGGGCACGGTCCGCCCGTTTGGTACCACACACCCCACGAAAAGGACACCCCCCCCCCCGGTCGGGGGCCCCCGCGCCACTCCCGCCCGATTCCCCCCCCCAACACCCCCCCCGTGGACAAATAAAAAGCAAAAGCGGCCCAACCGCGGATGACGGAATCACCCGGGTTGGTGGGGGGGGGGGGGGGTTTGGGGGGGGGGGGCCGGGGGGGGCAGGAACCCGCGGACGCTCCCGATGTGTGCGCGATACGTTATCCGTTTCCCGCGTATGGGGCGGCACCGGGGCCGGGGGGAGGGGGGCGGGCGAGAAGATCGAAGCTTTGGAACATTTTTCTTGGGGGGGGGGGGCCGGGAAAAATGTTTTTTTTTTTAGTCGGAAGGGAAGGGAATGAGGTGTCGCGTGCGCCGTTCGTCGGCGAAAAGCAATGAGGGACGTAGGCTTTTACTTGCGTAGATCACGCTGCCGCCTGGGGGGGAATTTTTCGCTGGCAATTGGAGCAGTGGCAACGGGGACGGACCAGCGGGGGGGGGGGGGGGGCCGGAAGGGCCGGGCAGCACGGGCCGTGCGTGTTTTCCCACCACACCCAAACCCTGGGTTGGGACGGGCCGTAGGTTTCGGCGTTTATTACCCCGCACGGGGACGGGTCGGGCGGGGAACCCGGGGGCCCCCCCCCGCCAGTGTCTCTCCTGGTGCCCCCAAGGTCCGAAAAAGTAAAAAACGGGGCCGTGCAAAGGTGTGAAAAGCAAAGGTTTGTTTCTAAAAAAAAAAAACGCGGCCAAGGGGTTCTAAAAGGGGGGGGGGAAAAACTAGCCCCTCGCGGTTTACGCTTTCGTTAACCACTCGAGGAGAGGGGCACAACAGCATCGGGGATTAGGTTGCGCGGCGGGAAAAAAATTTTTCACCATTTTTTTGTCGGGAGATCCGTGAGCGGCTCGGTTTTTCTTCCCCCCAGCCCGGACGGAGGGGGCCCCAAAAACCGGCGGGAGGGCCCCGGGGGGGCTTCCCCGGGGTGGCGGGGGGGGGGGACCCTAACCCAGGCAGGGGCCGCCAAGGCCAAAAAAAAAAAAAAAAAAAAAAACCAAATTCCCTTTATTTTTACCCCCTTCCTGTGTTGTTTTGTTTCCCCCCCCCTTCCCGTTTGTTGTTGTGGAGGGCAGGGATGGGCGGAGGGCCCGGGGAGTCTCCGGGCCCCCGACGGGAACGGCGGGGGGGGGGGGAAACAAAAAAAGCCCCGGGGAACGCTAGCCCCCGGGGGGACGGGGGCTGGACGTCGTCGGGCGGGAACAAGAAAAACGCGAAGGGGCGCATCATTCGTGACACCCAAAGGGGGGGGGGGCCCGGGGGGGGGGGGAAAACGGCGATTGATCCGGCCGCGACCGGAAGAGCGATGGGTGGCGGGGGGGGCGCGCGCTTGAGGGGAAGAGGGGTGGGGAAGAAAGAGTACGAGGGGCATTAGTTTTCTACTGCGTAGAAAAAAACCAAAAAAAAGGCGTTTAAACTTTTTGCCGGCGATTACTGAGGAAACTGATGAAAGGACATTGGCCAGAAGGGGAGAGAGGGGGGGGGGGGGTGGGAAACGGGCGGAGGGGGCCGGCGGGGGGCAGGGACCGGGTCTTCGTTTTTTTTTTTCGGTATGGGGTAGGGAAAAACGGGGCCGGGAAACAAACAAAAAAAAAAAAACTTGTTTAAATGGGGGGGGGGGGGGGGGGGGGGGCGTCCAAAGGTGGGGTTGGGGGAACCCCCAAAAAACCCCCCAAAAAAAAAACCCCGGGGGGGGCGGCCCCCCTCGGGGGGGGGCCGGCCCACCGTTTTTTTTTTGTTTGTTTTTTTTTGGGAGGGGGCGGGGGGGGGCCCAAATCCCGCCGAGTCGTCCCGAGCCATGCTCCATTGCAAGGGGGGGGGGGGGCGGAAAAAAAAAAATGTTTCCAAGGGAAAGCAGAGTGATTCTGGAACGCTAGGATTTTTGAAGTAACAAAAAAAAAAAAAAAGGGCTTTTTTAAAAAAGCCGTCTTCAGTTGCGGGGGCGCGACGCAAAAGCGCCGTGGCGAACGGACGATTTTTTTTTTCAACTTCCCGTCAGATGTTCCCGGGACAGGGCAATTTTCAGGCCTTTTCGAGAGAATCGCCCGGGGGGGGAGGGGGCACAGGACCAACGCCGCATACGGGAAAAAAAACGGTACGTTTCGCGCCAAGGGGGGGCCGGCCAGGGTTTCGGACTACGTGGAAGGGGGGGTTTTGTTTTGCGGGGGGGCCGGGGGGGGGGGGTTTTTCTTTGTTTTTTTTTTTTGGCACCCCACCCGGCCCCCCACGGGAATCGGCATTTTTCGCGGGGTTTTGAGGGGTGGCGTCTTTTTGTGCGGCATAGGTGAATCGCGGCGCGCGTGTAGGGTAGGCGGCGTTGATTGGAGGTCCGACGATTGGGATCGTGAGGGGGCCGGGCCGGGTTTCCCCGTTTTACCTGGTTATTTTTTCCCCCCCCCAGGCGGGGGGGCGGGTTTCGGGGTTTTTGGGAAAAAAAATGGGGCGGGGGGGCCCTAAATTGGGGGTTTTTTTTTTGAGGTCGTGATTCGCGTCGTAGTACCGGCGTCCGGGCCCCAAACCTGGGAGTGTTTACGGTAATGAGGATTTAGCGCCGCGGAAGCGCGGGTCGGCTCGAAAGGCCACGTGTCGGGGCCCTTGTAAAGCCCGAGTCGAGCGGAAAGTTGGGGGCGGGGAACCCCCCAAAAGCGGCGGTCCCGCGGAAAATCGGGGGGACGAACATGGGGGGGGGGGGGGGGGGGGGGGGTGGGGGGGGGGGGGCCACAGCCGAGTGGCTCCGGGTCGTCAGGTCGGCCGTGGCGAAGGAGGTGGGTCATTTCTTAGGGGGGGGAAAAAACAGGAGTTTCTGGGCGTCAACATTTCGCGCCGAGCCGGGACCCAGGAGGAGCCGCCTGCGCGAAAGTGCCGATAGATTGCGGCGCTCGCGAAGAGGGCCCCCCCCGGGTGTTTGGGTTTTTTCCGCGTCCCCAGGGCGGGGGGCAACGGACGACAATAACGTTCGGGGGGGGTTGGGGGGGGGGGGGGGGGCCGAAAACCCGCGGGCCCCCCCCTCCCGTTTTTCGGGAGAAAAGTAAAAAAAAAAAAAAAAAAAAAGCCGGGGGGGGGTGTGTTTTTTTTTTTTCCCCAGCGTAGTACCCCGCTGATTAAACTGGCGCAGGACATGGAGCGCAGTAGACAATACAAGGACGGGACCAGAAAAACCAACATTAGACCGCGGACGAGGGCCGGGCCCGGGAAACCGGGGCGGGGGGGGGGGGGGGGGGGAATGCCCGGCCCCCGCCTTTTTGCATGGACCGAGGACCGGCAAGTCGAAGGCGAACGGTTGATGTGTAGTTGAAGGAACTCGCCGGGATGGACCACAACAGGGGGCAACGTTGCACATTCTGCAGGAAACGGCCCTCGCGGGCGTCGGCCGCTGATCGGCGTCGGGCGGGGCCACGGCCGGAAAAAGGAAAGCCGGGGAGAAAACCCGGGCGGGAGGGCTCGGCCGAAAAAAAAAAAAACAAAAAAAAAAAAAGTTTTTTGCACGAGCCCGGGGGAGCCGGGCCGTGTTTTAAAAACCCCGGGCGTATGCTGTGAACCCCCCCCCCCCAGGGGCCGGTTTTTTTTGGACCCAATTGCTTCCGAGGGATCAGTGCGGAGCGTGGAACCGTTGCCCTCTCGACGAGCGCATCGGGCCAGCCTGCAAGCGGTGGAGACGGGGCCTTCTGCGCGGGAAAAAGGGGGGGGGCCGGCGTGAAAGCCGCGTTGGGACGATCGGGAGTGGTTTCCGCAGATGGTGGCGGGGGGGGTTCTGCCGATGCCCGGCGGGGCCGCCCGGGGGGGGGCCACGAAAGGGGGGGGGGAAAAAGGGGGGGGGGGGGGGGGGGGGTTCGCCGCAACACGATTCGCCGGAAGGGGCCCCTCCCCCCCCCAGGGCCCCCCCCCACCGGGGGGGGGCCGGTTGGACCTTAGCCGCGGCGGAGCTGCGGGTTCTGGAAATTTGGTAGGCACGTTTACGCGTCGAAAAAGGACGATGGAATGCGGCGGCGTGGCCAGTTTTCAGTAGACGGGGGGGAGGGTGGGGAGGGCCGGAGGCCACGGGCGGCCCCGGCCGGGCCCGAGGGACGCGGGGCCCCCCGCGGGAGGCCGCCGGCGGGCCGGAGGGCGGGCGCCCCCAAAAAAGACCCGGGGGGGGGGGGCCACGGGGGCGGGCGGGGGACGGTAGTGACGTGGAGACGGCGGCCGCAGCACAGCGGGACGGGGGGGGCGGGGGCCGTGGGGGGGCCCCCGGGGGGGGGGAGGGGGCGGGGGGGGCGGGGAAACCCGGGGGGAGGGGGGGGGCGGAAAGGGGGCAGGGAGGGCGGGGGGGGGACCACGGCGGGTTTTTTTGGGCCCGGCAGCCAAGCGGACGCGGCTTCAGCACCGGTGTACCGAGCGCGCCTTAAGGCGGGAACGGTGCAATTTCAGGGCCCCCGGCAACGGGGGACCCGACGGCGGAGGGACGGCGCGAAAGAATTCCCTTCAAGAGAAAAGGGATCGTGGGTTGGTGGGAGGAAAGCGGTGGGGGGAGCCAAAAAAAACCGGGGGGGGGCTTAGAACCCCCAAAAAAACGAGGGACCGGGGCGGGGGGCCGGGGGGGTTTTTCCACCGGGGTGGTTTGTTTTTTTTTTTTTTTGGTACGTTTGCATCGATCCCAGTTCGCGATGGTTAAGCGGGAAAAGGGGGTGATGCCCGATCGGCGCGCAGCGGGACAAGGGTTTTTTTCCAAATTCACCGGTTTTTTTTTTTTTCTGACTAGTTTGCGGGGGAACTTTTTTTTTTCGGCCCGTCGGCCGGCGTGCGGGCGGACAGCGGCAAGGGGGGGGGGGACCCCCGCGCCGGGCGAAAAGCGCCGACTGGGGGCGAAAAAACGGGGGTCGCCGAAGGGCCGGCATCGTGTTTTCGGGCGTCCTGACGGCCCACACGCGCGAATCCGCGCGGCCGAGGCCCTACGCCCCGCCGGGCCCGGGGGGGACCCGGCGGTTCGGGCGCCCGCGGGGAAGCGGCGAAGGGCGGGTCCGGGGGGGGCCCCGATCTCGTCACCCAGCTCCCTTCCGCCCCTCCACGTTCGACGTGTGGGCCACCGGGGGGTTTTTCCGCGTTTTTTTCCGGGGAAAAAAACAAAAAAAACGGGGGTGGGGGGGAAAACACACACAACAAACAACAAACAAAAAAGTTTTCCCGGCGGGGGGGAAAAACCCCCCGGGGGGGGGGGGGGGGGAACGGGGGGGGGGGGGGGGGGAACGGCGTCGGGGGGGGGGGGCAAACGACGATCGGAACTCTGCAAAAGATGAACCGGGGGGGCCCTTCTTCTGGAAGGGCGATATGGACATTAGAATTGCGGGGGAAGGGCCCAGAACCCAACACGCGGAGTTGGTTTTTGTTTGCAAAAGCGCCACGGGGGCCCGGGGGGGGGGGGGGTGGGGGGGGGGGGGGGAAAAACCGATCCGCCCACTACCAGAACGGAGAGCTCCAAGCAGAGGCGGACGGCCAGGGCGCTTCCATCGCGGTGGGGTTCGGGGCTGCCCCGTTTCCGTTCGTGTTGCCGTTTGCCGAGGCCAACGCCGGCCTTGCTTACAACGGGGGGGGGGGCAGTGGGGTTTTCGAACAAACCATTTTTCCAAGGGGGCCGGGGGGGCGGGATCGTCAGCGTATGTAAAACAAAAAAAAAAAAAACAAAACAAAAACACAAACCGGGGGGGCCAGGGGCTTTAACAAAAATTCACGGCGGTCTTCGGCGGGGGGCGAGGGGGGCCGCAAAAACAAATCATTCGCGGGAAGGGGTCGTACGCGATGGGCCAGCAATCCTGGCGTTTCGAATCACACCGGGCGGAGGGGGGAGCGTCGGGCCGGGGGGCGGCGGGGGGAAGGGCGAGGGTGTGGTGGGGGGCGTTGGCCGGGGGGGGGGGGGGGGTTGGAGGTGGGGGGGGGGGGGGGGGGGGCGGTGGGGGGGGGGGTGGGGCGGGTGCGCGGGGGGGGGGGGGGTGGGGTGGGGGCGGGAGGGGGGGGGGGGGGGGCGGGGGGGGGGGGGGGGTGGTGGAGGGGGGGGAGGGGGGGGGGGGTCCGAGGGGGGGGCGGGGGGGGAGGGGGGGGGGGGTGGGTGGGGGGGCGGGGGGGGGGCGGGGTGGGGGGGGGGGGGAGGGGGGGGGGGAGGGGGGGGGGGGGGGTGGGGGGGGGGGGGGGGGCGGGGCGGGGGGGGGGGGGGGGGTTGTGGGGGGGGGGGGGGGGGGGGGGGGGGGGGGGTGTGGGTGTGGGGGTTGGGGGGGTGGGGGGGGGGGGGGGGGGGGGGGGGGTGGGGGGGGGGGCGGGGGGGGGGGGGGGGGGGGGGGGGGGTGGGGGGGGGGGGGGGGGCGGGGGGGGGGGGGGGGGGGGGGGGGGGGGGGGGGTGGGGTGGGGGGGGGGGGGGGGTGGGGTTGGGGGGAGGGGGGGGGGGGGGGGGGGGGGGGGGGGGTGGGGGGGGGGGGGGGGGGGGGTGGGGGGGGGGGGGGTGGTGTTTGGGGTTGCGCGGACTTTCCGGCCGTTTCCACCCTACATTGTTGGTCGTCACGGGGGGAACCGGGCGCGTGGTGCAGGGGCCAGATCGAAAGAAGGGGGGCCCCCCCCCCCCCCCCCACGGGACCGCTGGCGACGGGGACGCTCGGCGGGGCATCGCGCGGACCGGCTACTCAAAGAAAAAATTGGACGATTTCAGCGGGCGGCAATTTTTTTGTCCGGGGGGGCACCGCCGCGGATCGGCCGCGACCTGAGAACCAGAAACGGTGGAGAAGGGGGAAGGCGCTAGCGGGGAGGCGGGGCTGACGGATCTCGGATCGGCGACGTTTCGGGGGGTGCCGATCGGAAAAAACGGCGGAGCGGGATCGATAAATAAGGGGCGAAAGATGGGGGGGGGGGGGGGGGGGGGGGAAAAAAAAAACCCCCCCCCCCCTTGGAGAAAGCCTCGCGGGCGATCTGTCCGCGGTGATGTAGCCAGAAGGGGGGTTAGACGCCCCCACCGGGGGGGGGGAAACCCGGGTTTTTTTTTCACGACGCACCGCTGGGATCAGATTGCGTCGAGAAGACAACGGCTTCTTCACCGGCCGCAGCCCCGCCCACAGCCACCGGGGGGGGGGAAAAACATGGGGGGAGGAGTCGAACACGGGGTTTTTCTTTGAGGCCCCCAAGTGCGGGGGGGGGAGTTTTTTTCCGGTTAGGTCTGTAAAAATTCCCCCGTCGAGCAGAACCGGGCCACCGGGACGAGCACGGGGGGCGCACACCCCCGGGGGGGGGGGCCGGTTGCAGACAGACGTCAGTTTTTACGCGCTGCCGAAGGACTGAGCGCGCAAGAAACCCGGGGGGGGGGGCGGGGAATTTGGGGGGGGTAGATTCGAGGCTTCAGCCACGCCGCGAAGCGGGCCGCGGGGGACGAAAAACAAGAACGTTTCGGGAAGTTGGGGGGAAAAAGCGTTCGACGTACGGGCGGCTACGGGAGCCAAAAAAAAAACCGTGTGCAGACAGAATGCTGGAGCGCACGTTCGCGGGGTGGTCCTTGGGAACTGAGGTGGACCCTCCGCCTCGGGGGCAGGCGGTGCATTGAAAAACAAAAACACCACCCCCTTTTTCGGGGGGGGGTTTTAGGGGGGGACCCCGGTTTTGGGAGGTTTTTTGAGGGGATAATCGAGCGCGTGGGACGTTGGGGAAGGGACGAATTTGAGGCGACGTGGGGCCAAGGGGTCCAGTTTTGGGGGAAAAAAAACACAAAAAAAAAAAAAAACTCTCCTCCCGTCCCCCCCCCACCTCTTCGGCCGCTCGGCCTTGGGCCAGACTGACAAAACAAAAGTGCCTGTTCTGCCAAACATCAATGTTCGAGCCGAGTTGTTGGTGGGACGGTTGGGGGGCAGGTGGCATTTGAAGCCCTTTTTTTCAGTGTTTCGTTGGTGCAGTGAAGGCCCCATCT